>Ga0187784_10005773_pt1 | contig 9995 bp, 10 predicted proteins | sample 1015_SJ02_MP15_2_FD_132964 | JGI IMG/M metagenome (GOLD analysis project Ga0187784, IMG submission 132964) | Tropical peat soil microbial communities from peatlands in Department of Meta, Colombia - 1015_SJ02_MP15_20_MG | ecosystem: Environmental > Terrestrial > Soil > Wetlands > Peat | place... | reverse complement strand
ACTCCTGGAGCCAAGTGCCATCCGGGAGCAGTTTCGTCAGTTGCTCGAGCAGACGGAGCTTGCGCCAATTGACGGCCTGGACGTCTTCCAGGACTTCCGCGCGGGCCTCGAGCGCACGCTCCTCCCGATTCCGGCGGCGAGCCTGCTGCGCAGGCGCCTCCAGGCGCTGAATCGCGCGCCCCAAGGCGCGGCCGTACATCGCCCTTTCGATCCAGGCGTGCGCGGCCAGGGTGAACGCCAGCAACGTTGCCATGGCGCCTAAAACGTAAGCCGGGACTCGCGCGGCGCGCTGCGGCTGCCAACGCTCTTGCAGGGGTAGAAGGTTGATGAATGACGAGGTGTCGCGGAGCAGGCCGGCATAGGCCGCAGCCAGAGCCGGCCACTCGAAGCCCGGCGACTCAGGGCGCTTAGCCAGATTCAGCTTGGGAGTCGGCAAGGGTGACGCCCCCTCGAGGAAGTCCGAGAAGGGGGGAGGCACGGAGCCGCAGACAAACAAAGGAAGTGCAGCGGGATCGGCAAGGGGTAAAACCGCAAGGGCGCGATGCCACTCCCGTTCGAATCGCTCTCTGGCGCTGGCGCTCGGTTCGAGAGGAATCGCCTGGGTGGCGCACAGGTTGCCCTGGCAAAACGACAGCAGCTCCACGCCCGAGCTTCGCCCACACACGAGCAGCGCCGTGGGCGGCAGCAACGGCTTCGCCAAAACGGCCACCGCCGCCGCTGCCACCGTCAAGCCGCTCAACCGCAGGCCCAGTTCCTGAAGCGCCTGCCGGCACTGGGCCACACGCGTCTTCTCCGCCACCACCACCATCACGCTGAGCTGCTTCGCTTTGGGGTCACGGCCCACGACCGCAGAATCCCAGTAGACCTGATCGTCCCTGAACGGATGCAGCGCCCCCAACTGATAGCCAACAACCTTGGCCAACTGCGGCTCGGCTTCCATCGGCAGGTCCAGGAATCGAACCAGCGCTGCCTCGCGCGGCAAGCAAGCCATGACGCGGGCTTCCCGGAGCCGATGGCGGTCCAGAAAGCCGGCCACTTTGGCGGTCGCATCCCCGTTCAACGGCTCCGGGAGACGCAACTCGTCGATCACCACAAAGCGCCGAAAACGGCGGCCCAGTGCGGTGAGGTAGAGGGTGCCGCCGGCCCAATCCACTCCCACAGCGAGTTTGGTAAAAGCTAGAGACATTTTCCGATCATTCCGTTACATCGTCGTACCAGGCAATGATGCGATGATGCTGATTCGTGCCCTGGGGCATGACTTGGACGACGGCCTTGATTGTCCGGCGCACCCGCGAGCCATTGAGTTCTCCCACCGAGACGATGCTGAAAGTATCGCAAGTGTCCGTAGTCAGGGAAGGCACCGCCTCATCCGGCAGGGACGCGGCCAAGCGCTGCGTCATATCATCCAAGGACTTGAAGGGCTCGTTTTTTCGTTCCCGGACGATGGCCTGGGCTAGCTCCACGCCAACCTCCGGCACGCTCCGCAAAGCTGCCTCAGAGGCATAATTCACATTGACTTGGGGAGAGCCCGAGTAAATCGTCAGATCCTGGCCAACTCCGTATTCCGACTGAATTCGCCGCTCCCGGCTGACCACTGCCGTGCCGTAGAAAATGTCCCGGCTCATCCCTCGCACCCGCAATACTTCTTCCACGGAAGCGAAGGCTTGGTGCGCGGGGCGATACCCGACGGCGCGATAATACGCTTCCAAGGCTTCAGACTCCTCGTCATCAGATCCTGGCGGGCTGCGCCAGTGATTAATGGCCGCAGCCAACTGAGTGGCTTCCTTCGACGCCAGACCCCGCGCTTCAAACAAGCGCCCCAATTGTTCTAGGCGGGCAGAGTTCAGGTCGAGCTTGCCGGTCTCATTCACAATTTCCAAAAGCGCCTTGCCTTGCCCAAAACTCACCTGCGCCAATCGTTGGCCTTCTTTCCAGGCTCGGGGTTTATCTTGCTGGTCACTCGGAGGGGGGTAGGCGATCTCCAGGAGGGCAGCTTGGATTCCCCCCACAGCCAGAGCATAAGCCTGAGTGGCCTCCTTGCGATAAATGGCCGTTCGAGTTTCGAGCTGCACCGAACTCGAAAATGCCAGAGCCACCAGGACCAACACGCTGACCGCAGACATCACGGCCAGCAAGGCCACCCCAGCAGGATGCGGGATTCGGGATTCAGGATAGGAGAAACTGGGAACTTGAAAATGGAAAATCGAAACTTGGGAGAGCGGCCCCCAGTTTCCAATTCCCAGTTTCCGTTTTCCGGTTTCCATTCTCCGCCCTCCTGACTCCTGAATCCCACTCATTGCCCGGTCGCCGATCGCAACCTGAACTTGGCCAGCACAGGGAACAGTTCTTCCTCTACCTGGTTTCCTCGCCGCCAGCGGAGTCGGATCGCCTCCGGGTAAGGCGCCTCATCCGTGCTCTTCCAATCTTGCCGCCAAACCGGGCCCGGGCCCTTCTTCGGTTGCTCCAAGTACTCGAACCAAGCGGCTCCGAGGCCCGTCATTAGCGGTAGGTCCGTCCCTCGTAATAAGAACGGTTGATAGTCGACCCTGGGCACGCCCGTCTCAGGATCGTTCGTGACACTTCGGATGAGCCTCCGAAGAAGCGCCTCATTGTCTCCAACCGGAGTTTCGCGCAAGGCCACTTCAACATTACCGGGGGAAACCGGTACGATGCCGTACTCAGCGAGTATCAGCCCCGAACGGCTTCGAAAACCACTGCTGTAAGAACTGACAAAGCGCAGGCACCTGGCGCTCGCCTGGAGGATAACAAACGTTCCCTGGAGCTCAGATTCACTTAGCGTCACCTGATAAGGAACCAATGACGAGATCTGCTCGACGACGAATGCATGCCGCTCTCCCTCCGCATGCACTTGGCGGAGGTGCGCTTCCCCGGTTCGCCATGCCCGGCTAGCCACCCGGAGCCCGACCAGCAAGGCGACCATCAAGAACCCGATCAGCGTAATACTCAGCAGCATCTCGAATAGCGTGAATCCCGTTTGATCGGGCGATCGGGCAATCGGGTGATCGGGAGATCCGGAGATCGGGTGATCGGGTGAATTGGACAACCAAGTCTTGGCTCGCCCGATCTCCGGACCAACCGATCTCCCGATTCCGACGCAACGTTCGTTCACCCGACCTCCCCCTCAACCCATCACCCGATTGCGATCCGACTTTTGTTCACCCGATCTCCCGATCACCCGATCGCCAGATCATCCGATCTCCCGATCGCCCGATCTCCCGATTCAGGGGCCGGCTGACGCCTCCGGCGTGCACAGCTTTAACGTCTCCAGGCTCAAACTCTGCCGGCCCGTGCGCGTCCTCCAGGAAACTTCCAGCGTGAGGCGAACGAGCTGAGCGGGCTTTTCGGGATCGAACAATGGCCTTGTCTCAACCAACTGGGTTCTCGCCTTCCACTCCATACCGGAAGGAGAGACTCCCGAGCGCACCTCGCCAGCGGCTAGCGAGGGATCCAACATCAGCTCCCTGAGCTTCCTTGCGGCATAGTCGTCGCCGCGCTCGATAAGGTCCAAGCGGTCAGTGGTACGAAGCGCCGAAGACAAACCTGAGAAAATGGTGGCAAAGCTGATTCCCAAGAGCGAGATTGCCATCAGAACTTCCAGGAGGCTGACTCCGGCCTCGCCGCGCTCGCGATGATCTTGCACGATTCGCTGCATCTAACGTGATCCCTGCTTGATAGCTTCAACGCCCGCAGCACCAAGCAAAAAATCCACATGAACCCTGTACCTGCTTCCGCGGCGGTTGCTGAGCCACAAGTTGCTCTCTTCCACCACCCCGGAGGGCGGGAATAGGAGTCGTACGACCGCAGGCGCGCGATACTCCCCGTCATCCACCATCACTCCGAAGGGGAGCGCGAACTCCCGCGAAAAACCCGAGGCGGGAGAGAAAACCCGTACCAAGCCCGAACTCCGCTCGATTTCCACCATGTAATAACTCTGTTCAAACAGCGCGCGCGTGCGGGCGTAGCGGACAGTCTGCGCAACCCGTTCTGCCGCGCCCCTCAGCGTCCACTCGTCGCTCCAGTTGCCAAAACGCGGAGCGGCCAGCGACACCACCAAGGAGAGCAATACGAGGACGATCACCAGCTCGAGCAGGGTCACGCCGGCTTCCCGCGGCCAGCGCTGACACCGTTCATTTCCAACTGAGGATGTCCGCATTCTCTCCTTCCCCGCCCGGCTGCCCGTCGGCGCCGTAACTCATGATGTCCGGCTCGTCACCATGATCTCCGGGAAACTTGTAGATATAAGGCCGGCCCCAGGGATCCATGGGAATGTCCTTGGGAAGATAGGGACCGTTCCAGTTGTTGACACCGGGCGGAGCGGTCCGCAGCGCCTGGAGACCTTGGTCCGTGGTGGGAAAAGTGCCTGTATCCAGTTTGTAGGCCCCCAGCGCAGTCTGGAAAGCAGCGATCTGCGCCTTCGCCACGGTGATTTTGGCCTGCGTGGCATGCTTGAACAAGCGGGGGACCACCAGACCCGCCAGCAGACCAAGGATGAGAATCACCACGATCAATTCGATCAAGGTGAAGCCCTGCATCGATTCCTGTTCCGATAAGTGCTTTGGCTCTTTCTTTGGTCGGCGCATTAGAAAGGCACCTCGTTGATGCTGACAATCGCCAGCAGAGTGGAGATCACAATGCTTCCAACAACCAGGCCCATGGCTAAAATCACGGCGGGCTCGACGAGCGCCACCAAGCGCTTGGTGGCCACGCGGACCTCGCGGTCGTAAATCGTGGCCAACTCGAGCAGCATGGAGTCCAGCTTTCCTGTCTGTTCTCCCAGCGTCATCAATTGCACGGCGAGCACCGGAAACAGGCCGGTTTCGGCCAGCGGCGCTGCCAGCCCCTGCCCGCGTTTGATCCCCTGGATGAGCGGCTCGACGGTAGACGCCACGCGGCGATTGCTCAGGACCTCGCGAGTAAGGCGCAGTGCCGAGATAATCGGGACCGCCTGGTTCAACAGCGTTCCCAAGGTCTTGGCGAAGCGGGCAATTTCGAGTTTTAGGCTGACGTCTCCCAACAAGGGCGCCTTGAGACGCCACTGGTCCCAACGCAGCCGGCCGGACTCGGTTCGCACCCAGCGGCCAGCGAGCAACACGCCGCCCACGATGACCAGAACCGCCAGCCAGCCGTAGCTACGAAGAGCCAGGGAAACGTCCATCAAGATCTGCGTGGGCAGGGGCAGCTCCTTCCCAGCCTCTTCAAAGATTTGCGCGAAACGTGGCACAACAAAACCGAGCAAGAAAGCGATCGCCACGCCACCCACGGTTAGCAAGAGCAGCGGATAGATGAGGGCGGAAACCAAATAGCCTCGGAGCTCCGCGCTGAACTCTTCAAACTCCACCAAGCGATCCAGGACCGCGGGAAGCGTCCCGCTGGCTTCACCGGCCCGCACCATCGCGACATATAGGGGCGGAAAGAAACGCTCATTGGCGGCCAGGCTGTGGGCCAGCGATTGCCCGCTGCGCAATTCCCTGAGCGTGCCGTCAATGACTCCCCGCAACGCCGGCTTCGCCGCCAAATCACGGCAGAGCGAGAGGCTGCGGTCGAGCGGGACGCCGGCCCGCACGAGCGTGGCGAGCTGGCGGGCGAAAGTCAAGCGATCCTGTGCAGACAAGCTCCCGCGGGTGAGCCAGGACCACCGCACGCCCATGGAGCCCTCTTTCGGGCTCACGCGGATGGGCATGCATCCCATGCGGCGAAGTTGCTCCAGCAAAGCCGGCTCGGTCTCCGCCACCAGCGTTCCCTGGACCAGCTCGCCGCTCCCTTTAACCGCCCTGTAGGAGAATTCGGGCATCGCCTCGTTCCTGGTGCCAATTCGAAATTCGAAAATCGAAACTCGAAAATGGAAACTGGAAAAGCAATATTCGAAAAACGAAAACTGAAGTTCGAGATTCAAACTACTGACTACCGACTACTGACGACCACCTAAACCTCTTGCGTAACGCGCAACACCTCTTCCACGGTCGTCTGGCCCGAGGCGATTTTCAGCCACCCGTCCTCCTTCAGGCTGCGCATGCCGCGCTCACGCGCCGCCGCCCGCAAAGTACTGGCGTCGGCGCGGGCCACAATCGCCCGCCGGATTCCTTCGTCGAGCTCCATGAATTCAAAGATCCCCACCCGCCCCAGGAAGCCTGTATTACCGCAATGCGCGCACCCTCCGGCGCGGTAAAGCGTCAACGAACCACTTGCGCTCTCCCATCCTTCTTTTCGCATCTCATTGCCATCCGCCGCGTAAGGCTTCCGACAGTCCGGGCACAGCACGCGCACCAGGCGCTGCGCCAGCACGGCCACCAGGGAAGAGGAAACCAGGTAGTGCTCCACCCCCATGTCCGTGAGGCGCGTGACCGCACTCGGAGCGTCATTGGTGTGCAAGGTGCTGAAGACCAAGTGGCCGGTGAGCGCCGCGCGCATGGCGATCTCGGCGGTCTCGAGATCCCGGATTTCACCAATCATTATGATGTCGGGGTCCTGGCGCACGATATGGCGCAACCCGGCGGCAAAGGTCAGGCCAATTTGCGGGTTCACGTGGATCTGGTTGACGCCTGGCAACTGGTACTCCACCGGATCCTCGACGGTGATCACCTTCTTATCCAGGGTGTTCAGCCGCCGCAGGGAACCGTATAGCGTCGTGGATTTGCCGCTGCCCGTGGGACCCGTAACCAGGAAAAGGCCGTGCGGAAGACTGAGGTAATGCTCCATCTTCCGCAGCAGGCTTTCCGGGAATCCCAAAGTCGCCAGGGAATAGCGCTCGCTGGCGCTGCGGTCCAGAAGACGCATCACCACGCTTTCCCCATAAAGCGTTGGCAGGGTCGAAACGCGCAGGTCGATCTCACGGCCCAAAACCCGGAGGGGAATTCTGCCGTCTTGGGGCAAGCGCTGCTCGGCAATGTTGAGCTTCGCCATGAGCTTGATCCGCGAGGTAATTGCGGCCTGCATCTCGCGGGGGGGAGCGGGCACTTCGTACAGAACTCCATCGATGCGATAGCGGACCCGGAACTGCTTCTCGAAAGGCTCAAAGTGAATGTCACTGGAACGGCGCTCCAGGGCCCGCGCAATCAACTGGTTTACCCAGCGAATCACCGGCGCTTCCGAAGCCAGGTCGCGCAGTTGGTCGATGTCGGCCGCCTCCGCCTCCGCCACTCGAGGCGACTCGCCAGCTTCTTGAGCGTCCAGCCCCGCTTCCTCTTGTTCCGCGCCCAACCAGACATCCAGAGCTTTCAGGATCGCAGCTTCACTCGCGAGTCGCACTTCCACTCTTCGTCCCACCAACTGCTCGACCGCTCGAATGTTGTCGCTGTCCAGCGGATCGGCCATAGCCACGAAGACTGTGCCGTCGTCAACGCGGTACGGATAGAGCAGAGACTGGCGCAGGAAAACCGAAGGCAACGTCGCCAACTCCATGGGAATCTCTCGCAGTTCGGCCGCGTCCACACGCGGGATACCGAGCTGCTCCGACAAGACACTCTGGAGGTCTTGCTGCGAAACATAGCCTAAATCCAAAAGGATCTTGCCCAAGCGCCCTTTCCGCTCTCGCTGCAGGGCGAGTGCCTTCTGCAGGTCGTCTTCCGGCAGCAGGCCTCGCTCCACCAGCAACTGTCCCAGCAATTTGCGGCTGACTACAGCGGACGCCATTCTGAGCCGCTCCTAAAGCTCCAGAATCGTGATTTTGCCGACCAACTCTTGATAGGAAATCTTCTTATCCCAAAACCGTTCCAAGTCCGACTTCTTGCTTTCGATGACCAGTTGACCCGGGACCTCCGTAACTCCGGGCTCCATTTGAAAGAGGTGCACAGTCACGGCCACGGAATCGTCCAAGCCCAAGTCCCGCAAGCTCATGGCATGGTCGGCCAACAGACGGGGAACCGCATCTTTGATCATGGCGATCCGCCCCACCTCGATTTTTCGCGCCTTTTCTAGTTCCACCTCGCTCCTAGGGTGCGTATCGAAAGGCGTGGGGGGGCGCAAAGGAGAAAGGTTGACTTCCAGGCTGAAGGCCAGCCCGAATCCCGGTAAATACGTTCCCTTAGTCTTTTCGAGCAGTCCGAAGGGCGGAGCGAAGATCTGAGCCATCGTTCCATCGATGACCGCCTCGAAGACCTTCATTTCGCCCTTCAGGGCAGTGAGCTTGGGGGGAGGCGATTGCGCCGCGACAGACCGCATCAGCCAAAACCCGCCCGCGAGCGCAAGCAGAACAGCCCCGCCTGACCTTTCGATCTTAAAATGCATGGGCATTACCTCTGTGCAGGCCCCGTGGGTGAGTTGGTAGGTGACTCCAAACGATTGTGAGCCACGAGGCTAATCACTGCGTTTTGTTGTTGCGTTTCCTTCCACATTGTGTTCTGGGTTATCTCCAAATACTGCAACTGCTGGCCGATGCGCGCCAAGTCCCTCATCTGCTCCTGCCGCAGGCTGGCTGCCATTTCCTCGGTGGCGGCCTGTGTTTCTTTCCTCTGCGAGGAGGCTTGTTCAGCAACGGCCTGCGCGACAAACGCCTGAAGCTCCGCCCGCGTCATTGTCGGCCCCACCCGCGCGGAGGCCGGGAGCAGCCAGCCTGGTCCGTGCCGGAAGCCAACCGATACGACGGCCAGGAAGATCGCCGCCGCGGCCCCTGACAGGGCTGCCGTCCGCATGAGCGCCGTCCAGAAGCTCGCAAAAACCTTCTGCCGCTTCTCTCCTAGAAAGACTAAGTGGGCAGGCATTTCGCGGTCGGTCAAACTGCTCATCAAGCCCTGCCGCACTTTCAGCAAGCCCTGGGCCGAGCGGGCACACTCCTCGCACTGTCCCATGTGCTGCTCGAGCTCTCGCGCCTTCTCCGGGGACAGCTCATCCAGCGCCCAATCGGTCAGCTCGCTTTCCCATGCACGGCATCCCATGACGTTTACCCCTCCTGCGGTCAGGCAAAACCCGCGTCCCGCGTGGCGCCATCCTCTCCCCGCGGGAGAGGGTTAGGAGAGGAAAGGAGCGTCACATCACGTGACGCAAGACCCTCTCCCGCCGGGACAAGATGGCGCCTCCCATAGCCTGCCAAATACCCCGTGGGCGCTTGACCAGCCACCCCAAGGGAAGGTACAACCCACCTTACCATCTTCGAAACGGCCAAGTACCGGGCTAACCTGCAATGATCTTCCTCAGATGCTCGAAACCGGAGTACACGCGCGTCTTGGCGGTACTCAGCGGGCAGCCCTGGATCTCGGCAATCTCCGCCAATTTGAAACCCTGGTAAAACTTCAGCACAATAGCTTCCCGCTGGTCGAGGGGCAGACCCGCGAGCGCTTTTTCTACCAAGATTTTCAGTTCGCCTCGTTCCCAATGCCCCGCCTCGCCCAGCCTCACGTTGGAAGACCCTTCGGCCGCATCGAGATCTTCCGGGCCAGGTTCTCCCTCGCGCTCCCGCCGAGCATGTGAGTGAGCAGTATTGCGGGCGATGCGGAACAGCCATTGGGGGAACTTGTGCGGATCCTTCAGTTGGCCGAGATGACGATAGCCGGAGAGAAAAACCTCCTGGCACATGTCAAAGGCGTCTTCCGGCCGTCCCGTCAAGTACACCAGGAAGCTGTAAACCTTCCGCTCCCAACGCCTTACAAGCGCGTTGAAGGCTTCCGGGTGCCCGCTCATCGCCTCACCCACCAGCGCGGTGTCCGGACGATCAGAAATCTGAAATCCCAATTCCACTCCTGATGACGCGAAAGATAGGAAAAAAGTTTGCGATGCGCCTCGTAGTCGTTCCGTTTCTTCTTCCTTCACCTTCCCTTCCCCTGCCGGGTGGACTCAAGGAAGAGGTTTTTCCAACGAAAGCTGCATACTCGCGTAGAATACAGGATGATTCATCCTCAATAAAGCGTGAAAGAGGCGGATGCAGCAACTCCGCAGCAGGGAGTATTCGAATGCGCCGCACTTTGGAAGTGCGAAGCCGAGTCCAGGCTGCATGGACACGGCGGTTCAGCCTGGCGGCGTCCGACTCACTATGGCCTGGTTTT
>Ga0187784_10005772_pt1 | contig 9996 bp, 9 predicted proteins | sample 1015_SJ02_MP15_2_FD_132964 | JGI IMG/M metagenome (GOLD analysis project Ga0187784, IMG submission 132964) | Tropical peat soil microbial communities from peatlands in Department of Meta, Colombia - 1015_SJ02_MP15_20_MG | ecosystem: Environmental > Terrestrial > Soil > Wetlands > Peat | place... | reverse complement strand
CACGCGAGCAGACGCTAACCATACCGATTTCGATTCCGGCGGTAGAGTCGCTGGCGTCGGCCGCAGCGAAGAAGCAATCACTCTCGGCGGGCACGGCATAAGAATCATTCTTGCGGTTCTTAGCGGCAAAAACGGGCGCAGAACGTCTCTTCGAATTTTCCTCACTTCAACGCTTCCTGATAAATTAAAAGCTCCCCTTCAGGAGCATCATGCCCACTCTGATCAGTCAGCCCAGTCGGATCAACACTGCCGGTAATAAACCCAAATTAATTGACGAATACGTTGGCCACATAAATACGAAAACCAGCGACCTCAGCGTTGCCCACATGCGGAGCCCCCAGGGATGGGAGGAACCTGGACAACAACCCGAGTTCGATGAGTTCACTATCGTGCTCAAAGGCACGTTGCGAGTCAGGCACAAGACTGGTGTGACCGATGTCACGGCCGGTCAGGCAATCATTGCGCATCGGGGCGAATGGATTCAGTACTCAACGCCAGGGGAAGGCGGGGCAGAATACATCGCGGTCTGTCTGCCTGCGTTCTCGATGAACACGGTTCACCGCGATCAGGCTTAGCCAAGAACCTCTGACGCTCCGGCTGCTCCGCGAGATTCGTTAACCGTCACGTTCGAGCCCAAAAATGCGGCCTCGATGTCTGCGCGTCAGGGGACCCTGGAGCGACCGTCCCCTCTATTGCCTTTGCTTACTTCAGCATGACTTCCTGCAGCAGTTCTGAGCTGACCACTTCGCGCATCTCGGTGCGTTTCTCGGAAAGCTGCTGAGCGGGCTGTTTACCACCGAGAATCTTGTCGCGAACAGCCTCGCCTTTGGCTCCCAAACCATCCATGGCAGCGTGGTTCTTGTATTCGACGGCCAAACACAAGTCCCAGTCTTCAGGGTTGCTCTTGGTTTCCTTGAAGAAGACCTTGTAATCCACAATCAAGCCCTGGTGCTTTTCTTCGTCAAGCAGTGGTTTGGTGGATTGGCGAAGACTGGACAGGTATGCATCCATTTGCGTGGGTTTCACACGGATCAGCGTGACTCGCCAGACCGGACCTTCGGTGTAATGTTCCTGAGCGAACACAGCAGGCACGAACAACAACAGAAGAACCGCGAGACCACAGAGCTTTTTCATGACAATCTCCTCAGGTGAAATGAAATAAACGGCGAGAAGAATCATACGCCTTAGGAGCACTAGCTGCAGGGACGAGCTCGGGACGATATTTACGGCGCTTCAATCAACTCCATCCTCCCGTCTCTTGTCCTGTGGAGGACCATCACCTTGCCGTTGGGATCACGGAATACGAAGACGTCGCGGTCGCGAAAATGAGCTTCCTTGATGGCTTCTTCCAGCGTCATAGGGCGCAATGCGACCGCATCATTCGACCGGCGCAGATGCACTTCGGTGGTCTTGGCTACGGAGGGAAACTTATGGACTACTATGTCGACCTCGGCGCTTTCTTCCAGACCGACGGTTGTAGCAACCGTAGTTTCAGGGCTGCGGGCATCCCACTTCTTGGGGCTGGGAGTTTTATGGTGGTGGCGTTTCTGCGTGCGCCAGCGGGTCTTGTACTTGACCGCTTGTTTTTCTAGATGATCGAAAGCTTCGTTCAGCGCGGAGTTCATGTCTCCAGCTTGTGCCAGCCCGACCAGAGGGCCATTACGCGGGCTGATGGTGATTTCGGCTTTATGGCGGTGCTTCTCCACCGCGAGGATCACTTTGGTTTCGAATCTGTTACCCAGAATCTTGCGAAGTTTGGTGAGCCGAATTTCAACTTCCCTGCGGATGGCAGGAGTAATTTCATATTGCCGGCCAGTGTATTCCACGTTCATGAGCGCCCTCCTAAGATTTGCTCGTCATGGGCACCGCATTTGGAACAACTCAGAATTCAGAGTGCAGAATTGGTTTTACTTCTTCATTCTTACTTCTTAGCTTCTGCATTACTTTTTTACCCTGCGCTGGTGGGTGCTCGGGATGCGCATGTCCTCCCGGTATTTCGCGACCGTGCGGCGAGTGACCTGGATGCCCTGCGACTGGAGGATACGGGTGATCTGCTCGTCGGTTAACGGCCGGGCAGGATCTTCTTCATCGATGAGCTTCTTGACCCGGCGTTTGAGAATCAGTAACGAAGTGTTGCTGCCTTCCGGTCCGTTGACACTCTCGCTGAAAAAGTACCGAAGTTCGAATACGCCCTGTGGAGTATGGGCGTATTTGCTGGCCACCGCCCGGGAGACGGTGGAAGGATGCACGCCGATTTCTTCGGCCACCTCCTTGATCATCATCGGCTTAAGACAATCAATGCCCTTTTCGAGGAACTCCTGCTGCCGGGTCACGATGCTGTAGCAGACTTTCATGATGGTCTGCTTGCGCTGCTCGATATTCTTGATGAGCTGGATGGCAGATTTGTAACGTTCCTTAACATAATTGCGCGTGTCTTTATCGTTGGCATCTTTCGTCAGCAGACGGCGATAGGCGGGGTTCAGACGAAGTTGCGGTATATCTTCGTCATTCATGACGACCAGCCACTCGTCACCATGCTTAACAAAAGCCACGTCAGGTTCGATAAGGCGCGGTTGAACCTTGTTGTAACGCAGACCTGGGCGAGGGTCGAGAGTGCGAATGCAATCGAGAGCCGCGTGAACAGCCTCGACCGGACGGTCGAGGGCGCGAGCAATTTCCTTGAATTGCTTCAGTGTCAAAGCCCGTAGATGCTTATCTATGACCGCAATGGCATCAGCAAGCACCTGCTTTGTGACTTCGCGATCTCCATTGCCATTCTTGTGAGAATCGAGATGCTGCTGATGGAAGCGCAATTGATACAGGAGGCACTCCCGCAAATCACGACAAGCCACGCCAGGTGGATCCAGCTGGCGCACCAGTTCGATCGCTTCGTTCAAGTCCGCCCGATCAAAATTCGGACGGAACACCGGCGGAGTAGCAGGGGATTCGGAGGTTGCAGGCTGAGCTTGGGAAGAAACAAGAGGTGCGGGTGCGGCAGCGGCAGCAATGGCCGCAAAGTCTCCAATAGGGTCGGTTTCATCACTTACAGACTGGCCCCATTCAGAAACTGCATCCACGTGGTATTCGCTGGTTGCAGCCTGAGACGTATCTTCCGAAAGCGGCGTGTGTGCCGAAGCCAAGCCCAGCGCAGCAGCTTCCTTGACCACATTTTCCGCCGCCGCGGCATCGGATTGGACCGGAGCGGGAGGCGAAATCCCCAGCAGTTCGTCGTCCGTGGCGATCAGGTACCCGTCTTCATTCAAGTTCCCGATTATCAGTTCGGCAGCTTCACGCACCGGTGGCCGGGTGGGCAGAGACCCAAGCTGCCACATCAAGTGGTCTGTAAGATTGCTTGGCTTGGATAGGAAGTTCTCAAACGAAGGGCGTTCGATTTCTTCCGATTCCCTTTGGCTGCGGTACCCCGGATCGAGATAGTCCTGAAAAAAAGAACCAAAATCGATCTCTTCAAATGGATCTTTCTTCTCAGTCGCGGCGATGGGATTTTCTTCCGGAGTGGGCACCGGGCGGTCGCGGTCTTCTTCCTTGCGATCGACGTCATCAAGCAAAGGAACTGCACTTTCCAGTTCCTCGAGCACCGGGTTTTCGACCATCTCGGCATTGATCATGTCCCGCAGCTCGAGTTTATTGAGTGCGAGGACGCTGACCATCTGGACGAGACCCGGGGTGAGGATCTGTCTCTGGGAGACCTTGAGATGCAGTTTGGGTTGCAACAAAACCATAAATACACTTCTGGCTACTGCCTCCCAGCTTTTACCTTCTGGCCTTCGGTTCTTCGCTAGCCGCTAGGAGCTTTTCTTACACCAGCGAAAAACTCTCGCCCAAATAAACTCGCCGCACCTCGGCGTCGGCGGCCAACTGTTCGGGCGTGCCATGGCGGAAGATCCGACCCTCATCAATAATGTAGGCCCGATCGGTCACCGACAACGTCTCGCGCACGTTATGGTCAGTGATCAGAATACCGATCCCGGCCGCCCGCAAACTGCTGATAATCTTCTGCAGGTCAAGCACTGCAATGGGGTCGATGCCAGAAAATGGCTCGTCCAGCAAAATAAAGGCTGGATTTATGCACAATGCCCGAGCTATTTCCACTCGCCGCCGTTCACCACCGGAAAGGGCGTATCCGCGGTTTTGGCGAATGTGCTCCAATCCCAGTTGATCGATCAGCCGTTCCATCCGCTCCCGGCGCTCGTGCCAGGAGATAGGCTGCGCTTCCAGCACCGCTAAAATGTTTTCTTCCACAGTCAGCTTGCGAAAAACCGAAGCTTCCTGTGGAAGATAGCTAATTCCGTACTGACGCGCCCGCAAATACATGGGGACATCAGTGATGTCTTCCTCGTCAACCAGCACACGACCGGTGTCCGGAGGAATCAGTCCCACAATTGAATAGAAGGTTGTGGTCTTTCCGGCGCCGTTAGGTCCCAGCAGACCAACGACTTCACCCTGCTCAACGCGAAGGCTTACACCGCTTACTACCCGCCGACCGCGGTAAGATTTTCCGATCTCGTCGGTGGCCAGCGTACGCATTTATCGTGCCACTCGCGTTTGGGTGACGGTGGGGAATTTGTTATTGCCTTCTACGAGCACCCTATCATCGCGTCTAAAGAAAGTCAACGAAACCCCAGTAATCTTGCCATGTTCGGCATCAAAAATGCTAGGCGGCCCGCCGGTGAGTATGAATTTATCATCTGCCGCTGTGTATACCAATTGGTCACCGGTGGCGCGGCGGTCTGGTTGAGTAACGACCACTTGGCCTTTGGCCACGATCTTCTCGATTCTTCCTGCCGACGATGCTTGATTCGTCGACTCCCCACGAGGCTGAAGCAAGGCATCCATCTGCTTTGCCGTGAGGGTCACGTCTGCTCCCTTGCCTGTCACCTCACCATCGAAGTGTGCCTGGCGTTGATTATCCGTGTAGCTCAGCCGTGATGAAGTGATTGCCACCGGGGTAACATTTCCGCTCGCATCGGTTTGAACTAAAACCGTAGACACCGGTTGGTCGGTGGTTCCCCGCGCGATCATCGAGCGGCGCTCGCGGTCGAACTCGATGGAGGGGGCTTCCACTATATTTGCGTCTTGCCAAAGACGCACGTGGCCGGTATAAAGCGCAACCGCGGACGTACCGTGGACCGCCATAGCGTCGGAGGTGACATGAATTGGACTGGATGAAGCCAGCAGGGCTCCGTCGGCGTGTGGATTGAGATCACTGTACGTGGTTCTTACGCTTCCTTCTGCGAACGCCTCCTTGCTGCCACGATTCAAGCGCATGGAATACCCTGTAGTTGTCATGCCTCCTTCGACAATTCGAGGCGAGCCAGTTAGCAGCAGGATTTGATCGTCAGGCACGTATCGAGCGCGATCGCCCCAGGCCTTTCGTTCTCCATCGACGTATGCAACGCTTCCCTGCTGCACAATCGACTCGATTTCGCCCCCAGAACGAAACCCCGCATCGAGCATCGCGCTAGTGCTAACGCGATCCGGTTGGCCGGGACTCCTGCTCACAAGGCACGCATCTGGAGCGCCATGAATCGCGGTGAGTTGGCCGGAATCATCGAACCGGGCCTGAAAACTTCCGGCTGTAGCCACAGTCTCAGAACCGTCACTGCCGGTTGAAGGAAGAAGGGTAATCTGGCCAGGCCCGATTGTTACGGCGCCTGTGAGATGATTGCCATCCTTCAGGAAGAAGTCGATGGTCGAGGCCGTTAGTTCCATATCCTGTGCTGCAGAATTGTCCGTTGTTTTCTGGTGCTGAGTAATTTTGGCGGCGCCTTCCGCCCGCACCTTCGTAAGGACGTTCCTACCGGCAAAATCGAGCTGTACTCGGCCGGCAGTCGCTGACAGCTCTTGCTCGCCGGAAAACTCGCCTTTGACGGCCCCGGACAATACCGCGCGATGTAAGTTGCCTCCTTGCTTGCCCATCGTTAGTTCCAGTTGCTCCGCTCGGGCTTCCGCAACTTGCTGCCCAGTCACGTAGAGCAGAACGTTGCCGGATGCCAACACGCGATCCAGGGTGTTATCGCTGCGTAAGAAAAGTATGGCCCGATCCGCCTGGGACTCGCGGGCAGTCATCTCCAACCGTGGGAGCTCAACCACTACCTGGTGGGGGTCTTTCGTGATCACGGCTCGCGCCGCGGTGAGGGTCAGCCCGGACGGGCCAGTACCTACCAGCCTGACCTGAGACTCCAGAGTGAGCACGTTATTTTTTGCAATGTAGTTCAGGCCAACACCTGATCCGCTGGCTTGCGGCAGTTGGAACTCCACCTTTTGACTGGTGTGAGCGTCGCCGGTTTTTTGATTAAATACCAGGCCACGAGTCTTCAGATGGACGGGATTCCTCAGTTCCTCAGGCGGGGACTGATCAGGATTAAGGACACCCTTTGGATTTGCCTCCAGGTCAATCTGAACCTCCCCTAGGGCGGTCACGTCTCCCGATTGCTGGTTGTATTCGAAGTCGGAGCCGTAGATGCGGTCGTATCGCGCCGAGTCACGCCCATACACAGTGATTACAACATTGTGAAGTTCAACCAATCCGCCTTGCTTGAATTGCACCGCTTTGCTGGCATCGATCTTCAAGATCGTGCGCCCTTGCTCGGACTTGGAAACGCTAAAGCCACTGGCGCTCTGCTGGATTTCAAGCCCGATTTTCTCAGGAACTTGCTTTAGCGCGTTTTGCACCCGATGATGGGCGTAAAAGTAGACTCCAGCCACGATAAGCACGACTGCGATCGCGGCACCAGCAAACCACCGACGAAGGTGGGAAAGGAAAGCAGACATCTGAAAACAGTGTAATCCACGAGTTTAGGAGTCAGAAGTCGGGGCGTGGCTGGAGCGAGCATTAGAGTTGGCGGTCCTGAAGTCACGCAGGGAGAGCTCGAGGCCGCCGAATTCAGGATGATCGTTTTGATCGAGAGAGAAGGCTATGGTCAGAGTGTCGCCTGGCAACAATTGCGCTTGTTGCATGCGCTCGGCCATGTGCCAGCCCAAAGCCTTATAAACAATAGATTTCCGCCAGTTGTCATTGCGGCGGCGCGGGATCGTGGCCGCATCAGGGTGACAGCGCGGAGTGACCGAAATGGCCTTCGCACTCAGCTCGGCAGAGTGGTCACCGTTCCACGCTAGTTTCAGCCTAGCGTGCTTGTCCTTAAGAGCTTGCGGCGAAGCCACTAAACGCACGTCGTGGGCAACGAAGACGGGTTCGGGATTTGCGACCCCAAACGGCTCGAGTTGCCGCAGGGTATGTAACAGCTCGGGAGTCACTTCGCCCAGAGAAAGCTCGGCGTCTGCCTCGAGCACAGGCTCGAAATCGGCGAGCGTGAGCCGATCCCGGGCATACTGGTCGAGATGGGTCCGCAATTCCGGAATATGCGCTGTCCGCATCGAGAAGCCCACGGCGTGGGCATGGCCACCATAACGAGTGAACAAATGTCCGCACGATTCCAACGCATTAAGCAGGTGAAAGGCTTTGATCGACCGTCCCGAGCCGTGGGCTTCATCGCCGCAGCGCGAGATCACAATCGCCGGCCGGCAGTAACGTTCGACCACTCGGGTCGCCGTAATGCCGATCACGCCTCGATGCCAGCCGTCGCCATCAATTACGATGCAGAATGCGTCGCGCAGTAAGGGATCCTCGAGAAAGCGTGAATCAATGGCTTGCAGGATGCGGCGCTCCTCTTCTTGACGCTCGGCATTGAGCTCATCGAGTTTGTTAGCGATCTCACGCGCGCGGGTTGAGTCCTTAGCGCTGAACAATTCAATGACATCAGCCGCGATATCCATTCGGCCAGCGGCATTGATTCGTGGTGCAATGCGAAACGCCACTTCCCCGGATGTGAGCGGGCGGCCGCTAACCTGGGCGACCTCGAGCAAGGCCTTGAGGCCGGGATTTACCGCCGATCGCAAAGCTTCGAGCCCAAGCTTGGCAAAAATGCGGTTCTCGCCGGTGAGCGGCACCGAGTCCGCAATCGTGGCAATGGCGGCCATCTTCGTAAATGACTTCAGCAAGGCCGCCTGATCTCGTCCGGTGAGCCGCCGTTCCATCAAAGCTTGCGCCAGCTTGAAGGCAACCCCGGCGCCACACAGCGCCTTGCAGGGGTAGTTGCAGCCGGATTGATTGGGATTCAGAACGGCGAAGGCTGTTGGCGCGCCGTTTGGACCAGGAAGATGGTGGTCGGTGACGATCAGGTCGACGCCCAATCGGCGTGCGGTTTCGGCTGCCGCAAAAGCGCGGATGCCCGCATCGACGCTGATGACAAGACGAATGCCGCCTGCGGCCGCGCGCTCAATGACGTCTCCCCGCAGGTCGTATCCTTCTTTAATGCGATGGGGAACGTGGAAGTCGGGAGCGCCGCCGCAGAGTTCGATGGCAGTCTTCAGGATAATGATTGCTGTGGTGCCGTCTACATCGTAGTCACCATAAATTAGGATTCCCTCTTTGCGATCAACGGCGGCAGCAATACGATCGACGGCGGCTTTCATGCCCGCCATCAAATAGGGCGAGTGCAGATCGGCGAGGGAAGGCTTCAGAAAATGTTGCGCAGCGTCGAGGTCGGTGATTCCCCGCAAGATGAGTAGGCGGGCGAGAATGGCGTTGAATCTCGTATCGCTCAAATACGAAGACGGTAGTTGCGAAACAAGGTGTTCTATTTGGAGGGTATTAGCGGTCTTAGAAATCCACTTCATGAATTAGCTGATTCTATCTGCAGTTGCCGACCTTCGTTCAGCGCTACAACGGAGAGCGGCTACGTGAGCTTTAGGCTTCACGGTTCCTCGTCCTGACCGGGCTCGTCGATGGGTAGACCAGCCAAATCTTCCGCCATTTCGAGAATATTCTGATAGCGCTCGTACCAAGGGGTGGAGGCTTCGTAAATCATCATCACGCCCTGATGCGCGAAACCAAGCTGCACAAAGCCTGTCTTGCCAACGTAGGTGCGCAACCAGCGGGCATCTTCCAGCTCTTCGTCGCTGGTAAACTCGGCGCTGCTCAGGTGCTGGATCAGCTCATCCAACTCGTTGCGCTCCAACCGCCAGGAATCCATGGTTAGAAAAGGCGCTCCCGCCGCTTTGGCGAGTTCCACAAAATCTTTCCAGCCCTCAGGATTGTCCTGCGATTTCCAGGTCACGCTCTGCACTTCGTCGTATTCAACCAACCCGGGAAAACGGCGCATGCCGTGGCCCTCGATGAAGGCAATCATGTCATCTTTGAGACCCGCGAGATCGTCAGGCAGTGGGGACATAAGGTTTTTGCTATGTCTGCATTGTATGACGGAAGGAGGGAAGGTGTCAGGTGCTGCGCATTCAGCATTCAGTCGGAGAAGAATCGAGTCAGTACTCCATCGAGCCGAAGAATTTTATGACTTGGCCGAGTGGTGACGGCTGAGTGCTGAATGCTGCTGTGCTAAACTAACTGTTTCACAACGACATCCGATCCGCTCATGCTGCTCTCGAAAGAATATGTGAGCTACCTGGCTCGCGAAGTCACCAAAAAGCTCATTGCTGGCGAGTTTATCGAAACCAAATCCGTGCCCGTGGTCACGGAGAAGGTCCATGCGGCCATGCTGGAGGAGCTTTCGCTCGAGGACCGCATCAACGATGAGGTACGCGTCATTCTCGAAGCTTATTCCGAAGAAATGCGCAAAACCGGCGCCAATTACCAGGAAATGTTTCGGAAGGTAAAAAACGAGCTGGTACGGAAGTACAAGGCGGTGCTGTGAGGCTGAGCCGTGACAAGGCGAATAAAGTAGCGCACGTGGTTACGGACGCCTTGGCTGAGATGAGCGAAGTGGACTTCGTTGAGGACCGAAATACCATCCGCCTGGAAGTTCGCAAGATTCTCGAAGAACTCCTCAATCGGGAAGAAAGAATAGATCAAGCTGCCCGCCAGAAAATCGAAAGCCAGAAGCGCACCATCCTTGAAGGCAGCCAGGAGTGGGATATCCTATACCGCAAATACTACAGCGAAGAAGTCAAGAAGCTGGGTGT
>Ga0187784_10005771_pt1 | contig 9996 bp, 10 predicted proteins | sample 1015_SJ02_MP15_2_FD_132964 | JGI IMG/M metagenome (GOLD analysis project Ga0187784, IMG submission 132964) | Tropical peat soil microbial communities from peatlands in Department of Meta, Colombia - 1015_SJ02_MP15_20_MG | ecosystem: Environmental > Terrestrial > Soil > Wetlands > Peat | place... | reverse complement strand
TGCGCGCCGTCGAGGATCGCGCGGCGCGCGGCCGGCGGCTGCAGACGATCACCTATGAAGACGCGCTTCGCGAGAAGCTGATCGTCGGTTCGCCCGCGCGCGTCGCCGATCGCCTCATGAGCCTCAAGGAGACACTGGGGCTCGATGGTATCCTAGCGGAGATGAACTGCGGCACCAAAATCCCGCACCAGCGGGTCATGAAGTCGCTGCAGCTACTCTGCGAAAAGGTCATGCCCAAGTTCCACTGACCGACCGCCAGCCAGCCACTTTACCTGGCGGGTCTTGCGGATTTGACGCCGCTGGTCGGGGCGCATTAAGCCTCGAGCGGGGCAATTGGCTGGGTTGATCGATTTTGACCTTTGAACACTGACCATAAATCTTCTGTTCATCTTCTTCTCGGCAACCCAACGACACCCGCATTACCTGCTGTTAAGAAATTTGGCGATAAATCGTCGGGCCACCTCCGCGGTTTCCCCTTTCTCTAACCAACGCGGAGCGGAGAAGCTCGATGATGTTCCCATGGTATGTCAACGCAGCCTTGGTGTGCTTGGTGCTCGCGTGTTTCTGGGGAGTTTGGACGAGTTCGGGTAACGTCGGCGGCTAAGCAGCTCCCAAGGGGCCGGCATTTACGTTCCGGCCTCGTGACGTTACGCTCGATGTCGCGTGAATCACGGCGGCATCTTTCATCCGGACTTCACTGCCTCTCCTTTTTGGTGGGAGGCATATAGGCCGACGGTCGGCGATCCCGTCGCGGTGCCCAAATCGGCACGCGTCGCGATCGTCGGCGGCGGCTATGCCGGGCTTTCAACGGCGCTCGAATTATCGAAACACGACATCGATGCCGTGGTCTTCGAACGTGGCACGCTCGGCGAGGGCGCGAGCACGCGCAACGGCGGCGCCGTCAGCGGCGGTGTCAATGTCGGGAAAAGCTTCAGCGGTAAGCCCGCTGAGGTCGACGCTGCCCGTGCCGGCGCCATGCTGTCTGATGCTTATGATGCATTTGCGCTTGTCGAGCGGCTGATCGAGGAAGAACAGATCGATTGCTTCTGGCAAAAGCGCGGCCGCTTTCAAGGCGCGTGGACGCCGGCGCATTTCGCATATCAGCAATCGCGCCTCGACAGCCTGAACGACAGCGCCCAATCGGGTGCCTACATGGTGCCGCGCAACCGCCAGCGTGAGGAAATCGCCAGCGACTATTATTACGGCGGCATGGTGGTCGAGCGCTCAGCAAGTATCCATCCGGCGCTCTATTACAAAGGCCTGCTCGACGCTTGCCGTCGGCGCGGCATCCCTATCTGCGCCGACGCTGCGGTCGAAAGCATCACCCGCACCGGTCCGAGCTGGCGGGTGACGACCGGCCGCGGCGCGACCGAGGCAAGTGATGTCGTCATCGTCACCAATGGCTACACCGGTGCGCTGACACCGCGCCTCAGGCGTCGCGTCGTGCCGGTCGCCAGCCATATCATTGCCACAGAGGAATTGCCGGATGATCTGGCGGGCTCGTTGATCCCCAATGGGCGCACGCTCTCCGACACCAAGCGAGTGCTGTGCTACTACCGGATGTCGCCTGACGGCAGGCGCATGGTGTTTGGCGGTCGTGCCCGCTTTACTCAGGCCGACCCGCGGCTCTGCGCCCGTGTACTCCACACCTACATGACGGAGCGCTTTCCGCAGCTCAAGGGCGTGCGAATTACTCATGGCTGGACCGGCAATACGGCGTTCACCCTCGATGCGCTGCCGCATATGGGCGAGGACGAGGGGCTGCATTACGCGCTCGGCTGCAACGGCAGCGGCATCGCGATGATGTCCTATCTCGGCTATCAGACGGCGCGCAAGATCGCCCGCGCCACCAATTATGCCTGCGCCTTCGACAGCCCGGACTTCCCCGATCACGCGCTCTATAACGGCAACCCGTGGTTTCTGCCGCTGGTCGGCTCGTATTATCGCCTGCGCGACCGGGTCGATCGGGTGCTCGCCTGAGTGCCGCCGGGCGGCTATCATCGCGGCCGCAAACCCGCGGGAGGGCACGATGGAATTCGACGCTTTCAAGTCGTCGCTGATGGGTGCGTCGCCGCCGGCCGGAGTCAGCGGCGCAGTGCAGGCGCTGTGGTGGCAGGCGAAGGGCGACTGGCACAAGGCGCATCGCTGCGCGCAGGCTGACGCTAACGAAAACGGCGCCTGGGCGCATGCCTATCTGCACCGGGTCGAGGGCGATCTGCACAATGCCGGCGGCTGGTACAAGCGCGCCGGCAAGACCCCGTCGTCCGCCCCGCTTGACAGCGAGTGGGAAGAGATCGCCCGGGCGCTGCTGAAGTAGCTATTCCGCCGCCCGCTCGTATTTCCGTGCCGGGGTGTTGACCGGTTCCAAGAGCGGCGCGGCGTTGAACGACGCGGCATAACGGTCGGCCGGCGCATCGCCATAGAGTGTCGTGCGCTGGCGCGGCGTGCGGCCAAGCGAGCGTATCAGCTTTTCCATATCCTCGGGCGGCATCTCCTGGCCAAAGCTGGCGCCGGCGGCGCGAGAGATGCTTTCGTTCATCAGCGTGCCGCCAAGATCGTTGACACCGGCGTTGAGACAGGCGGTGACCCCCAACGGGCCAAGCTTTACCCAAGACGCTTGAATGTTCGGGATCACCGGGTTGAGCGCGAGCCGCCCGACCGCATGCATTAGCACCGCTTCGCGGAAGGTCGGGCCGAGCCGCGCTGCGCCTTTGAGGTACATCGGTGCCTCCATCGGCACGAAGGGCAGTGGCACGAACTCGGTGAACCCGCCTGTCCGCGCCTGCAGCTCCCGCACGCGCAGAAGGTGCCGCGTCCAGTGCTCGTACCGATCGACATGGCCGTACATGATCGTCACCGTCGCGCGCAGCCCAACGCTGTGGGCCGCCTCCATGACCTCGAGCCACTCGGCGGTCTTGATCTTGTCCGGACAGATGACGGCGCGCACCTCGTCGTCGAGGATTTCCGCTGCCGTCCCCGGGAGCGACGATAGCCCCGCATCCTTCAGTTCGGCGAGGAAGGCGGAGAGGGTGCGACCCAAGGTCTTCGCACCCTGCCAGATTTCAAGCGGCGAGAAGGCGTGGATGTGCATCCGCGGGAGCGCCTGCTTGATGGCCCGGCAAATGCCGAGATAGGTCTCGCCGGTATATTCCGGGTGGATACCGCCTTGCAGGCAGACCTCTGTGCCGCCGCGGTCCCACGCCTCCTCGCAGCGCCGCACGATCTCGCCCCAGTCGAGGTCGTAGGGCCGGCCGCGCAAATTCTCGCTGAGTTTGCCTTTGGAGAAGGCGCAGAACTGGCAGCGAAAATAGCAGATGTTGGTATAATTGATGTTGCGGGTAACGACGTAGCTTACAGTGTCACCGTTGACCGCTTGGCGCAGCCGGTCGGCAGCTTCGCACACCGCGTCAAACGCATCACCACGCGCCTCGAACAGCGTGGCGATCTCGCGCTCGGTCAACGTTTCGCCTTCCGCCGCGCGGTCGAGGATCGGCCGCACCGCCTCGACGAGGGCAGGGATGCGTGTCCGCCTCGTCGGAGCTGGCGGCTCGACCCCGGCGCCAGGCGTCCAATTGTCCGCGCGGGCGAACCCTTGCCCATCGATGCGCCGCAAGGTCGCCGTGCGTAGCGCCGGATCGAGCCATTTCTCTGTCTGCAGCGCGTATGCGGGATAAATCGCCAGCCGCTCAGCCAGCAGCTTGCCGGCGTCGGCGGTGCGCTCGGCCAACAGGCCGAGCTCCGGCCATGGCGCTTCCGGGTTGACGTGATCCGGCGTCACCGGCGACACGCCGCCCCAATCATTGATGCCGGCCGCGATCATCGCTTCGAGTGCGTCGGGCCTCAGGTTGGGCGGCGCCTGGATGTTCATCACCGCACCGAAGACCAGCCGCGCGCCAGCGATCGTCCAGAGATGGTCGGCCTCATCCGGATCGGGTGCACCCTCCATCTTCGTGCCCGGTTTGGCGCGGAAATTCTGGACGATAATTTCCTGAATGTGGCCGTGGCGCTCGTGCAGCTCGCGCAACGCCAGCAAGGCCTCGATGCGCTCGCGCCGGGTCTCGCCGATGCCGATGAGGATGCCGCTGGTAAAGGACACAGCGGCTTCGCCCGCCGCCTCGATCGTCGCCAGGCGGCGCGCTGGGTGCTTGTCCGGGGAGCCGAAATGCGGGCCGCCGCGCTGTGACAGGCGTTCGCTCGCGCTTTCCAGCATGATCCCCTGCGATACCGAAACCTTCCGTAACGCATCGAGGTCGTCGCGGGTCAAAAGGCCGGGGTTGAGATGCGGCAGCAGTCCGGTCTCCTTGAGCACGAGCGCCGCTATCTCGGCGAGATAGGAGAGCGTCGTCTCGTGGCCGAGCGCGGCGAGTTCGTCGCGCGCCGCGCGGTAGCGCAGCTCCGGCTTGTCGCCCAGGGTGAAGAGCGCCTCTTTGCAGCCGGCCTTGGCGCCGGCGCGGGCGATCTCGAGCACCTCGTCGCGTGTCAGATAGGCGCGTTCGCCGCGACGGGGCGGGTGAGCAAAGGTGCAGTAGTGGCAAACGTCGCGGCACAGCTGCGTCAACGGGATGAACACCTTGCGCGAATAAGAGACGAGATTACCGTGCCAGGCGTCGCGCAATCCGGCGGCGACCCGCATCAGCGCCGGCAGATCGTCGCACTCGGCGAGCGCCAGCGCCTCGGCTTCGGAAAGCCGCTCGCCCGCTTCGGCCCGGCTGAGGATCGTCGCGAAAAAATCGCTCACTCTGGCCTCATCTCGCTCGCGTGTTCGGCGATCAACCTGCCGGCGCGCGTTGTTGTTTCGAGCCGAGCAAAATGATGGAGGTCTTGGGGATTGTCGATATCGAAGGCGATCCCAGATAGGCGCACCACGCATGGCTCGATGCCCTGGGCGCGCGCCGCTGCGAGATGCGGAAAGAAGCTGTCTTCGCCAAAGCGCAGCGGCACGGCTTGCGGCGGCGACATCAGGATCGCGTTTGAGCCGAAGTCGTCATGTGCCGGTGCGATCGTAAAGGAAGGCGCGGGGCCGTGCGCCGCGATCAGGGTTTCGACTTCAGCGGAGGTGATGAGCGGCAGGTCACCGGGCAGGGTCAGCATCGTGCTGAGGCCTTGCGCGACGAGATAGCGTGCCCCAGCATCGACTGCGCCAGTATGGCCGTCATGCGCGCCGTCAGCGAGCGTCAGCAGGCCGTAGCGATGGGCGAGGACTTCAGCCTGTGGATCGACCGTAATGACGATCGCGCCGCCAAGGCCTTTAACCCGGGCGACGGCCTCCAGCACGTCTTCGAGCATTGCCAGCGCCAAAGCTTGCCGGAGCGGCGCCGAGAGCACCGGCGCGAGACGCTGCTTTGCGCCAACCGTTTCCTTGACCGGGATGATCGCCCATACCTCGCTCGCGTCATCCATCAGCGCAGCCGATCCGCGGTATCGAGAACGGCGCGGGCCAAGGCTTCGCGGTCGTCCAGCGTAATCATCAGCGTCCGCGTCAGCGCGACCGGGAGATCGAGCCTGGCAACCGCATCGCGGTCAACCTCGTCGGCAATATAGGCATCGAGAAAGTCACGGTAGTGCCCCGCGACCGCCGCCGCATCGACGGGCAGGCCCAACTCTTCCATCATCTTCGCGGCCGGTCCTTTGACCGCCTTGCCGCCGATGATTGGCGACACCACGACGACCGGCGCCCGGCAATCTCGCAACGCCTGTCGGACGCCGGGCACCGCGAGGATCGGGTCGATGCTGATGAACGGGTTGGATGGGCAGATGACAACCGCCCACAGTTTCGGATCGGCGAGCGCGGCGAGAAAGTCGAGGTTGGGCCGTGCCGTCTCGCTGCCAGCAAATTCGAGCCGGCGCACGGAGGGTTCGCAACGCAGCCGCACGAAGTAATCCTGGAAATCGAGCCAGCCGCGGTCGGTGTAGAGCCGTGTGCGCACCTTGTCGTCGCTTGCCGGCAAGAGGCGCGCGGCGATGCCGAGCCGCCGTCGAAGATCATCCATGATGATGGGCAGCGTTTCGCCTGCTGCCAGTCGGCGGCTGCGTTCGACATGGGTCGCGAGGTCGCCGTCGCCCAACCTGAACCAGGTCTCGCCGCCCAATTTTTCCAGCGCGGCCATAAAGGTCCAGGTTTCGTCGCGCCGCCCCCAGCCGAGTTCCGGGTTCGCCATGCCTGACAGCGTGTAGAGCAGCGTGTCGAGATCGGGGCAGATCGTGAGCCCTAAATGCTCGAAGTCGTCGCCGGGATTGGCAATGACGGTGAGGGTGTCCGGCGGCAGGATACGGTAAAGTCCGAGCGCGAGCTTGGCACCGCCGACGCCGCCCGACAGCGCCAGAACCGGCCCATCAACATTCATCGGAACAGATCATGCTCCGGCGGGCGCACAAGCGCGGCAGCGTCCGCCTCGGGCGCGGTCCAATGAAGACCGCGCACCAGTACCATCGGTATCGCCTCGCTGGCCTGGCCCATTATTAGCGACGCGGCAGCGGCAATCTCGTCGGCAAACCCGGTCTCGGTCACCTCGAGCGGCCGACCGAACAGGTCGGGATGGCCGCGCCAGTCGATGATCGCCGGCAAGCCGGCCGAGCCCAACGCGATGCCGACCGTGCCGCGGCGAAACGGCCGACCGAAACTGTCGCTGATGATGACTGCGATCGGCACGCCATAGGAAGCGACCAGCTGCTCGCGCAGCGCCCGCGCCGAGGCATCGGGATCGAGCGGCAGCAGCAGAACGTGCTCATGTCTGTCGCCGGGCGCGACATTCGAGTGGTCGATCCCGGCATTCGCCATCACCCAACCGAGCCGATGTTCGGCGATGATCAGGTTTTCGCGGCGCCGTACGATGCGCTTCGATTCCGAAAGCACGACTTCACAGAACTTCGCGCCTTTGCCGGTCTGCTCGGCGAGCTTGTGCGCCTCGGGAGACGGATGAACCTTGCTGACATCGACAAACCGATTCTCGGCCTTGGAGACGATCTTCTGCGCGACTACCAGCACGTCGCCGGCCTCCGGCGCGATCGCCGCGTCGACCAGCGCCGAAATCGCCAGCGCATCGAGATTGTCGCCGGGCTGGACCATTGGCACGCCCGGCAGCCCGATAATTTCGACTCGGTTGGGCATCGCGAGACCCGCTAACCAAATGCCTTGCGTAGCCGCGGTACGACCTGCTCGGCATAAAGCTTGAGGAAGCGCGCCTGATCAGGGCCGGGGGCGTGAAACACGAGGTGGGTAAACCCGAGCTCGACATAGGGGCGGATGCGCTCGACCTGCTCGTCGGGGTCGTTCGAGACGATCCAGCGGCTCGCAGCGCGGTCCAGCGGTAGCGCGTCGGCGCGGCGTTCCATTTCGATCGGGTCCTCGACGCCCATTTTTTCCTCGGGCGACAGCGCCAGCGCCGCCCAGTGCCGGGTCAGCTCTTTGGCGTGCTGCGCGTCGGTGTCGAACGACACCTTGACCTCAATCATCTTTTCGAGGCTCGCGCTTTCGCGCCCCGCGCGCGCCAGACCTTCGCTCACCTTATCGGTCAGTTCGGTATAAAGCGCGGGCGCCTTGCCGCTGGTGACGATGAAGCCTTCCGCAATCTGCCCAGCCATCTGCGCCGCAAGCGGCCCGGACGCCGCGACCCAGATCGGCACCTTGTTCTTCGGCTTATCGTAGATCGTCGCGTCGATGGTCTTGTAGAATTGTCCCTCGAAGGTGACGCGGTCTTGTGTCCACAGCGTGTTGATGAGGCGGATCGCCTCACGCAGCCGGTCGCGCCGCTCCTTCGGACCGGGCCAGGCGATGCCGGCTGACGGCACTTCGTTCAACGACTCACCGGTGCCGAGCCCGAGCACGACCCGACCCGGAAACATTGCCCCCATCGTGCCGAAAGCCTGCGCGACGATCGACGGATGGTAGCGGAAGGTCGGCGTTGCGACGCTTGTGCCGATGACGACGCGCTTGGTGCTGGCGCCGAGCGCGCCGAGCCAGGCGAGCGAATTGGGCGCGTGGCCATCGGTGTGCTTCCACGGCTGGAAATGGTCGCTGACAAAGACCGAGTCAAAACCCTGATCCTCGGCGAGCACCGAGAAATCGAGCAAGTCACGTGGCCCGAATTGCTCGGCCGACGCCTTGTATCCAATCTTCAACACGGGGCTCTCCTTCAGACCTTGGCCAGCACGTCCTCGCGAAAGCGCCTCATATTGGCGATAACCTCGCCGGCATCGGCGCCGTCAAAACTGAAATCCACCGCGACGACGTCGAGACCCTTGAACGCGCGCAGGTCACCGATGATCGCTTCGTTGTTCCCCGAGAACAGGCGCCGATCGCCGTTGTCGGCGCGCTCGGGAATGGCGGCGCCGCGCTGCGTCACGCGATAGGCGAGGATGATCTCCTTCGGGTCCCGTCCGGCATTGTTGCAATGGCGATGCAGCCGCTCGATGCCGCCTTTGAAGCGCTCGAGCGTGTCGAGGCGGAACGCGGGGTTGGTGCCGATCGGATACCAGCCGTCGCCCAGTTTCGCGGTGCGCCGCAGCGCCGGGCCGCTTTCGCCGCCGACCCAGATCGGCACGCGATTCTGCACCGGGCGCGGCTGGAAAAAGATGTTGGAGAAATTCACATACTTGCCGCTGAACGATGGATTTTCATTGGTCCACAGCTCCCGGCAGGCGAGCAGATATTCGTCGGTGACCGCGCCGCGTTCGTCGAACGGGTCGGTGCCGATCGCCTCGAATTCCTCGCGGCACCAGCCGGCGCCGACGCCGAGGGTCAACCGCCCCTCGGAGAGGCAATCGATCGTCGCGAGGATTTTCGCGGTCAATACCGCCGGGCGGTGCGGCACCACCATGACTGAGGTGACGAGCCGCAGCCTTGAGGTCTTGGCGGCGACAAAGGCGACCGCGGTCAGCTGCTCGTGACGGTCGCCGCCGGCGCGCCCGGGAAATTCGCCTGTGTCGGAATAGGGATATTTGTTCTCCAGCTCGCGCGGAATGACGACGTGGTCGGAGAGCGTGCAGTAATCGTAGCCGATCGCCTCGCCCTCCTGCGCGATGCGGGCGAGATTTTTTGCTCCCGATAACGGGCCGCTGACCGGCGCACCAAAGCCGTATTGCATGGATGCTCTCCCGACCGAGTTACGTTTGCCCGGTAGCCTAGAGCCTACGCCGGGTGGCGGCTAGTGCGTCCTTCGGTTGTCACAATTCGAGCACGCGGCGCAGCCCGTCTTCGACTGCCTTGAGGTCGGGCAGCGAGAGCTGGCCGGCGGTACGCGTGAGCCGCGCCTTGTCGATCGCGCGCGCCTGATCGCAGATCGCGACCTTTCCTTCACCCGCCGACGGTGTAGCGACGACAATCGGCGGCCGCGGCTGGGCGCCAGTGGCGAGCGGTACGACGACGACCGTGCGGCGCGCGCGATTGAGCGCGTCGGCGGTGATGACGATCGCCGGGCGCATCGGCCGGACGTCGCTGCTGTTGGCGGTGTCAAAATCGACCCACCAGACCTCGCCGCGGCGTACCGGCTCGCTGCTTGTCGTTGAAGCGGCCATTATTCGCTCCGGCCGCCGTCGGCAGGCGTGGCGCCGCTGTCACCAAGCACCAGCTCCCACCCGCCGGTTTCGGCGGCGAGCGCCTCATCCTTCTCGACTTCCAGAGCGGCAAGGTACAGCGGATCCCTGTCACCGACACCGTCGGGGGGCAACGCCTGCTGGAGCAAATCCTGGATGAACTTGCTGCGCTGACGCGCAGGCACTGTCCGCTTCAGCCGGCGGACCAGCTCATCGGGAAGATGCAACAAAAGCTGCTGAGTTGCCGTGGCAGCCCCCTTCATAGCAACAGAGATATCGATATCGCTATGAAGGGGTTGTCGCAAGCGCGCCGGAAAATCAGCTGCACCCGCTCGTCGAGCCACAGGTGTCGCATTTGAGGCAGGTGCCGTTGCGCACCAGAGTGAAGTTGCCGCATTCGCCGCAGCTGTCGCCTTCGTAGCCCTTCATGCGCGCTTCGCGGATTTTCTCGATCCGCGGGTCGGC
>Ga0187784_10005770_pt1 | contig 9999 bp, 11 predicted proteins | sample 1015_SJ02_MP15_2_FD_132964 | JGI IMG/M metagenome (GOLD analysis project Ga0187784, IMG submission 132964) | Tropical peat soil microbial communities from peatlands in Department of Meta, Colombia - 1015_SJ02_MP15_20_MG | ecosystem: Environmental > Terrestrial > Soil > Wetlands > Peat | place... | reverse complement strand
CCGGCTATGTTTCCACCGTGAGCGATCCCCAACACCGGCCCACCGTGATCTCGCTGGTGCGCAATATCAGGGAGAGAGTTTATCCGGTGGGACGGCTCGACTTCCATTCCTCCGGGCTGATGCTGCTCACGAACGACGGTGAGTTGGCTAATTTCCTGATGTCCCCGAGATCCGGCGTGCCCCGCACCTATCACGTTAAGCTTGAAGGGCAGGCGGCCGAGGCAGACATAAGAAAACTGGAAGCCGGGATTGTTCTGGACGGACGCCGGACGGCCCCCTGCCAAATCCGCCTTCTTGCCTCGGGCGAAAAACCCTGGTATGAAGTCACCCTTGTCGAGGGACGATACCACCAGGTGCGGAGGATGTTTGAGCGCATCGGGCAAGAGGTGATAAAGTTGAAGCGCGTCCGCATTGCTTTCCTCACGGACCATGGCCTGGCACCGGGACAGTTTCGTGAGCTGAGGGCGGAAGAAGTAGCTCGCCTGAGGGAATGGAAGGGATCACAGTCGAGAACAAAGCCCTCTCCCGTGGGAAGAGCGTGGCGAGAGGAGCGAGCCGGCTGAGGGGTCACTTCGTGCACGGGTAAGATGCCGTTGATTGTGCGGACTAGCCCCTCACCCGTCCCACTCCCGCTGGTGAAAGCACCGGCAGCGGGACACCCTCTCCCCAGGGGAGAGGGCGAAACATGCTTCCCTAAAATACCGTGCCACGATCCATCATTTACGACATACTTCCGCCCTGGTCGAGCCGCATCCGGCCCTATCCGCCAGGCAAGCCGGTGGAGGAGATAGAGCGCGAACTGGGGCGAACCGCCATCAAGCTCGCCTCCAACGAAAACCCGCTGGGGCCTTCCCCCAAAGCCCAGGAAGCCATTCGAAACTGTCTGCACCGAGCGCATTTCTACCCTGACGGAAGCGGCTATTACCTGCGCCGGAAACTGGCGGAAATTCATCAGTTGAAAATGGACCAGGTCATCCTGGGTGCAGGCTCGACGGACTTGATGGAGCTGGTGGCCAAGACCTTTCTGAGCAGCGGGGACGAGGCAGTCACATCCGAGTCGGCTTTTTACATGTACCGGCTGGCAATCGAGGACATGGGAGCGGGAGTGGTGACGACGCCCATGCGCGAGTCAACTTTCGATCTCGCCGCCATGGCGCATGCCATCACTCAAAAAACCAAACTCGTCTATCTCGGCAATCCCAACAATCCCACCGGGACGATGTTCACCGCGGAGGCGCTGAACCGTTTTCTGGAGGCCGTCCCACCGCAGGTTCTGGTGGTGTTGGATGAGGCCTATTTCGAGTACGTGCAGCGCCCCGATTATTCCCGCTCCCTGGACTTGGTGCGGGCGGGCCGGAACATCCTGGTGCTTCGGACGTTCTCCAAGGTGCATGGCCTGGCGGGCCTGCGCTTGGGTTACGGCATGGGTCACCAGGAATTGATCGAATGCCTGGACCGCATCCGTTCGCCCTTCAATGCTTCGAGCCTGGCGCAGGTTGCCGGTCTGGCGGCGCTCGACGACCACGAGCACGTGGCGCGCTCGGTGGAAATGAATGCCCAGGAAATGAAATTCCTGACCCAGGAATTGACTCTGCTCGGGGTGCGCTACACACCCTCGGTAGGCAACTTCCTGCTGATCGACACAGGCCGAGACTGCGAGGAGGATTTCATCCGGCTGCTTCATGAGGGTGTGATTGTGCGCCCCATGAAACTCTACGGCTTTCCCACCTCGCTGCGCGTCACGGTGGGCGTGCACGGGCAGAACCAGCAGTTCCTTGAGGCGCTGCAACGCGTAGCGGCAAGCTCGGCCAAGGCCGTTAGGTAATGGCCAGGCAGCAGCCCGCCCGCTGTGGCGGGAGCATCCGGTCCCCGCACGGTCGTAGCGCTGACCTTCAGGTCAGCACCGACGATTCCGACCTGAAGGTCGGCGTGACAAGCAAAGAATTTCATGGCGGCGCAGATGTCTGATTCCATCCGCGAGATCCTGGAGAAGTTCAAGACTCTCGTCGTGGTCGGTCTATCCTCCAAGACGGCGCGGCCAAGCTACGGCGTGTCCGCCTACATGAAGTCCCACGGCTACCGCATTATTCCCGTCAACCCCAACGAGCAAACCGTCTTAGGTGAGAAGGCGTACGCGGCGCTGGATAAGGTTCCAGAGGCGATTGAAGTGGTGGTGATCTTTCGCCGGTCAGAGTTTGTGCCCGAGGTTGTGCAAGCGGCCCTCCGCAGGCAGGTCAAGGTGATATGGATGCAGGAAGGCGTGACCCATGAAGAAGCCGCCGCCCGCGCCCGCGACGCCGGAGTGTTTGTGATTCAGGACCGCTGCATCCTGAAAGAACACGCCAAGCGGTTTGTGACGGAGCGGATTTGAAGTCGGGATTTCCGCAGAACGACTGGCGGACTTCTTTCGCTGGGGGTTCTTCGCCTTTCAATAGAAATCCCAGATTTGAAATTTCAGAATTCGAAATCTCGGGCGACGAGCGGAATGGCCGATCTCCTGTTGTCCTAACGGTGCGGACGGCAAAACGTTCTATTCCGCCCCTCTTTGACCGATCGCCGAATCGGGCTTATGCTGCTCTCTAATTTGGCGAAGCTTTTCAAGGAACTCCTTCCGTTCGCGGGCGGCTTTTTCGGCTTGGCGTGTCTTCTCGGTCAGATAGCGTTGCCCTTTGATCTTGGAACTCTGAAGCGAATCGGCCCAAGCACCCAGTTGACGCGAGATGCCTTCGGCGGTTGATCTCAAATTTGCAATTTCAGATTTCAAATTGGCAAAGGCCGGAAGAGTGTCAAGCAGGCACAGCATCGAGTGAACTTCGTCCGCCGAGCCACGCGCGATGTAGAGGAACGTCAGCAACTCCTGAGTAGTGCCGCGTTCGAAGCCTTCGGCAATGTTATTGGATATCGACACGGTCGCGCGCTCGATCTGGTCTCGGAGGCTGAAGCGCCCTTTGAGCTCCGGTCCTTTGGTCAAGCTGAGCATCCGGCGCAAATTCAATCGCTGCTTTCCCGACCGGCAACTCTTCGAACCGTTCATAGGTCATTCGGCCCTCGCACTTCCTTCCGTCCCAAATCTCAAATTTCAGATTTCAAATTTCAAAGCCCAAATTTCCAATATCGAATAAATCACTTCCGTCCGAATTTCTTTTTCCATTCCGCAATCGCCGCCATCTTCTCTCTCAATTTCTTTTCAAACCCTTGCTCGGAGGGGCGGTAATAGCGGCGCTCTTTGAGGTTGTCAGGAAGGCATTGCATGTCGGTGAGGCGGTCGGCAGCGTTATGGGCGTACTGGTAGCCCTTGCCGTAGCCCTGGTTGGCCATCAGGCCGGTTACCGGGTTGCGCAAATGAAACGGCACGGGCTCCGCGAGAGTTTTCTGCGCGTCTTGCGCCACTTCGCCGTAGCCGACGTAAAGCGCGTTCGACTTCGGCGCGAGCGCAAGGTATACGGCGGCCTCGGCGAGGGCCAAGTTACCCTCCGGCATACCGACGAAGTGCGCCGCTTGCATAGCAGCGACGCTCACCGCCAAAGCATTGGGATCTGCCAGGCCGATATCTTCGGAGGCCATGCGAATCATGCGCCGCGCGATGTAAAGCGGATCCTCGCCGGCCTCGAGCATGCGGCCCAGCCAGTAGAGCGTGGCGTCCGGGTCGGAATTGCGCACCGACTTGTGGAGGGCGGAAATCAGGTTGTAGTGCTCCTCGCCGGATTTGTCGTAGAGGAGCATTTTGCGCTGCAGAGTGTCTTCGAGGATGGCCTCGGTGATGACCGCGCGGCGTGCGTCGCCTTCGCCCTCGCGGGGCGCAGCGGCGACTTCCACCTCGAGCGTGTTGTAAGCCGCGCGCGCATCCCCATTGGCGAACACGGCGATTTGGCGCAGCAACTCCGGCGCAATCTCCACTTTTTCGTTGCCCAAGCCGCGCTGCGCGTCTTTCAAGGCGCGCTCCAACAACCTCAATACTTCATCCGTGGAGAGCGCGGAAAGCATATAGACTTTGGCGCGCGAGAGAAGCGCGGAAATGACTTCGAAGGAAGGGTTCTCCGTGGTGGCGCCGATCAGCACCACGTCCCCGCGCTCGACGTAGGGTAGAAAGGCGTCCTGCTGCGCCTTGTTGAAGCGGTGTATTTCGTCAATAAAAAGTACCGTTCGGCGCCCGTAGCGCCGCACCTTCTCCGCCGTAGACATGACTTCCTTGATCTCTTTTATGCCGGAAAGCACGGCGCTGAAGCGCACGAACTCGCTGCGAGTTTTGCGCGCGATGATGGTGGCGAGCGTGGTCTTACCGGAGCCCGGCGGCCCCCAGAGGATCATCGAAGCAAGCTCGTCGCGCTCAATCTGCTTGCGCAGCGGCTTGCCCGGGCCCAGGATATGGACCTGGCCGACGAATTCTTCAATCGTTTCCGGCCGCATGCGGTCGGCAAGCGGGGACGCGGTGGAGGGTTGCGAGGATGACTTGCGAGCCAGGTCTGGAGCAGGCGGTTCGAATAAGCTCATAAGAATTGGCTCATTAATACTGATTGTCCGTTGTCCGTGGTCCGTTGTCCGTGGCCTCCGTCCATCTGCCTGTCTGCACGCGTCGGTCTATCGGCCCAACCAGACAACCTGAACCATCCAGGGGCAACGGACAACTGAGAACGGACCACGGACGTCGCTTCAATACTTGAACCCCCGCTGCCGCGCCGCCTCGTAAAGGAAAACACTGCCCGCGGTTGCCGCGTTGACGGAGTCCATCCCCGGGCGAATGGGAATACCCAGGACCAGGGAGGCTTCACGGGCAATCTCCGGTGGCAAGCCGGAAGCTTCTCTTCCCACCATGATGGCGAGCGAGCCTCTCAGGTCCGCCTCGTGAAGCGTCGATGGACTGTGGCGGTCGGCGGCGATGATGCGAACTCGAGCCGCGCGCAGGCGATGCACCAAGTCACGGACGGGCAGATCGTGAAGCACCGGAAGGTGGAAAACAGCGCCGGCGGAAGACCGCACGGCTTTGGGACTGAATGGGCTGACGGTCTCCGGTAGTGTGCAAAGGGCTGAAGCGCCGAAAGCTGCCGCGCTGCGCAGCAGAGTGCCCAAATTGCCGGGATCTTGGAGCCCGCAGGCCACCAGCAGAAGCAGATTGTGGCTGGCGAGAAGAGTATCCAGATTGTAGTTCGGCAACTCCACCAGCGCGGCGAGGCCCTGGGGATTCTGGGTCTGCGCCACCTGCTCGAACAAGCGGTCAGGAATCTGCACAGCTTCGGCTTCTGCGGGCAGTCGTTCCAGAAGCCCGGCGAATTTCGCACGACCACCTTCGGTCATGAGCACGCCGTGCGTACGAACAGCCGGAGCCGCCAGAGCTTCCTTCACCAGGAAAGGGCCTTCGACAGCTAGCCAGCCCTCGCGTGTTGTGCCTTTAGCCAAAGCCCGGCGATAGACCTTCACAAGGGAGTTGGTCGGACTAACGATCTGGCGCAAGCTGGCTCTGACCATATTTTCGTAGCGCTGACCTTCAGGTCAGCACAATGCCTGGCGCCGTCCCCACGCTTGCGGGCTCAGCACCATGGCAATTCTGCTGACCTTCAGGTCAGCGCTACCCTGTGTCGAAAGCTTAGCGCATGGGCTGAGTGGACGGCAAGCGGGGTCTGTGTGGGGACTCTTTTTTGCATGTCATTCCGAGGAGCCCCGATGTGATCGGGGCGACGAGGAATCTCGCAGCGCCTTGAAAATGCTCAGAGCGAGATTCCCCGATTTCTGGGGTCCAATGGTCCGATCCGAATCGAACCCGAAATCAGACCTCGCTTCGCTCGGAATGACAGTCCGAAGGACGTTCTCACACAGACGCAAGTGGTCCCCGTGCGCGCTACACACTATGATAAAATGGCGCGGCTCGCAGCAGCGCAGCGATTTGAAGATTCCGGAGGTCAAAATGCGCAAGCTCGCTCTTCTCTTTGCCGTTCTCGCCCTTGCCGCGCCCGCCGTTGCCCAGAACCTTAGCGGCTTGTTTCCCGATCTCACCGAGCAGCAGAACTACGTCCTGAAGCGCGTCTCCAGTTACGACCGCACCGGCGCGAACGACGACTTTTGGAAAATGAAAGCCGGCGAAACGGTTACGGTGTTTGAACAGGCCGGACCGGGAGTGATCACGCATATCTGGTTTACAATTGCGAGCGGCGAGCCATTCCACCTGAAGAAACTGGTTCTCCGCATGTATTGGGACGACGAAACTACTCCCAGTGTGGAAGCTCCCATCGGCGATTTCTATGGCTTGGGTTTAGGCGATTATTTCACTTACCAGTCGTTCCCGCTCGCGGTTGGCTCGGACAAGGCGCTGAACTGCTACTTTCCTATGCCATTTCGCAAGCTGGGGAAGATTACCTTAACGGATGAAGGAAACCGGGGCGTGGATAACCTCTATTTCAATATCGATTACCGGGCATATAAGACTCCCCTCCCTGCGGACACACTCTATTTTCACGCCCAGTATCGCCAGTGTGCGCCCTGCCAGGGCTGGACCAACCAATGGAATTCCAACGGCGACCCCCTGGTGGATAAGAAAACCAACCTCGACGGAGAGGGCAATTACGTTTGGATGGAAGCCACCGGTCGCGGCCACTATGTGGGCGTCACCATGTCCGTGCTGCAAAATCAGGACGAGTGGTGGGGCGAGGGTGACGACATGTTTTTCATTGATGGGGAGAAGCTGCCCTCCATCAACGGCACGGGCTCGGAAGACTATTTCCAGGGAGCCTGGGATTTTGGTGACCAGCCGTTTTCCTACTTAATGTTCGGCGCTCCGGTAAAGGGTGTCGAGCGAGTCGGCGGCCGATACTCCGTCTACCGCTTCCACCTCGATTCGCCCATCACCTTCACCCAGTCGCTGCGCGCCACCATCGAGCACGGCCACGCCAACCACCGTTCTGACAATTACTTCTCCGTCGCTTACTGGTATCAAACCGAGCCGCACGCAGCGTTCCCCGCGTTGCCGCCCGTCGAGCAGCGCCTGCCCAGGATTTATCCCGTGGGTGGGCCGGGGAACGCCGGCAAATAAGAAGCAGTCGCTCATGCCCGTCCGCTGACGGGCACCCAGAAACCATGAAAATGGATGGGGGTAGCGCATACATTGCCTTGTATGTATGCGCCCTGCAGCGCCGACATAGAAAGCAATGTCGGCGCCACCCACGGTCGGGTCGATGAATAGCCCTCTCCCTTGGGGAGAGGGTGTCCCGCTCCGGCGCTTTCACCAGCCGGAGCGGGACGGGTGAGGGGTCGCTTGCTGAGTTCGGCTGCCCCTGAATTGTCGCTGCTACCGCCTGTCTTTGAGCCTGTAAACAAACTTCAGGCCGGACCAGACCTCATCGACTGCGCACACCTTTACATCTACCAAACCATTCCGCAGTCCGATTTCACGAACCGCGTTTTCGGTAAGATCCGTCGGAACACCGGACGACACCTTGGGCCAGGAAATCCAGAGCATGCCGTTGGCTGAGAGCGCGGCTTTCAGTTTCGGGAACTGCTCGTCCAAATGAGAGCGTCTTGAAGAAAAGAATTGAATGAAATCGAGAGGGCCTTTCAGCTTGTTGGCCTGGACGCCGGAGGGAAGCTTGCCCAAAGTCGCAGCATAATTCTCCGGCGCGCCGAGGATCGCGACGGCGAATCCATCTTTGATGCCGAGCTTTTCGACCAGCGACTTCTTGGAATAACCAGCAGGCATAGTTGATCATCAGCACCGGTTTCACGCAAAGCGCCTGAGCCGGCTGACGTCGGCCTCCATTGGACATGTGAACTGCCCGAATGCGTCGACGTACAATCAACGGCTTACGGGGAGTTCACAGAGAGCCGCAAAGCACGCCGAGGTCGCAAAGAAAACTCACTATTGCGGCTTTGCGGTTCCTTGCGTCTTTGCGCCTTGGCGTGAGCTGATTTGGTTTTTTCGTAACCCCGAAGCCCTCCCACAACTTAAATCGGAACCCCAGCGCTCGCAGCCGACCGCCCGCTGCCTACCTGCCTATTGCCAACTGCCCGCCTACCCCGACGCTCTTTTTGCCCCGGCGGCCTGGGCTTCGAGTTCGGCCATGTCGAGCACGATGACTTTGCGGCGCTCGAGGCGAATGAGGCCGCGATCTACGAAGCGCCGCAGGTTACGCGAAACCAGGTCTCGCACCGTACCAATCTCCGCGCCGATCTCCTGGTTGGTTTCTTCCAGGGGAAACTCCACCCCGCGTCGCGTGCGTGCTCCCAGCCTCAGCGCGCGGTCACGCAGGAACCGCGCCAGGCGATGGCTGACCTCTTTAAGCGATAGTTCCTCGACCAGATCCGCAAGGTAGCGGAACCTCCACGCCAGGGTGCGGATAACCGCCAGCGCTACCTCCGAATTGCGCCGGCACAAGTCCAAGAACTCCTTCTTGGGAAGAAACAGGAGAGTGGAGTCTTCCACCGCCGCCACCGAGGCAGGAAAAGTGCCACCATCAAAGATGGAGAGTTCGCCCACCGTCGATCCGGCACGCTCGATCACCAGCACCTGCTCGCGGCCATTTTCAGCCATCTTGAAGATCTTAATTGCCCCGGACTGGATGATGAAGAGGCCGTCACACGCGTCACCCTCCGCCGCCAGCATCTCCGCCTTGCCCAGCCGCCGCGCAACGCAGTGGCAGGCCAAGGCTCTTAGCTCATCAACCGGCAAGACGGCGAAAAACGCCACACGGCGCAAAGTCTCAACTGGATCGAGAACCGGCATGCATTAATTCCTAGTGGGCCGCGGGAAAAGCCCTCCCCTTAGTCACTCCGAGCGGAGCGAGGTCCGATTTCGCGCCTGACTGGGATCAGACCATCGGACCCCAGAAATCGGGGAATCTCGCCCCGATTTGTTTTCAAGCCACTGCGAGATTCCTCGTCTAGCTTACCAGACACTCTGTCCCTGAGCACGACTTAAGTCATCGCGCCCTTCCAGGCACCCGGATAATCTGAGGCTACTTGGGGGCGCAAGGGTACTCAAACTTAGATGCCCTCGGGAGGAATCTCCTATGGCTTATGTAATTGCTGAACCCTGTATTAACACCAAGGACACCGCCTGCGTAGACGTTTGCCCGGTGGATTGCATCCACCCTCGAAAGGATGAAGCCAACTTCGCCGATGTTCCCATGCTTTACATCGACCCGGTGGAGTGCATTGATTGCGGAGCCTGCGTGCCGGTTTGCCCTGTTTCCGCCATCTTCCCGCTGGATGACCTGCCGGAAAAATGGAAGGAATATACCGATAGTAACGCTAAATATTATCAGAAATAGACATTCATCCGTTGTTGGGTGAGTGTGGCCCCCCGTGTCAAAAACGCGAGATTCAGTTCGCCACCAGCATGGCCGATCGCTGCCGGCGTTTGTGGTCGTAGGCGAGTTGGTGTGGACGCCGGTTTTGCTTAGGAGGGCACGACCGCTGCTCGCCAAGGAGAGCGAGTAGTGCGGACATGTTCTTTAGGTCCGCGGTTCGTAATGAATGGGCGAGGTGAAAAGCCGCGGACCTTGGAAAACGGGTCCGCGCTACTTGCTTCTGAACTAGAGCGAAAATTCCGGCTTACACGGCTGCGAGGAGCCTAGGATGAGCGGGCGGAACAGGGCGGCACGGATCCTGGTTGCGATGGGCAGCATTGTGCTGTTCGCTAGCGCCGCCCTGCACTCGCTCGCTGCTTACCCAAGACTCTCGAACGCGCTGAGTGCGTCGAATTTGAACGCGGCTTTGAAGGACCCTTTGCGTGCCGTTTTTCTTTTGGTGGGATGGGACTGGATCGTCATTGCGATTGTCGCCCTACTGGCCGCCTTTACGCAAACGAAGCTGCGCAAGATCCTCGTCTTGTTCTGCGGCGCGGCCGTTCTGGTCGAAACGGCATTGACGCTGGCCTTCATCGGCGTGTTTCTGGGCAACGAGATGATTGGTTCGGCGGCGGTGTTGCTTATTGTTGGGGGCCTGCTGATTCAGAACGGTCCCGCTGAATAATGAGCAGCAAGGTAGCGCGGAGTCCGTGCTGTCGGGACTCTG
>Ga0187784_10005769_pt1 | contig 10000 bp, 6 predicted proteins | sample 1015_SJ02_MP15_2_FD_132964 | JGI IMG/M metagenome (GOLD analysis project Ga0187784, IMG submission 132964) | Tropical peat soil microbial communities from peatlands in Department of Meta, Colombia - 1015_SJ02_MP15_20_MG | ecosystem: Environmental > Terrestrial > Soil > Wetlands > Peat | place... | reverse complement strand
GCATGAAGACGTAGAGAAGTACCGCCAGCGAGTAATGCTGGCGGGCGCCGCTGTAGGCTAGGTCGCGCAGCGCGCCGTTCCACCCTGTAGCCAAGAGAACGCACATGAGCGCCAGCCCCACCAAGAAGTCAGCGATGCCTAGCCATCGCCGGACGCGGTTGTAGCGGCGCGCCTCCGGAGAGTCGCTGGGGGTGGGCGAAACGGCTACTGCAGCGTTCATCGTTCTTTGGCTGCTTATTATTCTACGGCGCGGAGGCCATTGCCACACTCAAAAGTGAGGGGGGCTACTGGACCAGTGACTGCCATCGGGAGTGGCCGGTGGGTCGTGCAACGTGTGCGGCTGATCCATGCCTCTTCGGACAGTGAGATAATATTGCCACCGGGAGGTGCCCATGCCCGTTTACGATTACCTCTGTTTGGATTGCCAGAAGCCTTTCGAGTTGGTTCTCACTCTGAAAGAGCACGACAGCGATAAGGTGAAATGCCCGAAGTGCGGCAGCATCAAAGTTGAGCAGGAGGCCACACAGTTTTACGCGGTGACCGGCAAGAAGAGCTGACAGGGCCGGAACTCAGCGCCAAGGCGCTGGATGATCAGGGAGTTTGCAGTATTTTGCGTGCGACCTGGAGGCGGGACGGTCCTCCAAATCATAGCGGCCGATCTATTGCTTCGCCCGGTTGCCAGCGCAACACGGGGTTCCTTGCAGCCACCACTTCGTCGAGCCGCGAAACCCGCGTGGAATGCGGTGCGGTCAGCGCGATCTGAGGATCTTCTTCGACCTCCCGGGCGATCGACTTCATGGCCTCGATGAACAAATCCAGCTCTTCCTTCGATTCGCTCTCGGTCGGCTCTATCATCATGGCGCCGTGCACAATCAGGGGAAACGCGGCGGTGTAGGGGTGGAAGCCATAATCGATCAGGCGCTTGGCAATGTCCATGGTATGGGCGCCCTTCCTCGCCTGCAGCTTGTCGCTGAACACGACCTCGTGCATAGACGGCGTTGAGTAGGGCAGATCGTACACGCCTTCCAGCCCCTTGCGAACGTAGTTTGCGTTGAGCACGGCGTCTTCGGTGGTCTGCCGCAGACCGTCGGGCCCATTGGCCAACGTGTAAGCCAGCGCGCGGGTAAACATGCCGAAATTTCCGTAGAAGGCACGCACCCGCCCGAGTGACTGCGGGCGGTCATAATCGAAGCCCAGTGTGCCGTCTGGTTTAGTGATCAGAACCGGCCTGGGCAAAAATGGCTCCAGAATTTTCTTGACGGCCACCGGACCCGATCCCGGCCCGCCGCCGCCATGGGGCGTGGAGAACGTCTTATGCAGGTTCAGGTGCATCACGTCAACGCCGAAATCTCCCGGGCGTACCTTGCCGACCAGCGCGTTCATGTTAGCGCCGTCCATGTACAGCAACCCGCCTTTGGCGTGCATGATCTCGGCAAACTGGTGGACGTCATGCTCAAACACACCCAAGGTGTTTGGATTAGTGAGCATCAGCGCGGCCACATCCTCATTCATCTGCGCTTCCAGCGCGGCACCGTCCACCATGCCGTAGTGGTTGGATTTCAGATTCTCGACGGCGTAGCCCACCATCGCCGCAGTCGCAGGATTTGTACCATGCGCCGAGTCAGGAATCAAAATCTTCTTCCGAGGATGCCCTTTGGATTGCTGGTAGGCGCGCACCAGCAATAGGCCAGTGAGCTCACCATGGGCGCCCGCCGCGGGCTGCAGCGTGACGGCATCCATGCCGGTAATTTCGATTAGGCAATCGCTCAGCGTCTTCATGATGCGCAGCGCGCCTTGCGAAATTCGTTCAGGCTGGTAGGGGTGTGCGCCGGCAATTCCGTCGAGCCGGGAAACAACTTCATTGACCCGCGGATTGTATTTCATAGTGCAGGAACCCAGCGGATACATTCCCAAATCGATGGCGTAGTTCCAGGTCGAGAGCCGGGTGAAGTGCCGAATGATTTCGATCTCGCTGACTTCAGGCATATTGCCCAAGTCCTTGCGCTCGGCAACGCCAAGAAGTTGCTTCGGGTCAACCTCTGGTACGTCGAGCGGCGGGAGCTTCCACGCAGCCTTCCCGGGCGAGGACTTGGTGAAGATCAGGCCTTCGTTTTGATTTACGTGGCGAGTCGCTTTCGGGGTCACTGATTTCATCGCGCCACCTCCTGCACTTCCCTGGTTGACTTCACGGAGCGCTCGCTGTCCGCAATCACTCGGGCAGCGGTCTCAATCGCCGTACGGGTTGTTGTCTCCGTGCAGCACCACAGCGCTGCATTGCCTAGCTCGGGATAAAACTTCTTCAGCGGAAGACCGCCGATGATCTTGCGCTCCAGAAGGCGGCTGTTCAGCGCGTAAGGGTCTTCATTCGACTGCGCAACGAATTCGTTGAAGCGCGGCGCAGCCGAGAACAACACTTTGGCATGCTTGCCAAACTGCTGCGCTGCGTATGCAGCTTTGGCCAGGTTCTGTTTCGCAAGCTCGCGTAGGCCAACTCTGCCGTAAACCGTCATGAAGATGTTGGCCATCAGCGCCACCAGCGCCTGGTTGGTGCAAATGTTCGAGGTCGCCTTTTCGCGCCGGATGTGTTGCTCGCGAGTGGCGAGAGTAAGCACGTATCCGGTCTTGCCGTTTCTGTCAGTGGTTTGTCCCGCGAGCCGGCCAGGCATCTGCCGCACGAACTGTTGCCGCGTGGCGATCACACCGCAGTACGGGCCGCCAAAGCCCAGCGGCACCCCGAACGATTGCGCTTCCATGGCGATGATGTCGGCCTGCCGCGGCGGCTCAACAATGCCCAGGGAGACCGCCTCCGCAATCGAAACCACCAGCAGGGCGCCGCTTTTGTGCGCGATGTCGGCGACGGCGGCAATATCCTCGATAGTGCCAAAGAAATTCGGCGACTGAATCAGCACGCACGCCGTCCCCTGCGTGACAGCATTCTCCAGTTCCTTCAGGTCAACTTGTCCCTGCTGCGTGTACTGCACTGGGGTCAGCGGCATCTCCTGGTGAAACGCGTAGGTGCCCAACACTTCGCGGTACTCCGGATGCACGCTGTGCGCGATCACCACCGACCGCCGGCCAGTCAGGCGAGCGGCCATCATCACTCCTTCAGCGGCGGCAGTGGAGCCGTCATACATCGACGCATTGGCCACCTCCATGCCGGTCAACTCGCAGATCATGGTTTGGAATTCGAAGATCGCCTGCAGCGTGCCCTGCGAAACCTCCGGCTGATAGGGCGTGTAGGCGGTCAGAAATTCTCCGCGCGAAATCAGCGAGTCGATGATGACCGGCCGGTAATGGTTGTAAGCGCCCGCGCCGAGGAATGTCGCGTAGCCATCGGCGTTCTCGTGGGCGCGCTCGGAGAACCAGTCCACAATTTCCGACTCCGCCATCTGCCGCGGGACGTTCAGATCACGCGTCAGCCGGTATTCTGCAGGGATCGAAGAGAACAAATCGTCGATGGAACGCGCGCCGATAGCCTTGAGCATGGCCGCGCGATCTGCGGGAGACTTAGGAAGATAGCGCATAAGATTATTCGATGAAGCTTATATCGATTAACGGCTGTAGTCAGTGTCGCTTGAAGCTTTGTCATTCCGAGCGTCGAGGAATCTGCATTTTGGCGCTCTTACAGAAACTGCAGATTCCTCGCGCCAACATCGGGCGCTCGGAATGACAACAACTCATACGCAAGCGTTCAGTGTCCGCCCTCTTCGGCGACAAACTTCTCGTAGTCAGCAGCCGACATGAGAGCGTTCAACTCGCCCGGATCCTGCAGCGTGATCTTCACCATCCACGATCCGTGCGCGTCCTTGTTGATCTTCTCCGGCGCCTTGGCCAGTTCTCCGTTCACCTCCGTGACCTTGCCGGAAGCGGGAGCGAACAGATCGGAGACTGCTTTTACCGACTCAACTGATCCGAACGCTTTGCCCACGGAAACCTCGGTGCCAACTTTTGGCAAGTCAACGAAAACAATGTCGCCCAGCGATTCCTGGGCGTAATGCGTGATGCCAATGGTGGCCGTGGCCCCGTTGGCTTTGATCCACTCGTGTTCTTTGGTGTACTTAAGATCGCTGGGATAAGACATTTAGCCGTTAGCTCCTAATGAAAATCACACACTATAGACGCGCCTCGATTCAGGAAGACAGAATCTCGAATGAATTGTCATTCCGAGCGCCCGGTGTTGGCGCGAGGAATCTGCAGTCTTGGCCAGGCTTAGAAATGCAGATCCCTCGCTACGCTCGGGATGACAATTCCTGAAAGGTCTCACCATACAATTACGCCTTCTTCGGCCGCTTATAAAAAGGTGTCGGCACCACCTGCGCCTTCACGCCTTGCCCGCGAATCTCGACTTTCACCGTGGAACCGACATTCGCAAACTCTGGCGGCACGTAAGCCAGGGCAATGTTTTTTTTCAGAAATGGCGCATACGAGCCGCTGGTGACATAGCCGATCTCGTGCCCGCCATCGTCCCAGACTTTGTATCCGTCGCGAGCGATGCCGCGCTCCACCATCTCCAAACCGACCAAAGTCCGCTTCAAACCAGCTACTTTGGCCTTTTCCAGCGCCTCGCGGCCAATGAACTCCGGCTTGTCCATCTTGATGAAGCGATCCAAACCGGCTTCCCAGACGTTTATGCTATCGGAAATCTCATGCCCGTACAGCGCCAGCTTGCCTTCCAGCCGCAGCGTGTTGCGTGCTCCCAAACCGCAAGGCAGAGCGCCGAATTCTTTGCCCGCTTCCAGCACTTTGTTCCATACCATTGCGCTCGTGGATTCATCGGTCGGTACGTAGATTTCGAATCCATCCTCTGCGGTGTATCCGGTGCGCGCGATCAGGATGTTCTTAAGCCCGCATATCGTACCGCGCGTGAGCCAATAGAACTTTACCGCGGAAAGATCAGCGTCGGTCAGCTTCTGCAGCAGGTTCACGCCCTTCGGCCCCTGAATGGCAATCTGCGTGAAGTCGTCGGAGAGGTGCTCGACCTTGCAGTTGAACTGGCCAGTGTTCGCGCGCACCCAGTTGATGTCTTTTTCGCGCGTTCCAGCATTGATGACCAGCAAATAATCGTCTTCGCCGAGGCGATGGACAATCACGTCATCGACGAATGTTCCTTGCGGATGAAGCATGGCCGAATACTGCGCCTGCCCGACGGCCAGGCGGGAAGCATCGTTCATGGAAATGTGCTGCACGGCGGCCAGCGCCCGCGGGCCGTGCAGGCGGATGTCGCCCATGTGGCTAACGTCGAAAATTCCTACGCTGTTGCGCACCGCATTGTGCTCGGCGATGATGCCGCCAGGCGGCGGATATTCGACTGGCATATTCCAGCCATTGAATTCGACCATCCTGCCACCGAGCTGGCGATGGACAGCGTTCAGTGCAGTTTTGCGAACGGCAGGTGTAACTTCCACGGCGGACATTCTTCCTCGATTCGAGCGGTCGCTGGGACGATACCTTGTAGAACCCAATACCCTAACACGCAAGCACGGAGGGCATCAAGGATGATACTTGGAACAGGCGCTTATGCGGAGGGAAAGCTGGCTCGTCGGCCTTAGGGACAGGGGGAGCGCGTCGCAGCCCCCTGGAACTGCCCAATCGCCCGATCACCAACGTCACTTTCCTTGAGATTGCAGGCGGGTTACGCTTCATTTATGGGTACAACGACCAACCATAAGGACACGTATCGCTGTTTGCAATGCGAGATGACTGAAGACCGCTGCGCGTGCGAGAAGTATTGCTGCCTGTGCCAGTCCCAAATGGATGTCCACCTGGGCCAAGACGGTCTTTATTATTGCCAGCCCTGCCGCGAAGCCTGCGAGTACTAGTTGTTCTGTGGACTGCCGCTGGCAGGCCAAAATGCGCGCCGTTGTATAATTCGCTCTCGATGGAGCTGGCAGCCAAGACGCGGCTGGGCCCGTATGAGATCGTTTCGGCGATTGGTGCGGGCGGAATGGGCGAAGTGTACCGCGCCCGTGACAGCAGGCTGGGGCGCGATGTGGCGCTGAAGGTCTTGCCCGGCGTTTTCGCCGCCGATGCCGAACGCATGGCCCGCTTCGAACGTGAGGCGAAGGTACTCGCCTCGCTCAATCACCCCAACATAGCCTCGATCTACGGCCTGGAAGAATCGAATAGCCGGCGAGCCCTGGTCATGGAGCTGGTGGAAGGGCCGACGCTGGCGGAGCGAGTCGCGCAGGGCGCGATTCCCGTGGACGAAGCGCTGCCGATCGCCACGCAAGTTTGCGAGGGTCTTGAATACGCGCACGAGCGCGGAATCATTCATCGCGATCTGAAACCGGCCAACGTGAAAATCACGCCCGAAGGCTCGGTGAAGCTGCTCGATTTTGGCTTGGCAAAAGCGCTGGAGGGTGAAGCGATTGCCGGTAACATTTCCACCTCGCCGACGATCACCCGGCTGGCCACGCAGGCCGGCATTATTCTTGGCACCGCCGCCTACATGTCTCCCGAACAAGCCAAGGGCAAAGCCGTTGATCGCCGTGCCGATATTTGGGCGTTCGGTTGCCTACTCTACGAGATGCTGACGGGCAAGCGGGCGTTTGGCGGGGAAGTTGTATCGGAGACGCTCGCCGCTATCATGCGAGATGAGCCCGATTGGAGCGCCCTTTCGCCGGCCGTTCAGCCGCGAATTCGCGATTTGCTCAAACGGTGTCTGTGCAAGGATGCGAAGCGGCGGCTTCAAGCCATTGGCGACGCCCGCATCACCATTGAAGAAGTACAGAGCGGCCAGGACGCGATTTCGGGCCTCACCCCCACGCTTGTAGATACCAAAGCGGAGCGGGGCGCTGCATGGAGCCGGGTCCTGCCGTGGACCGTGGCCGCGATTCTCGCCGTTGCTCTCGTAGCAGTATGGATTTTTGTTCCTCTGCGAACGCGCCCGTCACATGGCCCGGTGATGCACCTCAACCTGGCCGCACAACCACGGCACGCTGAAGCCGATCTGGCCAGCGGGGTAGCAATCTCGCCGGATGGAACCCGAGTGGCCTACGTTGCCTTCCAGGGCCCCGACACAGGGAAGAGCGGAGACTTGGTGTCCCCTCAAACAGCAACCTTCGAGCTGGTGGTGAGGAAGTTCGACCAACTGGCGCCCACGCCTTTGCCCGATACGCTCGGAGGATCGGCGCCGTTCTTCTCGCCCGATGGACGCTGGATCGGACTCTATTCCGACGGAGCCATCAAGAAGATTCCCTCCGACGGCGGTCCGCCAGTGACTGTGTGCGAGACGTCAAGCATTGCTGGAGCATCGTGGGGAGATGACGGATTCATCTATTTTGCTCCCAGCGGCGTGGCAGAAATCCGGCGCGTGCCGGAAGAGGGCGGAACTCCAAAGGCAGTGGTCAAGGCCGACAGTGGAGAAAAGGTGGCGAGCTTTCACTGGCCGCAGATTCTTCCCGGCAGTAAGACCATACTGTTTACCACGGCAAGCGCTAGTTGGCTGGCACAGCACTACAGCACGGAAGCCTATTCGCTCAGCACCGGCAAGCGGACGGTGGTAATGGAAGAAGGCGCCAACGAACGGTACCTGGCCCCCGGGTACCTTGTGTTCATGCGCGGCGACGTGCTCATGGGCGCGCCATTCGATGCCGACAGCCTCAAGGTCACCGGGCCGGCCGTGCCGCTGATCGAGGGCGTAACTCGTGACGAATGGATGGGCGCCGCCGACTACGCTGTGTCGTCCACGGGCACACTGGTTTACCTGACCGGAGGCCTGCAGGAGACTTACCGACTGGTGAGCGTGGACATGACGGGCAAAGTCGAGCCGCTGGGTGCGCAGGTGCGCGGGTTTGAGGATTTGAGCGTCTCGCCCGACGGCAAACGAGTCGCCGCCACGCTCGTGGAGGGCGGGAGCGCCGACCTCTGGATCTACAACCGGGAGCGCGACGCATTGACACGCCTCACGCAGACCGGCGACAGCGGCGATCCCCTCTGGTCACCGGATGGCAGTCGCATCATCTACACGAACCCGGCAAGTCTGTGGTCCCTCCCTGCCGACGGCAGCAGTCCGCCGACAAAGCTGAATTCGCAGCAATGGGCGGAAGCGGACTCGTTCACCCCGGACGGCGGCAAACTGCTATACAGCACCTTTTCCCCGGCCACAAACGAAGCGGCACTCTGGATGATGCCAATGGAGGCAGGCGCAAAGCCGACACAGATGTTCCCCGGCGTGGCGCGCGTGGCGGACGCGCGGTTCTCGCCCGATGGCCACTTGATCGCATACGTTTCCGCACAGTCTGGCAGGTCGCAGGTTTATTTGCAGGCCTACCCTGGCCCAGGCGAGCGAGTGCAGGTCTCAACGGATGGAGGCCGCGAGCCGTTTTGGGCGCCGAATGGGTCGGAATTGTATTTTCGGACGGCCACGAAATTCATGGCCGTGGACGTGAAGACGAGACCGGCAGTTGCCTTCGGCAAACCGCGCGTACTGTTTGAGGGCGACTTTGAGCTGAGCCACCACGACTACGGCCTGCTACCGGATGGCCGACACTTCATCATGATTCAGCCTGTAGGCAAAACACCGCCGGCAGAGCTGCATGTAGTAGTGAACTGGTCCGATGAATTGAAGGCACGTCTGGCCGCTGCCCATAACTGACGAGTAACGGGCTATTCCTAAATCACCACCGCTTCTTTGTATTCCCCAAACACCCGGCGCATGGTGTCGGAGATTTCTCCCACCGTGGCATGCGCTTCCACCGCGGCCAGAATGTGCGGCATCAGGTTCGCTCCTGAGCGGGCGGCGTCTTCCACCTGCTTGAGTGCGTCCTTCCATGGTTGTGGATCACGCCGCGTCCGCATGGCGCGCAACCGTTCCACCTGCTTCCGCTCCAGCGATTCATCAATGTGCAGGATCGGGACCGGCTTTTCTTCTTCCACCGTGAACCGGTTCACCCCCACCACCACTGCCTCGGCGCGATCGACCCGCCGCTGATATTCGTAGGCCGCATCCTGAATTTCCTGCTGCACGTAGCCCCGCTCAATGGCTTTCAACATACCGCCAAGCGCGTCGATTTTTTGCAGGTATTCGGTAGCCCGGTTTTCAATCTCGTTGGTCAGCGACTCGATGTAGTACGACCCGGCGAGCGGATCAATCGTCTGCGGCGCGCCGGATTCATAAGCGATGATCTGCTGCGTGCGCAGGGCAATGCGTGCCGACTGCTCGGTGGGCAAGGCCAGCGCTTCGTCGAAAGAGTTAGTGTGCAGCGATTGCGTGCCGCCGAGCACGGCAGCCATAGCTTGAATCGCGGTGCGCACAATATTGTTCTCCGGCTGCTGCGCCGTCAGCGTGGAGCCGGCGGTTTGGGTGTGAAAGCGCAGCATCCAGGATTTCGGATTCTTAGCTTTGAACTGTTCACGCATAATGCGCGCCCACATGCGGCGCGCGGCGCGGAATTTGGCCACTTCTTCCAGAAAATTGCTGTGCGCGTTGAAAAAGAAAGACAGCCGCGGCGCGAATGTATCCACGTCCAAGCCAGCGTTGACGGCAGCCTGCACGTAGGCAATGCCATCGCCCAGCGTGAACGCCACTTCCTGCACCGCGGTCGAACCCGCCTCGCGCATGTGGTAGCCGGAGATGGAAATCGTGTTCCACTCGGGAACGTTCTGGTTCGTCCAGGCAAACAGGTCGGTAATGATACGCATGGCCTGGTGCGGGGGATAAATATACGTGCCGCGCGCAATGTATTCCTTGAGCACGTCGTTCTGCACCGTGCCAGCGAGCTTGCGGATGTCCGCGCCCTGCCGCCGCGCGACCGCCACGTACAGCGCCAGCAGAATGGACGCAGTGGCGTTGATGGTCATCGAAGTGGAAATCTTCGTTAGCTCAATGCCATCGAACAGGCGCTGCATGTCTTCGATCGAATCGATGGCGACACCGACTTTGCCGACTTCGCCCATGGCCAACGGACTGTCGTAGTCGAGGCCGATCTGGGTAGGAAGATCGAAGGCGACAGATAGGCCGGTGGTGCCGTTGGCGAGCAGATACTTGTAGCGCTTGTTG
>Ga0187784_10005768_pt1 | contig 10000 bp, 8 predicted proteins | sample 1015_SJ02_MP15_2_FD_132964 | JGI IMG/M metagenome (GOLD analysis project Ga0187784, IMG submission 132964) | Tropical peat soil microbial communities from peatlands in Department of Meta, Colombia - 1015_SJ02_MP15_20_MG | ecosystem: Environmental > Terrestrial > Soil > Wetlands > Peat | place... | reverse complement strand
TATCTCTCGCACCTGATGGCGGTCGCGTCGCTGGTGCTCGAAGCGGGCGGCGACGAAGAGATGGCAATCGCTGCGCTGCTGCATGATGTGGTCGAGGATTGCGGAGGCATGCCGCGGCTGCGAGAGATCCGCAGGATGTTTGGCAAGCGCGTGGCGCATATCGTGGAAGGCTGCACGGATTCTTTCTCGGAGCCGAAGGCGGAGTGGATCGAACGGAAGAAAAATTATCTTCGCGAAGTGAAGCACGCCGATCGCGAGACGCGGCTGGTTTCGGCGTCAGACAAGCTGCATAATGTGCGGACAATCCTGGCCGATTATCGTCAGGATGGAGAAAAAATCTGGAAGCGTTTTTCCGGAAAGCGTGAAGGGACGCTCTGGTACTATCGCGCGCTGAGCGAGGAATATCGACGAAAGCCGAACCGCATTACGCGGGAACTGGAAATCGCGGTCGCGCAATTGGAGCGTGAAGTCGAGAGGAATCGGCAAGGTGGGGAAGGCGCTGGGCCGTCGTCCGAAACCTGACAGGTTCCACAGGTAGCGGGAAGGCGACCGGCTAGCGGGAAGTGGAACATGCTTCGAACCATTGAATTGATCCGCAATTCGCAGGTGCCCGCTCATGTGATGCAAGCGGCGGCGCGCGGATCGCTGGCGCTGCCACCGGAAGAAATGCTGGAGATCCTGGTTTATCTTGCTCTCCATCACAAACTGTTGGGCCAGCAGGCGCGCCTGACGCTGGCGGGATGGGACGAAAAAGTCTGTCTCGCCGTGGCCGCCGATCCCCGAACTTCGGCCGAAGTTCTGGGATATTGGGCCTCGGTCGAGAATTTGAGGATGCCGCTGTTGCCGTTGCTGGTGAACAATCCGTCCGTGCCGGAGCACGCGCTTCACAAACTGGCCGGGCAGGGCGGGCGGTTGGCGCTCGAGGTTCTGCTGGCAAGCCCGCGCGTTGCGGGTTCGCCGGCACTTTTGAATACGTTGCGGTCCAATGCCAACCTGCGCCCCAACGAACTGGCGGAAGTCCAAAGGAAGCTGGGCGCGTTCAAAACAGCAGCAACTGCGCCGTCAGCGATGGGAGAGGTGGAGGCACCCAGCGATGTTGCGCATGAAGTTGCCAGCGACGTTCCCGAGGAAGTGGTAGAAGAAGCCCTGACCCGATACTTGAAGGATAATGCGGCCGAACTGGAGAAGGAAAAAGAGGATTCTTTTCGCGCGGTGAGCGATCTGAGCGAGAACTCGATGGCAGTCGCGGCAAAGACGGAAACGGAAGAGGCAGCGGAGACGGTTGAGGCCGGAGGGCAAAGCCCAGGCGGGCCTCCCATGTCTCTGGCTACATTTCGCAGCAAGCAGGCGGCCGCGGCGCGCGGGGGCGTTGAGAAGCGGGACAGCACGCTGCAGAAAATCGGCAAACTCGACATCAAGGGGCGTATCTCGCTGGCCATGCGCGGGAACAAAGAGGAGCGCTCGATCTTAATTCGCGACAGCGTCAAGCTCGTCTGCCTGGCCGTGCTGGATTCGCCCAAACTCAGCGAGCGCGAGGTGGAGGGCTTCGCGATGCAGAAGAACGTCCTCGATTCCGTGTTGCGGACGATTCCCATGAAGAGACGCTTCGCCAAGAATTACACCGTCACGCGCAACCTGGTTTACAATCCCCGCACGCCGGTGGATGCATCACTTCCGCTGATGAAGCAGTTGTTGAAACAGGACCTGAAGAATCTGATGGGCAACAAGGAGGTCCCGGACACGGTCCGCAAGCTGGCGGCGCGGCTGTTCGCGCAGAAACAGGTAAGGCAACAGTAGCGGGCAACGGTGCCGGCATACAGTCGCGGCATGGCGGATGTTCCTTGCATCTTTATTCATGATTCAGATTCATGATCCAGATTCATGGTCGAGATTCATGATCAAGGCCGATCCGATTTTTGAGCTGTTATCGCAGGCAAGAACCATCGCGGTGGTTGGCTTGTCGGACAACCCGTTGCGGCCGAGCCATGGCGTTTCCGCGTACATGCAGGCGCAGGGCTACAGGATCATTCCGGTGAATCCGCAAATCAAGGAGGCGCTGGGCGAAAAGGCCTATGCTTCCCTGTTTGAGGTGCCGGAAAAAATCGATTTGGTCGATGTGTTCCGGCGGCCGGAGTTCGTGGAGGAGATTGTCGAGCAAGCCATCCGGCTTAAAATTCGCGCGATCTGGATGCAGGAAGATGTCATCAACGAACGAGCTGCGGAGAAAGCGCGGCAAGCGGGGATGTTGGTGGTGATGGACCGCTGCATTTTGAAAGAACACCGGGCGCGGTTTCGGTAACGCAGCTTTTGGGCTGACCTACGCCACCCCCTAATTGAGTAGATAACTCGTGAGGGGTACCCCCTCCCCCCCTTACTTATCCCGGTCTATTGGAATCAATAATTTGGAGGGGAAATTATACTAAGTGATGTCAAGGGATAATTGCCTTCTAAATTGTGGGGGACGGGTTGAGTCTTAAGTCAAGGAATTTGAGGAGCGCTAGTGGTGCCGTCAAAATGGGCTGCGTGCTTGATTCGGCTGGGTGTTCGTCCTCAACTCAAACCAGTCTCGGCCGAAACCACTTATAAGACGGGTTGGTAGGGAGCTACTCAAAGTGGCCCACTGCTCGATTCATTCCCACTTTGAATTCTAATCAGTCTCCGGTGCCGGTGAGGGTGGCGGTTTGCGGACTGTTGCTGGCGTTGTCATCGACGATCAATTCCCCGTTGCATGTTCCCGACTGGGTGGGGGTGAAGGTCACGCTGATGGTGCACTTGGAATGCGCGGCCAGGGTGGTTCCGCAGGTGGTGGCTGATATGGCAAAGTCGCCGGTGGTCGAGATGGAAATGCTTGTGAGCGCGACGCTCTGGCTGTTGGTCAAGGTGAATTTCTTGGCCTTGCTGGTGGTACCCACTTTTTGATCGCCGTAGTCGGCGCTGGAAGGAGTGAGCGACACCTGGGCGATGCCGGTACCTGAAAGCGCCACAGACTGGGGGCTGTTGGGAGCATTATCGAAAAAGCTGAGGGTGCCGGTGATCTGGCCCAGTTGCGGGGGGGTAAAGGTGACATCGACCACGCACGAGTTGCCGACCGGCAATTGCGTGCCACAGGTATTCTTGGAAATGTTGAAGCTGGCACTGGCGGAGATGCTGCTGATATCGAGCGTGGCCGTGCCGACGCTCTTCACGGTGACCTTTTTGGCGGAGCTGGTTGTGCCGACCACCTGATTGCCGAAGTTGAGCGAGGAGGGAGAAAGCTCAATTGCGGCCCCGGTCTGCGGGCTGAGTTCAAAGACAACGCCGCAGCCGGAAACGGCGCTGCAGTTGGAACCGGAGACATCGCCTCCGTTGTAGGTGGTGCCATAGATGTTGCTTTGGGAGTCGAAGATCACGCCAACATAAGGAAAGGCGCCATCAGTTGAACCGTTGAAGGTGTAAAGCTCATCTTCGGACCAAGAACCTTTGCCGGTGGGCGGGCTAAATTCAAAAACCACGCCGCAGCCGAAGGTGGCGCTGCAATTAGCACCATTGATGTTGCCGCCGAGCAAGGCCGTGCCGTAGAGGTTCCCCCCCTCGAGGACAAGGGTGGATTGGGGATAGGCGCCGTCGTTTTCATCAGTAAAAGCGTAAAGGACGGTCTCGGTCCACGGGGCGCCACCGCCGCTGGGAGGAGTCAACTCAAAGAGAACGCCGCAACCTTTGGTGGGTTTGCAAACTGGCCCGGTCATGTAACCACCAAGGGTGGCCGTGCTGTAGAGGTTGCCATTGGAGTCGAAGATCAGACCTGCCTCGGGACTGGCGCCGTCGCTGCCGCCGGTGAAGGTATAGAGCACGGTTTCAGTCCACACGGGGCTGTTGGGAGTGAGCTCAAAGACCACACCGCAGCCGATGCCATTGCAATGGCCTCCGCCAATACTGGCGGTGCCATAGAGATTGCCAGAGGAATCGAAAATCAGGGCGGCCTCGGGACTGCCGCCGTCGCTGCCGCCGGTAAAGGGGTAGATCACGGACTCGGTCCAGGAGCCGTTGCCGCCGCTGGGGGGAGTGAGCTCAAAAACCACTCCATATCCGGAAGCGCCGCCTCCGCCAGTGGTGCCGTACAAGTTGCCCTTGGCGTCGAAGATCAAGCTCGCCAGAGGGACGCTGCCGTCGTTTCCGCCGGTGAAGGTGTAGAGCACCTTTTCCGTCCATGGGCCGCTACCGCCGCTTGGCGGGCTGAGTTCGAAGACAACGCCGCAGCCGTTCAAAGCGACGCAATTGGAGCCCGAAAGATCGCCGCCATAGGCGGCAGTGCCGTAGAGGTTGCCGTTGTAAAGAATCACGCCTGCTTCGGGAGTGGAACCGTCGGAAGCGCCAGTGAAGGTGTAAAGAACGTTCTCGGTCCAGGAGCCGCTGCCGCCAGCCGGCGGGCTCAGCTCAAAAACGACGCCGCAACCGGTGGGCGGATTCTGTCCAGGGCAATTGGTGCCCGAGGTATCGCCGCCATTGCTGGCTGTGCCATAGAGGTTGCCCTTGGAGTCAAGAATCAAGCTGGCGGCTGGGGCGGCGCCGTCGCTGCTACCGGTGAAAGTATAAGGAACACTTTCGAAATACTGTGCCTGGACTTGCTGGCCGAGAGCGATGGTCAACGCAAAGACCACGGCCAGACACAGCCGCCTGGAACCGCGACATTTCAACGCCAGGTTCGCGGCAGACATAGATCCTCCATGATTGCCGGCATTGGGTGGGCTTATCGAGCGAACTGCAGAACACCTTTGAGGGCGACGGCAGTTTACCACTTGACTCCAGGGCGATCCAGAGGATTTTCTACTCAAAGGCAACTATGCAAGTTATTGCAATGTGGTGATGGCGATTGCATTTGCCGCAGCGGGTTTCGTTGACGACGCCCAAGTTCGATGCAGCCCCGGGAAGCTGGCGACGAGTCAGGCCTTCAGTCTACGCGTGCAGAGACGAGGATCACGGTGGCGTCGTCGCGCAGGCCAGCGCCGTTTACAAAGCTTTTTACATCAGAAAGCAGGTTCTCGGGCGTAATGACCGGCGATTGTACTTGCGCAAGGAGCCGCTCACTACCGTACTCTTCGCCGGACTCAAGCGCCGCTTCGGTGATGCCATCGGAATAGAAGGCGATTCGTGAGCCGGAGCCGAGTTCAATTCCGCTCTCGGAATAGCCGGATTTCGAAACGCCCAGAGGCAGTCCCTGCTCGGTCTGGATCCAGCGATGGCCGAGGCCGGGCGAGAACAAGAGCGGCGGAAGATGTCCGGCGTTAGCCAGATGCAGGGTACGCTTATGGGGATCGAGTTCGGCGTAGACCATGGTCACGAAGCGTCCGGAGGGAAAGTCCTCGAGCAGGAGATTGTTGAGACGGGTAAGAACTTCCGCGGGCCCGCTGCTCATGCGCGCCAGAGAACGCACCATACCGCGGGTTGAGGACATGAGAAGCGCAGCCGCAGTGCCCTTGCCCGAAACGTCGGCGAGGACCAGACCCCAGCGGCCATTGGAAAGCGGAATGTAGTCGTACCAGTCTCCGCCGACAGCGCCCGCGGGAATGGAAAGCCCCGAGACGGAGAAACCGGGAATGAGCGGCGAAGTGCGCGGGAGCAAAGCCTGCTGGATGGAGCGAGCCTCTTCGGCGTCGCGCGTCATCTGCTCGCGGCGCTGGTACTCATTCTGAAAACGGCGGGCATTCTGCACGGCAACCGCAACGTGGGAGCACAGGCCCTGCAGCAGCCGGAGTTGGGTGGGACAAAAGGCATCGAGTTCACGATGGGAAGCAAGGAAGACGCCCACCAGTTGGTCGTTGACTTCGAGCGGAATGGCAACCTCGGAGCGGGTGTCGGGCTCGCAGGCGATGTAATAAGGATCGATGCGCACGTCGGGCGCATAGTGCATTTTGCGAGTGGCGGCGACGTGGCCGCTCATGCCCTGCCAGCCGACCTTCAGGCGATGGCCCTTTTCATACATCGTGCAGCCACGCATTCCCCTGAGCACGAGTTCGTTCTGGTCGGGTTCGAGCAGATAGAGGTTGATTTCGACGCAGCCGAGAGAGGACGAAGCTTCGTCCACAACCCGATCCACGATCTCGTCGAGGTTAAGGGTCGAGGTGATGCGCTGCGCAGCCTTCTGAAGGCGAATGAGTTCGGCGACCCTGGTGGCAGCCGGCGAGTCGGGCGTGAAGCCACTGGAAGGATGAATTTCCGGCATGGGAGTCGCGGCCATGTGGATCTCCTGAAATGGGGAAGGCTGTTCGGACTTCTTATTTCAAGATGATCAAAATCAACCCTGCGATTCTCTTTTTGTTCGGTGGGAAGCGGGCTGTTTGAGCCGGCGAATTTCCTCCAATCGTTCGCGGATACGCTTTTCGATGCCTTCGTTGGCGGGGTGGTAATAGACGCGATCGCGGAGGCTGTCGGGGAGGCATTGCATGTCAGCAACTTTGTCTTTGAGGTCGTGAGCATATTCGTAGCCCTTGCCATAGCCCAGACCTTTCATCAATCCGGTGGGAGCATTGCGCAGATGGAGGGGGACAGGTTCGGCGGCGGTCTGCTCGACATCCTGCTGCACAGTGGAGTAGGCGGTATAGAGGGCGTTGGACTTGGGGGCGGCGCAGAGATAGACGACGGCCTCGGCCAAAGCGAGATTGCCCTCGGGCATGCCGATAAAATCGACCGCGTCACGCGCGGCCATGCAGAGGGCAAGGGCGCTGGGGTCGGCGAGCCCAATGTCTTCGACCGACATGCGGACGACGCGGCGGGCGATGTAGAGAGGGTCTTCTCCGGCTTCGAGCATGCGAGCGAGCCAGTAGAGCGCGGCATCGGGATCACTGTTGCGAACGGACTTGTGGAGGGCGGAAATGAGGTTGTAGTGCTCTTCCCCGGCCTTGTCGTAGAGAAGGACGCGTTTTTGCAAGGCTTCGCGGACGATTTCCGGGGAAAGCGCGGTGGTTGCGGACTGCTGGGCGAGCGCAGCGGCGACTTCGAGGGCGTTATAAGCGCTGCGGGCGTCGCCGCTGGAATAGGCGGCGATTTGAAAGAGAACTTCGTCGGAGGCATCGAGGTGGAGCTGGCCGAGGCCGCGATCACTCTCTTTGAGTGCGAGCTTGAGGAGGGTGACGATCTGTTCTTCGGTGAGTTGATGAAGCACGTAGACGCGGCAGCGTGAGAGCAAAGCGCCATTGATTTCGAAGGAGGGGTTTTCGGTGGTCGCTCCGATGAGGCGGATATTGCCTTTTTCGACGTGGGGAAGAAAGGCATCCTGCTGGGCTTTGTTGAAGCGGTGAATTTCGTCGACAAAGACGATGGTGCGCGTGCCATATTGGCGAGCGCGCTCGGCATCGGCCATGACCTGCTTGATTTCCTTGATGCCGGAGAGGACGGCGGAGAACTCGACGAATTCGGCTTTGGTGATGCGGGCGATGATTTTGGCGAGCGTGGTTTTGCCGGTGCCGGGCGGGCCCCAGAAGATCATGGAGCCGGGATCGTCGCGCTCGATCTGCACGCGCAAGGGCTTGCCGGGACCGACGAGGTGCTCCTGGCCGACGAACTCTTCGAGCGTGCGTGGACGCATGCGGTCGGCGAGGGGGCGCGCGCCGGGGGCGGACCGATCTTGGTTCGGGATGGGGTGGAAGAGACTCACGCGAAACCTTATTCACCACAAAGACACAGAGAAGTCTATAGGACTCTTCGGACGATCCCTTGCATGAGAACCGGGACATTGAAGTTAATTAAGAGGCCGACCTTCAGCCCGGTCAACTTGAGGTATGTAAGGAGTTGGGCTTCGTGAACCGGCAGTAATCTTTCAACGGACTTCAATTCCAAAAGAACTTCGTTTCGCACGATGAGGTCTATCTTATAGCCGCAGTTCAGCTTAAGACCTTTGTAGAGTATGGGAAGATCCACTTGGCGTCTGAAGTCGAGTCCTTTTAAGTGCAATTCATGGCATAAGCATTCCTCATACGCCGACTCCAACAGGCCGGCCCCTAGCTGGCGGTGTACTTCAATGGCCGCGCCGATGACGGGGCTCGTTCGTATGTCCCGCTGACAGTCTTGCTCTTCTCTGTGTCTCTGTGCCTCGGTGGTAAACGTCCTCACTTTTGCCGCCGCAAAGTTTCATAAAGAATGATACTCGTGGCGACTCCGGCGTTGAGCGATTCCACGAAGGCGGCCTGCGGAATCACCAGCAACTCGTCCATCTGATGCAGGATTTCGCGCGGGAGACCCGAGCCTTCATTGCCGATGAAAATGGCAAGGGGAAGAACCCATTTGGCTTCCGGCAACGGAGTGCCTTTGTGCGACGAAGTTCCAAGGAGGCGAACGCCGTTTCGGCGCAAAGTGGGAATCAGCTCACCAGAGGATACCTGCGCGAATGGCACACGGAAGATTGAACCGGCCGATCCGCGGAGCACCTTGGAGTTATAAGGGCTGACCGTGCCCTCCGCCAGAAACACGCCCGCTGCACCAAAGGCATCAGCCGAGCGCAGGATGGTGCCGAGGTTGCCGGGGTCCTGAACTCCGCAGGCAACCACGAAGGGCCCGCCGTGCGAGCGGTCAAGCACCTGCACGGCAGAACAGGGCTTCAATTTGACGAGAGCGGCGACTCCCTGGGGCGACTCACTGGGAACGATGGACTTGAACAATGCGGGCGGCAGAACGAGAATCTCAGTGCGCTCGCTGACCTGGGGCAGGAGCTTTTCGGCGAGCGGGCGGGCGGACTCGCTGAAGAAGACGCTGGTCAGATGCTGGCCGTGGCGAATGGCCTCTTCGATGAGCTTGAGGCCATCGATGGCGCATTCTCCCTGCTCGGTCAACTGGGAGCGGCGGAAGGCGAGGCGCAGTTCCTTGAGCCGCGCGTTGTGGCGGCCAGCAACCGTGCGCAAACGTTTCGCGGAGGCGCGATCGAGCGCGGACCTGTCTTCATCCTTCATAACCGCTGCTTCATAGCTCCTGCATCCTAGCTCAAGACGGGTTTCGGTTTGGGCAACATACTGGCATCGCCCTTCGGTCATGAGTTGGTACTGGATGAAGGTCATTCAGCCAGTGCCCATGCTTGCGAACTTTGACGCTCGATGTATGGTACAGTTCAGTATTTAACCTGACATCATAAGCCGACTATGGGGAACGAGCAGAGTGCGCGCTGAAATCGTCAAAATTCATGCCGAAAAACCGGAGGCTTCGCTCGTCAAGTATGCCGCCGAACAGATTCAAGCTGGTCATGTGCTGGGGATGCCCACCGACACGTTTTACGGGCTGGCGGCCGATCCGTTCAATTTGCGCGCGGTCGAGCGGGTATATGAGATCAAGTCGCGACTGAGGCATAAGCCACTTTCCCTACTGATCGAGCACGTCGACCAGGCTGATGAGTTCGCGCGGCCGCTGCCCAATGATTTTCACCTGCTGGCGCGGCGCTTCTGGCCGGGACCGCTGACGATGATCGTGCCGGCAGCCTCGCATCTGCCGTTGAAAGTGACGGCCAATACGGGCAATGTGGCGCTGCGCGTGCCAGCGGCGGAAATTCCACTGGCGGTGGTGCGGGCGGCCAAGATCCCGATCACGGCGACGTCAGCCAACCTGAGCGGAGCGGTGGAATGCACCTCGGCGGAGCAGGTGCGCGACCAATTGCAGGAGCGGATCACGCTCATTGTGGATGGAGGGCCGTCGCCGCGCCAGACAGCATCGACGATAGTCTTTTTTAAAGAAGATGGAACGTGGCAAATCCTGCGGGAAGGCGCGATTGCGGCCAAGGACATTGTCGAGGCGTTGTCGTGATGTGGCGGTCTGAGATGACGATCTGAGATGGCCGAAAACGCCTATCCTCTTATTCCCAAAAAATCTCGATGGCGGCGTCCTCTGTGGCTGATTTTGCTGGCCGCGGCGGGAGCGCTGATTTTGTTTCTTGGAATCACCGGGGTGCGAATTGTGCGGGCGGCGGGCGAGTGGCCGGCCCACAAGGCGGGCGCAATCGTGATTTTCGGCGCGGCGCAATATGCCGGGCACCCTTCGCCGGTGT
>Ga0187784_10005766_pt1 | contig 10002 bp, 6 predicted proteins | sample 1015_SJ02_MP15_2_FD_132964 | JGI IMG/M metagenome (GOLD analysis project Ga0187784, IMG submission 132964) | Tropical peat soil microbial communities from peatlands in Department of Meta, Colombia - 1015_SJ02_MP15_20_MG | ecosystem: Environmental > Terrestrial > Soil > Wetlands > Peat | place... | reverse complement strand
CGTCCGGACCCATCGACATCAACAAGGACCTCAGCATCGTTGGACCCGGGACGGCCGGCCTGGGGGTGAGCGGAGGTGGTGCCTCTCGGGTCTTCCAAGTTGACGCCGGCGTGACCGCCACGATCTCCGGGATCACGATTGAGAAGGGCAATACTTTTGACGGAACAGGTGGCGGTATCGATAACGGTGGCACGCTGAAGATCGCTGACTGCGATCTGTCGGGGAACACGACCAACGGTGCAGGCGGCGGCATCAACAGCAGCGGCAGCCTGACTCTCAATGACAGCACCGTCTCAGACAACAGCGCCACTGTTGCCGCTGGCGGCATTTTCAACAACGGCGGCGTCCTGAAAGTCGACAACAGTATCCTTTCGGGTAACAGTGCCACGACCAGCGGCGGGGGCGGCGGCGCTATCTTCAACTACCTTGGCACAGTGACCATCAGCAACAGCGGTTTGTCCGGTAACAGTGCTCCTTTATACGGCGGGGGCGGCATCTGGAACGACAACGGCATGCTCACGGTCAGCGAGAGCACCATGTCGGGTAACGATGCCGACGGCGGAGGGGCAATCTGGAACGACGTCGGCACGCTGAAAATTGGAAGCAGCACCATATTCGGGAACACTGCGACCCTCGGCGGCGGGGGCGCTATCTACCAGGGAGGCATCATTCAGGGTGGCGGCTCAACAACGATCAACAACAGCACCCTCGCGGACAACATCTCAACAGGTCGCCCTGACAACACGCCCTACCCCGGCATTTACAACAACCCCACCCCACCCGTCGGCACTATCACGGTTCATAGCTCAACCATCGTCGGAGGCATCGAACTCCGCAGAGCTTCCTTCTGACGCTGTGGGCTCTGCTCCTTGATGGGTGGTCCAGCGGGACTGGGGCACGCCAGGCTGTCCTGCTCGAGAACGCGGCCAAAAGCGTGCGGCAGACGGCAAAGGCTCACAAGAAACAGCCCATGGAGCGGCCGCTCTTCTTCACCCGGTACCCGTGACCCCTGGGTGGCGCAGGCTCAGAATCCTCGCAAGAACGATCGACCAGCGCCCACCGCCTCCCCGCGCACCTGCGCTCGGCACCCTGCCGTGGCAGAGGCCGCCACCCACTCGACACGTCGAAACTGTCGTTTATGACGGGCGATTCCCCAGCCGCACGAACATCCGATCCGACCTCGTCAGACGAATGAGCCAGTGCAGAACCTTGGCCAAATCTTGATGATTTGTTGGGCTCGTGGTGACTCTGGGTAGTCACCATGTTAGTTGGTGCAGTGAGAGGCGGACAGGAGATGGCGGGAAACCAGCGTCCTACCGTCAGCCCGGCGGCGGTGGACGGCTACACCATCGGCGAGAAACCGGGAACCAATGGGACGCGCGAGCCGGCCGAGGCGCAGGCCCCCGCTGCTGTCGTTGAGCCGCTAGTCACCCTGCGCGTCCTGCGGTCCGCCCTCCGACGCAGCCGGCGGCTGTGGCTCTCGGCGATGGTTCTCGGGCTGGCGGGGGGTCTCCTCGCTGCCCTCGTTCTGCGGCCGGGCGCCTCGGCCACCGCCACGCTCCTGCTCCAGCAAGCCCCCGGAGTTGATCCGACCCAGGCCACCGCGACCGACCTCGGCCTACTTCAGACCGAAGACGTCGCCCAACGGGCCATCACCCGGTTGCATCTGAAGGAGTCGGCCCAGAGGTTACTGACCCAGTACAGCGGGACTTCGGTCAGCTCTCAGGTGCTGACGATCACCGCTTCTGCTCCGTCCGCGGCCGAGGCGCGGCGTGTGGCCAACACACTCGCCGCCGCCTTTCTCGATGTCCGGGGGCAGCAATACGACCATGCGAACCAGGTGGTGGTGTCGGCACTCCAGCGCCAGTTGAACGTCCTGATCGCCCAGATCGGATCGCTCACATCCCTCCTCCAGGATTCATCGGCCGGCGGAGCTTCCAGCACGGCGCCAGCAGACGCCCTCGTGTCGGAAAGGGATCAGGACATTGCCCAGGAAGGACAAATCAAGCAGACCATCCAGACCGACATGGTCAACACCGCCTCGGTGGTCGATGCCAGCGGCATCCTTTCGCCTGCCATCGCAACGCAGCCATCTCCTCTCAAGACCTTGGCTACAGATGCAGGAATCGGCCTCCTGATCGGTCTGGTTCTCGGGGTGGGTGGGGTGGCGTTCTCTGCTGCGATCTCCGACCGCGTTCGCAGGAGACAGGACGTGGCTCTCGCCCTCATGGCACCGGTTGAGCTAAGCCTCGGGCGATTCCATTGCCCAAAATGGGCTGCGATGCGCCGCCTCCGGGACCGCATCGAGCGATCAGACCGCGTAGCCCGTCACCTTCGGGCTAAGGTTGATTCTTGCCAGGGAAATCTAGCAGTCATATCTGTCGACAGCCTGGAGGCCGCATCCTTGGCAGTCGCTCGCTGCGCCATTGATTTGAGCCGTGATGGCACAGAAGTTCTCGTAGTCGACCCGTCAGAACATCGTTTGGTTTCGAAACTGCTTGGCGTGCGCGGAACAACGACACCGGGAGGATGTCGCAAGGACGGTTCTGCCAGAGTTCGGGTCTTGACCCCCGCCGACGATGGATGGGGCGATGGACCGGTCGCATCGGAAGAGATCCGACTCGTCCTGGCCACTCTGGATCCTGCCCGCGGTGCCAGACATCTCCTCCGATGGGCCAGCGATGCGGTCATCGTGGTAACAGCAGGCCGTTCCGATATCGAGAAGCTCAGGGCGAATGCCGAGATGCTCCGAATTGCAGGCATCAGGCTCGACTCGGCGGTCCTGATCGGCGCGGACAGCGACGACTACAGCCTGGGGCAGAATGGATCGGACCCATGGCCGGTGTCCGAGAAACCATTCCCAAAGAGTTTTGTGGCCCCGGTGGGTATCAAGAATCTGCCGTGAGAACTCCGGCGTTGTCCACGCGCGGGCAACACAGCGTGACCAGGGGGGACGCCGCCGTCCGCCGACGGGTGGGATGGATTTGGGCCCTTCTGTTCCTAAACGTACTGGAGTGGACCAAGAGCCCCCTGATCATCGCTATCCCGTCGCGCGTTGGCCAGGGCATTGCGCAAGGGGCCCTCTGGCTCGCCTTTCTGCTGGCTCTGACCGTGAACCCGCGGGTATTGCTCCGGCGCAACCTCTTCCTTATTCTGTGCACGGCACTCGCTGCGACCTCCCTCATTGTTAGCGTCAGGACACTGCACCTGGGGTCGAGCTACCGGGCCGTCAGGCTGATCGGTTTCATCGCCACCTTGTGGCTTCTCACGCCATGGTTCGGGCGGCGCGACCTGCTCTTGCTCCGATGCCACCTGCGCTGTCTAATGGGAGTGATCGTGATCACCTTTGCGGGAGCGATGGTCTCGCCCGGCAAGGCATTCCAAGGCAGCCGACTGTCCGGCGTCGTCTGGCCGATTCCCCCCACGCAGGTGGCCCATTACGCGGCGATTGCCGTCGGGATCGGTGTCGTCTTGTGGCTGTCGGGATTGCTTCGTCGCAAGGCTGCCCTGACGGTCACGGGCTTTGGGCTTCTCATCCTTCTCCTCACACACACTCGGACGGCTCTCATCGCGTTGATCGTCGGGATCCTCATTGCAGCCGCAAGTCTCTTCATAGCGCGACGCCGAGCTCGGCGCGCGCTCGCCCTTAGTCTTCTGATGATTGCCCTTGCCGGTGCCATAGCTTTTCCTTCGATAACGCAATGGTTTCTGCGTGGCGAATCCGCGACCATCTTCACACAGCTGGACGGACGAACGACGGTCTGGCACGAGCTCACCAACGCCCCTCGCAGCGAGACGCAGATGGTTTTCGGCTTCGGGCTCTCGAACTCGTCCTTTCAGGGGCGAGCAATCGACAACAGCTGGCTAGCTGTGTATCAGGATCAGGGACTGATCGGCGATGTACTCATCGGCCTCTTTCTGCTGGCCCTATTGGTCACGGCTCTCATACGACCCCCGGGAGCATACCGAGCTTTGGCCCTGTTTCTCGTGACCTATTGCATCTTCGCCTCCTATACGGAGGTGGGATTGGGCAACGCTTCACCATACCTGCTCGATCTGACGGTCGCTGCCTCGGTCGTAATGCTTCCGCGAGTATCAAGCGGATTGTCATCAACCTCTGAACCTGGATTCTGAGTTTTCTCCACCATCAGAGCCAAGCTCGACAACCGAATAGGCAGTCACTCCTTGTTGATCGAAGGCTTACGTGAGGGCATCAAGGCAGCAGACAATCCTGGGCGGTTCACGCTGTCAACCAAGATCAACACAGCGGGGACGAGGAGAAGCGCGGCGATGGCATCAGTTGGGTAGTGCTGGCGGTCGGCGATGACAGCGAGCGCTACGAGGCCTGTCCCGCCAGCCGCGACGAAACCCGTGACCCACCTCCAGCGATTCGGCGTAGCAAAGACGAGATCGCCTAACATCGCGGCAGCAGCGGTAACGTGACCCGAGGGATAGCTGTATAAACCGCCAAGACGCCGACCCACCATCGGCTTGATCACAATTTCGCAGAGTAGGATCGCCATCAGCGGAGCCACGAGGCACGTGACTGCACGTCGCCGATCGCTTCGAATGACCCAAACGACCGCGAGCAGAACCCCCGCTGCCACCGCCAGTGGGTCTCCGAGGTCAGTGACGTGATGCCAGAACGGCTGGGCCCACTGGTCGGGGACAACGTCGTAGCCCATGCGGTCGAGGGCGTTACCCGTGGGGTGAAGGGCCGCTTCGGCTGCACCGATCAGCACCACGACTAGCAGGGCGAACGCCAGGACGAGCCGACCTCGAACCGGCCGCAGAAATGACACGATGCCCAACCGCAATCCCCCCCAATCCTTGCCCCGACCCATGGCGAGGAGAGTCCCTCAGTGCCGAAGGCGACAACTCAGCTTGCCATGTCACCGGCCAGCACCGCTATGGGGCGAGGGCGGCATCGCTCGGGGAGGTGGCCGACACGTTCTCCGGAAACCGGCTCAGTGCCGGCCGTGTCGGGCCTGGCGGCGCCTCGGGAACGGTATCCGAACGGGAACCGCCTGGCACGAGAAAGCCTGTCGAGGACACACGCCGATACTCCTGGGTCGGCTGCGCTTCGCCGCTTGGCGCTCGGGAGCAGAACGTGAGGCAATCTCGCCCGCTCACTGGGCCTCTCAGGCTGGTACATGGCCCTCTGTCACCTCGACGGAGGCTCCTTCGAGGAGCCGGGCCGCCGGGCCGACTTCGAGGAGACGGGCCGCCGGGCCGAGATCCGAGCACTCGGTCCGGTCCCATTCGATGTCCGGGGTATCACGCGTGGGGACCGGGGAAATAACCGGTGCAACGTTCCCCGAGTCGTCCGTTACGACGATGACTGGAGATCCTCCGCCATCCGTCGACGTCGTGGCGATGGGTTTACGGTCCTTCCGTCTTCCCCCTCCTCATCAGGGCATACGCGTCGTAAACCAGCCCCTTGGGACCATCGCCATCGACACGTACGCCGGCTCCTCGCCTCGGAGCCTCACGTAGGGGTCGAGCGACCGCTCCGGCGCTCTCGAGACCATCCGGATTGGCCAGGCCCTGACGGCCGGGTATGGCCGCTCAGGGTGGTTACTGCTCACGTACTGTGCTAACTTTTTGGCCGTCTGGGACGATGGCGGGGGGTGTCTGGTGCAACTCGGGGTGACTGGCCTCGGCTGTCTGAGAATGGTCACTATCAGCGCATATTCCGCGTCGTCTAGTCACCCGAGCTTTGATGCGTCCAGGTTTGATCAATGCAAGGGAATCAGGTGGTAGCGCTTCACCGCGGGCCCGTCCCGACGGGGAGCGCAGCCACCGAGGAACACGTCCTGATCATCGTCCAGAACCTTCCCGTGCCTTTCGACCGGCGGGTGTGGCTGGAGTGCCAGGCGCTGCGGGCCGATGGCTTCGCCGTTTCAGTGGTGTGTCCCAAGGGACCCGGTGATCCTGACCGCGAGGTGTTGGACGGGGTCAGCCTGTACAAGTACCGCCCGTACCCCGGAGGGGCAGGCAAGGTCGGATTCTTGCTGGAGTACATCTACTCCTTCTTTGCCACAGGGTGGCTCACTGCCAAGGCCTGGCGACACCGGCCGATCACGGTCATCCAGGCATGCAACCCTCCTGACATCTTCTGGCCCATCGGGCTCTTCTTCCGGGCTTGGAGGGGTACACGGTTCGTCTTCGACCACCACGACCTGTGCCCGGAACTCTACGAATCGCGCTTCCCCGGGGCCACACGCCTTCCCTACTGGGGTCTTCGAATACTCGAGCGCTGCACCCACGGCAGTGCCGACCTGATCATCGCTACCAACGAGTCGTACCGCCGGATCGCCATCGAGCGCAGTGGAAAGGACCCTGACAAAGTGGTGGTGGTCCGCACCGGACCTGATGCCGAACGTCTCCGGCGTTGTGAAGCTGACCCGACGCTCAGACGCGGTCGGCGGTTCCTCGTCGCTTACCTTGGGGTGATGGGTCCGCAGGACGGCGTGGATATCGTGCTGCGAGCCGCCGAAATGATCATCCATACATGGGGGCGAAAAGACATCGCGTTTACGATGATCGGTTCCGGGGATTGTTTCCAGGAATTGGTGGCACTGCGTGATGAGTTCGAATTGCAAGATGCCCTCGAATTCACCGGAAGAGCTCCCGATCATCTGGTGGGACAAATCTTGTCCACCGCTGATATCGGTCTGTCACCGGACCCAAAGAATCCTTTGAATGATCTATCGACGATGAACAAGACGATGGAATATATGGCTTTCGGATTACCCGTGGTGGCCTTCGATTTACAGGAGACCCGGGTATCAGCTGGCGATGCTGCGATCTACGCGCAACCTAATGAAGTTGAAAGCTTCGCCCAAGCCATTGTGGATCTGCTCGACAATAAGAAACGACGCCGTCAAATGTCGATTTTAGCCCGAAGGCGTGTAGAGGACCAATTGGCTTGGAGCCTTCAACGACGAACTTACGTCGATATTTATCATCATCTTACGGGTGTTCCACAACATGAATGGCCCATTACCAATCGCATTGCTGACACAGCGGGCATCTGAAAAACTATGTGCGGGATTGCAGGCTGTTATCAGCAATCCAATGGCGAGATCATGGCTCAGGTCATGAGCGAACGTCTTGCTCATCGCGGACCTGATGCGGAGGGCCTCTATCGTTTTGCCCCTGGCCAAGTCAAAGTCGAACTGGCCCATCGTCGCCTCTCCATCATTGACTTGAGCAGGGCCGCTAATCAACCGTTTTCCAAGAATGGGCTCGTGCTCTGCTACAACGGCGAACTCTATAACTACCGGGAATTGCGGGCCGAATTAGTTGACTCCGGGGTGAAGTTCGATACGGTTTCGGACACAGAGGTCGTTCTTGAAGCCTGGCGGCGGTGGGGAGCCGAGGCGTTATCCCGCTTCCGCGGCATGTTTGCCTTCGCTCTTTTCGATGAGCGCAGTTGCCGTCTCGTACTGGCTCGTGACCAAATGGGCATCAAGCCTCTCTACTATCTGCGCCGAGGCAGAGGGATGCTATTCGCCTCCGAACTCAAAGCGCTCATCGCCGCCGTGGGACGGGAACTTGCCGTGGACCATGCGACCATGGTGGCGTCGATGCTGTACTACTGGGTCCCCGACCAACGCTGCTCGATCCGCGGGGTCGAGAAGCTCCAGCCAGGAACCTGGGCTGAGATGCGACCCGATGGAGACATCATCATCCGGCGCTACTGGTTCATCGGTGAGGTGGCGGTCAACTCAGCCTCGGAAGCACCGATTGCCATAGGACCCGTGGTGGAGCAATCGATCGCCGCCCACCTGGTGGCGGACGTACCGATATCAAGCTTCTTGAGCGGCGGCCTCGATTCGAGCATCGTGACGGTTCTGGCCAAACGGCTCAATCCGGAGATCGATGCCTACACCATCAGGTTTCGGCCCGAAGACCAGCTTCTCGAGGCCATGCCTGATGATGTGGTCTACGCCCGCAAGGTGGCATCGCAGTTCGGGATCAAGCTCCATGAGCTCGAGATCGCTCCGCAGATCGTGGACCTTCTGCCCCGCATCGTCGCCATACTCGATGAGCCCATCGGGGATCCGGCTGCCATCAATACCCTGCTCATGTGCGAGGCAGCACGCGCGGCAGGGGTGAAGGTTCTGCTGTCAGGCATGGGAGCAGACGAGCTCTTCGGCGGGTACCGCAAGCACCTCGCCTGTGTTATGGCGGCTCGCTACCAGCGACTGCCGACGGCGATGCGGGATACGGTCCACCAGTCAGTAGGACGGCTTCCGGTGGCAGCCAGGGGGAGAGGGCTTCGCCACGTCCGTTGGGCCAAGCGGTTTCTGACCTTCGCCGACCTTCCTGAGGAGGCCGCGTTCCGACGCAGCTACACCCTCTACGATCGAGACGAATTGGCCGACCTCGTCGACCCAGATCTGGCCGCCTCGGTCGACCAGGTCCTCGAGGAGCATGTCCAGCTCTACAACGAGACCCCGCTTCCCGACCATGTGAACCGGATGTGCCTCACCGACGCCCGCATGTTCCTGCCGGGACTGAACCTCGAGTACACCGACCGGGCTAGTATGGCCACCTCCACCGAGGTCCGGGTCCCTTTCGTGGACCCGGAAGTGGTACGAGCCGCCTTCTCGCTCCCGGCGTCGGCCAAGGTGCACGGGCGCCAAGGGAAGGTGGCGTTGAAGGACGCGGCGAAAGCGTGGCTGCCTAGTGAGATCATCGATCGACCCAAGGCGTCCTTCAGTGCTCCTTTGCGAGCATGGGTAGGTCACGATCTGCGTCCGGTCGTCGACGACCTGGTCGTGTCGGGAGAGCTGGTCACCTCCGGTTTCCTCCGTCAACCCGCCGTGCAGCGGCTCGTCGACGAGGACCGTAGTGGACGCCAAGACCGATCCAAGCAGATCTGGCAACTGCTGACCCTGGAATTGTGGCTTCGTCATGTCCGCGCTCTGGGTGTGGCCAGCTGAGTCGACACGCTGGCACAGGCTCACCGCTTCAAAGTACGCAACACCAAGCACGGAGAGATTCCATGAGACAGGTTGCCCAGAACTACCGATCCGGCGAACTGACCGTGCTCGACGTGCCCGCCCCCGTTTGCCGTCAAGGCGGTGTGCTCGTCCGGTCGCTGTATTCGTTGATCTCGACCGGCACCGAGGTGATGAAGGTGCAGGAGGCCAAGCTCTCGTTGGCCGGCAAGGCCCGGGCCCGTCCCGAACAGATGCGCCAAGTCGTCGACACGTTGGTTCAACAAGGCCCGACGGCGACCTACAAGAAGGTGATGAGCCGGCTCGACTCCTACACGCCGTTGGGTTACTCGTTGTGCGGAGTTGTCATGGAGGTGGGATGGGGAGCCGACGAATTCAGCGTCGGCCAGGTGGTCGCTTGTGCCGGTAACGAGCACGCCCTCCACGCAGAGGTCAACTGGGTCCCCGTCAACCTGTGCGTTCCCGTTCCAGACGGGGTCCCGGCCCAGGAGGCCGCCTTTGCAACGGTGGGTGCCATCGCCATGCACGGCGTGCGACGATGCGAGGCCCAGCTGGGCGAGACCGCGTGTGTGGTGGGCCTCGGCCTGGTCGGGCAGCTCGTGGTCCAGCTCCTTGTGGCATCGGGCGTGCAGGTGGTCGGACTCGACGTCGTGGAGGAACGCTGCCGCCTAGCTGAGTCCGCGGGTGCACTGGCCTGTGACGCCCCTACAGCGGCGGGGATCGATCGTATCGAGCGCTTCCTGGGCAGCGTCTCGGGTGGCGCGGGGGCAGACCACGTCGTTCTGGCGGCCGGGGGGACGTCGAATGGGCCGGTCGAGGCGGCGGCGCGCCTCGCCCGAGACCGGGCCCGAGTGGTTGACATCGGCAAGTGCCGCCTCGACCTGCCATGGAACGCGTACTACGACAAGGAGCTCGACGTCCGCTTCTCGCGTTCATATGGTCCGGGGCGCTATGACGACCGCTACGAGCTCGAAGGCATTGACTACCCCCTCGGGTACGTCCGGTGGACCGAGCGTCGCAATCTCGCGTG
>Ga0187784_10005765_pt1 | contig 10002 bp, 3 predicted proteins | sample 1015_SJ02_MP15_2_FD_132964 | JGI IMG/M metagenome (GOLD analysis project Ga0187784, IMG submission 132964) | Tropical peat soil microbial communities from peatlands in Department of Meta, Colombia - 1015_SJ02_MP15_20_MG | ecosystem: Environmental > Terrestrial > Soil > Wetlands > Peat | place... | reverse complement strand
TGGCCACCGGTTCACTGGCCAGAATCAGGGCCGCCTTGGCCATGTACTCTTGCGGTTCGCCGCGCGGATCGTCGGCGCTGTCGACCAGGTGATGATGAATCGTGCCGGGAGTGGCGACCACCAGCGAGGGCGATACGCACGTCACCGAGATACCGTCCTCGAACACCTCTTCGGCCAGCCCTTGGGTAAAGCGCTCGAGTGCGGCCTTGGCGGCTCCATAGCAGCAGCTTCCGCGGAAGAAGCCGCCGGCGGAGTAGGGCGCGCGTCCGGGGCCGATCGCGGCGCCCGACGAGATGTTGACGATCGCACCGCTGTGCCGCGGGATCATGTCTTGAAGGACGAGATGGCTCAGGATGAACGGTCCATGCAGATTGACCGCGATCGACTTTATCCAGCGTTTGATCTGATAATCCTTGATCAGCCCGAAATAGGTCAGCGCCGCATTGTTGACGAGTACGTCGCAAGGGCCGTACAGGCGCCGGGTCTCGTCGACCAGGTGCCGGCAGCTCTCCTCCGACGACACGTCGCAAGTGATCGCGGCCGCTTCGCCACCCGATTTCTTGATTCCGGCGACCGTGGTTTCGAGCGAACCTTCCAGCGGATGCTCCCCCTCGCGCAGCGTGCGCGCGCTGCATGCCACCTTGGCTCCCTCTTTTGCGAACAGCTCGGCGATCGCTTTGCCGATCCCTCTGCTTGCTCCGGTGATGATCGCGACCTTGCCCTGAAGCCGGCCCATATCGAATCCTCCTCTGACTGCGAACGGTTTTAGACCAGTGTGGCGCCGCGGTCTATGGCTGCGCCGCCTGCCTTGGGCACGCTCCACTGTCGATGGAGGCGCACCGACTTGAATCTTACGCCGGGGGAGTTTTCGGCGCCGGCATCGACTCGGAGCGGCCGAGCGCGAGCGTACATCACGCCTGAACGCAGGAATTACACTATGCGAATTATACTAATTGACGCTAGAACGGACCGTGGTGTAGATAAGAACGCAGCGTATCCTGGCCAGAGGGTGCGCGTAGGCTTGTTCCCTATCTCCGAGCGTATGGTCGGCGAGCAGTTTTGACGATGCGGCGATTGTCGGTGGGGTTGTGCGTCGCCGCAGCCACGATTTTCATTGCGCTCTGCGTTCAGTTCGGGCCACCCTCGGCGCGCCCGGCAATAAAGCTATCGACATCCGGCGGATTGGTCGCGAACGTGGGCGCCCGTGCGCCGCGGCCGTCGCGACAATCAGCGATCATTGCACGCCTCAAAAGTGAATACGGCAATCTGCCGCTCAGCTTCGAGCCCAGCCTGTCGAAGTCCGACCCCGTAAAATTTCGGGGCCGGGCGGGAAATTTGTCAGTCGAGCTGACGCCGCGCGGGGCGATCTTCGTCGATTCCAGCGGCGGCAGAGCGGATCACCGGTCGCAAGTGTCCTTGGTCGGCGGTCTTGAGCCGATCGCCGTGCGGATGCCGGCTGAGGCTTCTGATCCACACGCACGGGCCCATCCCGTGATCGAGATGCGGCTGGAGGGCGCCAACGCCTCAGCCCGAATCGAAGGCGCGGACAAGCTGGCGGGCGTGGTCAGCTACTTTCTCGGCAGCGACTCGCGCCAATGGCGCACCGGTATACCCACCTATGCGCGAGTGAAATATCGACAGGTCTATCCCGGTATCGACCTGGTTTACTACGGGAATCATCAGGAGCTGGAATGCGACTTGAATCTTGCGCCCGGCGCGAAACCCAGCCGGATCAGGCTGGCTTTTAGCGGCGCCGATCACCTCGAGATCAACCGGCAGGGCGACCTCGTGATCCGCGCCCCGGCGGCCAGCTTCTACTTCACGGTCCGGTTGCCTACCAGGAATCGCATGGCGTGAGAAAGCCGATCGCGAGCCGCTACCGGATGCTTGGACGCTCGCGAGTCGGTATCGAAGTTGCCGCGTATGATCGCAATCAACCACTGACTATCGATCCGACCGTGAGCTACGCCACTTTCGTGGGTGGCAACTTTATCGATGAAGCTGCCGCGCTGGCGATCGATAGCATTGGTAATGCATACATCACAGGCTATACATGTTCGGCCGACTTCCCGATTGCTCCCGGCCTGGCCACAGTGCAGCCTGAGTTCGGTGGCCTGTGCGACGCCTTTGTCACCAAGCTGAATCCGGCCGGTAACCAGTTCGTTTATTCTACCTACCTGGGCGGTGCCGGAGCGGACCGCGGCAACGGGATCGCAGTTGATGAGGCGGGCGCCGCCTACGTGATTGGCACCACCAGCGGCCACTTTCCGATCACCACCGGCGCCGCGCAATCGACCTATGGAGGCGGGAGCAGCGACGCCTTCGTCAGCAAGATCAGCGCTGATGGCACCGCATTGGTCTACTCGACCTATCTGGGTGGAGAGGCGCTCGACTCTGGCCAGGCGATCGCAATCGCGCAAAATTGTACTTCCAATTGCGATGCGTTCGCGGTCGGCTATACCAATTCGTTTCGATTTCCAGCCACGGCCGGCGCGTTCCAGACCGCCAACGGCGGCAGTGCCGATCCGAGCGACGCCTTCGTCGCGCGCGTGAACTCGTCAGGTACCGCGTTCAAATACGCGTCCTATCTGGGCGGCCACGAGGGAGACGGCGCTTTCGCGGTTGCGGTCGACGCGGCCGGCGACGCCTACGTCGGTGGTGTTACCGACGCGATCGGGGGCAACAATTTTCCGGTTACGCCGGGCGCCGCGCAGCAACTCTTCGGCGGCACCGCTGACGGCTTTGTCGCGAAGTTCAATCCGCAGGGCAGCGCGCCTCTGCTGTACGCTACTTTTTTGGGCGGCAGCGGCTTCGATTCGATACTGGGAATGGCGGTTGACGCAAGCGGCGATGCTTACGTCACGGGAATAACCTCTTCGGTCGACTTTCCCACTACGGGCGGCGCTTTCCAGGGCTCGTTCGGCGGCGGACTCTCCGACGGCTTCATCAGCAAGCTCAGTCCCAGCGGCGGGTCTTTGCTCTATTCCAGCTATCTGGGCGGTTCCGGCGACGATGTCGGGCGCGCGATCGCGATCGACTCCGTCGGCAATGCTTACATCAACGGCAACACTAGCTCTATCGATTTTCCTGCGGTGAGCCCGGTGCAAGGAACTCCTGACGCTAACGGACAACTGGTGGTCAGCCGAAATGACGGAGTGACTTTCGCGGCCACTGGACTCGACCCGGCGGTCGGCTCTCTGAACGCCCTCGTCGTCGACCCGACCGTGTCTCCGCACACAATCTATGCCGGCAGCGCGCGCAACGGCCTCTACGTGAGCACTGACGACGGAACCACATTCGCCTTTCGAGGGTCGCCGGCGCCGATCGGGCCGCGCGGGATCGCGATCGATCCGCGTTCAGACCGGCTCTATGTCGGTAGCTCGCAGGGTTTGTCAGTGAGTACCGATAGCGGTGTTTCATTCGACAATCTTATTCCTGACTTGGCCGTCTCTCAGGTGTTTATCAACACGGCCACTCAGCCGGCGGCGCTCTACGCCGCTTCGGGTACGAGCCTGTTCGTAAGCACCAACGGCGGCGCAAGCTTCGGCTTCGCAGGGCTTCCCCCCGCGACGCTGGTCATGTCGATGGCGATCGATCCGGCCGCGATGCCGCCGGTCCTATATGCGGGCACCAATCAGGGCGTGTTGGCCAGCACCGACGGTGCGGTTAGCTTCCATGCGACCACGTTGAATTTCCAGCCCGTTTTTTCGCTCGCGGTCGATACCAATGAGTCGCCCTCCGCGTTGTATGCGGGCCTCGACATCGGGTTGGTCCGCAGTACCGACGGCTTCGCGACCCTGACCAGTCCGATCGCGATCGTCAACCTCGCGATCGACGACGTGCAGGTGGATTTATCGACCTCGCCGTCGCAGGTGTTCATCGGCGGCCAGCTCGGCGATCTCGGTTACATTGCGCGCAGCGATAACGGCGGCCGCACCTTTGCGCTCATCAGCGACGACACGACTTACCTGCCGGCCGTGACGCGTATCGCGGTCGATGGCAGCGCAGCGCAGGGCGTGTTCGCGAGCTTGTTCCGCGACTACAACTCGGCCGTGTCGCAGGTGAGCGCGGGCGGATCGTCACTGATGTTCTCCTCCCTGATCGGTGGATCGAACGAAGACTTCGGGACCGGCATCGCGGCGATCGCGTCGGCCAATTCAACCATACTCTATGCGGCAGGAAGCACCGCCTCAAAGGACTTCCAAACCACCTCCGGCGCAGTGCAGAGCAACGCCCCGGGGATGCTGAACGCTTATGCTCTGCAGATTTCCGCCTTGGCGCTGACGCCGGTGGCAAGCCCGACTCCGACTCCATCACCCACGCCCACGCCCAGGCCGACCCCGACACCCGTTCCGACTCCGACTCAGACGCCGACACCAACTCTGACCCCGATTCCGACTCAGACGCCGACTCCAACTCTAGCGCCGATTCCAACTCTGACGCCCACGCCAACTCAGACGCCGACACTGACGCCAGCTCCGGCCCCGAGCCCAACTCCAGCTTCAACCCCGAGTCCAACGACCAGCCCCGCGGCGACCGCGACTCCCACGGAGACCCCAGTTCCCGCCGGTTGTCTAACTTTCCTTTCCTTGCAGTCGAACTCGCGTAATTCGCTGGCGGCGAGCATTCAGGCCGCATGCGGCATCGTGAGCGTCAGCATCCAGTGCAACGTAGCTGCTGATGGGCCGCCAACCTGGCCCGGTACCAACGACAATCCGACCTGGTTCTATCCCGTGGTCTACCCCATAGGCCGCACCACAGTCACCATGAATTGGAACGTCGCGCAGATGGCTCCGATCACTACCAGCTATTGCCTGGCGGTTGGCGCCTTCACAGACGACGGGTCCGGCACGACCGCGGTTTCAAACACCTTAAGCGCGACTACCCAGCCCGACCCGGGAACGGAGATAACCCCCAACATTTCCATGAATTTTGGCCAGCCCGCGACCTGCTCTTCGCCCTCGACTTGCTACACACCCAGCTACGCCAACTCCTACAACTACCAGAACTATTGCGGCTCTGGATGCGGCTCCGATTCCGGCGATACACGGGTATGCACGGCGCTCACAAGCTCCTCTGCCTTGTGCTCCTTCAATGACGGCTATGGGCCAAACAACGGGTCTGGCGCGGGTTACAACGTAGGATTGGAGGTCGTTTCCCTCACCAATGGCATTGTGACCGGGGCGAACCTGAGAAACGGCTTCTATGACCCCACCTTCCCCTCTTTGGGTTACGGATATTGGGCGGAGACTAACATTCCAAGCGGTTGGTCCGACGGTCTCGTTTGGAAGAATTTTATTCCTCATTGCGAGACCGCTACCAACTGCTTCGCATCCGTGGCCCGTCAACAGGACTCCGGCAGCTTCTTGACGGGCTGGAGCACGATTATCCGTTCGCTCGATCAGTTTGCCACCGGCTTCAATCCAGCCGATCTCCCCTCGGCGGCAACCTCCGGGGGCGATCCGCCACCGAACGCCAGTACCGGAATAATGTGGCCCAGCGGCGGCTTCAACAGCAATGCCGGGCGCATGATAGTCTGGATCAGCAGTTTGCAAGATGCGCTCGGTAACATTACGAATCCTATTGACGGGCTTGATACTTATACCTACGCAGTCTTCGAGAATGAGACCACTCGCCACTATGCACTGGGACGAATAGCAAAAGGCCTTGCACTGGGCTTCTCGAGCGCAGCAGGAACTGGCTGGCAGGACGCGACGAAGTGGGAATGGTTCGTAGGGACTGCCGGAGCAGGCCAGGAGAATTTGCGATCGGCGTGGCAGGCTGGCTCTGCCGGTCTGACTGCCTCGACTAATATCGGCAGCCCTTGGGGATTCTGGAACTCACTAATCTATGTTCCTGCCCTGACGTCATATATCGGGATCACTCCTGGACCGATTTACATCGTCACCGCGCCGAGCTTGACCGGGCCATATACACTTGCCGCACAACAACCGGGTGACGGCCCATTCGCCGGGAGTCCGTGGAACGCGGCCTCGGGGGCAGGATGCTCAGAAGTGTGGGCAAATTTCCTGCCCGACAGTTACAACCCAAGTACTGGTCTAGCCACCATCATTTATACCTGTGCGTATGATGATCAGCCTGATATTGGTACGGTAAGTCAAACGAATCTCTACAGCACGATCTCGCAGTTGGTCGTGATAGCCACGCCGACTCCGTCACCCACACCCACGCCGACTCCGACGCCCACGCCATGACTGGACCAGATGACCGCGCTATCGGGCAAGGGCGGGCCCGGTGGATTGCTGCCGTCGTGGTTGGCGTCGCGCTTTTGGCAAGCGTGCTCTGCTGGCGGTATGCTGCGCGGGGAAGGAGCGATCGGCGGGCGCCTTACGACTCGAGCGCCGCGCGCGAAAAAATCGCCGGATTGCCGCTGTATTTTGAGCGCAACGTCGGACAGACGGACCCGCAAGTTCAATTTCTCTCACGGGCGGGCGCGCTCAATCTGTTCCTGACGGGCACCGAGACTGTGCTGATGCTCGGAGAAGGCGGCGCTGCTCGCGCTCGCGAATCCACCGTGCTGCGAATCAGCCCGCTCGGGGCCAATCGCAATCCGCAAATCGAGGGAATCGATCCGCTGCCCGGCCATGTGAACTATCTGATTGGCGATGATCCGTCGAAGTGGCGCACGAACATCGCCACTTATGAGCGTGTTCGCTACCGTTCCATCTACCCCGGCGTTGACCTCGTGTATTACGGCTCACGCGCCGCACTGGAGTACGACCTGATCATGGCACCCGGCGCCGATCCGGGGCGGATTGCGCTCGCGATCGACGGAGCCGGCGACGCTTCAGTCGATGCCTCGGGAGATCTGATCCTCGGGACCGCGAGCGGCTATGTAACGATGCGCAAGCCGCTGATTTACCAGGAAGATGCACCGCAGGAAGGCGATGGCATGCGTCACGAGATCCAAGGGCGCTACGCCCTTACGGATCTGCCTGGCGGCTCGGGAAAAAAGGCGGTCGCGATCCAGGTGGCCGGATATGATCCCAAGCTTCCGCTCGTGATCGATCCACAGTTTGTCTATTCGACCTATCTGGGAGGTAACGGCAGCAACAAGATCGACACGCCCGAGTCGTTCGCGTCATTCTTCGGCGTCCAGCCGTCGTCGATGCCGACTAACTTCAACTTCTCGGATTATGCTTTCGACATCGCACTCGATCCCAAAGGCAATATATATGTTGCGGGAGTTGCCGACTCGCCCAACTTTCCAACCTTGAACGCAGAGCAGCCGGGGGACAACACTTCGACCAATACCCCGAACGCGTTCATTGCGAAGCTCAATCCTTACCTCTCCGGTTCAGGTTCGCTGGTGTATGCCACCTATCTCGGCGGCAGCGGAAACGCCGCAAGCGGTGGGACCGAGGGCGACGAGGCGCACGGCATCGCGGTTGACGGCTCCGGTGACGCCTACATAACCGGTCTTACCTACTCGAATAATTTTCCGCATACCGCGGTCGCCTTCGAGACCCAAAACAACGCGGCCGCAGCAAATATCAACAACGGATTCGTCACCGAGCTCAATTTCAGCGGCGGGCTGGCCTATTCGACCTTTATCAACGGCAGCGAGGGCGCGGCCGCCAGCCGGATAGCGGTCGCGCCCGGATGTCTCACAAACTGCGCGGCCTATGTTTCGGGCAGCACGGTGTCGACCGATTTTCCTACGTTGAACGGCTACCAGGCGGTCAATCCCGATACCCATTCGAACCCTTCTGCCTACCTGCTGGTGTTGAACGGCGGCGGCGGGTCGCTCATGTACTCGACCTACTTCGGGGGCAGCGGCACCAGGGATGGCGGCGAAGGCGTGCTTGCTGTCACGGTCGATTCAGCGGGGCGCGCTTATATCACCGGGTTTACCTATTCGACCGACTTTCCGACGCAGAACCCATATCAATCACATAGCCAGAACACTTTTTCGGATTCGAGTGCGTTCGTAGCCGAGTTCGATCCCGGCCAGAACGGTAACAACTCGCTGGTCTATTCGACTTATCTCAGCGGCGACGGCGGTCTGGTTGCGGGCGACATCGGAACCAACCTGACGCTCGATCAGTCGGGGCATATCTTCGTGACGGGGACTACGTATTCGTCGACGTTCCCGGTCACCGCCAATGCCTATCAGTCCTCGAACCTAGCCGCTTCCGGCTCCGGCTCCAATGCGTTTGTCTCCGAGCTGGACCCCTCGATGACGGGTAGCGCGCAGCTGGTGTATTCGACCCTTCTGGGCGGAAGCGGATTCCAGTACATCTTCAATCCGATCCCTGTGGTCGAGGCGGACGCGGCAACCGGGATTGCGGTCGACGCGGCCGGCCGTATCTTCGTGTCGGGCGGAACGTTCTCGTCGGATTTTCCGACCAGCGCCGGCGCCTGCCAGCAACAGAACAATGCGAATCAGGACGTGAATCCGAACGCCGCCGGAGGAACCAACGCGTTTTTGAGCGAGATCGATCCAAGCCAGAGCGGCAACAGCCAACTCGTGTTCTCGGGTTATTTCGGCGGCAGCACGCTGGATATGGCGGGCAGCATCAGGCTCGACAGTTCGGATGATGTGTTCGTCGCAGGTACCACGGTTTCCAGCGACTTTCCGGTCACGATCGCGGGGTACCAGCAGCACAACAACACGGGAACCAATGCCTCGTCGAACGTCTTCATTGCCGAGCTCGACCCTTCGAGCACGAACTGCACGCTCAATTCGACTCCGGCACCGACGGCCACGCCAACGCCGGTTCCGAGCGCAACTCCCACGCCGGTTCGCACGCCGAGCCCGACGCCAGCCGCGACCGCCAGCGCGAGTCCGACGGCTTCACCCACGCCGGCGCAGACAGCCACGCCTCGGAGCAGTGCCACGCCCGGGGGGACCACGACTCCGTCGTCTACGCCGAGCCCGTCCCCCATGCCGGCGCAGACGCCCACGCCGGCGCAAACCCCTTCGGCGACGCCGGCCTCCACTTCGACCTCGACAATGACGCCGTCGCCGACCACCGCTGGCGGTGCCACTCCAACCGCGACGCCTAGAGAGGGCGCCACACCCACGCCGATTTCATCTCAGACGCCCGGGTCGGGGCCGACCCGGACCGGACAGGGTACGCAGAGCGTGACTCCGACTCCGTCGCCGGCCGCCAGCCAGGGCGGCACGCCCACGCCCGCCCCAACCTCGGTGCCGGTATTCACGCCGGGCGGCAAACTCTCCAAGCTGCCGGCTACGGTTTCGTTCGGGAGCGTGGGCACCGACAAGTCATCGACGCGCACGCTGAAGATCACCAACTCCGGCACCAGTACGCTGAGCGGGATTGTTGACGCGAGCGAACTGGCGCCCCCGTTCAGCGTGCCGTCATCCGCGTTGTCGTTCAGCTTGGCGCACAGCCACAGCCAGTCGCTTCCGATTGAGTTCGCGCCGACTACTCCTCAGGGTGCGTCCAGGCAATCGTACACCGGGACGCTCAGCATCCTGACCAGCGATCCCAAGCATCCAACGGCGATCGCAGTCGCGGTGCAGGGCTTCGGCGTGACAGGCGACCTCGTCGTGCCGAAATCGCTGGGCTTCGGCAAAGTGGCTAACGGCAAGAAGAAGACCGCGACGCTGCTGATCAAGAACACCGGGCAGGGTGTGCTGCACGTCACTGTCGGCAGCCCCTCGACACCGGAGTTCAGCGTGGTCTCCGTGAGCTCGCCGTTTGCGCTTGCCGACGGCAAATCGGAGGCGGTGAAGATCCAATTCGCGCCGGATGCGAAACAGACCTTCGCCGATACGCTCCCGCTCGTTACCGACGATCCTGCGCACGGGCACGCAGTGGTGAGCCTCAGAGGTATCGGCGGCTAGCCCGCGGCCTGCATCGCGGGGTGCGCCTGCGGGCATCGTTACCCCGCGCGCTGGCCATGCGATTGCTTAGCGCGATCCGCAACTATCCGCCCCGCGACGGGTGCAATCATCGGGATCATCAGTGCGCCATCGCGAGCACGTTGAGACTCTTGCCGGGTGGTACGACG
>Ga0187784_10005764_pt1 | contig 10003 bp, 7 predicted proteins | sample 1015_SJ02_MP15_2_FD_132964 | JGI IMG/M metagenome (GOLD analysis project Ga0187784, IMG submission 132964) | Tropical peat soil microbial communities from peatlands in Department of Meta, Colombia - 1015_SJ02_MP15_20_MG | ecosystem: Environmental > Terrestrial > Soil > Wetlands > Peat | place... | reverse complement strand
ATCTTCGAGCGCCGGTATGGGCGGCGCGACGTCCGCTTCCTTGCCGAAATAGACCCAAAGATTGCCGTTGACCTCGCGCACTGGATAGCGGGACGCGGCGATGCGGCGCAAATTGATCTTCTGCCCGTCGACCAGCGCGGGGATCGCGGTGCATCCCCCGTCGGTCGCGAAGCGCCAGCCATGATAGCAGCACTCGATCTCGTGCCCGTCGAAGCGTCCGAGCGATAGAGGCATGGCGCGATGCGGACACAAGTCGCGCAGGGCAAAGGCGGCGCCCTCAGCGTCGCGGCCGAGCAGTACCGGCTCGCCGAGCATGACCTTGGGCATGGTCTTGCCACGTTTGATCTTGCGGCTCGGCACCGCGTAATACCAGGCTTCCCGGAGGGGCGCCGCCGCGTCGTTCACGCCCGAATTCCTTTGACGATCCTTTGCCGCTCGCTAGCTGCGGAAGCGCAGCACGCGCGCCTCTACCGGGTTGACGAACGGCCGCTTTTCCGCACAGGCACGCGCGTATTCCTGCTTTAGCCGGTAATACCACTTGGCCTGGGTGTCGGCATCATCGATCAGCATCATCTGCGGATCGTACTTGGCGCCCTGCGCCTGGAGCCGCATCGCCCCGCCGTCTTGCGCGGCGAAGGCGGCGACGACAACCCGGCCGAGCGGCTTTATCAGGTTGAAGAGCGGGTTGGTCCAGTAGATCGCGTAGCTTTCCTCGATCTCATTCTCGGAGACCGGGGTGATCGTGTTGAGCGTCACCAGACGGTATTTGCCGAAAGCCATGTGCTCGATGCGGATGCCCGGTAGGCGGAAGATTATCTGCGTCTGCACGCCGCCGCCGAGAAGCTTGTACGGCGCGTAATTGGCCGACGGCTTGTGCGGCACCATCGTGAAGCCGTAGTCCGAGGGGACGAAGGACTTCTCCTTGGCGCGCGCCGAGCCGCGGCGGCGCCACCACCACGAAGTGTGGATGTACGGGTTGTGCGTCGGGTCGACGAGGTTGTAGAGCGCGTCGTCCGGTCGCGCCTGAACCCGCACCGCGTAGGTCATGTCCGGCCGGTGCTCGGCCGCGATGTCGGGCAGTAGCGGGACCGCCGGTGCGCTCTCCGGATCGTCGCCGAAGAACACCCAGACATTGCCCTGCACCTCCTTCACCGGGTAGCTCTGAACGCAAATCCGGCTCACATCGTGCGGATGCGATTCGGGGAGCGCCGGGATCGCCGCGCAGTGTCCCGACCGCTTGAACCGCCAGCCGTGATAGGGACATTCGATCTCTTGGCCGTCGAACTTGCCGTGATGCAACTGCATGCCGCGATGCGGGCAGAGATCGCGCAGCGCAAAGGCAGCGCCGTCGGCGCCGCGACCGAACACCAACGGCTCACCGAGATACAGCCGCGCTGCGAGCGCGCCCGGCTTCAACGTCGCGCTCGGCATCGCGTAGTACCACATTTCGTGAAGCGGCTTGGCGCGCTCCGCTGCCTGGTCTTGTCCGCGCATGGCGGCGGAAGTTAGCCGAGACGACGCTCGCCGCCGAGCGCGAAGTTTTGTAACGACGCGAGCGACTATCCTCCTGTCGCCGCAGCGGCTATTTTCGCGCCACGTCATGCCCGGCCTGCGCATCATCCGCCATCCCGCCTCCTCCGCGCCGTACCGCCGTGGCGCGGTCCTGGCGATGGGCAATTTCGACGGGCTGCATAAGGGCCACGCGGTGCTGATCGATCATGCGTGTGCGATCGCGCGGCCGCGTGAGGCGCCGACCGCGGTGCTGACCTTCGAGCCGCATCCGCGCAACGTGTTCGTGCCGGGCTGCGAGCCGTTCCGTCTGACGCCGTTCCGGGTCAAGGAGCGCGAGATCGCGCGGCTCGGGGTCGATTTCCTGTTCATCCAGCATTTCGACCCTGAGTTCGCCAAGCAAAGCGCCGAATCCTTTATCGACGAGGTCATGGTCGATGCGATCGGCGCGTCGCATATCGTGGTCGGGCACGATTGCACCTTTGGCAACAAGCGGCGCGGCACGCCGCAAATGCTGCGCGAACGCGGCACGGACGCCGGCTTTGAGGTGACGGTGGTCGACCCGGTGCGCGGAGGCGACACGGTCTATTCATCGACTCATATTCGCGAGCTCTTGAAGGCCGGCAAGCCGCGCGAGGCGGCGGCGCAACTGGGCCGCTTCTGGGAGATCGACGGACGCGTCGCCTTGGGCGACCAGCGCGGCCGCACGATCGGTTTCCCGACCGCCAATCTCGGTCTTGGCGAATATCTGCGGCCGGCGCTTGGCGTCTACGCGGTGCGCGCGTCGGGCGACGGGCCGGACGATCCGCTCGACGGCAAAACCGTCGACGGCGTCGCCAATATCGGCTTGCGCCCGACCGTCGGGGGCCTCGTGCCGCGGCTCGAGGCGCATCTTTTCGACATCGACCGCGATCTTTACGGCCGGCACCTGCGAGTGGCGTTGGTCGAGTTCATCCGCCCCGAGCGAAAATTCGCCAGCTTTGACGAGCTGAAGAGCCAGATCGCCGCCGACGCCCACAGGGCGCGGCAGATATTGGCGGCCGAGCGTTAGTCCCAAACTTGGGTGACGGGTGGGTTTCGCCGCGACGACAGAGTTGTTATATCTGCGGCATGGCGATGAGTTGCCGATGGATGCAGCGAATTAGGCACCCGGTCCTCTTCTGAGGATCGGGCCGCTTTCGTTTTCCGCGCGTCTCATCCAGGAACTCACCATGCCGACGGATTATCGTCCGACCGTTTTTCTGCCTAAGACCGATTTCCCGATGCGCGGGGATTTGCCGAACCGCGAGCCGGCAATCCTCGCCCGCTGGGAAGAAATGGGTCTTTACAAAAAACTGCGCGAGGTCTCGCGGGGCCGCGCGAAATTCGTGCTGCATGACGGCCCGCCTTACGCCAATGGCGAGCCGCATCTCGGCACCGCGCTCAACAAAATTCTCAAGGACATCGTCAATCGCGGCCAGCAGATGCTCGGCAAGGACGCGCCTTATGTGCCGGGCTGGGACTGCCACGGCCTGCCGATCGAATGGATCGTCGAGGAGAACTACCGCAAGAAAAAACAGTCGAAGGACAGCGTGCCAATCGCGCAGTTCCGCAAGGAATGCCGTGATTTCGCCGCGCATTGGATCGAGGTCCAGAAGCGCGACTTCAAACGGCTCGGCGTCGTCGGCGATTGGGACAACCCGTATCTCACGATGAGCTTTGACGCCGAGGCGCAGATCGTGCGCGAGATCGGCAAGTTTCTGATGAATGGTGGCCTCTACAAGGGCGCGAAGCCAGTCTTGTGGTCGGTCGTTGAGCAGACCGCGCTTGCCGAGGCCGAGGTCGAATACCACGACCATAAATCGACGACGGTGTGGGTGCGCTTCCCAGTGGCGAAAGCGAGCCGTCCCTCGCTGCACCATGCGTCGGCGGTGATCTGGACGACGACGCCGTGGACGCTGCCCGGCAATCGCGCGATCGCCTATAGCGCCGATCTCGAATATGCGGTGATCCAGGTCGACGAGACGACGGAAGGAAGCCGTGCGATCGCTCCGAAAGATGGCGCGCTCGGCGAAAAGCTGCTGATCGCGATGCCGTTGATCGAGGATTTCTGCACGCAGGCCGGGATCAAGCGGCACACGATCGTCGATTTATTTCCGGGAAGTGCGTTCGCCGGGACCGTCGCGCGGCACCCGCTCAACGGCCAGGGCTACGAATTTGACGTACCGCTGCTGTCGGCCGGCTTTGTCGAGGCCGACGCCGGCACCGGGCTTGTCCATATCGCGCCCAATGCCGGTACGGATGACTGGCAACTCGGCATGGAGCACGGTATCCCGGTCATCGACACGGTCGGACCCGACGGCGTCTACCTGCCGAGCGTGCCGCTTTTCGCCGGCCGCGCCGTTTATCGTCCGAACGGCAAGGAGGGCGATGCGAATGAAGCCGTGATCGCGGCGGTCGACGCGGCGGGCGGGCTTTTGGCGCGCGACACGCTCGTCCATTCCTATCCGCATTCGTGGCGGTCGAAGGCGCCGCTCATTTTCCGCAACACGCCGCAATGGTTCATCAGCATGGAGACCAATGGTCTTCGCGCGGCGGCTCTCAAAGCCATCAACGAGACCCGCTGGGTCCCGCCGCAGGGCAAGAACCGCATCGGCGCGATGATCGAGGGCCGTCCCGACTGGTGCGTCTCGCGCCAGCGCGCCTGGGGCGTGCCGATCCCGATCTTCACCAACAAAAAGACCGGCGAGCCGCTGCGCGACCAGGCGGTCGTTGATCGGGTCGCTGCCGCCGTCGAACGCGAGGGTGCCGACGCCTGGTTCTCGCGCGATGCGCGCGAGTTCCTCGGCAATGCTTATGACCCAGCGGAATGGGACAAAGTCAACGACATCATCGAGGTGTGGTTCGATTCCGGCTCGACGCACGCCTTCGTGCTGGAGCGGCGACCGGAATTGAAATGGCCGGCCTCGCTCTATCTCGAAGGATCGGATCAGCATCGCGGCTGGTTCCATTCATCGCTGCTTGAAAGCTGTGGCACGCGCGGTCGCGCGCCCTACGAGGCGGTGCTGACGCACGGCTTCGTGCTCGACGAGGCCGGACGCAAGATGTCGAAATCGCTCGGCAATGTGATCGCGCCGCAGGACGTAATGCGTCAGTCGGGCGCCGACATTCTTCGGCTGTGGGTTGCCGGCTCGGACTATTCCGAAGATATCCGCATCGGCCCGGAAATCCTGAAGCGCTTCAGCGACACATATCGCCGGCTGCGCAACACGCTGCGCTATCTCTTAGGCGCGCTGGACGGCTATTCGGCCACTGAGGAAGTGGCACCCGCCGACATGCCTGAACTGGAGCGCTGGGTGCTGCACCGGCTCGCCGAGCTCGATGGCGTGGTGCGCCAGGCGGTCGAGGATTTCGATTTCCACGCGATGTTCACCGCGCTGCATAATTTCTGCGCAGTCGATCTGTCGGCGTTCTATTTCGACATCCGCAAGGACCGGCTTTATTGCGACGCCGCTGACGATCCGGCGCGACGCGCGACGCGCACGGTGCTGGATCGCAGCTTCGACTGCCTGGTGCGCTGGCTCGCGCCGATCATCTGCTACACCGCCGAGGAAGCCTGGCTTGCCCGTCATGGTGATGCCCCCGGGCACAGCATCCACCTCGAGACTTTCGCCGACGTGCCGCAATCCTGGCTTGATCCCGCGCTCGGCGCGCGCTGGGCGGAATTGCGCGATATTCGCCGCGTCGCCACCGGCGCGCTCGAATTGGAGCGCGGCGCGAAGCGCATCGGCTCGAGCCTGCAAGCGGCGATCGAGCTTTACGTGCCCGCTGAGATCGCGCGGCTGCTTGCCGGGGTCGATCTGGCAGAATTGTTCATCACCTCTGCGGGGACGGTGATTGTCGCTGCGCCGCCGGGCGATGCCTTCACGCTGGCCGAGCTTCCCGGCATCGGGGTGATGGTGCGCGACGCGCCGGGCGACAAATGCGAGCGCTGCTGGCGCGTGCTGCCCGAGGTGGGTAGCATCGCCGTGCACAGCGACCTGTGCCGGCGTTGCGCCGATGCCGTCGGCCAGATGCCGGTCGCCGCGCAATGATTGGACGCGGCCTCGGCCCGGCGATCGGGGTGGTCGCACTAGATCAGCTGAGCAAGCACATGATCCTGGCGCAGGTCTTCGACAAGCCGGCCTGTGCTACTGATAGCCAAGTGGTGACCCCATTCCTGACATTGGTGTCGACCTGCAATCGCGGCATGAGCTTCGGCCTGTTCAATGGCGGGACAGGATTGAGCGTGCCGTTATTCACAACCGCGGCAGCGGCGATCGTCGCGATTCTTCTGTTCTGGCTGTCGCGTGTGCGGAGTGAGATCCTGTCGGTCGCGATCGGCCTCATCATCGGCGGCGCGATCGGCAACGTGATCGACCGATTGCGTTTTGGCGGTGTCATCGACTTTCTTTATTTTCATCTGGGCTCATGGTATTGGCCGGCCTTCAACGTCGCGGATTCCGCGATCTGTATCGGCGTGGCGGTAATGCTCTTCGAGGGATTACTGTCGCGTCGCCAAGGACTACAAGCAAAACAGGAGGGCGATCGATTGCCATGACCGAGACATCACGGATGGTAGTCGCTATTTCTCATCGCCCTCTACTGGCGGTTGCTTGTGTTGCCATAGCCGCGATCGTCGGAGGTTGCAGCAACTGGAAGCAAACGCTCGGTATCGAGCCGACCTCGCCCGACGAATTCGCGGTTGAGTCGCGTGCACCGCTCACCATGCCGCCCGATTTCAACCTGCGTCCGCCCGAACCCGGCGCCGTTCGGCCGCAGGAAGCCAGTATGGCGAACAAGGCGCAGACGGCCGTGGACAATGCGGGGCCCGGCCAGCCGGGTAAGCAGGAAACTGGCACGCTGCACTTCCAGGGCGCCAATCTCGCAGATCCCAATGCGCAGATCGCCGATCAGAGCCTTGCGGCGAAGCTGTTGAAATCGGCTGACACCGCCGACAGCGCGGTGCTCGAAAACCGCAAGACGACGGCGTTGCAAGGGGTCTACTAGCCGCGTCCGCGCGCCCGGGCTTGACCAGGGCGGTCGTGTTTATTCTCCTAGCATCGGAACTGGCCGAGGAAGCGTGCCAATTCAAAACCTGTGGTCTGACAATGATGCCGACCTGATGGTCGCCCGCTACGCCGAGAGCGGGGTCAGCCGTGACCTGGCGCTGCGTGTCTATACCTCGCGCCTCCTGGGCGGCGAACCCGCTCTCGTTCTGCATGGTGGCGGCAACACGTCGGTGAAGACGGTGACGCGCGACCTCGTCGACGAGGTCGCGGAAGTGCTGTGCGTCAAAGGCAGCGGCTGGGATATGGCGGCGATCGAGCCGGCCGGGCTGCCGGCGGTGCGATTGGAGCCGCTGCGCACGCTGCGCCGGCGCGACGCGCTCAGCGACGAGGATATGGTGCGCGTCCAGCGCGCCAATCTGATCGATCCCGGCGCGCCGAACCCGTCGGTCGAGACGTTGCTGCACGCCTTCCTGCCGCACAAATTCATCGACCACACGCATGCCACGGCGGTGCTGAGCCTCGCCGACCAGCCCGACGCGGCTGAGCGCTGTGCGGAACTCTACGACGGCCGGCTGGGGATCGTGCCCTACGTCATGCCCGGTTTTCTTTTGGCCAAAAAGGCGGCCGAGATTTTCGATAAAGATGAAAGCGTCGAGGGTTTGGTGCTGTTGAAGCACGGCATCTTCACCTTTGGTGACACCGCGCGTGACGCCTATGAGCGGATGATCGACGCCGTGACCCTGGCCGAGAAACGGCTGCAGCGCGGGCGCAAGAATGTCTTCGCCGCAGTAGCGCTGCCCTCCGCAATCGCCAAGCCGGAGGAGATCGCGCCGATCCTGCGGGGCGCCTGCGCGCTACCTGATCCCGCGACAGCCGGTGCCTACAAGCGCTTTGTGCTCGATTTCCGCGGCGGGCCGGCGGTGCTGAACCTCGTCAACGGCGCCGACGTCGCGCGCTACGGCCGCGCCGGGGTGGCCACACCCGACCACACAATCCGCACCAAGAACTATCCTCTGATCGTGCCGCCACCCGAGGCGGGCCGGGTCGATGATTTTGCCGTTGCCGCGCGCGCCGCGGTCGAAGCGTTTATCGCCGAGTACCACGCCTATTTCGCGCGCCATAACGCGGCCGCCGGCGGCGGCAAGCGCGAGCTCGATCCCGCGCCGCGGGTGACCCTGGTGCCAGGGGTGGGGTTATTCGGCTTGGGGCGCACCGCCAAGGATGCGGCGATCGCCGCCGACCTCGCCGAAAGCTGGGTCGCCACGGTGACCGACGCCGAGGCGATCGGTACGTTCGAATCGCTGCCCGAGGCGGAATTGTTCGAGATGGAATACTGGTCGCTCGAACAGGCTAAGCTCGGCGGCGCGGTCGACAAGCCGCTGCAGGGCCAGGTCGCGGTGGTGACCGGCGGCGCTGGCACGATCGGTCTCGCGACGGCGCGCGCCCTGCGCGCCGAAGGCGCGGAGGTCGCGCTTCTCGACCGTGCTGAAGCCGATCCCGGGGGCGCGGGCGAGAAAAACGGGGGGGTCGGCATTGCCTGCGATGTGACCGACAGCCGAGCGGTCGCGGCCGCGTTCGAGCGCGTCGTGGTACGGTTTGGTGGGGTCGATATCGTCGTCTCGAATGCAGGCGCGGCCTGGCAGGGCCGCATCGGCGAGGTGCCGGACGCAGTGCTGCGCGAGAGCTTTGAACTCAATTTCTTCGCTCACCAGACCGTCGCCCAGCAAGCGGTCAAGATCATGCTGGCGCAAGGGACCGGGGGTTGCCTCTTGTTCAACGTCTCGAAGCAGGCGGTCAACCCTGGCCCCAATTTCGGGCCTTACGGCCTGCCCAAGGCCGCGACCCTGGCACTGATGCGGCAATACGCCCTCGAATATGGCGCGCAAGGCATCCGCAGCAACGCGGTCAATGCCGACGGCATCCGCGGCGGGCTGCTGACCGGCGCGATGATCGCCGACCGCGCCGCCGCTTACGGCATCAGCGAGACCGCCTATATGAGCCGCAACCTGCTCAGCCGCGAAGTCACCGCGGAGGATGTCGCCGCGGCCTTTGTCGATCTCGCGCTGGCCCGCAACACCACCGCGTCGATCGCCACGGTCGACGGCGGCAACATCGCCGCCGCGCCGCGTTAATCCCCCCAGCGTCGCCGTTCGGTCAGCCGCGGCCGGGATAGCTGACCGCCATGCCGGCGCGGACATCCTGCTGGATGCCGTATTGCGGGAACGGGTAGCGCAGCCCGTTCTTGCTGAGTGCCTCCATCCCGGCGATCGCTTTTGGCAGATACTCGGGCGACAGCGCCATCAGCATCTCGTCGTCGAGCACCCCGCCATAGCGTCGCTCGGCGAAGCATGGGATCGATAGGCTCGGCTCGCGCGTCTTGAGCGCGCGGCCCCAGCTATCGGCGCAGGCCGACTCGCCGACGATACCCCAGTCGAATTTCTTGTAGCCGGCCCATTGCAGCCCGTTGATGAAATACATCATCGCGCCGGGGGTGGCGTAGAAGAGCGCGATGTCGGGCGGGTCAAGCCGGCCGCTGGCGAGCGGCGCCACCGCCATCGCCTCGTACTGGCCGTCGGCGACGCAGTTCATCGCCGCCTGGTGCGCGGTGGCATCTTCCTCGGTCGAGTACCACACGCCGACCATGTGCTTGCCGGATTGCCACTCGGCGTCCTTGGCGTTGCCGAGCCCGATCACCGCGCGGCACTGCGCGCCAACGAGGTTGTCGGCGGTGATCCCGACCGTCCAACCAAGACGCGATGCCTGGCCGACCACCTGGTCGAAGGTGTGGATTAATTGCGGCCGGCGGATGCGCGGGATCGCCCCCATCGCCTCGCGCTTCTCGAACAATTTCATCGCGAAGACGAATGAGCGCAGCTTCAACAGGCGTTCGAGATCGGCGGTGATCTTGGCCCAGTCTTCGGTCATTGAAGGTCTCTTCGTAGTCCTCACGGACAATATACTGCGGGCGTCATTTCTCGTGCATCACATGCACGCCGGTCCAGGTGAGCGGCGGCTCGTCGGCCAGTTCGTGGGCGCGCTCGCGCATCATCGGGGTGCCGAGATCGCCGGGTCGCATCCGCGCGGCCTCGTCGAAAAGATCGCCGGCGCGGTCGAATTGGGCCGCGAAATAGGCGTCGAGCGCGCGTTCGTAGACGTCGCGTGCGGCAAGAACATCTGCGGCGACCTTCCCCTTCTCCCCCAACAGCTCGCAGACCAACGTCCCTTGCGAGCGCCCCTTGACGGCGACCCGGTCGAGTCGCCGCCACTCGAACCCTTCACCCGCCTCGTCCATCACCGCGGCCGAAGCGATGATCGACGTGCCGTAGAGTTTGTTGAGCCCTTCGAGGCGGCTGGCGAGGTTCACCTCGTCGCCGAGCAGCGTATAGGCGAAACGCTCGGGCGTGCCGATGTTGCCGACCAGCACCTCGCCGGTGCCAAGCCCGATCCGGGCGTGGAAGGTCGGT
>Ga0187784_10005763_pt1 | contig 10003 bp, 14 predicted proteins | sample 1015_SJ02_MP15_2_FD_132964 | JGI IMG/M metagenome (GOLD analysis project Ga0187784, IMG submission 132964) | Tropical peat soil microbial communities from peatlands in Department of Meta, Colombia - 1015_SJ02_MP15_20_MG | ecosystem: Environmental > Terrestrial > Soil > Wetlands > Peat | place... | reverse complement strand
CCCTTTTCGCGTTTGGAAAGATGCACCAGGTCGTTTCCCAAAACCACCACTTCGCCGCCTGTCGGCTCGAGTGTCGCCGCAAGAATCGAGATCAACGTCGTCTTTCCACAGCCGCTCGGTCCGACCAACAGGGTCAGTTCGCCCGGGAGGATTTCGACGTCGACCCCGCGCAGGGCGCGAACCCGCGCGTCGCCCGTGCCGAAGTCCTTGATCAGGTTCCGGCACGTCACTCCCTGCGTAACGGCAACGTCCGTCGTCATGCTCCACCTTGGAAGACCATCGCCGGCTCGAGCACCAGCACGCGGTGGATGCTGAGCACGCTGGCAATCAGGGAGATGAACAGTACGGCCACGCCGGTTCCTGCGACCACCTGCCACGGCAGGAAAAAGGCCAAGAGAGGCATCGAGCGTTGGGCGACGATGCCGTAGATCGTCGCCAGGCCCACGCCCAGCCCGTAGCCGATTCCGCCAACGAGCAAGGCTTGAGTTAAAATCATTCGCACCAGGCGGCTGTCGCTCATGCCCATCGCTTTGAGCGTGCCGAACTGTTTCAGATTCTCGACCGTGAACAAATAAAACGTCTGGCCGGCAATGGCGCAGCCCACCAGGAATCCCAAGAGCACCGTGGTTCCGATGTTGATCGGGATGCCGGTGTGCTTCAGGTAGTACATCATGGTCAAGTTCATGAACCCCTGCTTCGAGAGGGCCTGCAGACCCGTCTGCTCATGAATTCGCTTGGCGACTTCTTCGACGGAAGATCCCGGCTTGCATTTGGCCAGCACGAACGGCATCAGCCGGCGAACCGCTGGGACAAAAAAAACGGCCTGGCTGAACCGCGTATAAACGACCGGCATCGTCATGAACGTCTGCGATGACTTGTAGATGCCGACGATGACGGCCCGGCAGTCGTTCATCTCGATCACTTTGCCGGTCTTGAGCGGCTCGCCCGGCCACATCTGACGGTAGCCCGCTTCGTCGACGACAATCGCGTCGGCGTTTTGCAGGTCGCCGATTTTGCCGACAATCATCTTCGTGGGGGCGCCGACGAGCGTCGCATCGTCGATGCCGATCAGGATCAGCCCCTGATAGTTGCCGCTCGACAACTGGGCCTGCCCTGAACCGCGATACAAGCTGACAGCCCAGGCGATGCCCGGGACGCCACGCACGCGAAAAACATCGTCGTCCGAAATCGCCTTCAGGTCGTCGATGTAGCGCACGTTCGAATTCATCACCCAAATGTCGACGCCTTCGATGTCGCGGATCTGGCTCGTCGTCCGCAGCATCACGCCGCAGAAAATGCCGCTCTGCTCCGTAATCAAGAGCGAGGCGAAAGTGACGCCGAAGATGATGGCAAAATACTTGCCCCGATCTCCGGTCAGCATTTTGAGGGCAATCCAGGTCATGATGGCGCGGCCCAATCCGCGGGCGGAATGAACGCGGTGCTCGAAAAAACTCGGTTCTTGGCCTGCGAAGATTACGAGTGCCACGCCGCTCAATCGCGGGCGGCACACCTCGCTCGAATCTTGGCGAAACGCTGTGCCGGCTCCAACTCGAGTCGCAGGGCCCTTTGATTTTCGCCCTGTTCCGCGATCAAGAGGTCAATCTCTTCGATTGCCTGCTCCAGCTCGACCAGCTCCTGTTCCAAAGCCGTCCGCAGCTCGGCCAATGTCAGCCCGCTGAGTTTCGGCGATCGGCAGCGCGCCATTTCGCAAAGCGTGCGCCCGGCGCAGCGATGGAGCGCTGCCAGGTCACTCACAATCGGAATCAGCTTTTGGCGGCTGGGACGTTTAGACGTGGGTTTCGCGCTGCTTGCCATTGGAGCTCTCCTGCTCGGACGAATGCGTGGTCTTTGCTCAATCCACCCGACGGGAACGCTCGTCCCAACTTTTCGACTCGGTCTTGGGCTCTTCATGCCGGCTTTCTCGTTCGGAGGCTTCAAACCGCACAGCCTCAAACGCAATTCCGATGCCGAGCCGCTAAACGGCGTCAAAATCGGCAAAATCAGCCGTTGACGCTCGAAGCGGGCCCAGGGAAAGTCGAATCGAACTCGCGGTCGTCTGCGGGCTGTGCGAGATCGCGCGCTTGGGCGCGCCGGCTGGCATGGGGCGCACTGGGTAATTCTGCCGCAGGTCGGGCGACCACCCTTTTTCCCAAATCCCGATGCGCATAAAAAAATCGGGGCAACCCCGATCTCCCAGTCCCGTAAGCGTGCCAGTCGTTCATTCCCCGGTGGCAGGATGCGAAGGCAGCAATCCACGACTCACAGCCGATCTCTTGCACTAGCCTCCTTCGCGACGGATTACGAATCTGGCCATCGCTCGCGGGACTGACTGCCCAACTGACCAGTCCTCAGAGCCGCCACCTCCTTCCGGTCAGATTGCCCATGACTGTCGGGGAGGCGGACCCCGCACAGTCCCATTCTTTCCGTCCTCCACTATTAATACGCTTTGGAGGGGAGAAGTGCTGGTTTTGAAGTCGATTTCCACTCGAAACACACCTCACAACGGCGCAATGGTCTGCGATGGCAATCAAACGAGTGCAAATCCTGGATCTCGACGGAAGTCTCGCTGATCCGTCGAGCAATTTGCCGGCGAAGTTCGAGCGGATCGCGGCTCAGGATTGGGGGCCGCAGATTCGTTTGGCCTGCACGTTCGGGCGGTTCAACCGGTTTCAGGGGTGGTTGAGCGAATCGATGCCCCAAACAGGCCCTGCGCTGACTGCGTATGGTTCGGGGGACTTTCATCACGTGACGCTCGCCCTTTTGATGCGGATCCGCGAGCCGTTCAATCTCATGATTCTCGATAAGCACCCGGACTGGATGCGCGGGATTCCATTCCTGCACTGCGGAACATGGCTTTGGCATGCCCTGCAACTGCCCATGCTTCGGCACGTGTTCCACTGCGGCGGGGAAGCTGATTTTGATAACGGCTACCGATGGCTGGCTCCCTGGAGCGACATCAAATCGGGCCGTGTGGTTTGCCTGCCGGCGCAGCGAAAGTTCTCGCGCGGGGGGTGGGCCAGCGTCCCTGGGACTCCGCTTTTGCAAGATGGACTGGTCCATAAGGACCGTCTCCGTGAGACCCTTGAGCCATTTCGTGCCGAGCTGGCTGCCTATCCGCTCTATATCTCGATCGACAAGGATGTGTTGGTCGTCGACGACGCGGTGACAAACTGGGACTCGGGCGTTCTGCGCACCGCCGACGCGATGACGATTCTGGAAGCATTCCTCGAGGCAGCCGGGGGGCGAATGATTGGAGCCGACTCGCTCGGCGACTGGTCGCCCGTCCGCTTGGACGGCTGGCTCAACCGTTTATGTGACTGGTTCGATCGTCGGCATCGCCGGATTAACCCGATCGCGGCCGCCGAGACCAATGCGGCAACGAACGCCGCACTTTGCAGGGTTTTATTGTCGAGTTCCGCCTGACCGTCTAGGCCGAGTCGCGAAGACCTTGCTCAGCCGGGCACGCGGCTTTTCGCGAGGCTCGCTCGAAGGGGGCAGTCGACGCAACGTTTGGCAATAAACCCGCCGCGTGGATTTCGCAGATCGCAGCAACGAGGCCGGCGACCGATTCGGGTCTGTGGTTGGCATTCACCTGAATGCGAAGCAATCCACTGTGATGCGGCACACCCGGGAACACAACCGATTGCACATAGTAGCCCCGCTCAAACAGCTCTTTTCCCGCTGCGAGTGTTGCCTCTTCTTCGCCTACGACGATCGAGACGACGGCACCAACGCCGCCGAGCAACTTTACCCCCAGCGGGCGGACACCGGCCAGGAAGAGATCCATATTGCTCTGCAGCTTCTGGCGCAGCGAGTCGTATTCCGGCGAATTGAGGATGTCGACGACGGTCGAGACAGCTTCCAAGTACGGAGGCGGGACGGGACCGCCAAAGATGAACGGGCCGGAGCGGACCTCCAAGGGAATCCGCAATCGTTCGGGGCAGGCCAGGAAGGCGCCGAAACAAGAAAAAGCTTTCGAGAGCGATCCAACCACCACCGTATTGCGATAATCGCCGAGCGACTCGAGGACGGTTCCGCGCCCGCGATCTCCGAGAATCCCGGTGCCGTGGGCGTCGTCGACATACAGGACCGCCGCTTTGGTTTCAGCGACGGCGCGGAGCTCCGGCAGGCACGAAACGGTGCCCGTCATACTGTCAATGCCGTCGAGCGCTACGATCGCATGGCGATAGGGCTGGCAATCGTTCAACACGCGCGTCAGATCAGACGGATCATTGTGAGCGAACAGGGCCGTTTTGATTCCATGGGCTCGAACGAGATCCAGCGCCTCATGGACAGTATGGTGGGCGTCGTGATCGACGACGAGCGCGTCGTGTCGAGTGACGAGCGCCGGGAGCGCGCCATGATTGGCCAGTGTCACTGAGGGATAGATCAAAGTCGTCTCGGCCTGAAGCCATGAAGCCAGTTTACGCTCCGCCTCGAAGTTCGCCGCCACGCTCGAGAAAGCTCGGGATGTTCCGTTGTGTGTCCCCCAGCGATCGAGCCCACGCCGAACCGCTTCCTGCACGCGCGGATCCTGGTCCAGACCCAGAAAACTGTCGGAGCCGAAGTTGACCACCCATCGCCCGTTCAATTTCACCTGACGATCGGGACCGACCGCCTCCATGGTCAAGAGCTTTAGAAACAGCCCCGAATGAGCCCGCAAGCCGGTTTCATAGAAGTGGACTAGCGGGCTGCGCTCCAACGAGTCGGCGATTGTTTCCAGGAGATCGGGCATTGTGCGACCTTAGGCAGCGTCGGCTTAACCTGTCGCCAGGCTCTTGGGCGACTCTTCACGCAGGAGTCCACCAATCTCTTTGAATTCGAGGCTGACCAGATTCAGAATGTCGTCAAGGCTGACGACGCCTACGAGACGTCCATCGCGATCCGTCACGGGGAGTCGACGGTAGGGGCCGCTTCGCATCAAGCGAAGCGCTTGCTCGATGGATGTGTCTTCCTGCACCATCGTTGGGAGTCGGCTCATCACGTCGCCGACGTGTGTGCGATTCGCGTCGCGTCCCTGGGCAAGCACCTGAACCACCAGATCGCGATCGGTGAGAATACCCAAGGGCCGCCGCTCCGCGTCCACGATGACCAACGAGCCGACATGTCGGCTCTGCATCCTCCGAGCAGCGACCAGCGCGGATTCATTTGGTCGCGCGGCGTCAACTTCCCGGAGACAGATCAGTGCGACTGACATGACGACTGTCTTTCCAACTTGTGTCGTCGACTCATTTCTCGGAGCTCTTCTCTGTCGAGGAGGCTCCAGCCGATTGACTTTCCGTTGGTTGCCCTTGACCCAGCAGACGTGGCCGGGCGAATAGCAACCAGAAGAATATGGCCGTGATAATCAGGCCAAACACAATTACGTGCGATCGTCCGATGGCTCGCTTTTCGGCTTGCATGACGTTCTCTCCCTCTCCTCGAACACTTTCCGACTCAGTCCACTCTGTCCTGCGTCGGACCCGCTGCGGCATTTTAGTTCAGCCAATTAGCGGCGACCCAAGAAGCCTCCGGTGAACGCGGATTCTTCGATTGAATTTTGTCCATTACGGCGATCCGAGCGAGTTCCGCCAGTTGAGGCCAGAGTGTTGCCCTTCCGGGGAAAACGCTTAGCAAGTTCTTGACGCGAGGGGGCTCGCATTCGTGATCGATGACGGTCGGCATGGGCGCAACACCCGGCTCAACCTGGTGAGAGTGCATAGCTTGCATTGTGCAGCCGGCCCATTCGATTATCTCGTGCTGCGTTGCGTCGAATTGCGGATGGGCGGATTTCAGCAACCTCCGCAGTCGATCGATTTCGCCCGGGACCAACGTGCGCTCGCGGCTGTCGGTCGCTGCAAGCCAGCGACTCGATCCAAGAATCGAACGGTCGGCGTGAGGTACTTGATTGAATCCTTCCAGATCGACGATGCAATACGGGCTGTTGGCGACTCGCGGTCGGACTGTCAAGCAGTGCGTCTTGAGGCAAACCCTGGTGAATTCCGTTTGATAACCCGCTCTTGTCGTGGAAGGCCACAAGTCGGCCCCATGAACGTTCGCGGCCAAAATGACCAGTCGTGCCGGAATCTCCGTGTCGGTTGAGGTGACGACACCGCGGACCTCGTCTCCGACCTTCATGAGACGGCTTACCGATGTCCTGGTTCGGATCTCGACTCCCTGATGTTCGGCTTTCGCCGTGAGAAACGCCAACAGGACGTCGGTCTGAATCGCGCGATCAGGGAGCCGAAAGGCATGTCGCACGACGGGGCCAGCGACGCCAGTTTCAGCAATCGCTTCCTCGATCGACAAACCCCCGTAAGGAATTCCGGCCGCCCCCCATGCGTCGGTCCAATAAGAGACAGGAGTAGCCGGTGAGGAGATCAGATAGATCATCGACGGCGTGGCTGGTTCCAGACACTCGTCGCAAAGATGAACCGTCTGCTTGAACGACTCATAACACGCGATCGCAAGGGACAGCTGTCGAGGTGCGAACCAGGCGCCGCTATAAAGCCAGCCTTGATTCCGCGATGAAGCGCCGTCGCCCAGGTATCCCGATTCCAGCACCGTGACCGGCAAACCGGACTGTGACAATCGCACGGCAATTGACAGGCCCGAGATCCCTCCGCCGACGATCACGATTCGATCTGGCGGACGTCTGATGGGTGTATTCACGGCGTGGCCTCCTTGGCCGAATTGCAAGCGTTCAGCTCGTCCCTTAGGAACTCGATCCGAACCATCGTCTGACAAAACAGAGCCCGGCCGCTTCGTAAGCGGGAATCCACCGATTCGCGGCGCGGCCGGTCCCAGTCACCGTGGGGACGACACATGCCCTCCCTACTTGGCAGTGACCTTGACGCGATGCGCCTTCGCCTCTTCCGCCTTGGGCATCAGAATGCTCAACACACCGTCGTGGTATTCGGCGTGAACTTTGCTTTCCTGGACGGCGCACGGAAGCGAGATCGTCCGACTGAACTTGCCGGCGCGCCGCTCGACCCGGTGGAAGGACTTGCCCTTTTCCTCTTTCTCTTCCTTGCGCTCGCCGCTGATCCGCACCGAATTGCGGCACACTTCGATGTCAATGTCGTCGGGCTTGAACCCCGGAACGTCGATCTTGATCTGCAACGACTCGTTCGTTTCGGCCAAATCGACCGCGGGAGTTGCGACCCCCGCGAACCAGTTTTCGACCCCTTCGATAGAAAACCGGCTCAGCACATCGTTCATTTCCTGACGAAGCGCGTTAAGTGGATCCTGGCCGAAGAAAGGTTGCAGGCCTCTGGATACTCGCACGGGTGCAGTTGTCTCGGGCATCGTGGAACTCCTCCAAGTCTGATTCTGGCTCGCTCTGTTTCGGCCGACTGAACGACGATCGTCGCAGCCGTTTTGCTCCGCTCTAATGCAGATCGCATACCGGGCCGCAGTTTGCCGGCGAATCGGCTCGGGCTGTTGCGTGGATCGCGAAACGCAGCGAAATCCAATCAGAATTGCGGCGGACGCCGGGAAAAAGCGGTTTCGCGACCTGCGGCCGGCGTGCCGGCTCGCACAAAAGCGTGCGATTTCGCGCGCACGCTTCCCGAGGCCGAAGCCATACACACCGAGTGTCCCGCACTGATGAAATGTGCGTGGTTTTGCGGTTGCCGACTTCGGTTTGTGCTCTGCGTACACGCCTGCAGGCACTGGCATCGGAATTGCGTTTCAAACCGACGTCACGAATGCACCCCGTCATTTGATTTAAGGGAACAGAGCCATGAGCGCGACCGGCTTGAAGGTCTTCGACACCACAATTCAGTCGACTAATGTCTGGCTCGACGACATCATGCGCGAGCTGGGTTGGGACGATCGCCATCGAGCCTACACGGCCCTTCGCGTTGTTCTGCATACCCTGCGGGATCGGCTGACGGTCGATGGTGCTGCCCATTTCGGCGCGCAACTCCCGATGCTGATCCGGGGCTTTTATTACGAGGGCTGGCATCCCGCACATAAGCCCGTTAAAGCACGCGCGTTGGACCTGTTCTTGATGCATATCACGGACGCGTTTCTTCACGACATCGAGGCCGACTCGCGGCAGATCGCGGGCGCAGTTTTCAGAACGCTCTCCAAGCACGTCACCGAGGGAGAAATCACGAAGGTCCAGCAGGCGCTTCCCGCCGAGTTGCGCGCGTTTTGGGTCGCAGAGACGAAAGCCCTCGCGACTGGTTGACTCGACGCGTCAGCGCACGGCAAGACCAGGCAAGTGCAGCTCGGCTCGAGCCTGCGGATGAGTTAGCAGCCCCTCGAGTGGAGCGCACCGTTGGCACGTCGTGCAGATTGGATGCATCACTCTATGAGCTGGGTTACGAAGAAATGCGTCGTCGTTCCGTTCGATTTTTCGGACGAATCGGTCAAAGCGCTCGAAGCCGCACCCGAGTTTGTCGACGATCTGAAGAACATTCACGTCATTCACGTGCTGTTCACGATCATTGCCGGCGAACCCGGCATGTCCTTTGAGGCGCTCGACAACGAGGCCCGCCGCCGAGACGTTCATCGAGCCTTTCGGGAACGCTTCAAAGGAACTCGTTTCGCCGACCTCGACTTCTGCGTGCGCTTTGGAGATGCGGGGCACGAGATCGCCAGCTACGCAGAACAGCTCGGGGCCGAGTTCATCGTCATGCCCTCTCACGGGCGGACCGGTCTGACTCGCCTCCTGTTGGGCTCAGTCGCCGAAAAGGTTGTGCGATTGGCCCCCTGCCCCGTTCTGATCCTGAAATGAGCGCCTTACGTCGGCGGCGCTCAAGGGCTTTGGGTGGTGCGCCTGCCGGAAACGATGTCGAGCAGCTCCTGGGTCGACGCCTCGCTGCGACTTGACGTAAGCAAGCGTTTGGTCAGCGTAATCGTGCCGTCCAGCCATTGAAGGGCCGACTCCGCGGCCACGATTCGCATTCCGTGTTCGGCCGCCAGGGCCTCCAGCAGGATCTCATACAAAGTGACGTAGAGAAATTCGCGGACGGCCACCGCCTCCAGATAGCGCGGGTCGATGTAGCGAGATGGCGGCGGGCCGCAAAGCGGCGACTTCGACGTCACGGGAAGCACACGGTTGGTCACGGGAGTGAAGTGGCCCACGCCGTCGAAACGGGCGGAGACGACCCACAAACTGCTGATTTGCCCGGTGACAAAGTCATTCAGCAGATCGCGGGCGAGCTTCATCAGGGCGCGCGTGATGCCATCCGCGCTGGTCGGCGCGTCGAAGGTCTGTTTGGGCTCGCGCTCTGATTTCGCCAGAACGTTGCGCCCGCGGCGACCGATGCAATAGACGCTGACCGCGCCGCGTTCCTGAGCTTGTTTGAGGCACGTCTGAGCGATCGCCGTATTGTAATCGCTGCACAAACCAAAGTCGGAGGTCACCGCCAACAGGCCCGTTGGCGCGCTGGGATTCGAGGCTTGGTGGATGCCAATCGCATCGACAATGCGATCGATCTCTTTGCGATACTCGCGCGCCGGGGGAAGCGAGCCGCGCACGACTCGAAAGTGGTGGGCCGACAGCGATCGCATCGCGCTCACCGCATCGTGAAGCGCCTCGAGCGTCTGCAGGCGGCGGGCGAAGTCCAGCTCACGCTTCATGCGACGTCTCACTCGCGGTAGCCTCGGCGCGCGGGAGCAGACTGTGGATTCGCGCTTTCCAGTCACCGGATGGCAGCTTGCCTGAATCGAGTTCGGCGAAGAGATCGGGTTGATCTCCGCGCGCCATGCCGACGAGTGCCTCGACAACAAGGGCCGCTCGCCGCGGCGGGAATTCGTCGAGCCAGCCTTCGCCCGCTGCGGTGAGGGCGATGACCTGGTGGGCAATGCCGCGAGGAGAGAGTCGGGGCTGCCGCAACAGGGCGCGCAGGATGTTGCCCCGCTTGAGCGTCGCTTGAGTGGCGATATCGATATCAAGCCCAACTCGCGAGAGTTTTTCGAGCGCTTCGATTCGCGACAGCTCGATTTTGAAATTCTTCGAGGCCGCGCGCATCGCCGGCGGCTGGGCAACGGCGCCGATTCGGGAAACGCT
>Ga0187784_10005762_pt1 | contig 10003 bp, 12 predicted proteins | sample 1015_SJ02_MP15_2_FD_132964 | JGI IMG/M metagenome (GOLD analysis project Ga0187784, IMG submission 132964) | Tropical peat soil microbial communities from peatlands in Department of Meta, Colombia - 1015_SJ02_MP15_20_MG | ecosystem: Environmental > Terrestrial > Soil > Wetlands > Peat | place... | reverse complement strand
GCCTTCGGTCTGGCTTTCGGCGATCAGCTCGATCACCGCTTTCTTGACCGGCTCCCTATCCGGCTCTTTGGTGACGATTCCCTCGATCACTGCGGTGCTCGCGGATCTTGCGCCACTGGACGGAATCTGGGCCGCCGCACTGGCGCCAGCGAACACAATTACGAGATATGCGAGAACCGGTTTCATGGGCTTCGGTTCGAAAGGCTGGGAGGTCAACCGCGGCCGTGGGGACCGGCCGCACAGTCCTTATTTTATCGTGGATTTGTCCCCGCCCCAAGCGCTGTTTCAGGCCGGTTTAGTGGTGCAGTTTGGTTGTCATCCTGAGCAAGCGTTCTTTGCGCAGCGAAGAGCCTGCCCTGAGCTTGTCGAAGGGACCTGAGCGAGCCGCGCGATGCGCTTGTAGCCTGCCCTGAGCAAGCGTAGCGCGCCGAAGGGCGTTCTGCGCGACGCGACACTCGCGCGTTTGGCTCGCTTCCTTACTAAGCTGCACCACTAGGGGCTTGACAAGCAGTAAGATACAGGTTATAGTTAGATTGTTATCTAATTATATGGATATCTAATTATGGCCCCGTCTTCCAACAAAGCGTTCAAGGCTCTGGCCGATCCTACCCGCCGCGAGATTCTGAATCTGCTGCGGCGGGGTGAAATGACGGCCGGCGACCTGGCCGAGCACTTTGACATGACCAAGCCCACCATGTCGCATCATTTCGCCGTGTTGAAGGAAGCGGACCTGCTCACCAGCCGCCGCGACGGCCAGCAGATCTGGTACGGGTTGAACACCACCGTCGTGCAGGACTTGCTGGCCTGGGCCATCGACCTGATTCGGGGCCAGTCGGAAAGGGCGACCGGCGCCAGGCCCTCGCCGGAAAGCAAGCCACCAGGGGAGAAACAGTCATGACGCGCACCTACTACATCATTGCAGTTGGCCTCATCGCAGCCGTGCTTGTGGCCACGGCGGTGACTTATCCGCATCTGCCCGCTGCCGTTCCCACCCATTGGGACGCGCATGGCAACGTCAACGGCTGGAGCGCCCGCTGGACTCTGTTCGTGATTGACCCCGCCATCATGGCCGGGCTGCTCCTGGTGTTCGCGGTGCTGCCCTGGCTCTCGCCGAAACATTTTGAAGTGGATTCGTTCCGCTCCACTTATCTCTACATCATGGTCGCGATCCTGGCCATGGTGGCCTACATACACGGGTTGATTCTCGCGGCAGGATTGTCGTGGGCCATTGACACCACCCGCGCGGTCGAGGGCGGAGTCTGCCTGCTGATCGCCCTGCTGGGAAACGTCATGGGCAAGGTGCGGCGCAATTTTTACGTCGGCATTCGCACTCCTTGGACCATCGCCAACGAGCAGGTCTGGAACGCCACCCACCGCTTCGCTGCCAAGACCATGTTCGCCGGAGGAGTTCTGGGCCTGATAGCCGCCATTCTGGGAGCCCCATTCTGGCTCCCGATCACGATGATCCTCGTAGCCACACTCCTGCCAGCGATTCATTCCCTGGTTCTCTATAAGCAATTGGAGCGCCGCGGCGAACTGTAGCTGTGATTTCCTGATTCCTGGCCACCCGCCGCGCTGGAGTTGGTGACAAGCTGGTTTAAGAAGCAGTATGCGCGAATTCCTGCGCTAGATGCAGCCATGAGCAAGACCTTGTGCCAGATGGCGGCTTCTCTGAATCAATCGCACCCGCTCTGCCTGCATTGATCCTTGCGGTATTCGTCGGCGTACATCGTCCACGCTGGCTCGCCCAGCGCGTCCCGATAAAGGCCGGTCTTGAAATAGACAAGCCCGTGAGCCGGATATCCATGAGCCGGTTGATACGCCGTGGGACCGCGATAGTGAACAATCGTGCGGCCATTGAGCGTGGCATCGATGCTGCCTTGAGCCGTGTGGTCGAATCGCGTGACAAAGCGGAAGTCCAACCATTCTCCGCGGACGTCCTCGGCGCCTTGATAAAGCACTTCCGTAGTGTTTTCGTCGCGGCGCGTGACCCGGAGCAGTCCATCTTCATAACGAATCGCCAGAATCGGATTATCCGGGCGGCACCGCCACGCTTCACACACTTGCTTCCACTGCGCAATCACCAGACGCTCCGATGTTTGAGGAAATTCCCGGGGAAGATACAGGCTGAACGAATAGGAATACAGCCGGCCGGTGTAGGAATACAGCCACCAGGATTCCATCAGTTCGTCCCGTTCGGTGGCCGCTCCGCTGTCGCTGGCGGCCTCGTAACGATCACCGGAGTGCACCGTGATCGCTAATGCCCGGCGGCCCGAGCGAACGACTGCTTGCTCGGGCACAGCAGCTCCCGGTACGAAGCGCCACCGCGACCAGCGGAACCAGCTCAAGCTGGAAGCCTCAAAACCGTCGTAGACGTGGATGGGAATTGTACGCCGCGCCGCGACAAAAACAATTCCGAGCAGTAAGACAACGGCCAACACCTTCAGAGAGCGCTTCATGGACGGGAATCGTACGGCAGCATTCTAGCTGTCCTTGCGATAAAGCATGTTGCGCATGGCTTCACGCCGCGCGGCGTGCGCGTCTTTGTCGGTCTTCCAGCCGTCGGATTTCGCTCCCGCGTCCGAAAGCTCCTCTTCGCTGCACGACCGACAGCGATTGGCAAACCCCGGCTTGCTGGGCTTCAGTTCGAACTCCTCCCCGCAGACAACACAGGTTTTGATGGGATATGCAGGCATGGTTATTTCATTTTATCGTGGGCGGCGAGAATCGAGTTTTCCCAGAACGAAACTGCGCGCCATGAAAATCGCAGCGACTCACTGCGATCGCGATTGCGGCGGTCTATGCTCGTGAACGTGGGCCCGTGGTGTAGTGGCAGCACAGCACCTCGCCAAGGTTGCAGGTGAGGGTTCGAATCCCTCCGGGTCCATTCCTTCATGCTGAAGGATTGTCTCTCAGGGACAAGTGGAGGGTTCGTTTGGCGAGGTGCGGCCCTCCTTAAAGTAACTTGATTTAGGACCAGTTTGTTCCGATAATGATGCTGTACCTTGGCGGGGTGCTGACTTATTGGCTCTCGCAAACGGCCTCGGGCTTCCGGGGCCGTTTGCATTTTCAGCATTCCTACCTAGCTGATGTCATTCCGAACCGGCGCGCAGCGGCGGTGAGGAACCTGCTGCACCGGGCTGCATTGTTCCCTCCGCGAATTCGCAACGTATAATGCCGCACAGGGTAGGCGCATCTCATGGAAGACTCGAAGCAAGCCTCCGACACACCTAGCGTCGCCCACTCGGGCGGCAAATCCGCCGTGGCCGGTTTGTTTTGGTTCGGACTACACCTTGCAGCCATTTACTTCTTTATCGAATTCTGCGCGACTTGGCTGGCTGGGCGTTATCACGACTGGATTCTTCCCATTGTCGACCCCGGAAACCACACCAGCTTCTTCCAATTTGAATTTTCCCACCTATTTGGGTTTACCTTCATTCCACCTTTCGTGGCCGGCCTAATAAACAGCCGGCGCGGGCGATATCCTGCCCTGTTCGTGTGGATTATTCCAACCGTCGTCCTCGCTTATAAACTCATTGCGTTTCACACAACACTTTTTCAGGATCACTACACTGCAGCCTTCCACTACTATTTCGCGGGTGGCTTCCTGATCGGTGAGTTCCACAATTACCAGGATCTATTTACCGTCGTCGTAGCCAACCCGGGTGCCATTAGGGGGCTTGAGCAACTGCGGTTCACTGGTCCCTTCTATGCGGGCGTGGGATACAGTCTTGCCGCTCTGGTAGCTCCGCGAGTGCAGCTCTCAGCGCTCGTGCAGGCGTTCTCGCGCCGCGATTCCAAACGTCCTGACTTTGAGGAAGTCGAAGGCGCTAATTCAGAAAATACTGCCGGTACAACGTATCCCGCTGCGCCGGACGGAATCCGGCATCGCGAATAATCCGCCGCAACTCTTCCTCGGTCGTGCAATTGGTCACGCCCGCCGCCCGCACTACGTTTTCCTCGAGCATCACCGAGCCCACGTCGTTCCCGCCGAAGCGCAGCCCCATCTGGCAGACTTTCAATCCCTGCGTCACCCAGCTCGATTGCACGTTGAGAAAATTCGACAGATAAATCCGCGAGATGGCCAGCACTTTCAGGTACTCGACCGCGGTGGCTTCGTCCCAATGGCGCCCGCCGAGCGCGGTGTTCGCCGGCTGAAACGTCCACGGGATGAAGGCAGTAAACCCGCCCGTCTCTTCCTGCAAATCATACAGCCGCTGGAAATGGTTGACGCGGTGCTCGTACTTTTCGCCCACGCCGAACATCATGGTCGCGGTGGTGCGCATGCCGATCTGGTGCGCCGTGCGATGCACGTTGATCCAATCATCGGTCAGGCACTTTAAGCGCGCGATCTTGTAGCGGACTTCGTCGTCCAGAATTTCCGCCCCGCCGCCGGGAATCGAATCCAGTCCCGCATCGCGCAGCCGCAGAATCGTATCGCGGATCGAGAGCCCGCTGTACTCGGCGATGGCGATAATCTCCGACGCCGAATAGCAATGCAGGTGCACCTGCGGAAAACGCTGTTTGATGCCGCGGAGCATCTTCTCATGCCAGTCAATCTTGAGGTCGGGATGCAGCCCGCCCTGCATCAGCACTCCCGTGCCGCCTAGTTCGACCGTCTCGCGAATCTTGTCGTAGATGGTGTCGAAGTCGAGAATGTAGCCTTCTTGTACCCGGGCCGCCGGCCCTTTCAGCGGACGATAAAACGCGCAGAAGGTGCAGTACTCGGTGCAGAAGTTGGTGTAGTTGATGTTCCGGTCAATGATGTAGGTGACGGTGCCCTCGGGATGCAGCCGGCGGCGCACCGCGTCGGCCTCCATCCCGATGCCGATCAGGTCATCGGACTCGAACATTTCGAGCGCTTGGGCTTTGGTCAGGGTCATGACGGATCCACAGAACTAGATTCATTCTAGCCGAGTTTCGGGGAGCACTCCAAGCTGGGCGGAGCCTCACCGGTCTTCGATCGCTTGAAGCACGTGCTTGATGCTGTATCCAACGAATCATCGGTGGAGAATAAAGCAGCTTCCTCACCGGGCCTGCGGCCCGATTCGGAATGACATCACTGCAGCTAACGCTCAACTCACGACCATCACCCAAGAAGTGAACGATGTCCATTCCGAAGCGGCGCAGAGCGCCGGTGAGGAACCCGCTTTTGACGACTCAAGCTTGATGTCATTCCGAACCGGCGCGAAGCACCGGTGAGGAACCTGCTTTCTGCCGATTCACGAGCCCCATCTTCGTAAGCTCAATAACAACGTGTTTTTCCACAGACGAGTCTGTGAACCGTCACAGCATCCCTCTGCCCTGACAACCTAAGCTGATGTCATTCCGAACTGGCGCGAAGCGCCGGTGAGGAACCTGCTTTTTCGCCAGGAATAAGCACTATGCCCAAGGAAAAGCTGTACTACGTTTACATACTCTCGAGCAGAAGCCGCGCCATTTACGTTGGCATGACTGGATTTCTCATGGCTCGCGTGATAAGTCACCGGGCCGGTGAAGCTAGCCTCTTTACGCGAAAGTACAGAATTCATCGGCTCGTGTATTACGAAATCTTTCACAGCGTCGCAGCGGCGATTGCGCGCGAGACGGAGATCAAGAGGTGGCGTCGGGAGAAGAAGGTAGCTTTGATTGTCCAGAAAAATCCCACTTGGGAGGATCTGGCCGCCCGAGTGGGGACAATCCGCTGTGATGAGAGTCGTGAACAAAGCAGGTTCCTCACCGGACCTCCGGCCCGATTCGGAATGACATCACTACAACTCACGTCCAACTCACCACCATCACGAAAAAGTAACGATGTCATTCCGAGCCGAGTCGAAGACTCGGTGAGGAACCCGCTTTTGACGACTCAAGCCCGATGTCATTCCGAACCGGCGCGCAGCGCCGGTGAGGAACCTGCTTGTGGCCAGCCGGGTGCCCCATCCTAACGCCGCGTTCTTTGCGAAAGGGTGGGTCGCCCCGATTGACACCCTCCCTCCGCCTTCCCTATCCTGCCTATGTAGGGCTTCGCGAGGTCTGTCCCAAGAGGTTTACCCATGGGTTGGCTGCAAAACAAGTTCGAAAAAAATTTCATGATCTCGACGGTGGACTACGTCTTCAACTGGGCGCGCAAATCGGCCCTGTGGCCGATGACGTTCGGCCTGGCCTGCTGCGCCATCGAGATGATCGCCGCTTCTACTTCGCGCTTCGACATCGCGCGCTTCGGCGCAGAGGTGTTTCGTCCCAGCCCGCGCCAGGCCGATCTGATGATCGTTTCCGGGACGGTCACACTGAAGATGGCGCCGGTAGTCAAGCGCATCTACGACCAGATGCCGGATCCCAAGTGGGTGATCTCGATGGGCGCGTGCTCGTCGGTGGGCGGGCCGTTCAATACCTACGCCGTGCTACAGGGCGTGGACAAGATCGTGCCGGTCGATGTGTACGTCACCGGATGCCCGCCGCGCCCCGAGAACCTCTTCTACGCCCTGCTCAAGCTGCAGGACAAAATTGACACCATGACCATCGCCCGCAAGCCCACCGCCGTGCGCCTGGAGCCGAATATGGTGGAAGCGTTCAAGAAGCAGGTGATGATCGCGCAGACGCTGCAACCGAAATGACCGCGCTTAGCGGGCGTGAGCGAAGCGGGAGCCCGCTGCGGTCATCCTGAGCGAAGGTCGAGCGGAAGCGAGACCGAGCCGAAGGATCAGCTCTCAGCTATCAGCTGTCAGCGAAATCCCTGCGATATACTTCTTGTCATCCTGAGCGCAGCCCGAGCGCAGGCGAGGACAAATCGAAGGACCTTGCGTTCAGCCGGCACCCAAACAACAGCAGGTTCCTCAACGTCGCTGCGCGCCGGCTCGGAATGACATCCGGCGAGGAATGTCGTCCCGCGGGGCAGCGCACCCAGCTTTCAAATCCCAAATGATGTCATTCCGAACCGAGTCGAAGACTCGGTGAGGAACCCGCTTTTCTTTCTACCCGGCCCCCGCGATATCATTCCAGCCATGCCGCTCATCAAGCTCACCGCCGCCGCCGACCTGCCCGCCCCCAACACCGTCAAAGAATTTCCCTGTGGCGACAAGATGATCTGCATCGCCAACGTGAATGGCGTTTTCAGCGCGATAGACAACGTTTGCCTGCACCGCGGCGGCCCGCTCGGCGATGGAGCGATCCTCAACGGCAAAGTGGTTTGCCCGTGGCATGGCTGGGAATGGGACCCGCAGACCGGCATCCACGATGAACACGCAAAAGTTGCCGTGTATCCGCTGAAGATGGAAGGCGGGGATGTTCTGATCGAAATTTGACAGTTGGCCGACTGACTCATGAGCCCAGTCACGCACTTCCTGACCGGATGGGTGTTCGCGAATTGCGCCCGGCTGGAGCGCAGGGATCGCGCGTTGGTCACGCTCGCCTGCGTCGTTCCGGACATAGACGGCCTCGGCATTATTCCTGAATTGCTCACGCGCAATTCGGCACATCCGTTGCCGTGGTTTACTCTCTACCACCATTCGCTGCATACCCTGGCGTTCGCGCTGCTCGTGACCGCGCTTGCGTTTGCTTTGGCCCGGCAACGCTGGAAGACGGCATTTCTCGCTCTTCTTAGCTTTCATCTGCACCTGTTCGAAGACATTCTTGGCTCGCGCGGGCCGGATGGCTATCAGTGGCCGATTCCGTACCTGTCACCCTTTTCGCATTCGCTGCAGTTGGCCTGGCGCGGCGAGTGGGCATTGGACGCATGGCCAAATGTCGCCCTTACGATTGCGCTTTTGTTGGTGACGTTCTGGCTGGCCTGGCGGCGCGGATTCTCACCCCTGGAAATGATCTCGGCAAAGCCAGATGCCGCGTTTGTGGCGACGTTGCGGAGACGGTTTCCGCGCAGGGCGCGCGACGAGGCAATCAGGGGCTGAAGCTCAGTAGATTTGAATGCCTCTTACGCGGCGCTAAAGCGCCGCTCTTCCACGTGACTCCACGCTATCCCAGGAACCTCAGGAATCTCCCTGGCTGATTCTCGTAGCCCGGAAACACTTCCGCCAGATTCTTGTTCCCCATGTGCCGCGACACCGCTTCTCCAATCACCTGCCGGAAATCCGTGGTGAGCGCCAGGTCGCGGCCTTCGTAAAGTTGCGACTGGTCAAGCCCCGGCCAGCGCCCATACACCTTGCCTCCGCGAACCGGCCCGCCCAGCACGAACATGACGTTGGCGTGGCCGTGATCGGTGCCGCGGTTGCCGTTCTCGCGGGCGGTGCGGCCGAATTCTGACATCGTGATTACAACCGTGTCTTCGCCCAGATCGCCGAGATCGGTCCAGAACGCCGCCAGCGACTGCGAGAAATCCGTCAACACGTTCGCCAGTTGGCCCTCGGCCGCGCCTTCATTGACGTGGTGATCCCACCCGCCGATGTCGGCAAATGCAACCTGCACGCCCAGGTTGGCTTTGATCAGTTGCGCCAACTGGCGCAGGCTGTCGCCGAAGCGTCCTTTCGGATAGTTCGCATTCGCGGCCGGGGCGTACTTGCCGGGATCGGCGGCCTTCAGCATCTTCACCGCATCGAAAGTTTCCGCGCCGGTGGTATGCAGCACGCTGTCAGACGAGTGGTCGTACATGGCCTCAAACGCAGACGCGACAGATGAGCCTTTCGGATTCCTTCCGCCTACCGAAAAGTCGTTGATGTTGTTCATCGCCACGGCCGGCTCGTTTCCGCTCAGGATGCGTGGCAGCGACGGCCCCAGCGCGATGGCGCGAAAAGCCGAGGCCTCGGTCGCAGCCGGCATCTCGCGGAGCGAGCGGTTCAGCCATCCATCTTCCGTGGCTTTCACGCCGGGAGTGCCGGTCTCCATGAAATCTTGTGCGTCGAAGTGGGAGCGCGTGGTGTCAGGCGATCCGGCGGCATGAACGATGGCCAAGTGGCCCTGTTGCCATAGCGGCTGGAACGCTCCGAGCGATGGATGCAGCCCAAAAAATCCGTTGAGATCGAGCACCGCATTGCGCGGGATGTTGATGCTCGGTCGCATGGCGTAATACTGCGGCTCGGCGTAGGGCACCACGATGTTCAGGCCATCGGCCGCGCCGCGCTGAAAAATGACGACCAAACGCTTGTTGCTTACGCCGGCCTCTGCCGCGCCAAATGCGGCACGGGTCAGAAAGCTGGGCACGGCCGCCGTCCCCACGACGGCCAGCGCGCTGTTGCGCAGAAAAATGCGGCGAGTGATGGACATGGTGAACCCCCGTAGAGACGTAGCTCCGCTACGTCTTTCTATCCACGCGCGAAGACGCAGCAAGCTACGTCTCTACGCAGCTACCTTCTCTGAAACTCCGGTGACCCCAGCAGCAGCCCCGCGATCATGCTCACGTCCGGCGGCCGAGCGGTGTCTGCCGGCTTGCGCGGAGCCTTCTGATCGTTATTCATCGGCGCTGGCACCCCGTTCTTCGCCGAAGCGTCAATCTGCGTCGCGATTGAGTCATGGGTCTGCTTGGAAACGTCGGCCGCGAGCAGCTTAGCCTCCATCAGGGAAAGCGTCATGGCCGGGTCCGCCGGGGGCGGGCCGCCTGCCAGTTGCACCGCATCCACTTTGACCCCGCGGACCTTGCCACCGGTTAACGCCAGCGCAAAATTCATGCGGTTCAGCAGCGCGGACGAACTCACCCAGGTCTCGGCTTTCATCGAATAGCCCGTGGGGGGCTGCGCTCCGTAGAGCGGCATGCCCATATTGTTCAGCTGGCGCGCCAGCGGCATGGCGTCCTGTACGTCGGCGCCAGTCGCGCGCGCGGCCGACGCCACAAATTCGAGAGGGGTTTTCACCTTGGCCCGATAAGCGCTTTCATCCCAGAACTCGGGCGAATGAAACAGCGTGCTCAGCACTTCGCGGATGTCGCCCTTCTTCTTCAGAAAAGTCTTCGCCATGCGATCGACCAGCGCCGGCGGCGGATCGTCCGCCACAAACCGTTGTGCGATTTTCAGAGAAACGAAATGTGCCGTCTGCGGGCTGGTGGCCAGCATGTGCAGCACTTCCCTGCCTTCATCTTCTC
>Ga0187784_10005761_pt1 | contig 10005 bp, 8 predicted proteins | sample 1015_SJ02_MP15_2_FD_132964 | JGI IMG/M metagenome (GOLD analysis project Ga0187784, IMG submission 132964) | Tropical peat soil microbial communities from peatlands in Department of Meta, Colombia - 1015_SJ02_MP15_20_MG | ecosystem: Environmental > Terrestrial > Soil > Wetlands > Peat | place... | reverse complement strand
CTTTTTTGGGGAATGCGAAAATAGAAGGGGTTCGCGAGAAGGGGGGCGGAAACGCGGGAGATGCGTGGTTCTCAGCCCCCGTCAGAAGGGTCTATGTGTGGTTTCCGAAGCTGCTGCAATAACCCTAATCCGTCGATAACGGGGGTGAACGACGTAGGGGCGCATGGCCATGCGCCCCTCCACGCCACCTGGCCGCACGCAGGTGGTGTAGGGCTTGCCCTACCCGCGGGCCAACGGCCCGCCGAAAGGGGACGGCAAGCCGTCCCCCTACATCGCCTGCCGTTATCGACGGATTAGGGAGTGCCCCGTTACCTTGACACTGTGCGCAGCCTTGTTACTCTGGTAAGTTGACCATTACGAACCCGAGTAAGACTTACGTCGCAGTTCAGATCGCTGATAGCTGAGAGCTGATGGCTGAGAGCTTTTATGTCCAAGAAGCATAAAGAGACCGTTCGAAAGCAATTCGCCAAGACGGCCGACGTCTTCGCCAAGTTCGCGGTGCGTGACTCACCCGAGGTGTTGGCCGAAAAGGTGGAATTCGCCAAGCCCCAACCTCATGAACTTGTTCTCGACGTCGCCTGCGGGCCGGGGGCCTTTGTTCTGGGCGTTGCCCCGCGGGTAATGTTCGCCACGGGTATCGACTTGACACCCGAAATGCTGCGCCAGGCGCGCCAATTCCAGGCCGAAAAGCAAATCGCCAACGCGGCCTTCGCATGCGCCGACGCCGACCACCTCCCCTTTCCCGATGCCTCTTTCGATCTGGTCACTTGCCAGCAGGCCTTTCACCATATAACCAAGCCCGAGCCGGTTCTTTTGGAAATGGTGCGCGTAACGAAACCTCAGGGCCGGCTGCTGATCATCGATCCGCTGGCCCCGGAAAGCGACCCGAAATTCGAGCTCTTCAATCACATTGAAAGGCTCCGCGACCCTTCCCACACCTCGTCTCTTCGCCTTACCACCTTCCTCAGCATGTTCGAGGAGCATGGGCTCGAGGTATTCCGGCAGTCACTCCGGCGACGGCAGCGATCCTTCAATCAATGGATGACGCGCGCCGGACTCGGACCAAGCCAAAAGCGCTACGCCGAGACGCGAAAACAAATGGAAGAATCCATGCCCGGCGATAAAGCCGGTTTCTCCGCGCGAGTCGAGGGCGATGATATTCAGATTATCCACAACGAGGGGATGTTTTTGGCAAGGCGGCTTCCGGGAAGGCCAAGCTTGTCATCCTGAATGAACATGGGCTTGTCGTCCACCCGTAGAGATGAAAATCACCGCTGTCGTCACCTTCGCGCAAGCGGGGGCCCACGTGGCACCGGACGGAACTGGATTCCCGCTTTCGCGGGAATGACAGGCCGGGGGTCATTCTCGAGGGAGCGCGCCTAGCGCGGACCCGCTTCTCAGGGTCTGCGGCTTTCAAAGGGGATTCCTGGTAAAACCGGCACCTACAAATCGGGTCGACGCTAGCTTGCCCGCAGCAAGGCGGAGGAGGAATCATGCAGGGACGTATCTACGTTTCCGGTGCCTTCACAACGGTGAATCGCAGCAAGTGCGGCGGTGTGGGATGGCTGGACAACGACCCTCACTTCTGGAACCAGCCCCCAACCTGGGGCATTTGCCGGACAGATTTCAGGCGAGTCATCAAAGATGGCGATTACATTTTCTTCGTCCTACCCAAAGCCTCAGAATTGCCGCAGATGGTCTATGGCTATTTCAAGGTGCGAAAGAGAATCACGCACATGCAGGCGTTCCGCTGCCCTGACCTTCGCCACAAGCGCATGGGTGACAAGATTCCGAACGGAAACATCATTGTTGACGCAAACGGGCGCTATAACCGATTTGACGGCGGCTACCACAAGGACAGATTCGCGGCAATAAAGCGTCACTACGTGATTGGCGAAACAAAAAAGAGCGGGTTTCTTTCTGAAGACAGGATTCGGAAGTTAGCCCCCGGCTTTCTCCGGGTTTTGAACAGAGTATTCGGAACGCGGGAAAAACCGGTTTTCGGGATAATCGGGCGCAAGGGCAGAAGAATGTCGGAAGAACAGGTCAGCCGCTTGTTGACATGGCTACGGCATTGACACTCGTGGGTGGCGCATGTCGGCTGGCTGGCGCAGAGCGAAGCTCTGCGGTCTTCACAGACTAGAAATCCGCGAAAGCCCAGAGTTGCGCTCTGCGGCAGCCAGCGTACATCGTTAAACAGCTCCGCGCTCTCACCGTTCGTAGACTTCTCCACGATGAGCAACGCGGGTAATGCTGACAAGCTTGGCAGCATCATCCACAATGTATACGACGCGCCAGTCACCTACCCGGATGCGCCAGGAGTCTTTGAACCCTCTAAGCTTTTTGGATCCCACCGGTCTGGGGTCATCGGCCAGTGCCAGAATCTTCCGGTCTATTCACGCAAACAGAGGCTCATCGAGCGCATCCAGTTCCTTCTGGGCGGAGTGCATGATTTCCAGCGAATACTTAACCACGGGGACGGCCACGTTTTGTGCGGTTAGCCCGGTATTCTTGGTAGGGGATGCTCTTCTCCTTGCGGCGTGACTCGGACACGAGGCCATCCCAGAAATCCTCCCACAGGGCGCGGTGCTTCTTGAGGTCAATAAGCACTGCCGTCTTGCGCCCCTTGTCGTCGGTTAGGAATTGGATCCCGGTCATGGCCTTGCTCTCCTTAGCGTCTATTGTAGCGCAACTCGCCGACGGACGCAGCGGCGAGCTCTGCGGTCTTCAGAGATCCACGAGCAACACCTGCCCTTGCGCCCGAGCGCTTTGGTGTTGTAGGGTAGAAATGTGTCAATCTTCTCCCACAAGGGAGCTGTGCATGGGCCTGAATATCAAGAACGAAGCTACTCACCGTCGCGCTCAGGAGCTTGCCCGGCTGGCGGGCGAAACCATGACGCAGGCCGTGGATCGCGCTATCGCCGAACGCTTGGAACGTATCCGGAAGACGCGCAACAGGGGGGCTACAGCGGAGCGCCTCCTGAACATAGGGAGGGAGTGCGCCAGACTGCCAGTGCTGGATAGGCGGGGCCCGGACGAGATGCTCTATGACGAGAGCGGGCTACCCAAATGATTGTTACGGAGACTGCTTTTCCTATGCTTTGGCGAAGGTCACGGGCCTCCCCCTCTTGTTCAAGGGCCGGGATTTTTCGGAGACAGATATACCCGCCGTGCTGCCAAGAGCCTGAAGCGTCGCTGTCCGGCCCCCGTTGAGTGAGGGAATGGGGCATTTGAGATCCCAGACATCAGAAGGAATTCTGCCCATTGGCGCATCAGAGCGAAGTTCTGCGGTCTTCACAGACTAGGCATTCCCTTGTGGGCCTTTGCCGCCCAAGAACCGCGGACCTTTGGAAGCCGGTCTGCGCTACACTCGCTTTACTTCGCTGATCTGAATGGTGGGATGGGTGTTTGTATAATTCGGAACATCGGCCTCAAATTCCTGTGCGTGAGGTCCGAAGGAAGTCTGAAATGCTTCCACGGACTCGAACAAAAGATGGCACAGGGCTAGATAAGGCGCAGGCGACCCAGGTTCTTCGCCTCCGATGCCCTGGTCCACCGCAACGTCCTTTAATGCCGCTCCCAGTTTTTGCCGGACCATGGGTATGTGATTTTCGCAGTAATACGTCATGTCAAACGTGGCGCCCTCGGTGTTCGGATACATTACGCTGACCTTAATCACTTATCCACCCATTCTGACCTTGACGGTCAGCAGTTCCCCACCCTTTACCTTGATAGTGCCTTCATAAGGCTGCCACCCCTGACGCCTGACCGTACACTTGTGGGTTCCCGCGACCAGGGTAACCCGCACCGGGCTGGGCCCTACCACCTTCCCATCAATCAGCACTTCTAATCCCGGCGGTGTGGTCAGGACCGTGACTTCTCCGCTCGGCGCCTGGAGCAAGGCGTTCACCGTGGTGGTTTTCCCCCCTTCAAGGGTTACGGACTTTTGGTAGATACCGTATCCGTCTTTTGAAACGACCACCTGGTGAGTGCCGGCCGGGCGATTGATCGTGGAAGAGTACGGGGTGACCCAACCAGGTTCGGTGCTGTCATCGACCGAAATCCTGGCCCCATCGACATTCGCCGTGACCAGCAACTGGCCCATCTGGGGCGTCGGGGCAACTCCTCCACCCTTGGCGGAGGGAAGCGGGGTCGCACTCGGGCGTCCGCTGCGGGCAGCAGCAAGCGGGGTCTCACCAGGGCGTCCACCCCTGGCAGAGGGAAGCGGGGTCGCACCAGCCCCTCCGCCGCTGGGAGCGCGAAGAGCGATCGCCCCCGATGTCCCGCTCTCTTGCGCGGATGGCTTCCCCTTGTCCGCAGCAGCTTGTTCGGCTGGCGGGTTGATCTGCGGTTGGGTCGCCTGTGCCAGAAGGCTGGCGGTGAGACTGTAAGTCTTCCCGGCCTCGATAGTTAACATCTGCTGGTAGTTTTGGTAGCCCCTCTTGGAAACCACAATTTTGTGAGAACCGGGTGGAAGATCGGGAATGGTACACGGCGTCACCCAGTTAGGTCCGCTCTCGCCATCCACCGAGACCCACGCCCGAGAAATGTTCGACTCAACATGCAATTGCCCGAGCGCGGTGTTGGCTGCCTGCGGCTTGCCTTTATGGAGATACCAGTATCCCGCTCCCCCGGAGATTCCCAGGATTACAACGCCCAACAGTGTCATGAGAAACCAGACCACCGGCGAAGTATGCGGTTTCTGGTAGGTCGGCGGCGGCGCTATGACCTGTGCCGGAATTGGCGCGGCGTAAGGTTGTTGAATAGGGGTCGTCGAAGGCGGTTTTGCCGGGGTGACGAGCGGCGTTGGCCCCACCACAGGCGGCCCCGCCGCATGCTCCATGCCCGTGCTTTGCAGGGGTGGAACGCTAACCATCATAGTGGCGGAAGGCGCGGCCGAACCCCCTAGGCGCTTGAAATTCTTCAGGTCGTCTGCCAACTCCCGGCAGGTCTGGTAGCGCTCATCAGGGCTCTTGGCCAGGGCTTTGCAAATCACATAGCTCATACCCGGATGAATCGTGGCGTCCAGTTCACGCGGCGGAATGGGGTTCTCGTTAATGATCTTATAAATGACGGTGGTAATGTTCTGTCCAGCGAACGGCACTTCGCCGGTCAACAACTCGTATAGAATGACGCCTAAGGAAAAAATATCGGACCGGCCGTCAATCTGGCGTCCTTTGACCTGCTCCGGAGACATGTAATTGGGTGTACCCAGGATCTGCCCGGTTTGGGTCATGCCCATCGCCACCATCTTGGCTATGCCGAAGTCGGTCACTTTCGCTAATCCATTACCAAGAATCATGATGTTGGCTGGCTTGACATCACGGTGAACGATACCGTTTTGGTGGGCGTGGTCCAGGGCGCTACAGACCTGGTCGTACATAGGAATGATGGTTTCGATCGGAAGGAGAACCTTGCCCTTAACCAGCTTTTCCAGCGATTTTCCTTCCAGGTATTCCATGACCAGGTAGAGAATGCCGGCGTCCTCACCGTAATCGAAGACGTTGACGATATTGGGGTGGCTCAGCATGCCCGCCGCTTGCGCCTCGCGCTGAAACCGGGCTCTGTACTCCTGGAACCCCTCCGGGGTAAGACCCTCGGTAAGCATGGTCTTGATCGCCACCCTGCGTCCGATGACCGGATCAAAACCCTCATAAACCACACCCATGGAGCCGCGTCCCAGCTCTCGTACGACCCTGTATCGACCTGCCTTAGCCAGTGCGTCGGTCATGTGAGCCTCGCCATCATCCACTTGGCGCTTCGGCACGAAGTGGCCGAGCAAACATTAACCCCTTGCTGCGTTCGGAGCAGCAATCTGAGGGAATATCTCGCCCCTCAAACCCCCCACATGGCCTTAAGCCTAACGCACTGAGGTATTTGGTGTCAAGGCGTGGTAGGAGGCGCGGTCAGAGGCCCCAATCCGTCGATAATCACCGCCGCGGTAGGGGGACGGCTTGCCCTCCCTGCCTTTCTTGAGGGCCGAGGAGGGTAGGGCAAGCCCTACCCCTTCACCACCTGGGTGCGGCCGGGTGGGGCGTAGGGGCGCATGGCCATGCGCCCCTACGTCGTTCACGCGCGTAATCGACGGATTTGAGAGAGGCTACAAATACGCCGAAGCCCGAAGACTCGCTCTGCGTCAGCCCGGCGGCATCGGACTGGCCCGCTCCCTGCCCACTCCTAAACCAGAAGAGGCGCATTGCTGCGTTCACGGCGGGTTAGTGCCCTATGACCTCGAGAATCTGCGCGTCGGGAATTGTCCAGGCTGGGGGGCCTTCGTGGCTCAACTTCCGCGCCGCGTCATGCCAGTGCAGGCGAGTGATCATGTAGTTTCCCTTTTCGTAGGCATAAGTGTTTCCGTCATCCTGGTAGAGTGTGAAGTCAGCATCTGCCCCAGGGTAGACACGTAGCTTGGCGATTTTCTGGACTTGGTGGGTGTTTTCGATTGGCTCTCCGAGGGGCAGGATCGAGCCCGCGCGCACGAACAGCGGCAACCTATCGATGGGCGCGTCGACCTTGATGCTCTGTCCACCCCGCAGGCGTTCGTTGGTCCAGTAGTTGTACCAATCCACCCCCGCGGGCAGGTAAACCGTCCGGCTAGTGGCTCCCTGGTCGGTGACTGGCGCCACCAGAAATGCCGGGCCGAACATGTACTCATCCCGGAGGTCCGTAACCTGGGGGTCATGGGGAAAATCCATGAAGAGGGCACGCATGAAGGGCGCGCCGGTCCGATAGGTGTTGAAGCCCAACGAGTAGATGTAGGGCATCAAACGGTAACGCAGCTTCAGGTATTCGATCAGAATAGGTTCGGCCTGCTTGCCGTAAGACCAGACCTCGTTGTAGAGGCGGCTGCCGTGGGTACGGAAAATGGGCAGAAAAGATGCGTACTCAAACCAGCGCGTGTAAAGCTCCGGATAGTCGTCGTAGCCCCCCACGTTGTCGCGGGCGTCCGAAGGATCGAGCAGCGGAGGGTGGGCGGGATGATGCTGGGCGGGCAAATACTGCCAGCCGCCGGTGTCGTTACTCCAGTAAGCGAAGCCGGAAGCGGCGAAGTCGAGTCCTGTAGGGATCTGGCGCTTGAGCGCGTCCCAAGCGGGGTAAATGTCCGAGGACCAGAAGATCGTGCCATTGCGCTGCGCGCCGAGGTAGGCGTCTCGCGAAAGTATTAGGGCGCGATGGTTGGTATCGCGACGGAAACCGTCGTAGAGGGCGGCGGTGTGCAGCAAGGGATAAACGTTGAAATAGCGGGTGCCGGGCCCAATGTGGAAGAAGCTGCCGTTGGGCGGCAAGTCGGGTTCGGTTTCATCCGCCCACAGGGCGTCGAAACCCTTGCTGACGATGTTCTCGCGAATGATATCCCAGAACCAGCGAGCCGCTTCGGGGTTAGTCGCGTCAATGTCGGAACCGGCACGATCATAGGGCAGGCCATTGGTGGGCGTGCCGTCGGCGAGGTGCTCAAACCAGCCCTTCGCGGCCAGCAAGTCGTAGTAGCGCGAGCCGGGAGTGAAGCGAGGCCAGACGCTGATCATGGTCTCAAAGCCCATATCGTGAAGCTGGCGGTTCATGGCAAGTGGATCGGGCCATTTTTGGGGGTCGAAGTCCATCTGGCCCATCTTGGTGTAATAGAACCAGTCGACCACGAGAACGTCCGCCGGGAGATGCCGCTGGCGATAGCCCTTGGCGACTCCCAACAACTCCTCCTGCGAGGCATAGCGCTGCTTGCATTGGATGTAACCGTAGGCGGCTTTCGGCAGCATGGGCGTAGTCCCGGTAAGCTGGCGGTAGCCGGCGTAAATCTCATCGGTGTTGGCGCCGGCGATGACGAAGAAGGAGACGCGGTCGCCGGCCTCAGACGTCCACCGAGTCTGCTCGTTGAAGCCGGGCTCGATGGTGGTCTTCGAGGCGTTGTCCCAGATCATTCCGTAGCCACGATTGGTGATAAGGAAGGGCACGCCGATGGAAGGCCCCCCGGCTGCGTTGTAATCATGCCAGCAGCGGACCGTGTGGCTTCGATGGTCGAGGAAGCCTTCTTGATTCTGGCCTAAGCCATAGTAGTGCTCGTCCTGGGGCGAGGCGAAGGTCGCGCCGACCTGAAAGAAGCGAGCATCCGACGCCCGCCTTTCGTTCAACAGGTCCGCATTGCCGTCCTTATGATTGGGTACGGACATCGACCAGCCGGTCAACTGGAGGAGAGCCTTGCCGTCGGGCGTGCTGATGGTGATGCGCGCGCCTGGGGTGGAGCCGTTGAAAAACTTGCTGATGTCCACCTGAGTTGCCAGAGGCTTGCGAGGGCGATCAGACGCCACCGTCACAACCAGACGCGAGGAGCGATAGGTGTCACCTTGCTCGGTCTGCTGGAATGTCCAGCCCTGGGAGGAAGGAGTGGCAATGAATCCGAAGCCGGGCGCGGCCTTGGCCTGGTCTTTGAGGAGACTCAGGCTCAGGCGGATGATGTTGGGCGCGTAAGGCTCGACAACCACCGCACTGCCGCCGCGGTCCAGGGCAATCTGCGACTGTTGAGCATTTGCGGGGGCCATCTGAAGCCAAGCCGCCGTTAGCAAAAAGGCCAGACAAACTTGCCCTGAAAACGCGGCCTTTCCTTGCTTTCTGCGTGCAGCCATTCGAGCCATCTGTGTCATTCCGATCCCGCAGTCGCGGGAGAGGAATCTCGCTCTGGGCCCTTTCCCGTCAGACCAGCGCCAGATTCCTCGCTGCGCTCCCTCGAAAGTCACGTCATTCCCGCGAGAAGCCTGCCCTGAGCTTGCCGAAGGGCGGGAATCCACCTCCTGCCGGACATGAACCCCCGCTTTCGCGGGGGTGACGTCTTGACTTTCATTTCTACAGGTGGGCCGCTGGCCCATGGACATTGGGAATGACACCGCTCTCGAAGCAAATGCCTGAAGAAGCGTGGGGGGATGTCCTCTTCGCGCTCCTGAATTCTCATGGCCAAGATTCATCATCCTGGGCTCCGCTTTACCCAACTGAGACCGGCGAATCGGGGGCCGGAACGACAGGGCACCCCAAGGGGTGCCCCTACATCTCACCTGCCGAGCGAAACGGCCATTCGCCCCTCATTCGTGAACGAATGAAGAAGGCCGCGCTCCCCAGCACAAAAACCGCCAAAGCGAAAAGCAGCGACTTTCTCGCCGTGGTCCCCAACACGTAGAGCCAACCCAGAAGCGAGACGATTCCGGGCAGAGGATAGAACCACATGCGAAAGGGTCGCTGAAGTTGTGGAGATTTAAATCGAAGCAAGAAAAAACCCACGGTCTGGGGTAAATACTGGATCAGCACGCGCGTGGCGACCAGGCCTCCGATGACCTCACTCAGATGGCCGAGGCTGAAGATGGAGGCCACAATTCCCAGGGTGATCAGCGAGACATAGGGGAATTGGCCTTGCGGATGAAGCCGCGCGAAGATGCGGAAGAAGTTCCCGTCCATCGCCGCCGCGTAGGGAATGCGGGAATAGCCCAGTAGCAGCGAGAAGACTGAAGAAAAGGCAATCCAGAGCAGCAGGCCTGTCATAACTTTGCCGGCGGCGGCGCCTTGGAGTGTTTCGATATAGACGGAGGCAATGAAGGGACTGTGTATGGCATCCCGCCAGGGGATCACACTAAGGAAGGATGCGGTCATCAACACGTACAGCGTTCCCACGACCAGGATGGAGAACATGATGGCACGCGGAATCACGCGGCCCGGATTGCGGATTTCCTCGGCAAGATAACACACGTTGTAATAGCCGAAGTAATCGTAGAGCGCATAAAGCGTGGCATGGCCGAGGCCCACCCAGAAGACCCAGTTTAGGTGAAAGGCGCCGGAGGGGAAATCCAGCAGATGCCTGGCACTCAAGTGAGGCAGCCCGGAAAAGATGATCCAGAAGCATCCCAGAATCACGCCACCTACTAATACCACCGATACGTTTCCCAGGGCGCCAATGTGCCGGTAGAGCAGCACGACGAGCAACAGGGGAAAAAGCGCGGCAACCACCCTCACCCCACCGGGCGAGAG
>Ga0187784_10005759_pt1 | contig 10006 bp, 8 predicted proteins | sample 1015_SJ02_MP15_2_FD_132964 | JGI IMG/M metagenome (GOLD analysis project Ga0187784, IMG submission 132964) | Tropical peat soil microbial communities from peatlands in Department of Meta, Colombia - 1015_SJ02_MP15_20_MG | ecosystem: Environmental > Terrestrial > Soil > Wetlands > Peat | place... | reverse complement strand
CTATCACGTCGGGATCATCATCGGCGAGGCGACGCGCGCGGCCGCCCCGTCGTGGGCGACGCTGGAACTCGACTTGATCGCGGTCAAAGGCAAACAGGAGGCGGTGCGCATCTACGCCTTGCTGGGCGATGCAGCCATGGCGCAATCGGTCGATTTCGTGGCGCACGTTGCTCGCCACGACCGAATGCTGAGCGCCTATCGCGCGACGGACTGGGAAGCTGCGCTCGAAGCCCTCGCGGAATGCCGCCTTTACGAGTCAGGGCTCCAGGGGCTTTACGAGCTTTATGAGGAGCGCATCGACTATTTCGCGGCGAACCCGCCGGAAGACGGCTGGGATGGCGTTTTCTCGCCGGACACGAAGTAAGAACGTTTGCGCTGACGTCCTGTCAAACTTGCCCGAGAAAGACCCCTTCAACGCGAGCGCACCAAATCCATTCAGTTGCGACGGTTCCCGTCCAAGTTGATCAAGACGACGGTGAATTTGTCGGTCAGTTCTCCAACTGAGATCGGCGCGCAGATGAACTCAACCATGCGATCCTACCTGAAGTCCTTCAGGAAGCGCTCGCTATACAGAGGACCAAGATCTCGTAAGGCGACGACTTGCTCCGTGGAGATATCGAAGACCGGCAAATCAGCAATCAACTGCCCGCGGGCCACGCCGCGGACAAAGCTCAACCGCCCCTCATGGTCGCGCGAATCGCGGTGGCGCGGTGGCCAAATCCGGACTTCCTCGAGACGCTTCAGCACGACCGGCGCAAGATCGGACCGGACGAAAAAGGCATTGACCCCGGTCGAGTTGGTGCCGACGAAGGTGAACCCCAGACGGGTCGCTAGGCGCTCCAGCGCCCGGATTGAGCAACCGAAATACTGGCCAGAAAAATGCGCCTCCAGTCGCTCGAAATCAGCGCGGTAGGGGATCGTAATCGCATGGATGTCGCCGAAAACACCGTTGACCTCGCAAATCAGGATCGCGGGCTGCAGGTCGGGCAACGCTTCCAGGATCCAGTACTCGTTCCCATCGATGTCGATGCTAAGGATGCCGAGCTCGCGGTCGAAGCCATGCTCGACGATGATATCGTGAATGTTATCGCGCGTAACGAAGGCGCCGATTGCCGTAAGGTCGTGGCGCCAATACAGCGCATCCTCGCGCAGCGCCTGCATTGCCACCGTGTTGCAATCGAGAATGAGGCCGCGCCAGCCGCGGTTTTCGAGCAGGAACCGCGTGTTCGCCTCGCTGTAATTTTCGACACCAATCTCGACGAATGAGCGCGGGATATCGGGTAGCACCTGGCAGAGCCACTCGATGATACCGTCCTCGCCCCATTGCGAGCTGACCCGGAACTCCGCATCCGCGAGACAACCGAGCCGCCCAAACGTCCTTAATTGGTTTGCAGCCATCCGGCCCTGCAACAGCAACAATCTGTTCAACCGCTCCATGCTGTGTTGGATGGCTATCATCTGCTGGCCAGAGATATGCCGGTCATCCCGCGAATCTGGAGAAAGCGCCAGGTGCCGCAGCGCGCTCCGCAAGCTCATGGTTTTGCCGCCGAGGAAATGACGAACGAATGCCAGAAGGCGGTTGTCATCATATCGGCCCACGAGGCGCCGCGTACGGATAATTCACGAATCCCGGGATGCAGCTCAGCTTCCTCGGTATACGACAGATGGCGCGGCCGACCCGGCTCGTGGAGCTGTTCGTCGATTGCGGCAGCGGCATCACGGTAGCGGCCACCTCTGGCGCCGCGAAGCACGGCCTGCCGGCGACTCAAGCCCTTGAAACGCAGCACCTCCTACGACGCGTCTTTCCGACGGGACCTCCGGCATTTCGGCAAGCCGCACAACAATTTCCTGGGAGTCGGGCGTGAAGAGCAGAGCATATCTGCCGCATCATCCTCGACACCCTGCGCCACGGTTTTGCCGCTGCGCAGGCCAATCACGACGATCCCGTGCCGCTGGACTTCGGTGCCGGCATCGGGCCGACATAGCCGAGAAGCATCTTTGGAATTTCTCGATATGTAGTTGAAAAATTGGCTGGGGCGGGAGGATTCGAACCTCCGTATGCCGGAATCAAAATCCGGTGCCTTACCACTTGGCTACGCCCCACCACGCTATCGGACGGGTTCCGAGCGGCCATGCGGAAGGAAGGTGTCTATGCCGCCGGACGCGGCAAGTTATCGGCATCGTCGCGCGGCGGCAACAACTCGCGCGTCGCCCGCGGGTCACGCGGCGGGTGCGGCCTCCGACGACTGCTCGATGACACTTACCGCGTAGCGCGCGTCGGCGACGAGCTGCAAGGCATCGTCGGTCCAGGGATGGTTCTCGCCGCAGGCCTTGCGAATGCCGGCGAGCGCGACCTCTGCGTGCTTCAGCGACTCCGGGCTGCGACCGGCGGCGAGCAGGGCCCGTGCATAGCTATAGCGGGCGCGCAGCACGTTTGGATGCAGCGGGCCGTACATCGTCTGCCTGTGCTGAAGGGTGCGCGCGCTCATCGACAGGGTCGCGTCGACTTCCTGTTGGCCACGCAGCGCGGTCAGCAATTTTTCGATCGTCAGCGCGCCCATCGCCACGAGATGCGTGCCGAGCCGCCCACCGTCTTGCTTCTGGCGCTGCAGCGCGAGTTCAAGGTCGTCGGTCGTGACAAGGCCCTGTCCGAGCAACAAGTCCCCTAAACGCATCAGGTTCTCCCATCCGGCACCGCGCTGGCAGTAGCCAGGACGTCGGAGGGCATTTATTACCGAAGATCGTTTCCGATGTATTAGGAGCCTGTTCGAATTTTAAGGATTTTCGCGCCGTTTCAATTTGTTGCCGACGCGGGTGGATGGCCGCCCCTATCGCGTCGCGCGAACGGCGTACAGATCAACTTGCATCCTACGCGCGCAGGGACTTGAATAGTCCCGCGCTCAGACGGGTGCCGACCGTCATGCCCGACTCTTTGATTCCCCCCGGCCAGCCGCTGTTGCGCGACACGAGTAGGCGAACAAGCGAGCTGGGGACTGGCGCATCGCGCCGCACAGCGCCGGGCGAAACCGCGGCGAGCGCCGCGGCTTGCGTTAATGGCAACGGCGCGGATGCGCAGGGTGAGCGTCCCGAGCCGCGTTGGCGCGACATCCAATGGGTCGACTTCACCAGCGGGCCGATTAGCGACATGCACCCGGTCGCCGCCGAGCCGCACGCGGCACCGGCGTACGCCCCCGTCATGTCTGAGCCGGTATTGCCGCTGTGGGTGGCGCCGGAGCTGCCCGAGACGTTGCCGCTCTTCGCGACGGACGCCGCGTCGATCGAGACGCTCGCCGGCCTGCGCTCAACGACGACAAATGGTGCCCGTGTCATGGCGCGTCACGTGGCGCGTGAACGGGCGGATGATGATCGGCCATTTCCCGCCTCAATCACGGTTCCCGTCTCTGCCGGATCGCCAACGGACGAGGCGGAAACACCTGGTTTCTGCCGCTTTGTTGTCGCGACGGTCGCCGCGGTGGCGGGTGACATGCTGCGGGCTGCGGCGGACGTGGTCGCCGCAGCGGCGGCGGCCGCTATCGCCGCGGCGCGAGCAGCGCTCGGGCGCTGCCTGCCGACCAGGCGCGCGGCGCGCGATGAACCGTGGCGGCGCGATAAACCGGCCGTCGCGCGCCGATTGTCCGCCGTGGCCGATCGCATCTCGGGATGCCTTGCCGCCCGCGAAAATCGGCTTCGCGTGTCCGGCTTGGCGGCGCTGGTCGTGATCTCGGTGGCGCTCGCCGCCTATGGCGGCGGTGCGCTCCTCGCGCGGATGGTGGAGTCCGCGTCTGCGCCGAGCCCGACAAACAAGGTGGAGGCCGCGGCGCCGGCGGCCAACCTGATTCCGGCGCGGGCGGCGGCACTGCCGAGCGACCCGGCCATCCGCGCGGCGTTTTACATTGCGCGCGCAAAGACGGGCAATGCTGCGGCTCAATACGATCTCGGCCTGCTCTACGCGCAAGGCCAAGGACTGGTCCAGGATTACGCTAGCGCCGCGAGCTGGTTTCGCGCCGCCGCGGCTCAGGGCAATGTCGCCGCCGAATACAATCTCGGCGTGCTCTATGATCGCGGCCTCGGGGTAACGGCGAACCCGACCGAAGCCATCAACTGGTATCGCAGCGCCGCCGACCAGAACCATCCGAGCGCGCAGTTCAACCTCGCGCTGGCCTATGCGAACGGCAACGGCACCAAGCAGGATTTCGCGACGGCGGCGCGCTGGTATCGCCGCGCGGCGGAACAGGGGCTGGCGCCAGCGATGGTCAATCTCGCGATCCTGTACGAGGCGGGCAACGGGGTCGACCGCTCGCCGATCGACGCCTATGCCTGGTACCGCGTCGCGGGCGAGCGCGGTGACGACCCCGCGAAGGTCCGCGCGACCGAACTCTACCGGCAGTTCGACGACACGGACAAAACGCACGCCGAAAGGCTCGTCGCGACGATCCGCCGTGCGCTCGACGCAGTCAAACCGCCGCCCGCCTGACCGGCGGCGGCTCGGACAACAGCGCGCCGGCCCTCACCCACCAGCCTGGCTCCGCCACCGCCAACGCCCGCGCGCCGCGCTCGGCCGTCTCGCGATCGGTGAACAGCGCAAAGCATGTCGCGCCGCTCCCGCTCATCCGCGACAGATAGGCCTCGGGCAGCGCGGCGAGACGGGCAAGCACCGCGCCGATCTCCGGCATCAGGCTCAGCGCGGCGTCGGTCAGGTCGTTGCGGCATTGCCGCAGCAGCCCAAACAGGCCGACCGCGCTGCGCGGCGTCGCGCGCACGAACTGGTCGGTGGTAAAGTCGCGCTGTCGGGCGCGGAACACCAATGCGGTTGGCAATTCGCGGCGCGGGTTGGCGAGGACCACGCCGACCGCCGGCAGTGACGGCAGTGGGTCGAGGCGCTCGCCGATGCCGCCGACCCAGACCGGCCTACCGGCGAGGCAAGCCGGTACATCGGCGCCGAGCGCGGCGGCAATCGTTGTCGCGCCGGCATCGAGCGGCTGGCCCCAGAGCGCCGCGAGCGCGCGAATCGCCGCCGCCGCGTCACTCGAACCGCCACCGATTCCGGAGGCGACCGGCAGGTTCTTGACGAGGCGCAGCGCCGCGCGGGTCTTGATGCCATAGTGCGCCGCGAGCGCGCGGGCGGCGCGGAGCACGAGGTTCTCGTCGCCGCGTTCGGCCAGCGCCGCCGCCTCAGGCCCGCTTATCGCCAGAGATAGCGCATCGGCGGGCGCCGCGGTGATCTCGTCACCGATATCCGCGAAGACGACGAGGCTGTCGAGCAGGTGATAGCCGTCGCCCCGCCGGCCGACGACGTGCAGGTAGAGATTGATCTTGGCGGGCGCGAAGACGTTGACCGCTTCGCCGCGGGTACTCTCGCTCAGCCGCCGCGCTCCTCCGGCTGCTTCGGTACGGCCGGGGGCGTGCCCTGGTCCGGCGCGGCGGGACTTGCCGAGGCGGGCGTCGAAGGCGGCCCGAGGCCCTTCTCGAGCTTGCTCTCGATCGGCTGGATCTCTTCCTGGTCCGGCCCGAATTGCAGTGCGCGCCGCCACTGATAGCGGGCCTCCGTCAGCCGGCCGGTGCGCCAGTAGGCATCGCCGAGATGGTCGTTGATCGTCGCGTCCGAGGGCACCAGCTCGACCGCGCGTTCGAGAAATTCCACCGCGCTGGCGTAATCGCCCATCCGGTAATGCGCCCAGCCCAAACTATCGACGATGTAGCCGTCCTCAGGCCGCAGCTCGACGGCCTTCTCGATCATCTTGAGGCCCTGCTCGAGTTTCTCGCCGCGATCGATCCAGGAATAGCCGAGATAGTTGAGGATCAGCGGTTGATCGGGTTTGAGCGAGAGCGCGCGCTCAAGATCAGCCTCGGCCTTGTTCCAGTCGCCGGCGCGCTCGTAGGAGATGCCGCGGTCATAGAACAAGGCCCAGCGATCGGGGATGCCATGGGCGGTGGCGCGCTCGATCGCTTCGTTGTAGGCGGCGGCCGCTTCGTCGTAGCGCTTCTTGTTGCGCAGGATGTCGCCGAGCTGAATCTCGGCGCCGATGGTTTTCGGCTGCTCCTCGGCCATTTGCTTCAGTTGCGCGATCGCCTCGTCGGAGCGATCCAGATCGTCGAGATCGGCCGCTGCTCTCAGCCGTGCCGACCAGGAATAGGGCGAAGTCTTGGGGATCGACTGCAGCACGGCGAGGCTTTGCGCCGACTCGTTTTGCGTCGCCAGCACATCGGCGAGCAGCAACTGCGCGAGCCGGAAATCTGGCTGCAGCCACAAAGCGAAACGATCGTAGATGAGCGCCAGATCGATCGTCTCGGTCTGGTTCAAGACGCTCGCCAGATCAAACATCGACTCGGCCAATCCGTCCGCGGCCGACGTGATCATCGCCTTCGGCGCGCCCGGCGGGCGGGCCGACAGCACCGTCTGAGCGATCTCGCTGCCAATATTCTGGTCGATGAATTTCTGATAGAGCGCCTTCGCCTTGTCGGCCTTGCCGTGCCGCTCATAGAAATTGGCGATGGCGTCGGTCAGCCGCCAATTGAGCTGCTCGTTATCAGCGAGCGTCTTGGTGTAGTAGGAATCCGCCTTCTCGGTCTGCCCGGCGAAGTCATAGAGCAGGCCCAGCTGAAAATCCTTTAGCGGCTTGAAGCCGTTGAACTTGTCGAGCTGCTGCAACGCGGCGTCGGCGCCTTGCAGATCGCCCGCCGCCATTCGCGTCCAGGCGAGCGCCAACGGGCCGACAAATCGGTGCACCCCGTCTTGCGGGAGCGCGGCGGCGTATTTGAGCGCAGCAGCCGGCTCGCCCGCCTTGAGCCGGTCGACGATCATCACCAGCCCGGCCAAGGCATCGGTCGAATCGAGCTTCAGCTCCTGCTCGGCAAGCGGCTTGGCCCGGTCGAAATTGCCCGCTCCCACCGCCATCAGAAACGTACGGCTGATCAGTTCCGGCGAGGCGGGATCGGCGGCGATCGCCTTGTCGAACCATGACGCGGCGGCTGAGTAGTCGCGGATCTGCTCGGCGTGCCGGCCCGCGAGATAATCGCCGAACAGATCGGCGGAAGTTGCGGGCGCTGGTTTGGCGGTGCTCGGTGTGGGGGTTGGCGCGGCGCAAACGGGCAGCACCCATGCGGCCGCTACCAGCGCCAACCAGAGCGCTCTGATCCGCAGAACCCCCGATCCTTTGGCTGCTGCCTCTGTCATCGTCACCGTCCGCTTCGAGCAAAAACCAGGCCGCTACGCCCGTCACATGTTCGGGTAGTTCGGCCCGCCGCCGCCTTCCGGCACGACCCAATCAATGTTCTGCCCGGGGTCCTTGATGTCGCAGGTCTTGCAATGGACACAGTTCTGAGCGTTGATCTGCAGGCGCTTTCCGCCGCTTTGCCCGTCATCGACGATCTCGTAAACCCCGGCCGGACAATAGCGCTGTTCGGGCGAATCGTAGAGGCGGTAATTAATTGAAATTGCCTTTTCTGGATCGCGTAATTTGAGATGCGCCGGCTGTCCTTCGTCGTGATTGGTAAACGAGAAGGACACCGAGGTGAGGCGGTCGAAGCTGATCTTGCCGTCAGGCCGCGGGTAGCGGATTGGCGGCATCGCATCCTTGCGGGCGAGCTGGTCGTAGTCGCTGTGATTGTGGAAGGTCCATGGCGCCCGGCCGCGGAAGACGTAAGTGTCGAGCGCCGAGTAGGCGAGCCCGGCCCACATGCCGAGCCGAAAGCTCGGACGGATGTTGCGCACCCGGTACAGCTCGTCCCACACCCAGCTGCGTTCGAGCTCGGCGCGCGCGCTGGCGGTCTCGTTGCCGCTGAGGCGGGCAAAGATCGCCTCGGCCGCGACCATGCCCGATTTCATCGCGGTATGGCTGCCCTTGATCTTCGGCACGTTGACAAACCCCGCCGCGCAGCCGGTGAGCGCGCCGCCGGGCAGGTCCATCCGCGGGATCGACTGGAAACCGCCCTCGTTGAGCGCGCGGGCACCATAAGCCACGCGCCGTCCGCCCTCGAAGAAATGGCGGATCGCCGGGTGCGTCTTGAAGCGCTGAAACTCCTCGAACGGCGACAGATAGGGGTTGTCGTAGTCTAGCCCGATCACGAAACCGACCGACACTTGGTTGCCTTCGAGGTGATAGAGGAAAGAACCGCCATAGGTGCGGTTGTCAAGCGGCCAGCCGACCGTGTGCACAACGAGACCCGGCCGATGCTGTTCGGGGTCGATCTCCCATAACTCCTTGATGCCGATCGCGTAGGTCTGCGGGTCGCAATCGGCGCGCAGATGGAAGCGCTCGACCAGGGTCTTGGTCAGCGAGCCGCGTGCCCCCTCGGCAAAAAGGGTCTCGCGGCCGCGCAGCTCGACCCCCGGCGTGTAGTTGGCGGTTGGCTGGCCGTCCTTGCCGATCCCCATATCGCCGGTCGCGACCCCGACCACTCGGTCGGTCTCGTCGTAGAGCACTTCGGCGGCCGCAAAACCCGGATAAATCTCGACCCCCAGCTCTTCCGCCTGGGTCGCCAGCCAGCGGCAGAGGTTGCCTAGGCTGATGATGTAGTTGCCGTGATTGTGCATCTGCGGCGGGGTCGGCAGCCGCCAGGCCTTGCGCTCCGAAAGCAGCAGAAAGCGATCCTCGATCGCCGGCGTGTTGAGCGGAGCGCCCTTTTCTTTCCAATCCGGAAGCAACTCGTTCAAGGCGCGCGGCTCGAACACCGCGCCCGACAGAATATGCGCGCCGACCTCCGAGCCCTTTTCGACGACGCAGACAGAAATCTCCCTGCCGGCCTCGGCCGCGAGCTGTTTCAGACGGATCGACGCCGACAGACCGGACGGCCCGGCGCCAACAATGACCACGTCATATTCCATCCGCTCGCGTTCGACCACTTCGTTCTCGGGCACATCCACCTCGGGGCTCGTCTTGCCCCGGTTATATACGATGGCGGCAAAAACGGCAGCGCGGTGGTAGGCTTGACCGATGCCGCCGGAAACCCAACCCGCCGCCGCGATCGACCAGGCGCTCGCGCTGCTGCAATGGCAGATCGAGATGGGCGCCGACGAGGCGATCGGCGAGATCGCCCCGGACCGATTGGCAGCGCCGGAGTCGGTTGCGGCATCGCCGGCGGCAAGCACTGGACGGCCCATGCCGCCACCCAGCCGACCATCACCGAAAATTCAAGACCCCGGCAACATCTCCATCGGGGACGCAATAAGACGAGCGCCGATGCCGGCTTTCACCGCGCCGCCGCGCGCGCTGACCGAATCGGCGACGGAGCCGGTGCAGTCCGCCCGCGCCCTCGCCGCGCAGGCGGCGACGATCGAAGAGCTTGCCGCGCTTGTCGCCGGGTTCGACGCCTGCCCCTTGAAGCGCACCGCGACCAACACGGTCTTCGCCGACGGCAATCCGGCGGCGCCGGTGATGATCATCGGCGAAGCGCCGGGCGCCGATGAAGACCGCATGGGCAAGCCGTTTGTCGGCCGCGCCGGGCAGCTTCTCGACCGCATGCTGGCGGCGATCGGCCTCGACCGCACCGGCGTGCAGATCACCAACGTCATCTATTGGCGCCCACCCGGCAACCGCAAGCCGACCGCGCCGGAAATCGCGTCGTGTCTGCCGTTTGTGTTCCGCCACATCGTGCTGTCGCGACCAAAGGTGCTGGTGCTGGCCGGCGGCACCGCTGCGTCGACGCTGCTCGACACAGCGGACGGGATCACTCGATTGCGCGGCCGCTGGTTCGACCTCGCCGTGCCCGGTCTCGACGGACCGTTGCCGACTCTGCCGATGTTCCACCCCGCCTTCCTGCTGCGCAGCCCCGAGCTCAAGCGCGAGGCCTGGCGTGACCTCCTCGCGTTACAGGCGAAGCTGGCGGAATGAGGGAGCTATACCATGCCGCTCAACCATGATCGTCCGTTCCTTGCCGTCAATATCGCGCTGTTGACCGTGTCCGACACGCGCAGCTTTGACGACGACCGCTCCGGCAACACGCTCCAGGAGCGCGCCGAGGGAGCGGGGCACAAGATCGTCGCGCGCAAGATCGTCCGCGACGAGTT
>Ga0187784_10005758_pt1 | contig 10007 bp, 9 predicted proteins | sample 1015_SJ02_MP15_2_FD_132964 | JGI IMG/M metagenome (GOLD analysis project Ga0187784, IMG submission 132964) | Tropical peat soil microbial communities from peatlands in Department of Meta, Colombia - 1015_SJ02_MP15_20_MG | ecosystem: Environmental > Terrestrial > Soil > Wetlands > Peat | place... | reverse complement strand
AGGTTCATCTCGTCGATGGCCTCTCCGATGATGCGATGCAGGACGCTATGGCCACATCCAGGGCAATAATGAAAGGGAGTTTTCTTGAGAGATTTCGGTCTTGAAAATATTTTCTTCATCGACTGGTTTCTACTTTGCCCACCCCCACCCTCGCCCTTCCCCATCGAAGGGGGAGGGGAAAGTGTTGGAAGCCGGGTCTATCCCAATTTCTTCTGATAGTAATAGCTGGAGATCACCCTTGAAATTTCTAAGGGAGTAAGAATAATTCCCCCCGGTCTGCCATAAAAATGGACCTCTCCGTTTCCTTCAAGCGCCAATTTGACGTCCTCCAGCATTTGTCCCATGTTCATTTCAAATACAAAAAAATGCCTTACCTTCTTCGTCAATTCCTTGATGGCTTTATAGGGAAAAGGCCATAGAGAAATAGGCCGGATGAGCCCCACCTTCAGCCCTTCATCCCGCATCCTCTTGATCGCCCCTTTTGCGATTCTGGCCGCGATCCCGAAGGCAACCACCATCAATCTGGCGTCATCTGCAAAGGAGATCTCCCAGCTCACTTCTTCTTTGGTAATCCTTTCATATTTCCTCATCAGTTTCCAGTTGTGTTCCTCCTCTTCAAAAGGGTCTAAAAGAAGTGATCGAATGAATCGACTGGGTCTTCCTTTGGCGCCTGTCAAAGTCCAATCTTTATGGGGTAATTTCTTTATCTGAACCTCAGGGGGTAATTCAACAGGTTCCATCATCTGTCCAAGCATTCCGTCTCCAAGGATCACAACAGGAGTCCTGTATTTGTCCGCGAGATCAAATGCCTTATAGGTCAAATCGGCAAGTTCTTGGCACGAGTTCGGGGCAAGGACAATGGTGCGGTAATCCCCGTGCCCCCCTCCTCTTGTCGCCTGAAAATAATCAGATTGGGCTGGAGCAATGTTGCCCAGACCCGGGCTTCCCCGAGTCATGTTGACGATGACCGCCGGCAACTCCAAAGCAGCAAGGAAGGAAATACCTTCTTGTTTGAGGCTAATTCCAGGGCTTGAAGAGGAAGTCATCGCTCTTCCCCCAGCCATGCTGGCACCAATCACCATGTGGATCGAGGCGATCTCGCTCTCCGCCTGAATGAATACCCCATCCTCCAGTTTGGAGAGCCTCTCGGACATATATTCGGGAACCTCGTTCTGCGGCGTGATTGGGTATCCAAAATAGTACCGGCACCCCGAACGAACGGCTGCTTCTGCAAGGGCATGGTTTCCGCGCATTAAAACCTTAGGCACGATACACCTCAATCGCAATTTCAGGGCATGAAATGGCACAGAGACCACATCCCGTGCACTTTCTGCCTTCCTTCTTTAAATGTTTTTCGACAAAAGAGGCAGGGTAGTAACCCTTTTGATTCATTCGATCAGAAGATTCTATTAACCGATGTGGGCAGACAGAAATACATAACTTACAATCTTTACACAATTCCGCATCGATTTCGATCATCCCTGACGTCAAAGCTCTCCTCCAAAAATCTCTTTGGAACGTAATATCTTGACCGACAAAGTAATTTATTATAAAGTTTAATATCTTTAAAATCAATGCCTTTAGAGGCGGTAATGGATCCTCGATTAAAACGCTTGGACAGGGAACAGAAGCGCTTAATTATGATCGGAGGAAAAGGGGGTGTCGGAAAGACTACCTGCGCCTCTGCAATTGCACTCCATTTCTCCCAACAGGGGAAAAAGACTTTGATCATCTCGAGCGACCCCACTCCCTCGCTTTCAGACATTTTTGAAATGGAGATTGGCGATCAGGAGAGACTCATTAAGAATGCGAAGAACTTATACGGAATCGAGATCAGTTCTGATGTGGTCTTGAAAAAATGGAAGGACCGATTCGGACCGGAGATCCACGAAGTGGTATCCTCCTTTACCACGCTCGATTACGATTTTGTGGACTATATCGGAGGCGCGCCGGGGATAGAAGAAGAGTATATGCTCAATTATATTCTGGAGTTAGTCGAAGGCGGGCAATATGATTTAGTCGTCTGGGATACAGCTCCTGCCGGCCACACTCTGAGGCTTCTTCATCTCCCTCAGATATTCCTTAAACATCTCGAGGCCGCTACCAAATTTTATATGAACTTATACAGTTACTTTGAAAAGTTAAAGGAAAGTGTGAAGTTAAAAAAAGGCAAGAGGTCTCTATTAGAAATTATTAGCGGATGGGAGGATTTGGCAGAAAAAGTTGTCAATTTTATTCGGGATCCTCAAAAATCCAACTTCATCATTGTGACCATACCTGAAGCGCTCGGCGTCCGGCAGACGGAGAGGATCATTAAAGATTTTGATGACTATCAACTCGAGGTTAACCATTTAATCATCAATTACGTCATTCAGGAGGCAGACTGCAATTTCCATAAGATCAGAAAAGAGATGCAGCAACACTACATTCAGACACTAAAAAATCAATATTCTCACAGGATTGGATTGATAGAGCTCCCTCTTATGCCACAAGAGATAAAAGGTGTCGAGAGGATTAACAAAATTTCGGAAATTCTTTTTAAGGAGGCATAGAAATGACCGTTCTCTCCAATAGAGCAAAAAGTTTGAAGCCCTCCCCTACCCTTGCCATCAATGCCAAGGCAAAGGCGATGCAGGCGCAGGGCATCCGTGTCATCAGTTTTGGTGCGGGGGAACCGGATTTTGATACCCCTGAGAACATTAAACAGGCCGCGAAGAAAGCACTTGATGAAGGTTTTACCAAATATACCCCGGTTGGAGGTATTGATGAGTTAAAAGATGCCATCATCAAGAAATTTCAGCGAGATAGCGGCTTATCCTATAAAAGGTCTGAAGTTTTAGTATCGTGTGGAGGGAAACATTCCTTCTACAATCTGGCGCAGGCCATCTTCGATCATGGAGATGAAGTGATTATCCCGGCTCCTTACTGGGTGTCCTATCCTCCCATGGTGGAACTCGCAAACGCGACGGCGGTTATTGTGGAAACGACGGAAAAGAATCAGTTTAAGATAACGGCAGAGGATTTGAAAAAGGCAATCGCATCAAAAACCAAAGGCATGGTTCTCAATAGCCCATCCAATCCTACAGGAAGTGCTTATACGAAAAAGGAACTAGAGAAAATTGCAGAGTTGGCGATTTCGAGGAACTTTTTTATCATCTCGGATGAAATTTACGAGAAAATTGTCTACGATGGTTTCAAGTTCACAAGCATTGCCTGTCTAAGTGAAGAGATGAAGAAAAGGACGATTATTGTCCACGGCGTTGCCAAGACCTACGCCATGACAGGCTGGCGGATTGGCTATACGGCCGGAGCCGAAGAGATTATTTCGGCCATGAATAATATCCAGAGCCAGAGCACCTCAAACCCCACCTCCATCGCTCAGAAAGCTTCTGTAGAGGCCCTCATCGGCCCACAGGATGAGGTAGAGAAAATGGTTTCTGCCTTCGCCCAGAGACGGAACTATATTGTGGACCGTTTGAATAAGATGTCGGGAGTCTCTTGCTATAAGCCAGTGGGCGCCTTCTATGTTTTTCCAAACTTTTCCTCTTATTACGGGAAGTCCTACGAGGGGAAGAAGATTGAGAACTCCACGCACCTTGCTGATTACTTCTTGGATGTGGCCAGGGTGGCGGTTGTCCCGGGAGTTGAATTCGGAGCTGATTCCTTTGAGAGGCTTTCCTATGCCACCTCCATGGAAAACATCAAAGAAGGGTTGGATCGAATTGAAGAAGGGCTTAAAAAGCTCGCTTGAAATAGTCTTTCAATATAGAGCGGTGGTCAAAAGCGATCTGATCGGGGAGGTTCGATTCATTAAAGATTCCAATTTCAAGTGCGTCATCCTTGGCCTGAGGTATTCCCTTAGCTTTTGCAATATAAGCTGTTGAAATACTGTGGTGTCTTGGATCTCTTTTTGGATCTGAATACGTGTGAAGTTGTCTGACTAATTTTACATCCAAATTGGTTTCTTCTTTAGCTTCCCTGACAGCAGCCTCTTCCAAGGATTCCCCATAGTCGACGAATCCTCCCGGGATAGCCCAACCCTGGGGTGGGTTCTTTCGCTTGACCAGCACTATTCCCTTTGATTCGATCTCGATGATGATATCCACCGTTGGGATAGGGCTTTGGTAAACCTCGATCTCTTCCCTGCATTTCGGACATCGAATGGTTTTTTTCGCCATCCCATTCACTCGCGTTTGATGAAACTTTTGGGCGCTGGATTAAGAGAAGGGAAGCGCCCCTGGCGTGACTCGAACACGCGGCACACGGATTAGGAATCCGTTGCTCTATCCACCTGAGCTACAGGGGCAACCTGCGTAACTATACAAGCTTGCTATATTTTCGTCAATGATGAATTTTAACCCTCTCAAATTTTGATTGACATCCAAACGCTCATCTAATAATTTTAATTAGGGAGTTAATTAATATTTGATGACATAAAGGGGCGTGTACAGGCCAGCAGTTAACCCCGTTAGAAAGGACGGGGCTAAATGCTTGGGCTTTCTAACGGGGTTAATGGGAAGTCGAAAAATGGTAACCAAAATAGTTTTTTTGATAAGCTTGGGGGTGTTCTTACTTTCTGCGAATCCGCCCCTGGCGGACTGCGTGAGTCTGGTTGGTTTCACCGATTGGTTTGCGCAAGAAACCCATAATCTTGTCTTCTATCGAGGATCAAGACCGTTAGCAAGTCTTAACGTCCCTTATTGCTCAATCAATCCCTCATCAACCATTCTCCTCATTAAAAGTTATGTGTGCGACTTGGACAAGATTATTATAGACGGTGAGGAATGTACGATTATGACGGTTACATCGGCATCTTTTTAGCAGATGTTTATCGGAGGCTCCTGATGCAGAATCTCTGCCTGCCCTCTCCCCAGATGGGGAGAGAGGGAGAGTAAGCGGGTGAAGGGTTACCTTTATTCTTCTCTTTTTTCCTTTCTCTCTTTATCCTTTTTCTCCTTTTCTTCCAACTGCTTCTTCATGCTTTCCACCTTGTCCTTGAACTCCTTTGTGACAGCATCCGATGTAGATTGATTGCTAATGATGTGAGGAGTCATCAGCAGGATCAACTCATCTCTCTTCGTCTCGTAGCTCTGAAACCCGAACAGGCCCCCTATTATGGGAATTTTGCTCAGCAGAGGGATACCTGATGTTATCTTTTCCTTAGACTCTGAAATCAATCCTCCGATCACAATGGTCTCTCCTTCCACGACCGAGAGAACGGTCTTAGCAGTTTTCTTTGTAAATGCAGGAATACTGGGAAGATTGCCAAGGGCGGCAGACGCAAGCACGTTGCTATCTTCGATGCTGATCTCCAGACTCACCAGTCCTCCATCGCTGATGCGAGGCGTAAGGGAGAGAATAATGCCGATATCTTTATATTCGATTGTCCCTTCGACCACGCCTGCACCCGTGGTACTTGTGACTCCCGGCGTCGTATAAGTATTGGTGAGAATTGGCTGGGATTGTCCTACTTGAATTTTCGCCTCCTTATTGTTTGAGGCAATAATCTGGGGTGACGAAATTACTTTCAGTCGGTCCTGTGACGCCGCTAAATCGATTGCTGCGGATAGTCTTCCTCCCAGCTCCACAATGGCGTACCGTAAACCACCGTAACTGGCGAGGGGCGCAGTGAAAGGATTGAGAGGGCTCGTAGTAGTATTCCCCAAAGAATCGGTGGTGGTTTGAACAGGTGGCTGGCTCTGAAGTGCAGCCCCTTGAGCGTGGGAACTTGTCACATGACTTGACACAAAATTCGCCCATTCGATGCCGAATTTGTTTGTCTCATCAAGGGTGACTTCAGCCAAAAGGACCTCGATCAGCACCTGCTTAGGGTAGATATCCAGCTTCTTAATCGTCTCAAGAATTGCTCTATAATCCCTGTGAAAGGCTTTAATGAGCAGTGAGTTGGTGGGTTCATCAACGACAATTCCGATCTCTCCCTCTGGAACGCCCCCTACCTCTTCCTTCCCAGGAGCTGGAGGAGTGGTAGGGGTCGGAGCCGGCTTTGCCCCCCGGGGAGTCGTTTCCGCCGGTGCTCCGCCTTTTTCCACCTTCTTCTCTTTGGCCTTAATGAATACTTCTTTCAATACATCAGCCAGGTCTTTGGCCTTCGCATTCTGGACGTAGTAAACAAAGACACTTAACTTCGACCCTTCTCCTGGTATCCTGTCGAGCTCCTTGAGCCATCCCTCGACTTTTTCAAAGATATTGGGAATGGAACTGACGACCAGGAGCGAATTGATCCGGGTGATGGGCGTAAAAGTAATTCCGACCCCTCTCGCTGATTTCGTAGATACCTCAAAGGAAGAGAAGATACGCTCCATTTCCTTAGCCACCTCAGTGACATCGGCGTTCAAGACCGGGTAGATTCTCACTCTGGTATCGGTAAAAATATCAATATCGAAAAGTCCGATGATGTCGAGCGATTTCTTAACATTAGAGGCCACATCGCTGATAATAAGGATATTGTGAGGAGGGTGCTCGACAATATCCGCCCCGTCGGAGAGAAAGGGCTTGATCAATTTGGAGGCTTCTGTCGCAGGAATGTATTTCAAAGAAACAATTTGAATCGTGTATTTCTCATCAGAAAGCACTTTTGTTCCCCCCCGGAGGGTTGTCGGAGGAACATACGTTTTCTTTGCGTCGCTTAAAGGAACAATCTCATAAAGACCGTCCTTCTCCACTGCTGTGGCCCCGTTTAATCTTAAAATCGACTGAAAAATCGGAAAGACTTCTTCGGCCGGGAGCTGACCCGTGGTGTGAATGTTGACAGTCCCCTTTACCCTGGGGTCGATAAGATAGTTGATCTTCATTATTTCTGCCATCACCCGAATCACTTCATAGATGTCCGCATTGTCAAAATTGAAGATGACTCCAGAACCTGTTGGAGAGATCCCTGGTCTTACCACTGGAGGTACGGGTGGCTGTGATGGTGCTGGTGGTTGAGCTCTTGGAGAAGTTGGAGGTTGTGATGTAGCTGCAATAGGCGGCTGTGGTGAGGGTGTTGGGGACAGTGTCAATGGTTGGGCTTCAGCTGATTTTGCAGGCTGAGTTGCTGCCGGAGATTGAACTCCCGCGGGTGTTGCAGGCTGTGATTTTGGTGCAACAGGTGGCTGTGGTGAAGGCGTTGGAGACAGTGTCAACGTTAGGGTTTCCACTGATCTTGCAGGTTGCGTTTGTGCCGGAGGTTGGGCCTCCACTGGCGTTGCAGGTTGTGATATGGATGAAACGGGTGGCTGTGCTGAGGGTGTTGCCGACGGTGTCGGTTTGGCTTCAGCTGATTTTGCAGGCTGTGATGATGCCGGAGATTGAATTCCCACTGGGGTTACAGATTGTGATGCGGCCGCAACAGGTGGCTGTGTGGGAACTCTATCTTGGGTGGTCGATTGGGATTCCGGGGTTTGAATTTTCTGAGGTTCAGGGACAGTGGGTGACACGGCCATCTCTTCCTTCGCATTGCTAACCTGTTGCGTGAAGGTTTCTACCGGCCCCTCCCTCAGTTGAGCTTTCTTTCCAGCACAGCTTAGCATGCCGCCTACCAAACAGAGAATAAGAATGCTTATCCAGATACGTCTCATTTTAATTATATCCCCCTTCTTCAATTTCCCTCCGTTTCTTGCGTCGGAGCAGCTTCTGGAACCCCTGTGGGAGCCCCCGGAAGTGCCGGATTTCCAGAAGTCGGCGGATAAGATGGATAATTTGGAAAAGGTATTCCCCCTCTTCTCGCAGGGGAGGGAGGAAGGGAGGGGCTTACAGGCACAGAGGGCAGAGGTGTGGCGACTCTTCCCTGTATTGCAGGAGGAGTTGGCCCGGAGGTCCCAGGGGGTGTCGGGGTTCCTGGGGGAACAGGCTGAGTACTTGTGACCGCAGCCGGCTTACCCTCTGTTTTGACATCCGTCCTTTTCTTTGGCATCTTCGAATCGTAAAGCAGAACTTCAAAAGTATCCCCCTCTGCCTCCAATGTGATCCGGTCAGATAATATTTTTGTCAGCTTATATTCCCCAATCCGCTCCCCTGGTTTCACAGTGAACGTTTCCCTCTCGCCTTTTCGGAGGAGTCTTCCGGGGTTGGCGATGGAGGCGGCTTGGTAATCTCCATGAATGGTCACTCCGTACAAGACAATTTGAGGACGCACAAGCTCTTTTTTCCCGTTGCCCATGCCCATGGGAATCGGAAAATCCTTTCTTTCCGGGCTGAAGATATTCTTCTCAGCAATCGAAATATAGGATTTGATAGTGGTAGGATCCTTTTGAGTTCTTATCATTGAGGGGACTTCCCGCTTGCCGCCTTCCGGCTTGCTTTGGGATCTCTTCCCCACGTTCTTTTCGGGTACCAATTGGATTGGTTGGGTCCATAACTCGTAATTCTTAAAGATCAGGAGGAGAACCACACCAAGAAGCAAGAAGGTTAAGTATCCATACTTGGATGACATTATCCCTGTCTCCCTTTTTCTTTGGTTTTGGTCTTGTTCATCAATCCAGAGATAATCAGACTTCCCTGGATACTATTGGGCATCCTTGGGTTGAAGACGAGGAAATCCATTTCAGAGATCATCAATCCTTTCTCATGGTGTTCGATATCATACATAAATTGCCCCAGGCTCAACATACTGTTGACTGGATTAAGGTCAATGTGAAGCGAAATCTTTTGGTAGACGTCCATCTCTTTTGGCTCCAGTATCCTGAAACTCCGGACGCCGATCCCGTTCTTCTCGGAAAGCCGCTTCACGATCTCCTGAAGATTGGCCGCTCCAAGTTGGGGTGTTTCTCCCGAAAGGAGCTTTTGCTGAGCCTCCTCATACAGTTTAACCGTCCGGTTGAGTTCCTCTTCAATTGCCTTCCGATTCTGGAGAAACTGTTCGTATTTCAATAAGGCTCTTTTCTTCAACGTAATCTCCTCCTCAGCCTTCTTTTTCGCTTCGATGAGGGGAAGGATTCCAAAGAAAGTAATCAGGATCACCGTCGCGATCCCCACCACCACAAAAAGAAATCTTCTCTGAGAAAATTTCACGTTCTTTAGAAACTCGAGGTTGTCGGGAAACGGAAACCTTTTCAAGAGATTACTTCCTCCTCTCAATTCTCGCCTTGATCTTAAATCTCTCCTTCTCCTTATTCCCGTCGCCTCTCATCTGCATCTCCTTTGTCACAGGGGCCATAAATTCCACTTTCTCAAAGAGAGGAGACTTATCAAGAAGAGGAATCAGATCAGAAGCTGAATCCGCAAAGCCGCTCAGTTCAATTTCCTTGCCGTTATATTTGAGATTCCAGATCCAGGTCGTATCGGGAAGAAGTTTGGTCAGCTCTTGCAGGATCTCCACTTTGCTGATCTCGGCTGATCTGATCTGATCGAGTTCGGACATTTCCTTACAACAATTGTCCCTCTGTTTTTGTAACTTTTCAAGGGCCTCCACTTCAGGCCTTCTCTTTCTTATCTCGGCGTTGACCGTATTCAATTCGCTCCTGTATCGAATAAAAATCCCCCCTCCCCATGTCAAAGTCAAGAAGAGCGCCAGAGAGGTAAGGGCGACCAGGACAGGCTTTCCGATCTCCCTCACCTTCTTCCTCATCTCAAAGGGGAGGAGATTCAAATCCACCCGTGGGCTGACCAATCCCTTGAGGGGGATCCCGATGGAAGCATAAATTTTGTACGGTTTGGACCCTATTTCCCCTCCTTGAATACGATCCATGGGAGGGAGCAAAACGTCTTTGAGTTGTTGCGCTTCTTTGAGATTCGCCACAATGGTCTCATCGACGCCTAACCCGTAAACAAAGAAAGTGGAGTTTGCAGAAGGTTGAATACCCCCCGAGCGCTTGAAGGTGCTGATCACCTTCGCTTCTTTCTCTTCCTCGGGAAGAGGCAGATGAAGGCTTTCCCTCCAATCCTTTCCCTGGACCAGATTCATCTCAAAAAACGGTTCTGAGACATCAATCAAAACCGAGGTTTCGCTCTCCCCGCCCCCTTTGTTGTAGAAAAAAAGATTGACCGCTGCGGTAGAGGGAATCTGGATT
>Ga0187784_10005757_pt1 | contig 10008 bp, 8 predicted proteins | sample 1015_SJ02_MP15_2_FD_132964 | JGI IMG/M metagenome (GOLD analysis project Ga0187784, IMG submission 132964) | Tropical peat soil microbial communities from peatlands in Department of Meta, Colombia - 1015_SJ02_MP15_20_MG | ecosystem: Environmental > Terrestrial > Soil > Wetlands > Peat | place... | reverse complement strand
GGTTGATTGATACTGTAGAGAATATGGTCAAAGATGAAGAAACCGTCCCACCCACAAGTTTCCGCTTCAAGGGCAAGTTCAGCCAACTCTCTAGTGGATCCGCAGCAGTCGCCGAAATTTGGAATGGCAATCCCAAAGTGCAACTTCAGATTCCTCGGACGTTTAGAGTGCTAGTGCAACACAAACTGGAACAAAGTTAGTTATAACTAGTTGACCCACAAGCGCTTGGTCGCCTTTTTGATGCTCACAAGTCGAATCGAGCCAGAATCGCTTAAACTCAGTTCCGACAGACATAGCAAAGACATACAACCAAGGGTTGACCCCAAGGCTAACCCGGAACATGTACGTCCGAGGTAAAGAGTGTGGGAGCTGAACCTGTCGAGTGCCGGCGTTGCGGTTTGATTGAGAGAGTGGATGTTCGAGGGCTAGATCAGTTTGACATTCAGTGCTACGAGTGCGACGATTGTTCTGTCTGCGACTCCTGCCGGCATTATGATGGGTACAGATGCCCAGACTGGCCGGCTTGTAATTACGAAATTTGAACAACTGCGAATTGCCAAAAATTCAAACCATTTGGGTTGCACAGTCAACATTCATAATGTACTCTTGACACGCGAACCACCAAACCATTCGCAAAATGGGAAAACTAACATCTTCAGCAGCGCCGCCCTCATGTAGAGCACTTCGGTGGACGATTGGCTCAGATTATTGCGTACGCTCCATGTGCAAATAGCCCCAAAAATGCTTACGTCAACCGCTCCCCGCAAACATGACACCAAGACAATCAGGCCACTAGCTCGGTTCCCGGAGGTGGCGGGATAGGAGGTTCTGTTGCAAAATAGGGGCATCGGAAACCCCTGTTGCGTGTGCGGGGCATGGTCGGTTAATGCTTAATCTTATCTCCAGTAGAAATAACGGTGTCTCGTCGGTTTCTTGAGTGGATAGGTAAGCTCCTGAAGGTTGAGGGGTACATGACTTCAATGTCTTTTACCTCTGCATTTTTGAGGGGTTCATCGACGGTTATGAGATATTTGCAATGGTGGTAAGTCGCTAGGTGCAGATGAAGCGCATCTGGGCTTTCAACCCCATACTTCACTGAAAAGAGCGATATCATACCGAACGTAAGAGGCACAGGGACGAAAGGCTTGAACTCAATGCCGAGCTTACGTAAATATAAGATGAAGGCATTCACAGATAGTACGAATTTTCTTTTCTCATCCTCCGTCAGAGGGTATTGTTGTTTCTGCGTTTGGAAGAATCGTGGATTTCTAAGATCGCGTATCATCTTAACAGCGATTCGGTAATCTAGCACCGCTTGGTGTAGTTCAGCTAGAGCCCATTCAGAAGTTACAATGGGTGTATCGTACTGGTTGTTCTTTACATCTACAAGAAGTTCCATAGATTGTCTAGCTTTATCGCGCTCTTTGAATTTCAACCATCGTCGGGTTCGATAGTAAATTGCCCAATTCACCAAGACGCTGGTGTCTACGTAAGAGGTTTCAGTCGCCAAAGATGAGTTTCCAGAGGCTTCTTGATCTGCGGCGTCTTGGCCTTCGAGGACGCCTTCTACGTTCCGCCAATGCCTACGGCCTCTGTGTCATTATGGGAGTTGGCTTAACTAAAAAATGCTTACAGTTTCAGGTCTTCCGCATGATTCAGAATGCGAGCCGTAAAACTGCAAAGTCTTAAGAGCAAATTTGTTAGTAGTCGTCGCACCATTTCCAGCCAGTTATCACATGTTCTTTGTATTTGCCTTCTGTGAGTAACTCTTCGCCAATCTTTTTCTCAAGTTCTTCTCCATGACTGGATGACATGTTCGCGGGTCACTACCTAGAAGTTAAATTAGCTTTTCGGACCGAGGTAACGCTACGTTGTCGTCACCTGCCGTAGATTTGTTGGGGCTGTTACTTTCTGTCACCTAGAGACTGAGATCGTGGTCCCATTATGAGCCTTGGGCGAGGATGGTGAATTGGTTGCTTGCGTCGGGCGCGTAATCCGCGCCCGCAGTCCACTGAAGAACATAGTACGAGTGAGTGTAGGAGGCAATGTTCGGATAGATGACATTCTCAAAGTACCATGCCGACGCCCATACGCCAAGATATGTCACCCCATACAAAATCACAACCATCCGTCCACTCGCGTCGGTTAGAATCTCAATAACGCACACATCCTTATTCCCAGGCGGAATCGCCACGGAGGAGGCAGGTACCGACGCAACCTGCATCCCAGTCCTATTCGTCCACATGTAATTGCCATTAACCTCGCTAACTGTGAGAGGTGCTTGGTCAGCGGGGTTGCTGGTGGTCTCGTAATAGTTGGTGACCATATTCACCCCGTCCCCCCCGATGACGAAGATTAACGGAGCTGTCGTGGTAGGACGACCCGTACTCGTATCCACATAGGCGGTGTTATCGTCGAAGACAGTCGGCTGCGGGTTAGTTAACATCCCCGAAATGAAACCCAGCGGCGTAGTATCCCTGCCCACCTGATACCCCACCCCACAGCACTTCGAACCGTGATTAAGCCCGTTAACGGTAAGGTCTCCGATCACAAGCAACACCTGCCCACTCGCATCCCCAGTAAACCCAGCCAAAGAACTCAAAGGCGTGGGAGGAATCGTAGAGGTCGAGACAGCCGTAGAGGTTGTAGTAGTCGTCCTTGTTCCCGTACATACAGTAACAGTTGTTGTCGTAACCGTGGTGGATATGCTTGTGGAACTTGTTGTGGTAAGAGATGTGGAAGTGCCTGTCGTGGTCGTGCTGGTTGTAGTGGTCGTTGTGGTCGGTGAAGTCACGGTAGCCTCGCCGATAATGCTGGTTGTCTGAGTCGTGCTAGTGCTGGTTGTCGTGCATACTTGACCGACCGTGGCAGTGCTTATCGAAGTCGTGGTTGTCGTCGTGAGGAAGGTAGAAGTTGATGATGTCATCGTGCTCGTAGTTGAAGAGGTAGTTGTAGTGTAGGTCTGCGTGGTTGACACTACTTGATTCAGGTCGAGAGTCAAAGTGCCAGGACCACCCACTGTTACGGTAGTAGGAGTAGAAGAGGAGCTAGACAGAGACAGCCCACCAGACGCACTCCAGCCCGAAAACACGTAACCCGAGGGAACATTCGCGCACGCTGTTTCAGTGTTACTGAATTCTGGTTCCAAGTTTGGATCGAAGATTGACTGCCCATTCGTATAGTCAGTGGACGAACATCCCCAGCTAATCGAACCCACCGTGGACGGACTCGTATCGAAAGTAATCTGGGCTCCGTAATCGGCTTGAAGATACCCAGACGAACCGCTCACGGTACAGCTACCCGGATTCTGGATATTACTTGAGCAAGTTACGCCACCACCATGCTCCCAATGGTCAAAGTCCCACCCGCTTGACGGAGAAGGCAAATTGGCTGTAGGCGAGAAGCTGCTACCGCAATTCGTTGAGTACTGCCCATTCGTGAAAGTGCCACCACAAGCAGAAATTGAACCAACAGAAGAGGCTCCCAAGAAACTAGTCGGATTCGTATCGAAAGTGACGATGTAGCTAGTGCTCTCTGGGAAGACAATCCGATTGCCGCTCGTTAAGCATGGGCCTAAATTGAGATTGTTTTCCTCAGCGGTATAACTGAATGGACTTGACGGGCAGGAAGGTGAAATAATATTTCCATTCTGGTCGGTCAAACCGTTCGTGATTGTAATTGTTGTTCCCGAATTGAAATTTGCCTCTGAACCGCCTCCATATCCGAAGATGTTGAACTCCGAGTCTTGCCAATTTTGGTACAGATTTAGGACTTGGTCAGTTACTCCCATACCATAACAAGTATCCGAGACGCAGAACTCGCCCTCGTCGATGGAGCCATACGTGCTGCTTTCATAGTTAGAAAAACCGATCATCAACATGTTGGCAAGATTAGTGGCTGCCTCAGATGGTGCACTAACGGCGGGACCGTTTGCATAACAACCTGAAGCTTCCGTTGCAGTGCCCGCGAAGTAGCTCCAAGATGTGCCCCCAGGTGGAGCCGTGTAGCTCGTGCATGATGAGTCATGGCCAATCAGCCAGTATTGGATGTAGGTACACCCCGAGACGAAGCATGCAGTACACAGAGTACCGTAACAACCGACATAGTTCAGGTACACGAATTGCTCCCATCCAGTAGCCATTTGGCCACCTGTATAGCTTGTTGTGGTTGAGAACGTGTTTGTATTGACTTGGAGACTGTAGCGATTGCTTCCCGCGCTACTGTCGCTTTCAGATGTCAGACCAGTGACGGATGAAAATCCTCCAACTGAACTACCAATCAATGTACTGGGCGATTCCGCAACCCAGTCCCCGTAAGCACCGCCGACCGTTGATGGCATTAAGGAATGAGTTAACGGGATAGGAGGGGCAGTAACACACTTGGTGGCATTCCAGGTAGTACTTGGATAAGTGATGACAAAACACCCCACTTTCGGAGGAGGATTTTTAGACATGAATCCACGCCACGAAACTGCATTCGCGAAATGAGGTGTCGCCGTGGATGAAGTCATATCTTGCAGCAAGGCAAAGTGGCTAGGGCCACGAACAGGAACCGCTAGCATCCCGCACAAGAGTAGCAAAAGGATTACGAGACTACGGCAGAGCAATAGAATCCTTGTTCAGCAGACCGAAAAAATCCAGTAATTTGGCTTCTAGTCAGTAAAGAATCAACTTTCCGTTTTTTCATTAAGGCAACTTGCTCAATTCAAGAGAAAAAAGTCAACACACTCATGATACTTTAGTCACTTTCTGTGCCGACCAAAGTAGAACAGCGCAGCTACTAGAACAATTGCTATCACAAAGGCACCTAACTGTCCGAAATTTGCTTGCGTCATTATTGCGCCCGCAGGCCCCAAAGGAATGTTTGGTGCTGTCACACAAGCTACTGAAACCCATGTTTGTCCTGAATTGGAGGAAGTCCAACAGCCAACCCCAGGAGGTGGATTCAATTGACCATAATGTGGTGCCCAAATGTGCACGAAGAAAGCTGGGCAGCCGTCCGCTATCGTGCATGACGGTTCTTGGCCATAGTAACCAGTCGCTTGAATTTGCTTTCCAGCGTCACTCTGAGCAGGACCAGCAATTACGCTTTGGGAAAAGTCAAGCATCGGAGAGGGTGGAATTCCTGGAGCGGTTCCGTTCGTGTTGATTTCCCAACCAGTACACGGACCGCTAGCCGGTCCCACCGGACATTGAAACTGTGTAAGTTGACCGTAGATTGTTACATAACTAATTTGGGCATATACGCTGTTCTGGAGAAAGAACAAGGAACTAAGCAGAACAGTGGATGCTAGCATAACATGAGAAGCTTTCAAGGTCCTTCTCACACTCACAAATAAAATAGCTATTCGAGTTTCTTGACAATCATTATTTTTCTGTTCTTTCGCACTTCAGTTTCCCAGTCGAGTACATCACCTACTGAGAGTTGCATTTCTTTCGCTATTTCTTCAGGAATTGTTGCTCGCACTGACGGTGAGTTGCTGTTTGCCTTGGCTACGGTTGATTTCTGCCCCATTTTGCGTCAGTTTAGCTATCTACCTACGTTACCTATAACCTTATCTACCTGTTAGGTGTATAGGTAGCATAGGTAGATAGAGAATGGCTATTGACGCACGCCCTCAAAGAGCCTTAGCAATCTACGCGAAAGGCAACCAGATCAAGCGAGTTGATGGTTCGACATACCGAGTTAAATCCCAGTCGGGTAATGGATGGTATGATGTAACGAAGGAGGGTGACAGTTGGAAATGTCTCTGCAAAGACTTCGAGTTCAGAGGCGACAAGCAACCCTGCAAGCATATTCACTCCGTTTTGTTCAGCTTGACGCTTCGAGACTCGATTATTACTTCACCCGACACTATCCCCCGCAGCGAAGAAACTGAACCAACCGAATGCCCACAATGCCAAAGCAACCGCATAGTAAAACGCGCCTTACGCCGAAATGTTAGAGGCGTAACGCAAAGATACTGGTGTAAGGCTTGCAATCACCGATTCGTGGTTGACTTAGGCTTCTCACGGATGAAAGCGAATCCACAGGTCATAACGGCAAGCCTAGACTTGTTCTTCAAAGGCGTGAGCCTTCGGAAGATTGTAGACCACATCAAACAATTCTATAACCTCAAGGTAAACGCATCAACCGTTCTGAGGTGGATACAACGCTACACAGAGCTAATGGATGAATTCGCCAAGAACCTCGTTCCTAAAGTGTCGGATAAATGGCACGCAGATGAGACAGTCGAAAATGTGAACGGCAAAAATAGATGGCTGTGGAATCTTATGGACTCCGAATCCCGATTTTTGATTGCCTCTCGACTTACGAAAGGCAGAACGGACTTAGACGCTCGAAACCTGTTCCTTGACGGATTAGATAGAACTAACAAGGCTCCACAAACCATCGTTACGGATGGGCTAGTTTCATACGTCAATGCTTACGATGCGACGCTCAAGTACAAAGGTGTGAAACATATTCGAAAGCCACGATTCATTGATCTAGCCAACAACAACCGGATCGAGCGTCTCCATTCGACCATGCGTGAGAGAACGAAAGTTTTGCGCGGCTTCGATTCGGACTCGACAGCAAGCGACCGGATGCAAGGCTACCGAACGTACTATAACTTCCTTCGTCCACACATGGCTTTGAATGGTCAAACTCCTGCCCAAGCAGCGAATCTCGAATTAGACCTTAACGGAAACAGGTGGAAGTCGTTGATTGCTCAAAGCGTGAAGAACGGGAGTGTTCCCCCGCAGGATGAGAAGAAAGCGAAGTTTCGGAAACGCGCTGCTATCGGAGTGGTTCGAAGATACAAGAAAGGCAAAGCAAGCCTAACATGGGTACAAGGCATGATCGCCTACCTACGACAAAAGAAAGGACTCACGGAAAAAGAAATCAAACAAGTGTTACGCTATATGGATGCTGAGGATGTTCAACTCTAAGTTTACCCGAGATTTTTTATTCAATCAATTGGTAAGCTTCACCTAATGGCGTTGATTAAATGCCAAAGAAGCCGAAACCAAAACGCCATAGGAAGAAACCTTTCTGGTGGCCGTTCTAACCATCAACAAGAATACCACGTTGTACCTTGATTCCTCAGTTCTCTTGGATTGGTTTCTAGTCCGCACGGTTTCTTCCAAAGAATTCATTGAGGCGGCATCGGATAGGATCATGCCATCTTACACACTAATCGAGAATTTTCTGAACAACCCAAACCAATATCCTGCTGGTTGCTGTACCTCAGACTGGGCGTTGGCTGAAGCGGTTTCAGTGATTAGACGCGCACGCATAGAACTCTCAATGTTCCTTGATGTTGTTCCACTAAGGTTCTACGACAGGGTAAAGGATGCGCCTAGGTATGCTCTCACTTCCGTACAGATTGAACAAATCAAGGAACAACTAGCGGACTTCCGAAAGAGGGCTAGAACATGGGTAAGTGGCAAAATGTCCATCGTCATCTTACCAAGCGTAGCAACTGAAACTGGCATAGAGCCCTTCATTACGGGTTTCGGCCTTGATACAGAAGACGCATTTCATCTATCCATAGCAACTGGGAATCTGTGCGATGTTTTCGTAACGCGGGATAACGATTTTGCGTCCAAAAAGAAACTGATTGAGAAAGAGATTAAGGGTCACGGCATAAAGATAGCCACTCCTGCTTTCGTTCTAAATTCCTTGAAGGCACTTCGGTAGTTCTATGCCCCGCACATGCAACAGGGGTTTCCGATGCCACTATTTTGCAACAGAACCGGATAGGATCATTTTGCTTCAGCAATTTGACTTTCTTTTTCTTTTTCATCCAATCACCCCCATCACGATTGCGCAGAGAATTTCGCCTCATCTTCGCATATAACAGTAGGCAGAGAAAGGAATGTGATTCTACGTTGTGCCAAGTTTGTGTCGGTTGGCAAAGTGAATGATCGCATGCACGCTGGATAAATGACGAAAGAGACGATTAAGATACGCCCAAACCTGAAGAACAGACTTGTTCTTAGTCGCCAACTTGTCAACAAAGCCACAGTTTCCTTTTGTGATTGGCTCCTCTGCCTGAAGACAGTCGCGGCATTTCCTGTCCATGTTGTTCCTACGATCAGGATTGGCGGCATTCATCTCCGCCAAGAGCTAGCGCGCGTAAGCCAAACGGCTCATGGATGAGCCGCGTCCTGCTTCAACCGTGGGTCACCGGTGAGCCGCGCCGTTAACCAGTATAATTGACCACCGTAACTCCGTAAGCCGGCCGTGAATATCTGCGAGAGTTCTGCCTTCAGCAGACGGTTCCGTAAGCATTCGTTAACTCGTGAATGTATCACCCAGGTGACACATTCAAGGTACCGTGCCCACATTTTCTCGCGGCAGCCGCCCAGCCGGCACTCTTGCCTTCAGCAGGGAAACTATTGAGGATGCGATCATACGGAGATCAGCCTACGCATCCCCGACTTGTCGTCCTACTTGCCGGAGGTAAACGTTCACGCCTCAGGGGTAAACGACTTCAGCGCCTACCGACCAACTAATCCACTAAAGGTGGAGACAAAACATGGAGTGAATGGAGTGACTGTGTGTCACTTGTCACACACCTATTTCTTGAACCCAGTAACGTTCTTCTTTCAACGAAAACCGAAGTTACGCAAAGGCCTCTCCGACGATGTACAAGATCGCATTCGAATGTATAGGGCCTGGTACACATTCGTTTTCGATTGTGTACACATTCACAAGATATCGTGTGGAGACGCGATGCCGTGCGGATTTGCGATGTCATTTCCGAGCGCCATTTCAAGACGCGCGCGGCTGTCTGTGTCGCTCTCGTGTGAATCCTGCGTACCTCTACCGGACGGGTTTACTTGTGAAAGCGTCAAAGTCATTTTAGACAATGCTCCATACTTCTCGGCCGAACGTATTGACGTCCGCTTCTGATCGTTATAACGTTCATGCAGCTACTGTGTCAGTGATTTCATGCTGTTGGGCTTCGTCCCGAGACTAGGACGGAACTCGCCTCGGCCATTATTTTAGCTTGGGCGGTCAGTAGCTTCGTAAGATCAGTTGACGGAAGGGGCGGGGATGGGCGCGAACTCTCTATTGGTGCCTTAACCCACGCTGCAAACACTCTCGCTGATCTTGTGCAACATTACTTTCCTCGGAACTTGCATATGATGAGTTCGAGGAGTGGAAAGCGGTTGGCTGTGACCATCTTATCCGTGTCGAGGCGGCTTGCGACCTCAGAGATCCTGAAGTCATTGTAGAGCTCTCGACGCGCGGTGATCATTGTAGGTGAGCAGCCAGTTCCCCTTAACAAGGATCTTGACAAGGATCTTGGTCTACGTGGCATTCTTCGATGAAGTTTTGCGGTGGATTCTGAAATTGGTGGTCGGAGGATCCAAAGTTATCTATGGCAAGTTGCTCTGAAATCCAGGGTGTGCCTCTTCACCGGGAGTCTTCCATTTGAGAATTTGGGCCGTAGGTATGCTTATTGCAGTGGTTTACGGGGCGACGTTCGGTGTGTTCTGGGTTGCTGCGATCCAAACCGTAACGTTCCACCCATATGCGCAAAGTTACTCTTGGGAGATCGTTCCTCTGGCCAACAATGGAGGATCGAACAACTTCGAAATCACGTCGTGGCATAGTGGCCATAATATGCGAGGGTGGATCGCATTCAATACCTCATCATTGCCCCAGAATGTCTGGATCCTTTCGGCGCTTCTAAATTTGAGACTCTGGGTAAAGACGACATCAAACGTATCCCAGCTAGGTGACCCAACTGGCAGGTTGTACGGCGTGTACGCCTTGACGGGACCGTGGGCGGATGAGGGAATCAACTGGGCCAACCAACCGAATTGGACAACCACAGATTCCGCCCTATCCCCAGTTCCTCCAGGCCAAGGGGGATGGTACGGCCCGATAATTTGGATGCAGTGGGACCTTACGGCTATGGTCAAGGATTGGCAGTCGGGCATGCCCAACTACGGATGCGTCGTAAAGGACACCCAGGAGAATGCCTCACTACTCTACTCGACACAGTTCTTCACC
>Ga0187784_10005756_pt1 | contig 10009 bp, 8 predicted proteins | sample 1015_SJ02_MP15_2_FD_132964 | JGI IMG/M metagenome (GOLD analysis project Ga0187784, IMG submission 132964) | Tropical peat soil microbial communities from peatlands in Department of Meta, Colombia - 1015_SJ02_MP15_20_MG | ecosystem: Environmental > Terrestrial > Soil > Wetlands > Peat | place... | reverse complement strand
GGTTGAGGCCGGTTTCGATCATGACCGCGTAGACCACGGCAACAGAGGTGGTGGAAAGAGCGATCCCGCCGATCTCGGCGGCATGGAGGTGCCAGCCGAGGACGCTGTAGCAGAAGGTGAAGGCGCCCAGGAACGGCAGGGCGAACGACACCGCTCCGATGGAGACGGACGCCTTCCAGTGGCGCTTCAGCGAGATGGGATCGATCTCCGCGCCGGCGAGAAACGTGAGGAGGATGGAGCCCACTCCCGCCAGGAAGGTCACGAACGTCGCCTCCGTCACGTGCTCTCTGATCCCCGGCACGTTGCCGGCAACCGCCCCGACGACGATCTCGACCAAGGCGACCGGAACGGCGATGCGCGTGCTCACAAGGGCGGCAAGAAACGCCAAGCCGATCCAGATGGCTGCCTCGTAGTAGATGTTCATCGACTCTCCTCACAGGCGCTGGCCGGTGGGAGTCGACGCTGGCCCTACCAGACCGAACTGGTCTTGGTAGAAGCCATCAGCCACGAGGGCGGTTCGGGCACGTGTGCCCACCGGAGCTTCATCCGGCCCTCAGAGCGTAGAGCACTTCGCCGCCGATCGCGGTGTGGGATGCCCCGAGACGGCAGGACCCAGACACCGAGCACGGAACCCGGACACCACTACCTCTTCGACATCGACTCCACCACACAAGGACTCCCCTCCACTCGGGACGAGGTGTCATGCTTGCAGCCGAAAAGGAGGAGAGGCTCATGTCGAAGGTTGGCCCGGACTCCCGAGCCTGGACGATGGTCGACGAAGGTTGGGGCCGCAGGGCGGTGGACTTCGCGACCCTGAGCGAGCCGAACAACTGCCGGGAGTACGTCGCGCTGCACCATCTCCTTCGCGTCGAAACCGGCGACCGGTTGCTCGACGTGGCCTGTGGATCTGGGCTGGCCATCGAGCTGGCCCGGCTTCGCGGCGCCCGATGCGCTGGCATCGACGCCTCGGGCAGGTTGGTGGCAGTCGCTCGGTTCCGGAACCCCGCGTGCGACATCCGGGTCGGCGACATGCACGACCTGCCATGGGAAGACGGTGCCTTCGACGTGGTCACGAGCTTTCGCGGTATCTGGGGCACGACCCCTGACGCCGTGGCCCAGATCCGCCGTGTTCTTCGGCCCGGCGGCCGAGTCGGCTTGACCGTGTGGGGACACCTGAAGGTGTCCCCGGGTGCGTGGGCTCTGGCACCGTTCCGGCTGGCCTCCCAGGAGAAGGTCGACAACCAGGCGCTCATGGTGTCACTGGGCCGGCCCGGCGCCGGCGAGAGTCTGCTGGAGTCCTGTGGGTTCGTCGACATCCGCCGCGTCGAGGTGCCCTTTGCGTGGGAGTTCGCCGACCCCGAGGTCTTCGCTCGTGCGCTCGCTTCGACCGGCCCGGCGTATGAGGCGATACAGAACGTCGGTGAAGAAGCCTTCCACGATGCAGCGATCGACCAAGCGCAGGGACAGGTCCGTGACGGCTTGCCGCTTCGGGCCGAGATCGACGTCGTCGGGTACCTGGCCCGCAAGCCCGGGGAGGACATGCAGCGATGATCGGCAGCTTTCTGGGAGAGCCCCCATCAGCCCGCAGGCCCAAGCGCTCTATGTGACGAGGACGTCGCGGAGAGCAGCTACGTGTGGAACGTGTCCCGGCTGTGGGCGTACCAGCCTGACACAGTGAGGTGCCTCTTTGAGCTGATGTCGCAAGCGTTCAAGCCGAGCGGTTTGGACTTTCGCCAGCGCGCCATCTTGGTCACCGCTGCCGCGTCGACGCTCGGCGACTCCTACTGCTCTCTTGCCTGGGGCGGCAGCTCGCCGGAGTGTCCGACCCGTTCCTCGCCGCCGGCGTCCTGAGCGGCAGCGACGCGGGATTGACCTCCCAGGAGAAGGCGATGGCAACCTGGGCGCGCAACATCGTCAATAACCCGAACGCCACCACGCCTGCAGATGTCCAAGAGCTTCGTGAGGCTGGGTTGAGCGACGAGCAGATCTTCGCCATCACCGCCTTCGTCGCCCTCCGGCTGGCCTTCTCCACAATCAACGACGCGCTCGGAGCCAGCCCCCACCCCCAGCTGGTCGAGTCTCTACCCCCACCTGTGAGACAGTCCGTGACCTACGGCCGACCCACCCATCCGAGCTCACTGTAAGCAAAGGTTTGGTTTCGCGCGCCACTCCACCCAGCGAAGGCGGGCTCGGCCCATCTCTACCACGGCGGCTCCAGTATCGCTGGGAGAATTGGATAGAACTGAAAAGTAGGAAATCCCTCGAACCAGTCCCAGCTCCACCCAGACACATGAGGCAGCGACCGCCGAATCCAATCAGGCGCCCAGACAGCTAAAGCGATATCCCCATTCGCAGGAAGCGTGTTCGTGAACACTAGGCCCGGTCTCAACCTCCAAAACACGAAGGCTGACACAATTACGAGGACAAAGGCTTCGATCGCGCCGGCACCGTAGAGCGGTGCGAGGCGATTCCAGGGGCCGTTTACCGGAGTTCGGCGACTAGACTGAGCCTCGGTACTTTGAAGGTTCCGGTGAGTGATATTGGTCCTTTGTCGTCCTTTAGATTTCGCTCGTCGGTGGGGCACCGATTGAGCATATCAAGAGTCGCGTATGGGGACCGCAAGAGCCTCGTCGACGGACTGTGGACGTGCGAACATAGGATATTGCAAACGGGCACCGTCAGGCGGTAGTAAGGTGGCGATCCCGATATCAAGATCGGACGTTCTGGTAGCCGGCCTGAACAGCGAGGATGAGTCAGGGCTGCCGTGAACCTTCGTCGACGAGGCACGCGATCAAAAGCTCATTCGTGAGGGCGCCTGGATCGTCGTCGGCCAAGGTTCGGCCCGCGCGGTCGCTCAACTGGTCGAGATCGAAGGCGACATCGTACGGGTGCGGCCATTGCCCGGTCCTGTCGAGCGTCATAAGGCGCTCCTAAAGCAAAAATATCGCTCGAGCGAGATCATACGAGAGCTCGCCGGAGGGCTCCGACCAGCTCGAGAATCTCCTGGAGTTCGGGAGCGGGAACAGGTTCGCGAGCGTTCCCTTAGGTCCACCTCCCTTGCACTACCTGGTCACAGCCTTGTCGCCACGCACCGAGGGAACCCGTCAAGGCGGCCTGACCCTGGTCAGCCGCCTGGAGGTGCCCCGAGGTACACCTCAGCGTTGCAGTCAGGCCGAGCAGTCGACCGCATCGTTCCCGGGCTCGGCCAAGGCGATGCGCTCGCGAGGGCTGAACCCACCCTCCGGCTCGACGAGGACGACGGGCGTGGCATGGCTTCTCGTGCCGAGTATCGGACTGTGGAGAACCAGTGACGGAACGACTTCGCAGCGCGTCCCGTATGCCGGCCAATAGGTAGGCATGTCCGTACACGATTCGCGCGCGAACGAGCGGTCTCTGACCGTTCCGAGCGGTCTCGAACGGTCGTTTTCGATGCCTCTGACTAGGGCTTTCTTCCTGACATGTACATGTGTCACACAATTCATGGCTTGTTCACCGTAAGGACGTCGGAAAGACACGCGGCCGGTGATAGGCCTGAGATGCACGCAGCTTGTGAGGCGTGCGGTCCTTGACGGTCGACCTAAGGAGCTCAACTTGCGACACGGCACACTGAAGATTGGCGTGGCTGCGGCGACGGTGCTGGCAGGAGTGCTGCCACTTGCCCTCATCGCCCAGCCGGCATACGCGGATTACGCCCCCAACTCAGGCGACGTGGTCGGTGTCGGGTCCGACACCCTCCAGTACATGATCGACTTCCTCGCCGACGGCAACGGCTACGGCTACACGGGCTACAACCAGCTCGGCAACAAGTACAAGCTGGTCAACATCGACGCCACCGCCGACGCCAACGCTCGCCTGGCCTACGGCGTCGACGGCGGCAACCCTCTCATGGACACCACGGGGGTCTGCACGCCCGGTACCGGGAGCACGCCAGGAACCGCCAACCAGACGACGACCAACACCGGTGTTCCCTGCGTGCTCAACCCGACCGTGGTGCTGCGAGCCGGCCTGCAGCCCGTGCTGCGGCCCAACGGCTCGGGTGCCGGGTTCACGGCCCTGGAACAGGACATCATCGCCGGCGACAACGCACCGGTGACCGGGACCTACCCGTTTTCCTACCCCGAGGTGATCAACTTCTCCCGGTCCTCGTCCAACCAGGTCGTGAGTACGGGATTGACGGGATTGCCGAGCGGGGAAGACATCGACCAGATCAGCCTCGCGACCGACACCCTGCCGATGATCATCTCGAACGGAACTGGATCTAACGCCTCCCATGCAGTCCCGCTCTCGGCCACGCAGCTGAGTTACATCAACGCCGCCAACACAGGGAGCTGCATCACCTGGAGCAACCCGCAGATCAGCGGGGTCTGGGTCACGACTGCCACCGTCACGGCCGGCTCGACGAGCGTCACCTACACTTCCTCCCTACCCACATCGTCCAACGTCGGCTGGGTGGCCCAGTCCTGGACGGGCTCGGCCACGGGCAGTGCGGTGAACGGGGACATCCCGACCGGTGACACCGTCGCGAGCGTCGGGACCAACTCGCTCACCCTCACCACTGCGGCGGCCACCTCCGGCACTGTGAACCTCGGCCTCGTCAACCCTGCGGCGAGCACCGACCCGATCATCCCGCTCATCCCGCAGGTCGGCACGGGCACCCGCACCACCTTCCTCAAGGACCTCAACCCGGCGCTGTCCAGCTCGGGCACCTGCGCTGAGATCTCAGAGCAGAACGACCCGACCGCCATCTACGACGTCTCGAATGGGCTGGGGTTGGATCCGAGGGACGCCATCGAGCCCATGTCCCAGGGCCGTCTCGACCTCTACCTGGGCGTTAGCAACACCGGGACGCCGGTCAACACGCACATCGGTGACTACTTCCTCGATCCCAGCTGCGCCTACCTCAGCGGGGTTGGGACATGTGGCTCCGGCAGCGTGAGTGGGGGCACCTGGGCCACCAACGCGGTGGCGCCGGCGGTCAAGTCCGTCACCACCGGTACTCCGGTCGGCATCGGCGGTGCTCTGTTCGACCCGACCCGCAGCCTGTACATCGAAGTCCGCAGCTCCGACGTTCTCTCGGGTCCCGCCACCTCGAGCACGGCGTGGCAGCCCGGCAAGACCACGAGCTGGGTCCAAGAGCTGTTCTACGACCCCTGCACGGCGGCGGACGCGGCGGCGTCGGACTGCACCACGGCGACGCAATCGGGCCTAACGAGTGGGACCTGGGGGCCTGCCGGAGCCCCGTACATCCAGAGCCCCGAAGGCATATTGCTCGTCGAGCAGGCGGGTGTCACCCCGATCGCCACGGAGACGTGCACCGACCTCGTCACCAACACGTCCTGCTAGCAGGAAGGGCCGCACGCCTGTCCGCACCCTTTCTCTTCCTTCGGGGGAGAAAGGGGGCGGACAGGTGAACAAGGTAACTCCCCCACATCGAAGCAACTCCTGAACATCGATCAGCTAAACGAAAGGAATCGAAGTGAAGCTGAAAATGAAGCCATCTCTCAAGGTCGCGGTGGCTGGGTTGCTTACCGCAGCCATCGCCGGCGGAGGACTGCTCGCCTTTGCGAGCCCGGCATTCGCCGCACAGTCAGCTCCCCCCTGGGAACCCGACGGAAACGCAGCACCTCCCTACGGCAACCTCACCTTCTACGACGTCAACGGTAACCAGGTAACCAGCGGGACCAACGACCTGGCCAGCCCGTTCGCCTATGTCGTGGCCGGCACCGCGGCCAACGCGGGCGCCTACAATGCCACCGTCAACTTCTACAACCCCCAGCCTGGCGTCTTGCCGGCCAACTGGACCGGGACCTCCGAGGCTGGCACGACGACCTTCCTCCCCGCCTCCAGCCTGCCTGCTGGCACGCCCGCCGACGTTGCGGCCTTTGCGCCTACGTATCCGGTCTCGGCCGTCACGCCCAACATCACCACCTGGCTGGGGTCGAACACCCCCAGCACCACGACGGGCTACGCCAACACCATCGAGGTCCGCCTGACCGACTCGGGTACCCACGGCAACGCGCCCGGCACGTACTGGGAGTCCGACATCGGATACAACAACACATCGTCGGCGATCACCGTCGATGGCACGAACGTCCCGGCGGACGGCTGGGCGCTGCTCTTCCCCTTCACCACCCCCACGACCACGAGCCTCACGGCGTCGGCGATCGGCGGCGGTCAGGTGACCCTGACGGCCACGGTCTCGCCCACTGAGTCTGGGTTCGTGCAGTTCTACGACGGTAGCACCGGCGGCACCTACCTGGCCGACTCGGCCGAGGGCGCCGGGCCGACTTTCACCTACACCTACTCTCCGGCCGCGGGCACGCACGACTACACGGCGTCGTTCATCCCCGACTCACCCGGTGATGAGACCGGCGCGAACTCGGCTAGCGCCACCATCGTGGGCGGCTCGATCTCGTCCGGGGTGACGCTTACCCTTACCGGAACCACGACGACGCTCCTGGCCAGCACCAACAGCATCGGCTACGACCAGCCGGTGACCTTCACGGCCACGGTTACTGCTGCGGACAGCACGACGCAGGCGGGCACTGTCGAGTTCTTCGACGGCACAACGGCGATAACCGGTTGTACCAGCGTCGCCGTCAACCCGCCGACGTCGGCCATCTGCACGACGAGCAGCCTTCCGCTGGGCAGCGACAGCGTCACGGCCACTTTCACCCCGACCAGCAACCTGTACGTGTTGTCGACGTCGTCCCCACAGGTGGTCACGGTCAGCGCAGCCGGAACCACGACGACGCTCTCGACCACCACCAGCAGCGTCGTCATCGGTACGTCGGTGACCTTCACGGCCACGGTTTCTGCTTCGGACAGCACGACGCAGGCAGGCGCTGTCGAGTTCTTCGACGGCACAACGGCGATCACCGGTTGCACCAGCGTCGCCATCAACCCGCCGGCGTCGGCCATCTGCACGACGAGCAGCCTTCCGCTGGGCAGCAACAGCGTCACGGCCACTTTCACCCCGACCAGCAGCAATTACGCTTCGTCGACGTCGGCCGCAGTCGTGGTCACGGTGACGCCCCCGCCGAACTCTTGTAGCTACAACGGGTCGCCGCCCCCCACCCTCGCCACTCCCTGCGGGGAGATCCAGAACATCGAGGTGGTGGTCAACCCCGGTACGATCACGATCACCACGCCGTACACGAGCTCCAACCCGTTCGTGCTACCGCCGATGACTCTGAGCAGCGACGGCACGTACTTCCAGTCGTCGGCCACGTTCCCGTCAAACAGCGAGCCTTACGCTAGTGACATCGTCGTGACCAGCACCCTGGCCCCGGCTTACGCCTGGACCTTGTCGGTGTCGGCCTCAGCGCTCTCCAACGGCAGCGGTGGCACGATCCCGTCCACCGGGCTCGGTCTGACCGCGGGCGTGCTGGACAACTCCACCAGCACGGCTGGCCCCTTCAGCGCCTACCCCGGCACCGTGACCTTCCACAACATCGCCGCGCTCAACCCGAGCCCGGTGGACGGTCACGGCACCGGTCCCGGCCTCAGCTCCACGCCGCAGTCGTGGGCCACGAGCAGTGTCGCCGACGGCACCGCTGTGATGCAGGGGACCCTGACGCTGGACGCAGCGACCAGCACCCCAGCTGGCACCTACAACGGCACCATCTCCTTCTCCGTCACCTAGACGGCGGAAGGAGGACCACAGGGCCAAGCGCGACTCTGACGGTCATCGATGTCACAGGAGCGGGACGGTCTCGACCGTCCCGCTCCTGCCATTTCTACAGTGGTTACGCCTGCAAATTTCAATTGTGACCAGGTAGACTGAAGCGCCATAACCGTTCTGTATAGCTGATGAAATGAACGGCTCCTCAACCTCGTACTGGACATTTGGACACGCCAAATGCAGCCCTCCGACACAACAATCAGGCGGTCGACCCGGCTCAGTGTGACTGTCGCTGCCGTCGTGACTTGCGCCGCTCTCCTGCTGTCGGTCGCTCCAGCGTCGGGGCAGGCGCCGGGAGGATCGCTAGGCGCGTCGGGCAAAGCGGTGTCGGGGAGGAAGAACGTCGTCACCTTCGGCACCCAGACGGCCACCGCCACTAAGCCCGACAGCCGGGGCATCTACATGTTCGCAGCCACGCCCGGAGGGCGGATCGAAGACCACGTGGCGATCCTCAACTACTCCGACCAGACTGCCACCTTCCTGATACGGGGAACCGACGGCGTCAACACTCCCCAAGGCGGCTTCGCGGCACTGCCCATCAACGAGCGCCCCCACGGTCTCGGCGCCTGGATCGCCCTGCCCCGCTCGGACCTGACGGTGACGCTCCCGCCCCGCAGCTACCTCATCGTCCCCTTCCTGGTCGAGGTACCGGTCGACGCGACGCCCGGCGACCACGTCGGCGTGATCACCGCCACCCTGGTGTCGTCGGTGATATCGAAAAGCGGCCAGCGGCTGCGGCTGCTGCAGACTACTGGCACCCGAATCTTCCTTCTTGTCAGCGGCCCGTTGCGCCCCTCGCTCACCATCACCGGGCTCGCAGTTCACTATCAAGGGACGCTCGACCCGATCGGCACCGGCAAGGCGAAGGTCACCTACACCGTTTCCAACACCGGCAACGTCGCCCTCGGCGGGCGCCAGACGGTCTACGTATCGGGACTGTTCGGGGGCCTGTCCACCGCCCTCAGGGTCCCGAGGCTCCAGCTTTTGCTGCCGGGCTTCTCGGTCAAGGAGGCGGTGGAGGTAAAGGGCATATTCCCGGAGATTCGCGAGACCGCTCACGTGTCCATCCAGCCCCTCTACATAGCCGGTTCGGTCGCGCCGCCGTCGGGCCCGTTCCAGGCCTCGGTGTCGTTCTGGGCCATACCGTGGATATTGATAGCAATCATCGTGGTGTTGATTCTCCTCGGGGTCGGTTGGTTCCGCCAGCGCCGCCGCCGGGCCCGCGCCACAGCCGGTCGGCCGAAGCCGGGGCGGCGAGACGGCATCGGGAAGGAGAGATCCCCCCTCGGCGGCGTTCCCGGCTCGAACGGGTCCTCCGAGCGTCAGGCGGCCGAGCACGAGTCCCCCGCCAAGGACCCGATGCCGGTCGGTGGCGTCGGACGAGCGAGAAAGCGATAAGACCTCAAATGAATATCCGATGGTGGTTGACAAGGGTTGTGCTCGCGGCGGCGGTGATCGTCGGCGTATCTGCCGTGCCTTCGACCGCCTTCGCGGGTGGCTTTAAGGTGCCCTTCACCGATCCCAATCAGGTTGGTTCCTTGACGCTTTGCAACACATACGAACAGCCGATCACTTCAGGTAGCCTGCTCACAGTCCCATTCGTATGGAGAGCGGTGTCATCGGCTCGAGTTCCCGCGGGTTATACCGGGGCCACGCTCGACCTGTTCCAGCCGATCCAGTACGAGCCTCCAGGGAACTGGAGCGGCTATCAGCTGACGGCTAGCGCAAGGTTTTCCAACCCGGCCCACCCCATGGCGCAAGCCACCTACGTCGACGCTCCCCTGACCTGGCCGGACCACGCCATGCCGCCGTACTGGGATGGCCTATACCAGTTGCGCATGTTCTTTTCCAGCCCCGACAAGCAGGCCTGGTCGTTCAGCTATCCGGCGGCCGTCATCAAGGTGACCGGCAACACCTGGACCCTCGTCCAGGGGGGTGGATCCTCCTGCACCGATGGGACGGCCGAATCTGTGGAGTCACTGTACCTTCCCAGATCGGAGACCGCCGTACCCCCCGCCGACCGGGGAAAGAGGGGATCTACGTCCCCGGGTACTACGAAGAAGGGATCTGCGTCCCCGACGACTACTGCGCAGGCCGGCGGTGGGAACTCGAAGACCACCATCGTGCCCCGCAGTGGCTCTTCTCGGGCCAGTGGCGACCCGGTGGGCACGTCGAGTAAGGGCGCTGGCTCTTTCGTGGGTGCGATCGCCGGAGGAGTGATCGCGGCCCTGGTCCTCGCCGGAGCAGCCGCGCTGCTCGTCTTCCGGCGTCGACGACGAGTGGCCGCCTGAGGCCTAGCCGTCCGACCAGCGAGGAACGGGCGCC
>Ga0187784_10005755_pt1 | contig 10010 bp, 11 predicted proteins | sample 1015_SJ02_MP15_2_FD_132964 | JGI IMG/M metagenome (GOLD analysis project Ga0187784, IMG submission 132964) | Tropical peat soil microbial communities from peatlands in Department of Meta, Colombia - 1015_SJ02_MP15_20_MG | ecosystem: Environmental > Terrestrial > Soil > Wetlands > Peat | place... | reverse complement strand
CGATTGATAGGCCCGCCGAATGTCACAGCTAATCTACAAGCGCGGCGCGATCGCCAAAGTCCGCCGGCTGGTGGTCAAGGTCGGCAGCGCCGTGATCTCGGACGCTGGCGGACTTTGCGCCGACGTGATCGAGCAACTCGTGCTTCAGGTCGATTCGCTGGTCCGCGACGGGCGCGAGGCCGTGCTGGTGACTTCGGGCGCGGTCGCGGCCGGGCGCGCGCGCCTCTCGCTTGCCAGGCGCGGCGCGTCGATCGCAGCGCGGCAGGCCGAGGCCGCCGCCGGGCAGATCGAGTTGATGGCGACCTACTCGAAATGCTTCGCTGGGCACGGCCGGATCGTGGCGCAGGTCCTGCTGACGCATCAGGACCTGGCCGAGCGCAAACGCCGCCTCAACGCGCGCCAGACTATCGAGACCCTGCTTGGCGCGGGCGTGATTCCGATCGTCAACGAGAACGACACCGTGGCGGTCGAGGAAATCCGGCTCGGCGACAATGACGTGCTCTCCGCGCTGGTCGCAACGCTCATCCAGGCTGACCTGCTGGTGATCCTGAGCGACGTACCCGGCGTGCTCACCGGCGACCCGCGCAAACGTTCCGACGCACGGCTGATTCCGCTGATCGCCGACCCCGAGGCCGAGATGCGCGGTCTGGTGGCCGAGAGCGCCGGGCCGCTCGGCAGCGGCGGGATGGCGACCAAGCTCAAGGCCGCACGGCAGGCCACGAGCGCTGGAATTCCGGTGCTGATCGCGTCGGGCCGCGACTCCGGCGTGCTGCAGGCCGCGCTCGACCCGGCCCGCGAATGTGGCACGCTGATCCTGCCGGGACGCGCGCGGATGAAGGGCCGCAAGCACTGGATCGCATTCGCGCTGCGGCCCGCCGGCACGCTCGAGCTCGATCGCGGCGCGGCCGAGGCGCTCCGGGTCAAGGGAAAAAGCCTGCTCGCCTCGGGAATCCGCGGCGTGCAGGGCGATTTCGCCAGCGGCGACTGCGTGAGCCTGCTCGACCAGGACGGGGTCGAATTCGGCCGCGGACTGGTAAATTATCCGTCCGCCGATGTGCTAAAGATGAGGGGCCGGCACTCGTACGAGATTCCCAAGGTGCTGGGATACAAGGTCGCCGACGAGATAGTGCATCGCGACAATTTCGTGCTACTCGAAGATTTGCCCTGAACGATGACGCTGGAAACCGAAATCCTTGAAGCCCTGAAAAGCACCCGCGCCGCCGCCGGACCGCTCGCGCTCTGCCCCACCGAAGGCAAGAACCGCATGCTCGAAGAGCTCGCGCGCTCGCTGCGCAAGTCGTGCGCCGAGATCGCCGCCGCCAACCGCTCCGATCTCGATCGCGCGCGCGCCGGCGGCATGACCGGCGCGATGCTCGATCGGCTGACGCTCACCGGCGATCGAATCGAGGCAATGGCGCACGGGGTCGAAGAAGTCGCCCGGCTTCCCGATCCGGTCGGCGAAGTGATCGCGCGCTGGGAGCGCCCCAACGGGCTTCAGATTTCGCAGGTCCGCGTGCCAATCGGAGTAATCGCGATCATCTACGAGTCGCGGCCCAACGTCACGGTCGACGCGGCCGCGCTGCTGCTCAAGTCCGGCAACGCGGTGGTCTTGCGCGGCGGCAAGGAAGCGCTCTCGACCAACGGCGTTCTGGCAGCGATGATCAAGCGCGCGCTGGAGAGAACCGGGCTTCCCCCGGATGCCGTGATGTTCGTGAACAATCCCGACCGCGATGTGGTTCGCGTGCTGAAAAGCCATCCGGAGGAGGTCGACATGATCATCCCGCGCGGCGGCAAAGCGCTCAAGCAAGCGCTGGCCGATTCCGCGGTTCCGCTGATGCCGCATTTCGACGGAATCTGCCATACCTATGTCGACCGGGCGGCCGACCTGGCGATGGCGGAAGAGATCTGCTTCAACGCCAAGTGCAGCCGCCCCTCGGTGTGCAACGCGATGGAGAATCTGCTGGTGCACGCGGCGATCGCGGAGCAATTCCTGCCGCGGATCGCGGCGCGCCTGGAGCGGGCCGGCGTCGAGCTTCGCGGATGTCCGCGGACCTGCGCGATCGTGCCCGGCGCCAAGCGCGCGGCCGACGCCGATTGGGACGCCGAGTACCTCGATCTCGTGCTTTCGATCAAGGTGGTCGATTCGCTGGATGAAGCGATCGCGTTCATCGCGCAGCACGGGTCGAAGCTGGCCGACGCGATCGTGACCGGCGATCGCGCCGCGGCCGCGCGTTTCGAGCGCGAGGTCGATTCGGCAACCGTCTACGTCAACGCTTCGACGCGCTTCACCGACGGCTTCGAGTTCGGTTTCGGTGCCGAGACCGGAATCTCGACCAACCGCCTACACGCGCGCGGACCGATGGGTCTGCGCGAGCTGACGACTTACAAGTATCTGGTCCACGGCACCGGCCAAATTCGGAATTGACTCGGAACTGACGATGCGGGTCGGAATCTTCGGCGGCAGCTTCAATCCCATCCATTTCGGCCATCTGCGCGCGGCCGAGGAGGTCCGCGAGGCGCTCACGCTGGACCTGGTCTACTTCGTGCCCGCAGCCTCGCCACCCCACAAGACGCAAGGCGATCTCGCCCCGGCGGAGCATCGCCTGGCGATGACGCGGCTGGCGACCAAGGGCAACCGCCACTTCATGGTCTCTGAGGTCGAAGTGCGCCGAATCGGGCGGTCCTACTCCGTGGATACAGTCCGCTACTTTCTATCCACGTTGCGCACGCCGTCAACGCTGCTCATGATGATGGGATCGGACCAGTTCGCCGAGCTCGAGACCTGGAAGGATTGCGACGAGTTGACGGGCCTGTGCAGCATCGCGGTGCACTCGCGGCTGCCCGAAGGCGAAACCGGGCCGCAACGGGTTTCGCTTGCTGCCCTGAAGCGGTTTGGTTACACTAGCAAAGACGATCATTACGTGCATCCGAGCGGACAAACTCTTTCGTTCGTAGCCACGACTATCTTTCCCATCTCCGCAACCGCGATCAGGCACAAGATCCAGCAACGGCGCTCGGTGCGCTACTTGCTGCCCGGCGATGTCGCGGACTATATCGAGCGGCACCAACTCTATTGACCGGTCAGACGCAGTCTTCTTAGTGACTTCGCTGGACAAGGCAATGGCCGCAGTCGAGGCGGCGCTGGAGAAGAAAGCCTATGATCTGGTCGTGCTGCAGACCCCGCATCTGGAGTCTATCGCCGACTACTTTCTGATCGCGACCGGCCGCTCCGACGTGCAGGTCCAGGCGATCGCGCGCGGAATCGAGGAGCGGATGCTCCGCGAAGCGAGCGAGGCGCTGTCGATAGAGGGCCTCAATCACGCCCATTGGATCGTACTCGACTTCAACGACGTGGTGGCGCACATCTTTTTCGAGCCGGTGCGCGAATTCTATCGCCTCGAGACCAACTGGACCGACGCGCGCGTCGTGCCCCTGCCGGAACCGCTTCGTTCGCAGGCCGACGAGCTCAAGCTGCGCGCGGCGGGTTGACGGAATCTCAGGCGGCCGCAGTCAGGGCGAAAAGAACTTCGCGAGTTCGCCGGAGATCTGCCCGGCGTCGTGCCGCCCGAGCTCCATCAGATGGTCGACGAAGCAGCGGTCGAAAAAGAGATACGAAAGCAGGTCGGCTTCGCCGACGGAGCCGTGGCCTGCGTAGCGGGCCAGATTGCGGCTCAACCAGTTGCGGGCGCCGCGGCCGGATGACTCATGTTCGAGGCACTCCGCTGCGATCGCGCCGATATCCTTCGATGGCCGCACGAACAGATTCTCGACGATACGGTAGGGCGTGTTGCGCATCGTCATGATCGGCTCGTTGATCCGGGTGAGAAACTCCGGACCGTAGGCCTTGACGCCGCGTTCGAGGATCGCGTTGAAAAGCCTCAATCGATCCACGTCGTGTTCGACCCGGTCGAGAAGCAGCGCATTCAGCGCCTTGCCGCTGAGAAAGGTCAGGCTCGAGTAATTCGCCAGCCGCTCACGCGCGATCCGGTCCTCCTCCTCCGCGCTGCGCTGGTAGCGAAGCCCGATCACGAGGACCCGGTCGGCTCCGAGCCGCAGCGCCGGCGCCAGCGGCGTATTCAGACGAAGACCGCCGTCGTAGCAATAGGCGTGATCGACGCGAACCGCCGGGAAGATCAGCGGGATCGCCGCCGAGGCGAGCGCGTGTTCGGGACCGATGCGCGCCGCACGAGCGATCACGAAGGGATTACCCGCCCATTGCGGCACGGTGCCGCTGGGAGTGTCCACGAAGACCACAGAGCGCCCGGTGGCGATCTCGGTGGCAGCTACCGCCAGGGCGTAGAGCCTGCCCTCGTCGAGGTTGCGATAAAGCTTCTCCCACGGGATCTGCCCGAGCACGAGGGACTCCAGCAGGGTCGTGTCGAAAAGGCCGGGCAGGCGGGCCGGCGCCTTGTTATCGCGCGGGGGCAGCCATCCGCTCGCCCCGCCCAATCCGAGCAGGCGCCACGGCACGCGAAAGACGTCCGTGACACCTACGGGAAAGACGTCTTCGAGCGACAGCGAGCTCCAGAGCTCGGTAAGCCTGCGGCCGGCATCCGGGTCGTCCTGCGTTGCAGCCACCCAGCAGGCGTGGACCGCCCCGACGCTGGTCCCGGTGACGATGTCGAAATGGATCGGGCGGCCGAGCAGCGCCGGCAGTTCGTCGAAGAGGTAAGAAAGTACCCCCGCCTCGTAGGCGCCGCGCGCGCCGCCGCCGGACATGACCAGGCTGATTCGCAAGCTTGACGTGGCCGATCCCATCTCTCCTCTCCATTCGAGCGCCCGATCAATCGGACGCCGAGTATCACCGGCGCGGACGCGGTCTTCAGGGTCCGGCGCTCGCTCCGACAGACTAACCTCTTTGAGGGGTTACTGCGACTCGCGATGCGGAAAACGGAGCCTCGCGGCCAGCAAGCCGCCGGCGAACCCTCCGGTTCCGCCGCAAATCGCGGCGATGACGGCTGGCTCGGGGCACCTCGTCTTGTCCGGACAATGTCCGGATGTTATGAAAAGCACAAGGGGCAGAGAAATCCGATGCCAGTGGCAGTCTCGAAAACAGAGAGAATAGACGTGCGAGTCAGCCCTGCCGCCAAGGACAGGCTGCAAATGGCCGCATCGCAAGTCAACAAGACCATGAGCCAGTTTCTATTGGACGCCGGTCTGACTGCGGCGGCCGAGACCCTGGAAGACCGGCGCTCTTTCGTGCTCGACAAACGGCGCTGGATCGCATTTCTGAAGATCTTGGACCGCCCTGCCCGCGTGAAGCCCAGGCTTGCCCGGCTGCTCGCCGAGCGGAGCGTCCTTGAGTGACCAAGGCCTCGCCCGAAGGGCTCTCGCCAGCCCATAAACTGACCGCCCAAGACATCACCGATCGGTTCGACTGCGGACGAGAAGAACTAGACCGCTTCCTGAAAAAATTCGCTCTGGCGAACCAAGCCGCCAACGCGGCGCAGACCTACGTCACCTGCCGCGCAAACCGCGTGGTAGGCTACTACAGTCTCGCGGTCGGGTCTGTCCAGCCTGAAGAGTCGCCTCCGCGCACCGTCAAGGGGCTCGCGCGGCATCCCGTTCCTGTGATCATACTCGCCAGATTGGCCGTGGATCGTTCTGAGCAAAGCGCCGGTATCGGCAAAGCCCTTCTCAAGGACGCCCTGCTGCGGACAGCGCAGGCCGCCGACATTGCGGGAATTCGCGCGCTGGTCGTGCACGCTAAGGACGAGAACGCGCGCCGCTGGTACGAGCAATTTGATTTCGAACCAAGCCCAACCGACCCGCTTCACCTGTTCCTTTTGCTGAAAGACCTCAAGAAGTTGCTGAAGTTGTCTCGCTCAGCGGCTTGCATCTAAACCGATGACGCTTTCGGGCACCCTGTCCAGATAATCGACGGAGGCAGAGGGCGATGGAGGAGTCAGACCGCGCTGAGTGCTTGATTTCATTGGTGGAGCTGAGCGGGGTCGAACCGCCGACCTCCTGAATGCCATCAGTCGCACCTTGCAGAAATCAACTTGCTCCTATTCTGGTCGAGTGTTGGCAAAATGCTTAACGCTGAGACAACCAGTATGGGCGGCCAAATAAAGTGACGAATTTCTTGACCATACGGTGATCGGTTCGAGCGGCGTCGCGCGAAATCACCACGTCAGGGCGTCGCGAATGAGCAGTGCCCCGTCTGCTGATTCGGCCGATCGAGAAAATGATCGCGCCGATAATGATGAACGGCAGGACCGTCAGGACAGCCGTACTCAGGTAGAATGCCCGAAGTACGTCTGCGCGCGACGACGCGAAGCAGGCTGGGCATGCGAGCGCAGTCGCGGGGAGCATCGCAACCGCAGTAACAACGATTGCGATCGCGCTACGCGAGATAGAGGAACACATAGAGCACCGGCCATACCGCGACTACGAAGAACCAGAAGAACGCGCACGCTTCCAGCCGGCTATCAGTCCCCGCGTCGAAGCTTCTGGTCACGCTGTTGTAAAAGACAAAGGCGAGTGCGATCAATCCGCCGGTTACGTGCACGGCATGAGCGCCGATCGCGGTGTAGAACGTGGCGCCATAGAGGCTTCCCGATGCGCGCAAGCCGAACGCGAGCAGCCGAATCCATTCCACGCTCTGGATCGTAAGGAACGTGAGGCCGAGCAGAATCGCCGTGGCGATCCGGCGCGGGATCATTCCCAAACGCCGCTGTCTCGCCGATTCGAGCGCGCGATAGACTGCCCAGCCGCTTGCGCCGAGAACCAGCGTATTGATGCCGGTGATCGCAATCGGCAGCCGCGGCTGGCCCGGTGGTGGCCACGCAAAGCTTCCGGCCCGGAGAATCATGAACGACATGATCAGACCGGCGAAGAACATCACTTCCGCGCCGATCAGAATAAGCACAGCGATCAGCGCGTTCGGAATCGCCTGGCCGGCCGCAGCTTCCACCGCCGCGCCAACCAGCGGCTCATCTATGCATGGCGATGTCGGGTATGAGCGCAATTGCAAGACCTATAAATAAGAGCACGGGCACGAGCACGACCGCGAGGATAAACAGGCTCTCTGACTTGAGGTGCATGTAGTTGCGCACCACCAGCGCCGCTTTGATCGTCGCGATGCTGAAAATGAGCGCCAACGCCGCAAGCTTCGGAACCGGCAACGCCATCACCGCAAGTCCCGCGACTAACAGCGCGACAAGCCAGACCCATACCTCAATATAGTGAGTGCGTCCTTGTTCGACACTTTCCATTCGCTGGCTTCCTTGATCCGCCACGCGGGTTAGGTCAGATAGAGGAGTGGAAACAGGAAAATCCATACCACGTCGACGAAATGCCAGTAGAGGCCTGCGAACTCGACTCGCTGCTGGATGCCCGGCCAGAGCGTGCCTCGGCGGGCCATCGCGAACAACAACGCATTGATTACGATCCCGGCCAGCACATGGATGGCATGTAGCCCGGTCATCATGTAGTAGAAGGACCAGAACATTCCCGAGAGCGGCGTAAAACCTTCGCCGAAGTCTGACCGATACTCAAAGGCCTTGATCCCGAGAAAGACCAGTCCGAGGAGCACGGTCAGGCCAAGGTAGTTCCTCACCGCAGCGCGGTCGTTTTTCTCCACGCCGTAGTGGGCCAGGATCATGGTCAGGCTGCTGGTCACCAACACCAGTGTATTGACAGCGCCGAGTTGCCATTTGACGTGCGCGGCCTCGGCCTCCCATCCGCCGTGCCCGATTCGCATCAGCACATAGCATGCAATCAGGCCGCCGAAGATCATGATCTCCGAGGCGAGAAACCACCAGATGCCGATCTTTCCGATCGGCAGCTCCCTCAGCAGCCGATCGGAGCCGGTGGACTGCGGATCGCCGGCCGCGGCTGCGCCCGCTCCGCCCTCTGCCGAAAGCTCGATCGATCCCATCATCAGCCTTCGCCCGCCGCGAGCTCGATCGCACCATCGGGCTGGCTCTGCGGTGCCCAATCCTGCGCCGCCTTGGGCACGGTGTAGTCGTAAGGCCCGCGGAAGACAACCGGAGTCGTTCTGAAGTTGCCGTGCGGCGGCGGCGAATCCGTCTGCCACTCCAGAGTGTTGGCTTGCCATGGATTTTGCGGCGCCCGCTCGCCCCGGAACATCGACACGGCGAAGTTCGCGACGAAGGGGAGCTGGCCCAGGAGGAGTACGATCGTCGCGATAGTCGCGATAACGTGCAGCGATTGCACCGGCTTGAGGAACTCGTACGCCGTCATTTCGTAGATTCTCCGCGGATTGCCGGCCAAACCGGTGAGGAACAAGGGAATGAAGACCACGTTGAAGCATACGAAAGTCAGTGCGAAATGAATCCTGCCGAGGGTCTCGTTCATCATGCGGCCGAACATTTTGGGGTACCAGTAGTACAGCCCGGCAAAGCCGCCGAAGAAGACGGTCGGGAAAAGTGTGTAATGGAAGTGCGCAACCACGAAGTAAGTTCCATGCAAGTAGATATCGACTGCTGAGGAGCCGAGGAAAATCCCGGTGACGCCGCCCAGGATGAAAGTTGCGAGCCCGCCCAGCGCGAACAGCATCGGGGTCTTGAGACTGATCGAAGCGCGCCACAGGGTCGCGATCATCGCGAATATCATGATCGCGAACGGCACCGAGATGAGTATGGTAGTGATGCTGAAGGGCGTCGCGAGCCGCGGATCCATCCCGCTGACAAACATATGATGCGCCCACACCACGAAGCTCAGCACACCGGCGGCGATTACTGAGATGACTATTGTGCGGTAGCCGAAGATCGGCTTGCGCGAGAAGACCGGCAGCACTTCCATCATGATTCCGAAACCCGGCAATGCGACGACGTAGACTTCGGGATGGCCAAAGAACCAGAAGAGGTGCTCCCATAACAGCGGATCGCCGCCGCGACCGGGTGCGAAGAAGCCAGTCCCGATCGTGCGGTCAAGCAGCAGCATTACCGCGCCTGCCACAAGCGGCCCCACCGAGAGCAGGAACACGACCGCCGCGATCAATTCCATCCAGACCAGCAGCGGTATCCGCCACAACGTCATGCCGCGGGCACGCATGTTGAGCGCGGTGGTGAGAAAGTTCACGCCGCCCATCAGGAAGGAGGCGAACTCGAGCGCCACAGCGACGATCCACAGATTGATGCCCCAGTTCACGCCCGTATACAGCGGATTGTCGGACAGCGGCGCGTAGCTGGTCCAGCCAGCGGCGGCCGCCCCTCCGGGAACGAAGAACGACGCCAGCAGGACCGTCGACGCCGTGAACAGCGTCCAGAACGAAAGCGCGTTGAGGCGCGGGAAGGCCATGTCGCGCGCGCCCACCATCAGGGGAATCAGGTAGTTGCCAAACGCCCCCAATAGCATCGGCATCGCGACGAAGAACACCATGATCGTGCCGTGCATCGTGACCACGGCGTTGTATGTATCAGGCTCTACGTAACCCCATCCGGCGACTGAGGTCTCCGGCCATGCGAGCTGCCATCGGATCAGGTACGCCGTGAGCCCTCCGACAATCGCCATGAGCAGGCTAAGCAACAGATACTGCTTGGCGATCGTTTTGTGATCGATGGAGAAAATGTAGCGCCGAAGGAACCCCAATTCGTGATGCGGCTCGATGTCCAGTCCGGCAATGGAATGAGCCTGAACTCGCGCTGTCACGGTCAATTCGCCTTTCGCGCGCGATCGGTATCGGCGCTCGCTGTCGATTGAGTGGAATGTTCCTTTAGCCATTGCTCATAGTCTTGCGCACTCTGCACAACCAACGTGCCGGCCATTGAGTAATGGCCGAAGCCACACAACTCGGTGCACGCAATGGGATAGCTGCCGGACCTGGTGGCCTCGAACCACGCGGGTATCGTTCTGCCGGGCACGACATCCTGCTTCAGGCGCAGGTTGGGAACGAAGAAGCTGTGAATCACGTCCGCTGAAGTGAGCGTCAACCGCACGATTTGGTTGACGGGAACGTGCAGCTCATTTTCCTGCGTGATGTCGTCGGCGGTGCCGAATTTGCCGTCCGGACCCGCATAGGTAAATTCCCAGTTGAACTGCTT
>Ga0187784_10005754_pt1 | contig 10010 bp, 6 predicted proteins | sample 1015_SJ02_MP15_2_FD_132964 | JGI IMG/M metagenome (GOLD analysis project Ga0187784, IMG submission 132964) | Tropical peat soil microbial communities from peatlands in Department of Meta, Colombia - 1015_SJ02_MP15_20_MG | ecosystem: Environmental > Terrestrial > Soil > Wetlands > Peat | place... | reverse complement strand
GTGCCGTTGAATCCCCAGACCGCTTTGGGAATCAGCGGATCCATATCCATGGTCTCCGAGCCGTAGCACCAACAGGGCGAAACCGTCAGCGAGAGGCCCACACCCTGGCGCGCAAACTTATCCGCCGCCTCCGCCGCCTCCGCCACGCCGCCAATGCAGGTATCGGAGATCACGCATTCGACCGGAAGTCCATTGGGGTGGCGCAGGTGCTCGCGAAAAAACCTGGCGGCCGTCTTGGCCATTTCCATGGTCTGGTTTTCCAGAGATTCCCGGACCCCTTTGCGCCGCCCGTCGATGGCCGGCCGGATCCCGATCTTCGGCAAGGTGCCGCGCAAGCGCTGTGCCGATTCGCTCACCTTCAGATCTTTGACGTTTGCCATGATGCCACTCCTTTTGACATGATTGCTTAATAACCCATAGTTCGTCGAACGTATTCACGGCTCATCTTCAGGCTTTCGCGCAGGGGCCGCGTTCGCGCGAAGTTCCTCTCGTGCGCAAGCTCAATCGCCATGTCACCAGCATAACCCATTTTGTGAAGTTCTTTGCCGACGGCCGCGAAGTCGGTTATGCCTTCACCCATGGCCTCCGACCAAGCCCCGTCCGCTTTCTGGTCGCGGAGATGCATAAACACGATGTGCGCGGAGTGCCGGCGAATAAAATCCACCGGGTCGACGCCGGCTCGAACAAGCCAGTTAAGATCCGGGCCCAGCTTCGCGTCAGGAATGCGGGCCAGCGTCCCATTGAGGTCGTACTCGTTGTCCCTGACTTCATAGGTGTGATTGTGAAGGTTCAGCACCACACCGTGCTCGTTGCCGAAGGCGATGATCTTGCGAAGAAGCTCTGCCTGAGCGTCGAGTTGTTCCGGCGTTTTCTTCTGCGGCGCCTCGCCGACCGAGGTGCCCAAAGTTCGTCCGCCAAGCTTTTGTATGCGCGTAATTATAGTCTCGGCGTACTCCATAATCGCGGCGTGTTTCGAGCGGTCCCACATCTCGGCGTCAAATGAAGCGCCCAGCACCGACAAACGGTACGTGTGTGAGAGCGCGCCAATGCGCTCCACTGAATCCGGATGCCGCAGCGCTTCGTGCATCAGTTCAATCGCCTCGATTCCGGCATAGCTCATGTCGGAAAAGACCTGCTCCAGCACCGGCGTGATGTCGTACTCTGGGAGCGGCGCCGCGTACACCCAGGGATGCGCGGCCACGACCACTTTTTTCTTGGGGCCCGCGCCATGTTGCCCGGGGGGGAGAGAAGCCAGCACTCCGACGCCACTTCCAACCGCCATGGCCAGGCTGGTCGACTTTAGGAAATCCCTTCGCGATGTGCAATGAGGAGACACGTCCTGCTGTGCCTTTACCATAAGTACTCCTTTCGTGGCCGCGAAAGTATAGCTCCGGACCGCGTTAACTACAACCACCTCCACATCAATCGACAGCCCGAGCCCGACGGGATTGGCTATCCTCCGAATTTCGCCCGGCACCCCTGCCGAGGATTGGTATTTACGGGTGTGCTGCTGCTGGCGTAAGTTGTGAAGATACGCAATGCTAGGCTGTCTGGAACCCCTCCACCTAAGCTGCCAGCGTGACGCAGCGAGGCCGCCCCTGGCGGCAGGATGATGGGACGACGGAGCTTGCGCTTGTCGAGAGTGGGCCGGTAGCTCAATGGTGGAGCACTGCCCTTTTAAGGCATTCTTAGGCGTTTCTCACCGCAACTGCACGGAAACGCACCCAAGCGCACAATGCTGCAAACGCCCTTTATTTATGAGGGTTTTTGAGCGATTGTCGGCGCTGACTGGCCAGCAGCAGCGGGCACCGCTCCGCACCGAAACCAAAATCCAACTGGCACCAGTACTGACACCACTTTGCGGCATAAAGTGATCCCTTTCCACCGAGGCGTGGATTTGCGCCTGCCACTGCTTTCCGGCTAATCCTGGGGCAAATGCGGGCCACTGGCGGGCATTCTCTAGGTGCGTGCCCGCTCATGAGGGCGCATCCCAGTTGAATGTGAATTCGAACCAATTCGCATGCTGGTTCAAAATGCTCTAAACGCTGCACGATCACTTAGGGCGTTTACACCGCTTGCAATGTTACCGTTCTCCCCAATCCAGCAGACATCTGAACACATCGTCAACCGTCTCGATTTCCAGTTTATACGGCCTATCTGTCTCTTTGCGTCGGCGTTTGTAAGGGAAGCCTCAATGCACCAGTCATATCCGATGCGCCCACAAACAGGTGTCTGTGGGCGAGTCTTCCAGCCGGATTTCACCCTCCACAGATCAATGGTCTGCGGGGACCAGTGAGAGGAGAATTTTGGGCAAACCGCCAGTTCCGTCTCAACGCAATTGCATACCTAATGTTGTCCGACTTATGATGCCGCCATGGCTGACAAACGGAAACTGAAAATGACTGTCGGGCCGGTGAAACTGGAGGCTGAGTTGTTTGATACCCCAACCGCCGACGACATCTACGCGAATTTGCCATTCTCTTCCACCTGGGGAGATGAAGTCTACTTCGCCACGCCGGTTCATGTGAGGAAAGAGTTGGACGCAAGGGATGTGGTCAAAGCCGGGGAGTTGACCTTCTGGGTCGAGGGTAACTCCATCGCGATTGGCTTTGGCCCCACGCCCGTTTCTCGCGGTCGGGAAATTCGCCTCGTCACGGAGACGAACATCTGGGGCCAGGCTCTCGGGCCGCTCACACAATTGCGCCAGGTGAAAGACGGCGATCCTGTCAAGATCGAGAAGGCTAGCTGATTTTTCCTAAGGCTATATTCGTGGTATTCGCCATGGACTTGGTGACCGGCCAGGTGGTAGCCCGGATGGACAAGAGAAACCATCTTGCAAAGCTTGCGTGAGGTCTAACCACACAGTGGCAAGGCGTCCAGGATTTTGTCGTCCGTGAAGCAATGCTGAAACAGGCTGTGGACGTAAAGCAAATTTCCGCTGTGGGCGAATCGGCTGAACAGGTTACCGCCGCAGAGCAGGCGGGTGACCTGGAGTTTCCCGATGCGGCCGGTAGGTAAGGTGCCCGTGGCGGGCTTCGTTTTCAAGAGCCCCCTGCTTTCATCTGCGCCTGAAGCGGGAGGTATCGAACCTCAGCCCCGCGGCCGCTGCCGAAGCTTGGAGAAAGTGCCCGCGATTCAGGTTCTGCGATGAGGGCATGGTCCATTTCGCGGTTTAAGAAATTACCTCCGGCTGACCTTTCACCACCGACATATATACCTTGCGGACGGCGGCAATGATGTCGGCGACGTCTTGGTCCGTGTGCTTGGGATCCATGGGGAGACCCACATAGCGGTCCCGGATTTCGGTGGTTCGTGGGCAGCATTCGTGCCCGTAACGGATGGCCGTGCCGTTGGGCGTCGCGAAGGACGGCCAATTTACTTCTGGCGGGTCCTTCTTGGCGATATGGGGCTCAGAGGGCAGGATGACGGACCCCTCCAGATTCCAGCCGGCCTGGATGTTTTCCGCCGCCAAGGCTGCCAGACAGCGATCCCGCACCGCTTTGCTTGCCACGCGGAAATAGACCGTGTCCATCAGCGCGCCAGCAGGGTCGTTGCTCTTGCGGAACTGGATGCCCGGAAGGTCCCGAATACCCGCCACCACCCGGTTACCCCTTTCACGATAAAGGGCGACGATGCGGTCCAGTTTGCGCAACTGCGCGCGCAACACTGCGCCTGTCCACTCGTTCATGCGGAAATTCCAGCCGGGAATCATACCCATCTGGGGTTGGTGGCCCAGGTTGTTGATGAAGCATTTGCGCATGAGGCCCAAGTCATGGAAGCGCACGGCGCGCTCAAACACCACGGGATCGTTGGTCAACAACGCGCCGCCATCGCCGGAGGAGATGGTTTTGCAAATTTGGAAGCTATGAATTCCGCAATCTCCAATCGTTGACACGGCACGGCCCTTGTAAGTCACTCCCATACTTTGGGCGGAGTCTTCCAACACCTTCAAATTGTGCCGGCGCGCGATGGCCATGACCGCGTCCATATCAGCGGGCTCGCCGGCGATGTGCACGGGCATGACCACTTTGGTGTGAGGAGTGATCTTGCGCTCGACGTCCGCCGGGTCAAGGGTCAACGACTCGTCAATTTCTGCGAAGACCGGCGTGGCGCCCGAGGCGATGATGGCGTCGTAGCAGGCATACCAGGTCCAGGCAGGGAGGATGACTTCGTCTCCGGGTCCCACTCCCAAACCTGCCACGGCTACGATGAGAGCCGCCGTGCCGGAGGTGACGCCAAGACAGTATTTCGCCCCTCGGTGCGCGGCAAATTCTTTTTCGAAGTTGATGCATTTCGAGGGCGCCTTGCCGTCCGGACCCATGCCGTAATCGCGGAAGGGGGCACGGGCTTCCAGCACGTCCATCAATTCCCGGCGCTCTTCGTCGTCATAAAAATTGGGTCCGGAAAAGTTAACGTGCAGCATGGTGGCCCGAACTGGGGTGCCACCGTCGATGGCGAGCTTGCCGCCGGCCGGCGCAGTTCCGGCGAGCGAGGGGGGTGCCGTTCCCGGAACCGCCTTGGCCAATACCGCGGCAGGAGCTATACCCGCCGCCGCAGCCAGGAATTTCCTCCGGGTAATACCGTCAGCTTCCTGGCGGTCTTCTATATGCTGCCGATAGTATGATCGTGGCTTCATTGCTACCTCCTTAATTGGGACTGTGCCGTCCCGGTTTCCCGCTCCGCTCAGACTTGTCTCCACACCCACCTTGCTTGCGAGCGAGCACTTTGGATTCCAAGCTGACTGACAGGGTACATCAGAACGGCTCTACGGAAAATGACTTATTCTAAGATCCGTCAGTCTGGAGCCCAGCAACGGCCATCTGGTCGTTGGAACTCGCGTATAAAAATCCGGAAGTGTGTACTTTACGAAGGCCAGGGGTATGGAATGATTAGCACCTACCCGGGGCCGGACCCAATTATTGCACATTCCAAATCTGTGCGGTTTGCAAAAGGGAAACGCATGACGATTGCCGCAGGGTTTCAGTGCTGATAGCATGGTCTTTTGCGCCAATTCAGAGCACTGACCAGGTTTCACTAAAGCTTCTTGTTCTAAGACCGAATTCGAAATAGACTGACCACGGTCTAGCGGGGTGCTCGAAGCAGCCCGCCCCGCTGAAGCTTCGGCGAGAGCAGGCTTCCAATTTCAAGCCCCCGCGACGTAATTGGTCAGCGTTTTCGAGGGTTTGAGCATCATGGCGGCCCACAGGAGTTGCATCCCCGAGGCTGAGGAGCTGTTTTCATGTTGAACCGACTCGCAATGTGCTTTGCTCTTCTTGTCGCTTTACTTCTGGCTGCCGTACCGGGTAGCGCCCAGCGCCAAAAATCGAGCCACGATTCTGCCTTCGACGCCCTCTTTGAATTGCACACGATTCGCGAGGTGGCGATTTCGCCCGACGGAGAGCGCGTCGCCTGGGTCGAACACTCCGCCATCTACGTAAAAGCCCTATCGCCGGCCGGCGCCATTCCCCTTCGCATCACGGCAGGCAACGGGAGCCAAACCCTCGAGGAGCACGGCATCGCTTGGGCGCCGGATAGCCGCGAACTTGCTTTCCTTTCCAACGCGCAATCTTCAGATCAGCTCCAGCTCTACGTCGTGCCTGTGGAGGGCGGAGCTGCGCGTCAGCTCACGGCCCTGAAGGGTGCTCTTGACAAACCCATGTGGTCGCCCGACGGCAAGGCCGTAGCGTTCCTTTTCATGGAGAACGCTCCCCGCACACCCGGCCCTTTCGCTCCCATGACTCTTCCCTCCGGCGTCATTGGGGCAAAAGTTTACGAGCAGCGCATCGCTTTGGTGGACGTGGCCTCGGGGCACGTGCGGGAGATTTCTCCATCCAACCTTTACGTTCACCAGTACGAATGGTCGCCTGATGGAAAGAAGTTTGTCGCCACCGCCGCCCCAGGTGAGGGCGACGCGAACTGGTATGTGGCGGAGATATACACATTTGACGTGACGTCCGGCGAGGCGCGCTCGATCTACAAACCGGCACACCAGGTGGCCTTCCCACGGTGGTCGCCGGATGGCCAATCCATTGCTTTCATCATGGGCTTGATGAGCGACGAAGGCTCGAACGGCGGCGAGATTTACCTCCTTCCAACGTCCGGTGGTGAGCCGCGCGACCTCGCCCCCGGTCTTAAGGCCTCGCCCTGTTGGCTCGAGTGGCGGGCCGGAGGCGACGAGATTCTGCTGCTTGAGAACCTGGATGGCGCGAGCGGTATCGCCACCGTCAACGTCGCGAGCGGCAAGGTCATGCAGATCTGGACCGGGCCGGAATCGCTTTCCGCGGGCGGGTCGAGCTTCTGGCTGTCTCTCTCGCGAGACGGCAACACTTGTGCCGTGGTGCGGGCGTCTTACACGGCCCCGCCGGAGGTCTGCGTTGGCCCCATAGGTCATTGGGAGGAAGTGACGCACCTCAACCGTGGGTTGCGCCCAAGCTGGGGGAAAGTGGAAAGCCTTCACTGGACGAACGAAGGATTGACCATCCAGGGCTGGCTGGTCTACCCGCGCGGGTATGACCCGGCACGCCGCTACCCCCTGGTGGTGATGGTTCATGGCGGGCCCGCCTCCATGGCGCGTCCTCACTGGGCAACCACTTTTTACGATCTCACCCTATTATCTGAGAAAGGTTACTTCATTCTGAACCCCAACCCGCGGGGGAGCTTGGGGGAGGGTGAAGCCTTCACGCGCGCCAACGTCCGAGATTTCGGCTACGGTGATCTGCGCGACATCCTCGCCGGCATCGATTACGTGGTCAGGAACTTCCCCGTGGATGACAACCGTATCGGCATTACCGGGTGGAGTTATGGCGGCTACATGACCATGTGGGCTGTCACCCAAACCAGCCGTTTCCATGCGGCGGTGGCGGGCGCCGGCATGTCCGACTTGCTGAGCTATTATGGCGAGAACGACATTGACCAGTGGCTGATTCCTTTTTTCGGCGCCTCTGTTTACGACGATCCGGCGGTCTATGCCCGGAGTTCGCCGATCACTTTCATCAAGAGAGTGAAAACACCTACTCTCATCCTGGTGGGCGACCGTGATGGCGAGTGTCCGGCGCCACAGTCCTTCGAGTTCTGGCATGCGCTTCGCGACCTCGGTGTGGAAAACCAGTTGGTTGTTTATCCCGACGAAGGTCACAACATCGAGGACCCCGAGCACCGCCGGGACATCTTCGCTCGTACGGTTGATTGGTTTGATCGCCATTTGAAATAGCAGCCACAAGGTGATTTCCGCTTCGGCGCTGCGCCTGCCCTCGGCCCGCACAGCTTTGTTAGCAAACCAGGCCCGGTGCGGTTTTTTTCGTGCCGCAATCCCTTATGCTTATTATGCTTAAATCATCTTGGGGAAAGCCCGCTGTGAGTCGGGCAACTGCTCGATTGACCTTGCGAATGCCAGCATTGCTAAAAGGAGAAAAGCCATGGTTGCCATCCGTAAAGATCGTTATGTGAATACCATCATCGGCATTATTGATGCGTGCGTGGTGATGGTGCTGGGAGTTTGGGGGGCTTCTTCCCAGGTTGGACGAAGCGCGAGCGGGTTTCTGAGGTCCGCGGTTCGCCCCATCCTCCTGCCACAAAGCCGCGGACCTGAAATGCAGGCCCGCGCGAGTTCCTCGGCGGTTCCCGCCGAGGATGATATCGAGCTGATCAGGCAGCGCTTAAAGGTGGAATTCTCCCGTCCTTACAGCCCCAACTCCTCGCACGAAACACGCGAACCCAACTATTCGCGTATCAAGGAGTTCCTTTCATCCCAGGCGGCGGACGGGCATTGGAATGATGTCGAGTACGTGGACCGCCGGCCCCTCAACGCAGGCGCCTACTCCGACCCCACCACCCCCAACTTTCACTCGAGTGCCCACTTGAGCCGGCTGGTCCAGATGACGAGCTCCTACGTCAATCCTGCCAGTCCGGATTATCACTCGCCGCAAATGCTCGAAGGAATCGCGCACGGGCTGGCCTATTGGTACAAAAACCATCCTGTTTCGGACAACTGGTGGGAAAATACCATCGGTGACCCGCTACTGCTTTCGCGCACGCTGGTGCCGCTCGCCGATGATTTGCCGGCCGACATTTTACGCGAGGGCTTGACCTACTATACCTGTCCTTTAGAAGTCTATCCCACTTACGCCACCGGGGAAAACCTGGTGTGGTATGCACAACAGCAAGTGCTGCGGGGAGCGCTGGCGCGCTCCGGGGAGGATATTGCCGCGGGCAGTGATGCGATACAGCGGGAAATCCGCATCAATGCCGGCGAAGGCATTCAGCGCGATTGGAGTTTTCACCAGCACGGTCCCCAACTTTACAACGGCGGGTATGGCCACGACTTCATCATCGATACCTGCAAATATGCCGCGATATTGCAAGGAACCCGTTACGCATTTAAGCATGAAAAGCTTTCCTTGCTTGCTGACTTCCTCCTGGAGGGCGACGGCGGCATGATTCGAGGCAAGATGCTCGATTACAGCGCCTTTGGCCGCACCCTCCTCCGCAGGGAGGCTGCACAAGGCGCGTCGGATTTTCCCGAGGTGTGCGAGAAGCTTGCCGCGTTGCTGCCCGAGCGCGCCGGCGAGTTGATGGCTCTTAAAAGCCACATTGAAGGAACTGGAAAGCCGTACAGCTATCAGGGCAACCGCTTCTTCTTCAACTCCGATTTCATGACCCACCAGCGGGAGGGGTATTACATTTCCGTCAAAATGGTGTCAAACCGTACCGTGGGCACGGAAGTCATCCATGCCGAGAATATGAAAGGAGGCTGGCTTCCTTTCGGCACCACCTGGATTCTGCGGCGGGGGGATGAATATAGTACTGTCCTCCCCGTCTTCGATTGGGGACGCCTGCCCGGTGTGACCTCGCCCAACATTCCCCCTCCTACCGTCAGAGAAGTTCGGCAACCGGAAAGCTTCGTCGGAGGAGTCAGCGACGGCATCTATGGCGCCGCCGCTCTGGTCTTCGAGGAGAATTCGCCCCTTCCGCTGGTTCCCCGGCTCAAAATATCAACGAAGGGGCGCAAAGCCTGGTTCTTCTTCGACGGGGAGATGGTGGCGCTGGGCGCTGGTATTACCGCCTCTGCCGACGAACCAGTTGGCACAACCCTCAACCAAACCCTCCTGCACGGGAGTGTGCTGATCGATGGGCATGCGGCCGAGCCGGGTGAATCAGAAGTCCCGCAAGGCTCGTGGGTGCTGCACGACGAGGTTGGTTATACGTTCCTGGCGCCGGCGGCTGCCCGCGTCAAAGTAGGATCCCAAACCGGCGATTGGAAGTCCATCAGCGAATCGGGTTCGACTAACCCGGTAGCTGAATCGGTGTTTGTGCTCTGGATTGACCATGGTGTACGCCCGCGCGACGCGCACTACGCTTACGCAGTTGTGCCCGGAATCGATGCGCAGCACCTTGCGGAATGGGTGGTGCATCCGCCGGTGCGGGTGATCTCGAACACCCCCTCCCTGCAAGCGGTCATTCACGACCAGCTTGGCGTGGCGGAAATCGTCTTTCACACCCCAGGCAGCGTTACGCTGGCGGCAGGTCGGGCGGTAGAAGTCGATCACCCGTGCCTGGTGTTGTTGACCAAACATGGGAATTCCACACGCATCACCGTGTCGAGTCCGGGTGGTGAGTTCTTTACGGTGCACTTGACGCTCAAGATAGGCCAAGATGAAAAGGCGCTGACTTTCGAATTGCCGGACGGAGATAGGGCGGGTAAAAGTCAAACCCTGGAGATTTCTGAATCGCTCCCGGGAGGTCAACCATCTGCTGTGCGGCCGTGACCCACACGCGCGTTTGCGAATGCCCCGCCGTCGCCCATCGAGTCGAACGCTCGCCGCCCTTGACCTCGCTTTTCTCGAAGCGGGTAGCGCGGACCAGCGGTTTTGTGGTCCGCGTCCTTTCGGCCCTGTAACGGTACGACTAGCAGGATGCTGAAAAATGGGTCTTAAAAATAAAACCCGGAGGAATCGACTGTTTTCAAGATGCTCAAGTCGGCATCAAAGGACCCTCCCCACGGGCTTTGCGAG
>Ga0187784_10005753_pt1 | contig 10010 bp, 7 predicted proteins | sample 1015_SJ02_MP15_2_FD_132964 | JGI IMG/M metagenome (GOLD analysis project Ga0187784, IMG submission 132964) | Tropical peat soil microbial communities from peatlands in Department of Meta, Colombia - 1015_SJ02_MP15_20_MG | ecosystem: Environmental > Terrestrial > Soil > Wetlands > Peat | place... | reverse complement strand
TCACGGGCGCGATGTTCGTGCTCTCCATCAGCGCCTACTACATGCTGCGAAAGCGGCATCAAGACCTCGCGCGACGCTCCATGACGGTCGCTGCGAGCTTCGGCCTCGCCTCGGCGCTCTCCGTCGTCGTGCTCGGCGACGAGAGCGGCTACACCGCGGGCCACAATCAGAAAATGAAGATCGCCGCGATCGAAGCGATGTGGGAGACGCAGCCGCCGCCGGCCTCGTTCACGCTCTTCGGCCTGCCCGACGTCGCCGCGGAAACGACCAGGCTCAAGATCGAGATCCCCTGGGTGCTCGGCCTCATCGCCACGCGGTCGATCAACACGCCGGTCGAGGGCGTCAAGCCGCTCGTCGCCGAGGCCGAGTCGCGCATTCGCGACGGACTGCCGGCCTATCGATGGATAGAGAGCAACGGCGGCGTCCCCGGCCTCGAGATCCCGGACGAGCTCAAGGCGCCGATGCGCGATCTCGGTTTCGCCTTGCTCTTGAAGCGCATCCGCCCCGACATCGAGAATGCGACCGGTGCGGAAATTCACGAGGCGGCGCTTTCGACCATTCCGAACGTGCCGACGCTGTTCTGGTCCTTCCGCGTCATGGTCGCGCTCGGCTTCTACTTCATCGCGCTGTTTGGGACGGCGTTCTACCTGGCGAGCCGCAGGCGCTGGGGCAGTCCCTGGTTCCTGCGCCTCGCCCTGTATAGCCTGCCGCTGCCCTGGATCGCCGCCGAACTCGGCTGGATCGTCGCCGAATATGGCCGCCAGCCCTGGATCATCGACGGCGTCATGCCGACCTTCCTCGGCGCGTCGGAAATCCCCGCAACCAACGTGCTCGCGAGCCTCGTCGGTTTTGTCGCCTTCTACAGCGCGCTGGCGGGAATCGACGTCTTCCTGATCATAAAATACGTCCGACTCGGACCCTATGCTCACGAGGGCTCCGCGCTTTCGCCCCTCCCCTCCGCGGCTGAATGAGGAGACGCGACGATGCTTATCGACTATGCGACTCTGCGGTTCATCTGGTGGCTGCTGCTCGGCGTGATCCTGATCGGCTTTGCGGTCCTCGACGGCTTCGATCTCGGCGTCGCCATACTGCACCCGTTCGTGGCCAAGACCGAAGGCGAGCGCCGCGCGGCGCTCAACGCGATCGGCCCCGTGTGGGAGGGAAACCAGATCTGGCTCGTGCTTGGCGGCGGCGCCGCCTTCGCAGCGTGGCCGCCGCTCTATGCGGCCTCCTTCTCGGGCTTTTATCTCGCGATGATGCTCGTGCTCATCGGTCTCATTCTGCGTCCCGTGGCTTTGACCTACCGCAGCAAGTTCGAATCCGCCCCCTGGCGACGCGGCTGGGATACGGCCTTCTTCGTCTCGGGACTCGTTCCGGCTCTCGTGTTCGGCGTCGCCTTCGGCAATCTTCTGCTCGGGACCCCCTTCCATCTCGACCGCATTCTGCAGACCATCTATGAGGGCGGTCTCCTTGGGCTCCTCAACCCCTTTGCGCTCGTCTGCGGCCTCGTGAGTGTCTCCATGCTGGCGCTTCAGGGAGCGAGCTATCTCGCATCCAAGACAGAAGGCGATCTGGCGCGCCGCGCCGCGCGCGCCGGTCTCGTCGCGGCGGTCGCGCTGATCTTGCTGTTCTCGATCGCGGGCTTCTGGGTCGCGCTCGGAATCGACGGCTATGTCGTGCAGGGAGACGTGGACCACGCGGGGCCGTCCAACCCGCTCTGGAAGACCGTCGTGCGCGAAAGGGGCGCCTGGCTCGGCACGTTCCGCTCGACGCCGGCGAGCCTTGCGGCGCCCGTGTTGGCTTATGCCGGCGCGCTCGCGGCAGCGGCGGCGCTGCTGCGCGGCGCCGGGAAGTTCGCGCTCCTGTGCAGCAGCCTGGCGATCGCCGGCGTCATATTCACCGCCGGCTTCAGCCTCTTCCCCTTCCTGATGCCGTCGTCGAGCCACCCCGATCACAGCCTCACGGTATGGGATTCCTCGTCGAGCCCGCTGACGCTGGAGCTGATGCTGCTCGTCGTCGTCGTGCTGCTGCCGATCGTGCTCGCTTACACGGCCTGGGCCTATCGCGTCATGCGCGGACCGGTTCGGGAAGCCGTGATCCTGCGCGGCGACGATTACGCCTACTGAACGACGGAGCGACGACGATGTGGTATTTCTCGTGGATCCTGGGCCTCGGCCTCGCCTGCGCCTTTGGCATTCTCAATGCGATGTGGCTGGAGCTTGCGGAATATAGCGAGGAGAAGGACGAGGAGGGGTGAGGCGCGCGCGCCAAGCGCGAAACGCTTCCAGACAAAGTGTTGAAAATCAGCCTAGGGAGTATCTACCTTGATAAGCGCGGTCTCAAGGTGAAAATCGTTCCACATTTGCGTGTGCACGCGAAATGCGCCCTTGAAACCATACATGGACGCCCACCGGAAGTCGACATCGAAGTACCTGGTAAATGTGTTTTCAGTTATTATATTGACATGTGTTGGGTCTTGAAAAGCCTCAGGACGAGGATAGGCCGGGGTCGATGAAAAGAATAGACCGCCGGGTTTCAACACACGATAGACTTCGTTCATTAGCTCTACAAAGCAATTTCTTCTATGTGGAGCATATATAACCCTAGGAACATGCTCAAGGAAATCGAATGCGGTCACGAAATCAAAATAATTGTCTGGGAAAGGAATTGATTCGATAGATAGGTCAGCACTCTTAATATTATTATTGTCTGATGCGCGGACGTCTATCCCATAAAGTTCGTTTGCGTCAAATTTATTGTTTATTTGAGGTCCGCAGCCGAGATCAAGGGTCCTGGTAACCTTAGTAACTGCTGGCATCGCGTTTCCCTGCCGATGTTTCTTCATCCGTGTTCGATAAGCTGCAGATTTGTTGTTCTTGTCACAAGATCGCGACGTGAGCAGTTCTTGTAAATCCTGAATTTCAACGCGCAGGCTGCTGTCCCAGGGCAGGTGGCTTCTGGAGGGGCCGGACTGAGCGCATCTTACGTCGACAAAATCTAATTTGCGGTGATTCGCCATGAACCAGAAGAATGTGTCCGTCATCCTCTCAGGATACAAGAGAAGAACGCGAGCCTCCGCGCGCGCAAAACAAATGTTGGTCATCGCCGCTCCAGCCACCCCAACTATATTTTTGGCGCCGCTGAAAAAGGATATCTGCTCCTTCAGCGAGAATCTCTCTGGATAAAAGGAAAAAAAGCCACGCGAATGCATAAATTCATCGATTTCCGCTTCATTTTCTATACTTCTCGACAGATATTGCTCTCTTTTAATGTAAATATTCATCTTGTCAGAACCAATCGTGTGATCTTGCAATCTATTGAGCGTGTCGAACACGAGAGGTGACATGTAAACGCCATGATGTGTCATGCCGTGCATCACGAAAAGTCTCTTCGCAAAAACAGGCAGGAAACTGTAAGAAGAGACTCTGTTCGCCGCAACGCCGACGATGGACAATGAATCATCGACAACCTTCTTCATAACTGGAGCAAACGTATTCGGAATAAGAAAGCGCAGGTCGTCTTCTCCAAGAGCCCGCTTGGCGGCATCCGCAATGGGGAGAATTTCCACCAGCCAATGTCCATAATTTTGCCAGCCCGGCTTAACGCACAGCACCGTCGGTTCGGTCCGCGTTTCATGGTCCCCGGATTCAATCGCCGCGGCCACCTGCGCCGCGGCCCTCTCGATATGCTCAGGCGCTTGCTGGGTCAGGATGTCTCCATAGACGCGACCGACGCGATCGAACACGATGCCCTCGCCCGCGACGAAAACGTCGGTCAGCTGAAGCAGGCGAATTTTGCGCTCGGCAAACAGCCTCGTATTCCAGGAATCCTCCATCGCGGAAAGGGCGGCGGCGGATATGCGCTCTTTATGGATTACCGTCGGATATGTCGTGGGAAAAGCAGGCGAAACGAATTCGGCATAAACGCAATTTTCAGGCATAGCCATGAGTGAATACGACACTTGGCTCTGTCCTCATCTCTGTGTCCGCCCTGGGCGGAGCGCCAGTGTATCTTTCGCCGCGCCTGGTGACGAGCGCGGTTCCCAGGGCTTGGGATTGATGCTCCCATCGAGGCATATAGTCGATGGCGCGCGGTTCGATCAAGACGGCGCTCCGCAGCGAATCCCGGCGACAGCGATCAATTCCACTCAGGGAGGCCGTATCGCCTGCCGCGTCGACGCCATCTTGGCGTGATCACGCGAGCGCAACGGCGCGCGCGTTGCTGTGCTGGCGTCTCACATAACGAGCACGCTGTGGCCGCAAAACTCCGTTTGACCCCACATTTTATTTTGCTTTCTAGTACCGGCGAAATTAGCACTTAAGGTATGTTCGTCTTCTTCTGCAAACCTATCGAGAAAATCTTGGTATTCTTTAACGTGATGCACCGTAGCCATAAATAGCTTGCCCGAGGTGAAAAGAAAGGGTACCAATATAGGTTTGCGTTGAAGAAACTGACACACTGCCTCTACCACGCCAAGGCACTGAGTGTTCAAAAAATCGTCAAGGGCCACGATGCCTTTCGGGTGCAATACATCCTTGGCCAAGTCAAGGTCCCAAAGAACATCGACAGCATCATGTGATCCATCGACACTAACAAATCTTGCCCTCTCGCCTAAGAGCGGAATGAGCTCAGACGGATTAAAATCTGAGGAGAGGCCCTTCATCAAAGTCACGCTATCTTCAGAGCTCGCGCGAATGTTTTGTCTTATCTGGTCATCAGTAAAGTGCACCAACGGGTCCAGGCCAACGAGCCTTCTATTATCTTCCAGAGCATACTTCGCAAGCACAGATAAGTATTTTCCGGCGTAGACTCCGATTTCAAAAAACGAACCGTGCACTCCGTTTTCTTGTTGGAAGTTCAACAAAGCAACGGTTATTCGACTCGCATAATCCTGCAACCAACCAGGTACGTCACGCGTTACAGAATTGAGGTACGCCTGGTCGCTTTCTTGGAAATATTTGCTCGCCATTGGTCATCCTTCCGTTCGATCATTCATGGTGAGACGTTCTCGGGGACTCGCCGTCCTCTTGGTCCCGACCAAGTCTCCTCAGATCGCGTCATTCACCCTTCATATGCCTCAACCTCAGTAATGCGCCAAACGCGCCTTCGACGCGTAGTATCGTGCAGGCTATCCCATCATTCAGGTGCGATAGCAAGGCCAATGACCCTCGCCTCCCCTCCATTTTGGAGCGCACTCTTGAACCGTGAAGAACCCTGGGCGTCGAGCCAGGCCAGGTTCGGCTTCAGGAAGAACAAGGCGTCGCCGGTGATTGGCGCCGGGGCGCCTCATATTGCTGCCTTCGTGAAGATTGGAACTCATAGAAGGTGAGCAAGCCCCCCGGTCGGCACGTGCGCCGTGGCACGTTCCATCCCGCGATCGCTCTTCCGACTCAATGGCTCATGCCGCCCATCCCGCCGCCGCCCATCCCGCCCATGCCGAGCCCCAAGACGCTCGCCATCGCGTGGTCGGCGATCTTCCTCTGCTCCTCGGTTAGGGACGCGTAGAAGGGCTCGATCGCCGCCTTCGCGCCGCGCACGAGCTCCAGGTGATCGACCATGTGATGCTCCATCATCCCGAGTTGCCCCAGGATTCCATGGTCGCGATGCTCGCCGCCCTCGCCTGTCGGAGCGCAGGCTTTGGCTGCTTTTTGCATCGCCGCGCGATAGGCGTCGGCAAAGGCGTTCCACGCCGCCTGCTGCTGCTCGCTGAGCTTCAGTTCGGTCTTGAGATAGGCGAGCTTGCCGTCGAGATGCTCGGTCGGGCCGCAGAGCATGTGCTGCATCATGCCCCCGCCGCCATGCTCCATGCCGCCCATCCCCTTCATGTCGTGACCCATCCCCCCTGGCTCCATGCCGGCCCCATGGCCGCGCATAGCCCCGCCCGGAGACAGCGGCTCCTGCGCGAGGACGGGCGCGCTCGCGAACGCCAGGAATATCGCCACGAACCCGGCGCCGGCGGTCACGCGCGCAAGGCGAAAGGCGCGTTGATTTCGCAACATGGTTGATCTCCCGCGGGCGCGCCGACGCGCCCGATTAATTGTCTACATTGGACGCGGATAACGAGAATAAACTCCTCTTCCCGTCATATTGTCGCGAAAAACCTGCGACTCTTTGGCCCTGGGCGCCGGAACGCTTCCGCGACGGGAACCTTAACGGGCTGAAAGCGTTGCATTTGTCGTGGACGGCCCCGATCGTTTCGATGCGGCCGCGCGTGGCGACGCCGCAGAGGAGATTTTGACATGGATCGACGCGCATTCATCACCGCGGCGCTGGCCGGCGCCGGACTTGCGGCGCTTTCCGCGGACCCCGCGGCGGCCCTGCCCATTCTTCCTCATGACGACCTCGCCCCTCAGTCGAATGTCGAGGAGGCGTGGTGGTACTATCGCCGCTGGCGCTGGCATCGTTGGCATCGATGGCATTACTGGCATCGGTGGCATTATTGGCATCGCTGGCGTCGGTATCACTATTGGCATCGCTGGCATCGCCGCTGGTGGTGGTGACGCGGCGGCGTCGATCCCAGCGTGCGGACGCGAACAAGCGGTCCCGGCGCTCAAGCGTCGGGTGTCCGTTTCATTTGCGATTGAACCGTATACGCGCGCTCCGCGGTCTCGAGCGGGCGACGTTGGCGCGCCTCAACCCAGCAGGGGCAGCGCCAGTCCGAGCAGTCGCGCGTCTGGACGACCGAATTCACAGGGCGCACGGAGCTGCGGCTGCGTCAGGCTAATCTCAAAGATGGCGTCGGCGGGCAGATCGACTTCCGCCACGATCTTCATCCCCTGCACCCTACTCGGCAGCGCCCGGCTGTCCACGGACACCTCGCATCCCGACGCGAAGCCCTCTCGAACTTGGAACAGAAACGGAATCTCGATCACATTCCTTCCCCGGTGGAGAAGCTGATCTCTCCACACCAGTCTCTGAGCGGAGCTCCAGGCGAAGCCGCCGCTCGGCCCATATTCTCGCTCATGCCAGCAGGCGGGGTCCTCGCCCGCGGAAAGGCGCAGCGCGCGGGGGGCGATCGACAGCTTGCCCCTCAGCGCCTCGAACAAAGGCCCCTCCTCGGATTTCGCAAATAAATAGAAGGGGGGCAGCTGATGCAGCCGCAAACCGAAGAAATTCGCAAGATAGAAAAGAGTCCGAAGAGAAAAGGTCGATATGTGGCCATTCCGAGGGCCGATGTACCACCAGGCGCATCTCTGAATCTCGATATCATCGGGCTGTAGGCACTGCGTGCGGAATATGAGCCCCCGATCGTGAACGAGAGACAGCATGTCCCTAAGTGTCGCTACTGGGTCGACGGTGTGCTCGAGCACCTCGAAGCAGCAGACGCAGTCGAATTCGCTGGACGGTCGGGAAGGATAAGAAAATGGATCGAAGCAAGCAACCTGATCAAAGTGATAACCTTGCATAGCTTTCGCGAATCCCCCAGTTCCGGAGCCGTAATCAATGATGCGCGTGGAAGTCCTATCCTGCAGCAAAGGCGCGAAAGCGTCCGCAAATTGCCGCGGCCGAACCTCGACATATTCGGGGTCGGCCTTGATATAATCATCGTTATAGATGTATTTGCTGAAATCCTCGGCGGTCCAATCGTCGAAATAGTTCGTGAACAAAAAGTCGCAATTCGAACAGCGAAAATAGCTCACGGCGATCCCTGAGAAACCGAGAGCATGCGGCTGCGGCCGCGGGCCGCTGCGACACATGCGATACAGGTCCGCGGCGTCGAATGCGTCGGCCTTTGAGCCGCATATCTTGCAAACGCTATGCGCCGTCTCGCCAAACGCCGGCAATCGCCCCAAAGCTTCGGCCTTCGCCGGGTCCATGTCCTCACCTTGGCCCACACTTGCCGCGCCTGCTCCACTGCGCGACAAATCATCCGGGCGGACAGTCGCGCTCCCTGAACGCCGCGTCAATCTGCAAAGTTGTGGCGTTGGGAGTTATTCAGCCTTTCCGGCCCCACGGCGCGCAAAGGGCAGACGCCGCGACAAGGGCGCGCGGGCGCGTTTGCCAAACGCGCCCGCCTGCGGCTAATTAAGTCCATGGCGGCGGTCGCGCTGCAAATCGCGCAAGGGGATCGACATGTGGCGGGCCTCGGCTTGGGGATGGCGTCTTGCAGCTTTCGCGCTTCTTGTGGCGGTCTCGGCGGCGGCGCCGGCCCTCGCCACGCCGATGTCCTTCGAGCTCGTGAAAGTCGGCGTCGGACACTGCCGCGACCGTTGCCCGCAGGTGATCTTCGCGCAGGGCGAGATCGACAACGGCAGCGCCCAGAGTTTCCTCGACTTCGTGCAGCGCAGCCTTCCCGGCGGCGAGCTGCATGGCGTCGTGCTGCTCGATTCCCCCGGGGGCCATGTCGTGGCGGCCATGGAGCTCGGGCTCACGATCCGCCGGCTCGGCATGGCCGTCATCGTCGCGCGCCCCGGCGGCGGCGCGGGCGGCGCGGCGGCGCTCTACTCCGGGCACTGCTACTCGGCCTGCGTCTATGCGCTCATGGGCGGACGCAAGCGCGTCATCCCCGCGCAGAGCCGCGTGGGCGTGCACCGCATGTTCAACTATTCGACCAACTTCAGCTTCTCCCAGGGCTTCGTGAGCGAGCGCAACGTCGACGACGGCGAGATGCGCCGGCGACTCGCGCAATACAGCCGCGCGATGGGCGTCAGCGACGGGCTCATCGATCTCGCGGAGCGCACTTCGCCCGACTATCTGCGCCTGCTGACGCCGGGCGAGATCGTCCGCTGGCGTCTCGCGTCGCAAAGGCTCTAGGACGCCGAAAGTCGAAAACCTCGAAGCGAGAGGCAGATGAAACACATTGTCGAAGGACTGGAGCAACGGCGCAATCTCGCCCGGCTTGGCGGCGGACGCAAGCGCATCGAGGCGCAGCACGGGCGCGGCAAGCTCACGGCGCGCGAGCGCATCGAGCTCCTGCTCGATCACGGCTCCTTCGAGGAATTCGACATGTTCGTGCAGCATCGCTGCGCGGATTTCGGCATGGACCAAGGGGAAAAGATCCCCGGCGACGGCGTGGTCACCGGCTGGGGCACGGTCAATGGACGCGCCGTCTTTGTCTTCGCCAAGGACTTCACCGTCTTCGGCGGCTCGCTCTCCGAGACGCATGCGCAGAAGATCACCAAGCTGCAGGACATGGCGCTCAAGAACCGGGCGCCGATCATCGGCATCTTCGACGCCGGCGGCGCGCGCATCCAGGAGGGCGTCGCGGCGCTTGGCGGCTACGGCGAGGTGTTCCAGCGCAACGTGCTCGCCTCCGGCGTCATTCCGCAGATCTCGATGATCATGGGCCCCTGCGCCGGCGGCGACGTCTATTCGCCGGCGATGACCGACTTCATCTTCATGGTCCGCGACACGAGCTACATGTTCGTGACTGGCCCGGATGTGGTCAAGACAGTCACCAACGAGACGGTGACGGCCGAAGAGCTCGGCGGCGCCTCGGTGCATACGACCAAGAGCTCGATCGCCGACCGCGCCTACGACAATGACGTCGAGGCGCTGCTTCAGATGCGCCGGCTCCTCGACTTCCTGCCCTCCTCCAACAGCGCCGCGCTGCCAGAATGGCCGAGCTTCGACGATCCCGAGCGGCTCGACCTCTCGCTCGACACGCTGATCCCCGACAATCCGAACAAGCCCTATGACATCAAGGAGCTGATCCTCAAGATCGTCGACGAGGCGGATTTCTTCGAGATCCAGGAAGCGCACGCCAAGAACATCGTCGTCGGTTTCGGGCGCATCGAGGGCCGCACGGTGGGCTTCGTGGCCAATCAGCCGATGGTGCTCGCCGGCGTGCTCGACATCGACGCGTCGCGCAAGGCCGCGCGCTTCGTGCGCTTTTGCGACTGCTTCAACATTCCGATCGTCACCTTCGTCGACGTGCCGGGCTTCCTGCCGGGCACGGCGCAGGAATATGGCGGGCTGATCAAGCATGGCGCCAAGCTCTTGTTCGCTTATTCGCAATGCACGGTGCCGCTGGTGACCGTGATCACCCGCAAGGCCTATGGCGGCGCTTT
>Ga0187784_10005750_pt1 | contig 10013 bp, 9 predicted proteins | sample 1015_SJ02_MP15_2_FD_132964 | JGI IMG/M metagenome (GOLD analysis project Ga0187784, IMG submission 132964) | Tropical peat soil microbial communities from peatlands in Department of Meta, Colombia - 1015_SJ02_MP15_20_MG | ecosystem: Environmental > Terrestrial > Soil > Wetlands > Peat | place... | reverse complement strand
GATCTCTTCATCGCTCACAATGATCTCCGATTTGCTGGATCCGCCTCTGGCCTCAGGCCCATAACTCTGGGTCTGGGCCACATATTTTCCGTCATAGACTCCGATCGCTTCCGCCAAGATGATTCCCATCAGAATCAGTCCCTGACCACCGGAGCCGCTCAGACGGATCTCATACCGATACGACATCTTAATCCCTTCCGATGATAAACCGTGAACGATGTACTATGAACTTAGAACTTATCCACAAATAACTTTCCCCCCTTTAGTAAAGGGGGGGTGGGGGGATTTGAACTGGCAATCTTGGCAAAATCCCCCTCTATCCCCCTTTTCCAAAGGGGGATATTACGAGCAACCACTATTTACGGATAAGTTCTTACACTTATCATCTGTCTTTCACTGTCTATCGTTCATCGATTATCGTTTTCTTATCTTCCTATTGTTACCTTAGCGCGTTCCCGAATCTTTTCGTACTCATCCTGATAAACCGGAAGCTCCTTGTCCACCAATACTCCAATCACGATCTTATCCTGCAGCTCCTCGGGCTTCATCGCGGCGGCCTTTTCCACGGCGACGGCATGATCTCGTTGCCATTCCATCATCTCTACGGCTGTCCCGAGACGGTTCTGCCTTCCGTATTGGGTGTGGCAGTGAGCGATCACCTCCACCACGGAAAAACCCGGCTTCAAAATCGCCTTCTCGACCAAGCTATCTAATAGTCTGGCATGATAGACGGTTCCCCTCCCCACAAAGACCGCTCCGGCAGTAACGGCTAACTCCGAGATCTTGAAATTCTGCTCAATATTGGAATAAACGGTGGTCGAAGATCTCATACCATAAGGCGTGGTAGGAGAGGATTGCCCTCCCGTCATCCCGTAGATGCTGTTGTTGAGAATGATGGAGGTGACATCGATATTCCTTCTTGCCGCATGAATGAAATGATTGCCCCCGATCGCCACCGCATCCCCGTCGCCCATGATCACAATCACCTTCAGACCGGGTTTAGCTAGCTTTACTCCCGTCGCGAACGTCAACGCACGGCCATGCGTGGTGTGCAGCGTATCAAAATCCACGTAGACGGGAAGCCTTCCCGAACATCCAATGCCTGATACCAGAACGACCTCATCCTTTTCGAAACCGACCCGATCGATCGCCCGGATGAGGGAACCTAACATGATTCCGATCCCGCAGCCCGGGCACCAGACATGGGGAAACTTCTTGTCGTGGCGAAGATATTTGTGGATTAGTCTCGTAACTTCTCCCATCAGGAAACCTCCGTGATTCGGTTTAATATCTCCCCCGGCGTGACAATCGTCCCATCTACTTTGTTCAGGGCGAAGACCTTTGCGACCCCACGGTTGACCCGCTTTACCTCCCGCGAGATCTGACCCATATTCATCTCAGGGACAAGCAGGATTTTCGAGTTCTGGAGGACTTTTTCCACGGCAGCTCTCGCAAAGGGCCAGATCGTCATCAGTTTAAGAAGTCCCACTTTGATCCCTTTCTCCCTTGCCTCAATCATGGCCCTCCTAGCGGACCGGGCCACACACCCGTAGGCGACGATCGTTATCTCTGCGTCCTCTGTTTGAAAAAATTCAGCCATTTGAATCTCTGAAAAATGCTGACTGATCTTTCGGTGGAGCCTGGCGATAAAGGGACCGATCTCGTCGGGTCTCGACGTGGGAAAACCTCTGATGTCATGAGTGAGACCTGTGACGTGATACCGATAGCCCTCCCCAAAATTGGCCATGGCCGGGATGCCGCCGGGTGTATCTTCGTAAGGGATGTACCATTCGGGTGGAACTGTGGGTTTGACCCGATTGAAAACCTCTATCTCTTCTTCATCCGAAAGAACCATTTTCTCTCGCATATGAGCGATGACTTCATCCATCAGAAGGACAACGGGTGTCCGAAATTTTTCGGAGAAGTTAAAGGCTTTGACGGTCATCTCGTAACATTCTCGAACCGTTGAGGCAGAGAGGACAATGGCGGGATGATCTCCATGGGTTCCCCATCTTGCCTGCATCACATCACTTTGAGAGGGAAAAGTTGGAAGTCCCGTGCTTGGCCCTCCTCGCATGACATTGACGATGACACAAGGCACCTCGGCGATGACGGCAAAGCCCAGGTTCTCCTGCATCAGAGAAAATCCCGGGCCACTTGTGGCCGTCATCGATTTTACCCCTGCAAGAGAGGCGCCGATCACCGCACCGAGGCTTGCAATCTCATCCTCCATCTGGATGAAGGTCCCGTCTACTTGAGGAAGTTTAATCGACAAGATTTCAGAAATTTCAGTGGCAGGAGTAATTGGATAGCCGGCAAAGAATCGGCAACCCGCGTAGAGGGCTCCCTCTACCACCGCTTCATTGCCTTGGAGTAACAATTCTTTCTGGTGAGATCTCTTCTTCCTTTGGCCTTGGCTCTTCCTCTCCACCTTTTATTTCAACCTTTTTCCTTCCTTTGGTTTTTGCTTCCACGGTAATGGCAAAATCTGGACACCGGATCTCGCACCATCCGCAGTTAATACATTTCTCAATATCCTTTACGTAAGGATTACCCGTTTCGTCTTTCGCCAAAGCACCCGTCGGGCAGAAGGCGACACAAATCCCGCACGCCTTACACCAGGCCTTAAAGATGTCTATCTTCGGGGTCTCCTTCTTTTTTTTCGTCTCTGCCACAATCCAAACTTTCCTCTTCTTCTCGAAGAAGTCTCTGACAAAAACAATTTGTTTTCTAATTTCCCTTTATTAATAATAATTTAAAAAGAGAAAGCTTGTCAAAGGTTTTCAATGATCGCGGAAGCAAATTCAGAGCATTTAAGCTTCTTCGCGCCTTTCATCTGACGGGCAAGATCATACGTGACGGTTTTCCTTGATATGGTCTTCTCGAGAGCTTTCCTGATCCTTTTCCCCGCCTCTTTCCAGTCCAGATAATCGAACATCATGGCCCCGGAGAGGATGAGAGATCCAGGATTGACCATATCCTTATTGGCATACTTAGGCGCTGTTCCATGGGTGGCCTCAAACACAGCTGCACAATCTCCTATGTTCGCTCCTGGCGCCATGCCCAAGCCTCCCACCTGGGCGGCCAAAGCATCGGACATATAATCTCCGTTAAGGTTGGGCATAGCGAGCACATCATAGTCTTCAGGTCTTAAAAGGATTTGTTGAAACATGGCATCAGCAATCCGATCTTTGATGACGATCTTCCCGGAAGGAACTTTCTTTATTCCCTCTTTCTCCATTTCACTTTCCAATAGAATGCGATCCCCGAATTCTTCCTTTGCCACCTCATATCCCCAATCACGGAACGCCCCCTCGGTGAACTTCATAATGTTTCCCTTGTGAACCAATGTGACACTCTTTCGGCCATGAGCGAGCGCGTATGGAAGGGCCATCCGAACCAGGCGTTTTGTTGCGAAACGACTGATGGGTTTAATCCCGATTCCGGAATCTTCCCGAATCTTCTTTCCCATCTCTCTCTCAAGAAACGCCCCGAGTCGCAATGCTTCCTCTGATCCTTCCTTCCACTCGATCCCTGCGTAGACATCCTCGGTGTTCTCCCGGAAGACGACAATGTCCACTTTTTCCGGGTGCTTTACCGGACTCGGTGTGCCCGGAAGATACTTCACGGGTCGAATGCAAGCGTAGAGGTCGAGTTTTTGCCGGAGTAATACATTGATGCTTCGAATCCCTCCGCCTACAGGGGTTATCAAAGGGCCCTTAATGCCGATTTTGTGTTCCCGAATCGTCTCGATCGTTTCTTCCGGAGCCCAGTCCTTCTTCAGTTGAAATGCTTTCTCTCCCGCATAGATTTCGAGCCAATGCACATTTCTTTTGACTCCATAGCATTTCTTTACGGCGGCATCAAAGACTCTTACGGATGCTCTCCAGATATCCGGGCCCACTCCATCCCCTTCGATATACGGGATGATGGGTTGATCAGGAACATTGAGCTTTCCGTCAGCCGTATATTGAATTTTTTCTCCATCCATCATCCGTCTCCGTTCCAAACAAACGATGTCCGCCTCCAATAAATGAAGGCGCTACATAGAATGCCTCCCAAAAACCAAGCTGGTGCAGTTGCCGCCGAAGGCGAAGGAGTTGGAAAGGACAACCTCCACTTTTGCCTCGCGGGATTTTCCCGGAACATAATCGAGATCACAATCCTCATCCCCCTGCTGGTGATTGAGGGTTGGAGGAATAAATTGATGGACGATCGAAAGAATCGAGGCAATCGCCTCAATGGCTCCTGCTGAACCAAGACAATGACCTACCGATGATTTTATGGAACTAACTGGAATCGAGTAAGCCCTTTCACCAAAAACATTTTTGATGGAAAGTGTTTCAGCTTTGTCATTGAGCGGTGTGCCGGTTCCGTGGGCATTGATATAATCGACTTCGGTCACGGGTATGCCACTCTCTTCGATAGCCTCCTTCATAATGCGGGCTCCTCCCATTCCAGTGGGTTCAGGGGCCGTGATATGATAAGCCTCGCCTCCAATTCCGTACCCCAAAAATTCAGCTATGATCTTGACGCCCCTTCTCTCAGCCTCGTCCAAATCCTCAAGAATGAGGATGGCCGCTCCCTCGCCCAAGGACATCCCGGCTCTCTTTCGATCGAAAGGCCTACAGGGAGAAGGGTCAGTGGCTTTTAACGAATTGAACCCGCCAAACGTGAGTTCGCTCAGCGCCTCACTCCCTCCGCAAACAATGGCTTTGGCTTTTCCGGTTAGGATGAGGTCAGCTCCATAACCAATGGCTGTGGCCGATGAACTGCATGCGGTGGTGACGGTGAATTTCGGACCTGAAAACCCAAATCTTTCTGCGACACGATCGGTGGTATAACTTGGTATAAAAGGCCAGATGAGAGAAGGCTTGGACCTTCCCTTCACAAGGATTTTCCGGTGATAGGTTTCTGCCTCGAACATCCCTCCGGCACCTGCTCCGAGACAGACCCCCACTTCTTCAGAAGGATAAGAATGAATCCCAGAGGTCTTCACGGCCTCCTCTGAAGCGATGAGGCCAAATTGGTCTGTCCGGGAAAGTTTCTTCAGTTCTTTCTTCTTAAAGAATTCCTCCGATCGATAATCTCTGATCTCTGCTCCTATTTTGCAGGGATATTTGGACGTATCGAATAGGGTGATCAGCCCGATGCCCGTTCGGCTCTCTTTCAAAGAATGGGAAAACTCCCCCACATCCTTTCCGGTCGAGCAAAATATTCCGATCCCTGTGATAGCAATTCTTTTGGCTTTCATGTTCCCATTGCTCAAAAAATAACCTTCTTAAATCCCTCCCCACCTCCCTTTACGAAAGGGAGGAGTAACCTCCCGCTTTAAAAAGGGGGATTGAGGGGGATTTTCATCTTTTGAGTGCAATTACTTATATCACTTTCAAACCGGTGCTCGCAAGACGGAGTCAGGTTTGGACAGTCTTTAGTTAAAGCGGCTTCTTTCCGTAAAGGTTATCAAGGGGGGCTTTGGGGAACACTGACCGTATCCCTGACCACACGGGTGTAGATCATCGCAGTTTCAACATGCTTATGACCCAGTAAATTCTGTATCTCCCTGATATTCACTCCGTTCATTAAAAGATGTGTTGCAAAACTGTGCCTGAGTGTATGGACGGATGCGAGCTTGGCAATGCCAGCTTTTTCAACAGCCTCTTTTACCGCATTCTGCACAGTCTTTTCGTTGATGTGGTGCCTCCTGATTTTTCCACTTCGAGGATCCACCGAGAGTTTTGATGACGGGAAAACATACTGCCAGCCCCATTCTTTTGCGGCATTTGGGTATTTGTGCTCCAGCGCATTCGGCAGAAAAACTTCGCCATACCCGGATGTTAGATCCTTTTCATGCATGACCTTTACCTGTTCGAGATGTGAGCGCAAGGATGCGGTCACAGATTCAGGGAGCATAGTTGGTTTGTCCTTATCTCCCTTGCTTCCCCTTACAAAGATCAAGTTTTGGCCAAAATCTATATCCTTGACTCTCAGACGGGCAAGCTCCATCAAGCGGAGCCCGGACCCATAGAGCAACTGGAGGATAAGAAGGTCTGTGCCTTCAACATGTTTGAAAATCGCTTGGACCTCCTCTACGGATAAAACAACTGCGAGTTTCTGCCCGCGTTTTGCCCTAACTGTTTGACGTACTGTAAGCATAGTGCTTGATGCGAATTGCCTTGCGCATCTCCTGGATAACTTGTGAAATGTCAGGGATTTTTCTCCCCTATTGGGGTTTACCCGGCTGCAGAGCTGTTTTTTTATCAGCCATGAAATGCGTGACATATAATTTCACTGCATCACGGGCCTGTCTTATCAAAGGATTACATATTTATTGTTACCCAACAAAAAGCAAACAATGCTGACGATTGCGCGGATGGTGACAATCGAGTTCTAAAAATCGCCATACGGTCTTCAGACAAGCACCTTACCAAGGAGTCCATAGTAAATGGAGTAAGCACACTGTTCACATTTGAACTGAAATAATCGATATATCCTACAATTCAAGTCCCTTCGTTAAACATCCCAAATAATTTGGTTGAAATTAGGTATATTTAAGGTATAATAATTATACTATGGAGTTTGAATTCGACCCTAAAAAAAGTGAGAGCAATAAGCAGAAACATGGTATTGATTTTTATGAAGCCCAGGAGCTATGGGATGATCCAGACTTTATTGAGATTCCAGTAAAGGGCAGTGATGAACTAAGGTTTTTGGTGATCGGGAAGATTTCAGGAAAGCATTGGTCAGGAGTTATTACATATCGGCCTGAAAAGATAAGAATTATTTCCGTAAGACGTTCCAGAAAAGAGGAGGTTGAAATATATGAAAGCTCGTGAGTTTGACAAGAAATTTGATGAAGGTAAAGAGGATATCTCCAAATACCTCGATACGTCAAAATCGAGGAGACCCCATCAAGAACAGAAACGGGTGAATGTGGATTTCCCTTTGTGGATGATTCACTTATTGGATAAAGAGGCAAAGAGACTGGGCGTGCCTCGACAATCGATAATCAAAGTGTGGGTAGCGGAGCGCCTCGAAAAGGCATAATAAAAATATCTGGTTCTAGCAAAGCACTTGTGCGGACAGCTTATAGCTGCCGCACAGTTTTATCGTTTGGTCACAAAATAAACACAATTGCGAAAATTTTTAAAAGTTGGTAATATTGAAATATGAAAACGATAAAATATGTTATTGGCAGGACGGTAATATGTGGCTTGGATACCTGGACGAGTTCCCTGGCTACATGACGCAGGGTACGACACAGAAGGAGCTCTAAGAGAATCTCAAAGACGTCTATGAGGAGCTCACTAGCGGACGCATTCCGGGTGTTCGCCGTGTCGCGGAGCTTCAGGTGGTGTGAAGCGAAAAGAACTGATTAGACAGATTGAGAAAATGGGTTACATTTTTATCCGCCCCGGCGCTCAGCACAATTGGTATCAGAACCCAAGAACAGGTTTTTGCCAGCCCGTCCCGCGCCATACCGAAATTCTACCTCGCTCCTCACATCCTTCGCAAACTGAAAGATTGACCTAAGAACCCCATCAACCTGACGCAGATTAGCCGCGTCAGGTTTTCGGCATATAGGGATTGCCCGCGCAGGTTATGCAAATCGGTAAATGAAATCATGAAGATTCGGCATAACTCAAAAATTTAAGTAGCAACCCTGAATATATGAGCTTAAAATAATCGGGAGACGCCAGGAGATGCTATGCTTAAACCCAAACCCGAATGGCTGAAGAATCTATTTCCCTGGGAACAGAAGGCAATAAAGGTCAATGGTCGCACAATGGCTTATATCGACGAAGGAGATTCAAGCGCTCGGCCGGTATTGTTGCTCTCCGGCAATCCCACTTGGGGTTTTCTCTATCGCGACTTCATCCGGCCCCTAACGGATGGAGGGTTCCGGGCTATTGCTCCGGATTGGGTGGGTTGCGGTTATTCCGACCATCCCCGGGTGGACGGGGCGCTCACCTTCGCCCACCATATCGCCGACCTCGTCTCGCTTATCGATCAACTGAGACTGCGTGGTTTCGTCATTGTGGGACAGGACTGGGGAGGACCGCAGGGTGTTGGCGCGGCCTTGCAGCGCTTGGAAAGGCTCTCAGCGCTTGTTCTCATGAATACCTGGTTGTTCACCGGTTATGTCGGACGATTCCATTCTTCGCCCCGTCCCTGGACAACCTGGCATGCGCCCCTCATCGGCCAATTTTTTATGAAGCGTCATAAGGTTCTTTCACAACACGGCCCCTCCGTCACTTCCCGCAGGGGGATGACTGAAGAAGAAGCCCGGGCTTATCATCATGTCTTTGACGAACCCGACTCAGACCATGTTGTACTTACCTGGCCGCGAACCATCCCTATGCGCAAAGGAGATCGAGGTTCGTCGGATATGCAAGCCATCGAGGCGCGGCTCCCCGAGCTTGCCGGGATACCCACGCTTCTTCTCTGGGCTCCTGAAGATAATGTTTTTTCTATCGAGTACGCCAATCGTCTCAAAGAACTTTTGCCGCAAGCGGAAGGTCCCATCCTGTTTGAAAAAGCCGCCCACTTCCTGCAAGACGATCGCGGTCCTGACCTGGCCCGGGCCATTGTTAAGTTTCTCCAGGATAAAGTGAGGGAGACCTTATGAAATTCATTACTCCTTCCTCTGAAGAGCTTTCTTACCTGCGGGCCGATCCTTTGCTCTGGGAACAAGAGTTGGATGTGCGGCCACAAATTGCCGAAGCTATCGAGAAGGCAGTGGGAATTCGTGCCGGCCGAGTTTACTGGCGTTCCGAGCACGATTATCTTTATGCCCTGGAGCTCGCCGAGCAGGGTCGGGGCAGACCTTCGATGGCCATGGTCCTTGGGCATTGGGAGCGGTATGAACCAAGACCGCCAGAGCATGAGATAGACGCCGACTTGCTGGACTTCCTGATCTGGACGGCTAAAATCTCCGGACTGGATCCGGAGGATGTTTCGCGAGTGACAAAATTCGCCGGCATACACCTTACCTGGCCCGAAGGGTCTGTCCTTCGCACTCCCGATCATTGCTTTGATCATCTGCCCGGTTATCCCTATGAACCTCATTATGCGGAGATTGAAGGCTTGCGCCTCGCCTATATCGAGCAGGGCCAGGGGGATCCTATTTTGATGCTCCATGGTGAGCCGACCTGGGGATATCTGTACCGCCATATGATCCCACCCCTGGCTGAAATGGGCCGGGTGATCGTTCCGGACCTGATTGGGTTCGGCCGGTCTGATAAACCAATAAGCGACAATGCTTATAGTTACAAATCTCATGTACGCTGGGTTCGGAAATTTATCACTGCCTTAAATCTTGAGCGGATCACCCTGATCTGTCAGGATTGGGGCGGAGCCATCGGCCTGCGTATCCTCGGTCAGGTGCCGGAGCGCTTTCGGCGACTGGTGGCCATGAATACAGGGATCGGAGGTGGTTCTTCTTTAGGCGAAGGATTTACGCGCTGGCGATATTTTTCACAGCGAGTAAAAGAACTGGATGTGCCTCAACTGATGCGGAGTGCTGTTTTGCGCCGGACCTTGACTGATGAAGAAGCCGCAGCTTATGGCGCTCCCTTTCCTGATGAATCTTTTCAAACCGGCGCCCTTGTCTTTCCGCGCCTTGTCCCCACTCGCCCGGATCACCCCGGAGCCTATGATAACCGACCGGCGATTGAAAGACTGAAGACATTGGATCTGCCCGTGCTTCTGCCCTGGGCAGATAAAGATCCGATCACCGGTCCCTGGGAAATCTTTTTACGCAGGCTCTTCAAGAACGTGGCCGCACCTCTGACCGCCCGGGGTGCCGGCCATTTCCTTCAGGAGGATGCCGGGGAAGAGATTACAGATCACATTCGTCACTGGATGTCTGAGAACCGTTGAAAGCCAACCACTTTCGGTTAAGACGGTTGTCTTACACTCAAGAGAAACCTCCGTTAAGCCGGGCTTCCAATTGGGTCAATAAGCGTGATTAGTAAAAGGGCTATACTTATGGCACGAGTTTCGAAAGGAAG
>Ga0187784_10005749_pt1 | contig 10014 bp, 1 predicted proteins | sample 1015_SJ02_MP15_2_FD_132964 | JGI IMG/M metagenome (GOLD analysis project Ga0187784, IMG submission 132964) | Tropical peat soil microbial communities from peatlands in Department of Meta, Colombia - 1015_SJ02_MP15_20_MG | ecosystem: Environmental > Terrestrial > Soil > Wetlands > Peat | place... | reverse complement strand
CGCTCTTCCGGCGACAAATAACTGAAGATGTGATTCTGCTGCTGATCGGCTCCGCGCATGCCTTCTCGTATCATAGAAGGCTGTGGATGGGGAGTAGTTTTTCAGCAGCCTGCTAGAGCACCGCCACGGGTGCTAGGTATTGGGGAATTTGTGTCAGCGCGAACTGGTGGACATCAAAGCTGCGCGCACTGCGCCAGGCCTGAAATGTGAGTTTCATCACAGCATCCTGTGATGCCGGGCACAACCCCTCGTCAATTCCACGTAGCAACGTCCATTTTGCGTTGACAGGCCTGATCCGTTGTCCTACATTGTCTCGCAATCTGTGAGCAGGCGCAGGTCCCCGTCCAGCAGTTTCGCCCCTACTCATAGCTCCTCTGACTCGCAAGGCTGAGCGCGATGTCTGGTAATTCGCAGCGGGGTTGATTTACCAACCCCAAGCGTTGACGAACCGAGCCTCAGTTATTGGGGCGAGAGGAGTAGCGATGGTGCGCAACTACGGGGTAGGTCCTTCTAACTCTTCTTCCATTCGTTCTTTTCCTCCTAACGGGTCGAAATTGCAGGGCTCTTGCCGCTTGGGTGAGTCCTTCGTCCACAAACGGGAGCCGTCTATGCACCCGCGCATAAGCCACTCAATTCGTGTGGTTCTGTCGCTGGTCATCTTATTACTGGTTGGCACGCTTTTGTCGCCTCCCGATATGAATGCGGCTGTTGCTGGCGTCGGCGTCTCGCCCGCCAGCTTGTCTTTTGGAAACCAAGCTGTCTCAACCTCCAGCAGCCCGCAAACCGTCACGCTTACCAACAGCCTGAGTACCGCCGTATCCATATCATCGATCACTAGTTTCGGGCAATTATTCGCAGATCAACACATGTGGGACGACGCTTGCGTCAGACGCAAGCTGTTCGATCAGCGTGGTATTCACTCCGACTGCGGCCGGCACCCGTACCGGGACGCTGACCGTGAAGGATAACGCCAGCAACAGTCCTCAAACCGTGACGTTGACAGGGACGGGCGTACTTCAAGCGACTGTTTCACCGACAAGTCTGGCCTTCGGGAATCAAGCGATTCAAACGGCCAGTGCTCCCAACCCGGTCACTCTCACAAACAATCTGCCGACCGCGTTGAGCATTTCCTCGATTACGGTGACAGGCGATTATACGCAGACGAACACGTGCGGTACGGCGCTGGCGGCCGGAGCGACTTGCACGATTAGCGTGACGTTCACGCCCGCTGCGACGGGTTCACTCACTGGAACGTTAACTGTGACCGATAGTGCGAGCAACAGCCCACAGACGGCGTCGCTAACAGGAACGGGTGTCGTGCAGACCGTCATGTCGCCAACCAGCCTTTCGTTTGGGAGTCAGGCTCTGGGAACGTCGAGCGTGGCCAAAACGGTCACGCTGACCAACAATCTGGCAACGGCGTTGAGCATTTCTTCCATCAGTGTCTCGGGCGACTATACGCGGACGAATACGTGCGGAACATCGCTGGCGCCAGGAACGAACTGCACGATCAGTGTGACGTTCACACCGACCGCAACGGGCAACCGCACTGGGACTCTCACTGTAACGGACGGCGCCAACAACAGCCCGCAGACCGCGTCGCTGACAGGAACGGGTGTGCTGCAGGCTGCGGCGACTCCGGCCAGTCTGTCTTTCGGGAGTCAGGCAGTAGCAACGTCCACCGCCGCAAAAACTGTCACGCTGACCAACAATCTGGCGACCGCGTTGACTATTTCGTCGATCGCAGCTTCGGGTGATTATAGCCAGACGAATACGTGCGGCACCTCGCTGGCGGCCGCAACGAGTTGCACGATCAGCGTAACGCTTACGCCGACCATCACAGGCAGCGACCCAGGGACACTTACGATTACCGATAGTGCGAACAACAGCCCGCAGACCGTGTCGCTTGCAGGAACGGGTGTGCTGCAGGCCGCGGCGACTCCAGCCACCTTGTCTTTCGGGAGTCAGGCTCTGGGAACGTCGAGCGTGGCCAAAACGGTCACGCTGACCAACAATCTGGCAACGGCATTGAGCATTTCTTCCATCAGCATCTCGGGCGATTATACGCAGACAAATACGTGCGGCACGTCGCCGGCGGCAGGAACGAACTGCACGATCAGTGTGACGTTCGCACCGACCGCAACGGGCAGCCGCACTGGGACTCTCACTGTAACAGACGGCACCAACAACAGCCCGCAGACCTTGTCGCTTGCAGGAACGGGTGTGCTGCAAGCTGCGGCGACTCCAGCCAGTTTGTCTTTCGGGAGTCAGGCAGTAGCAACGTCCAGCGCTGCAAAAACGGTCACGCTGACCAACAATCTGGCGACCGCGTTGACTATTTCGTCGATCGCGGCTTCGGGTGATTATAGCCAGACGAATACCTGCGGCACGTCGCTGGCGGCAGGAACGAACTGCACGATCAGCGTAACGCTCACGCCGACCATCACAGGCAGCGACCCAGGAACACTTACGATTACCGACAGCGCCAACAACAGTCCGCAAACGGTGTCGTTGGCGGGGACCGGTGTTGTGCAGGCTGCAATGTCACCGGCGACGCTGTCGTTTGGAAACGAAGTCGTCGAATTCGCCAGTTCGGCAAAGACAGTTACACTGACGAATAACCTGGCGACATCGTTGAGTATTTCCTCGATCGCTATTTCTGGCGATTACTCTCAGACCAACACGTGTGGCCCATCGCTGGCTGCCAGTTCGAACTGTACGATCAGTGTGACCTTTACTCCGACCACGACCGGCAGCCGTACCGGAACTCTGACTGTCACCGACAGTGCCAACAACAGCCCGCAAACCGTCTCACTGACAGGGAACGGGGTTGTGCCTGTCAGCGTGAGTCCCGCCACTTTGGCCTTTGGCAACGAAGCTGTAACCACGACCAGCGCGCCGCTAACCGTTACGGTAAGCAACAAGCAACCGACTGCCGTGAGCATCACCTCCATTACAACGCCGACCGCCTACGCGCAGACCAACACGTGTGGAACGCTGCTCGCAGCGCAGGGGACGTGTACGGTGAGCGTGACGTTCAGCCCTACGACGACGGGCTCTCAACCGGGGACGCTGACCATTACCGACAATGCGAGCAACAGCCCTCAGACCGTCAACCTGACAGGCACTGGGACAGCACTGCCAACCATCACCAGCCTTTCATTAACGTCTGGCTTGGTGGGAACTTCGGTGACCATCACGGGGACGGGCTTTGCCGGTTCTCAGGGCAGCAGCACAGTAACGTTCAACGGGGTGTCGGCAACACCGACGAGTTGGAAATCCACTTCGATCACCACTACCGTGCCTGCTGCAGCCACGACGGGCAATGTAGTGGTGGCGGTGGCCGGTGGAGCTAGCAACGGCGTTGCATTTACCGTGCAGCCCAGCATCACCAGCCTCTCCACTACGTCGGGGATTGCCGGAACCTCAGTAACAATCACGGGCTCGGGATTTGGCAGTTCGCAGGGAAGCAGCACAGCTACATTTAGCGGAGTCGCAACGACGCCGACGAGTTGGAGTGCTTCATCGATCACAGCACCGGTTCCCGTTGGAGCAACTGGCGGCAGTGGCCTGGTGGTTGTGACGGTTAACGGAGTGGCGAGCAACGGGTCCGCCTTCACCGTCGTGCCCAACATCACCAACCTATCGACGGCGTCGGGCATTGCGGGCGCGGCAGTTACGATCACCGGTTCAGGATTTGGCAGCCAGCAGGGAAGCAGCACGATCACCTTTAATGGTGTATCTGCGAGTGCGTCCAGCTGGAGCCCTTCATCCATCACGGCGTCGGTTCCGGCAGCGGCAACAGGTGGGAGCGGAGCCGTCGTTGTTACTGTTGGTGGGACAGCGAGCAATGGATCTCCCTTCACTGTGGTGCCGAATATCAGCGCCCTATCCGCGACTTCGGGCACAATCGGCTCCTTAATCACAGTTACGGGAACTGGCTTTGGCGCGAGCCAAGGTAGCAGCACAGTCGCTTTCAACGGGACGATAGCCACACCGACAGCTTGGGCTTCGGGTTCGATTACCGTGGCCGTACCAAACGGTGCCGCGAGCGGCAACGTGATTGTGACCGTCGGAGGAGTAGCTAGCAGCGGAGTTACATTCACAGTTGCGCCGAGTATTACGAGTTTGTCCGCCACCTCGGGCATCGCCGGCGCCGCCATAACAATCACCGGGACTGGGTTCGGCGGTTCGCAAGGAACCAGCACAGTCATGTTCAACGGCGTGAACGCGTCCCCAACAAACTGGAGCGCTTCATCGATTACAGTGCCGGTTCCGAGCGCGGCCACGGCAGGCAACGGAACCGTTGTGGTGACAGTTGGAGGAATCGCCAGCAACGCCGCGCAGTTCACTGTCGTGCCGAACATCACCGGCTTATCGCCGACTTCGGGCGCGGTAGGGACGACGGTAACGATTTCTGGGACGAGCTTTGGCTCAACGCCAGGCTCGGTAACCTTCAACGGTACAGCGGCGATTCCCACGAATTGGACTTCCGGCTCAATTACGGTGCCAGTGCCAGCAGGCGCGACCACGGGCAATGTGGTGGTCACCGTCGGCGGCATAATCAGCAATGGAGTGAGTTTCACGGTCCAATCACTGGGTTTTGTCGCCACTGCTGGGCAGATGGAAGCGGCGCGGTACGGGCAGACAGCAACGCAGTTGACCAACGGACAGGTATTGATTGCTGGCGGCCAGAATAGCTCAGGCGTCTTAAACACTGCAGAAATCTACGCCCTCACGAGCCAAACCTTTGCGGCAACCGCCAATGCGATGAATGTCGCGCGTTGGCTGCACTCGGCGACATTGCTGAATGACGGCACGGTGCTGATCGCGGGCGGTTCCAGCCTTTCGAATGAGACCACCCTGAACACCGCCGAGATCTACGACCCAGTTGCTGGAACTTTCACGCTCCTGCCGAACACTCTCAACACGGCACGAGTTGGTCACACAGCAACATTGTTGAGCAATGGACAAGTGTTGATCGTCGGAGGTTATGACCCGAATTCGGGCATCATCGCGGACTCTGAACTCTATGACCCGACGGCGCAGGTTTTCATTGACCTTGGCAATACGAACACTCCGCGATTCCACCACGCCGCTACCTTGCTACAAAACGGCCAAGTACTGATAACAGGCGGTGAAACCGACCCGACGCCGAGCGGCGCGTACAACACGGCTGAGATATTCAATCCGACGACTTGGACATTCTCGCCGGTGTCGGCAAACATGATCTCAGGCCGTGAAGGGCATGCGGCAATGCTGCTGAACGACGGGACGGTTCTGATTACTGGCGGCGACAATCCGCCCTCAGGATCGTTAAACACCGCTGAGATATACAACTCAACATCCAACACGTTCACGGCTGTTTCGGCTGCGATGACATCCCCAAAGATTTTCCATGATGCCGTCTTGTTGAATGGCGGCCAAGTTCTGCTCTCCGGGGGAGAAAACGATTCGGGTGGAACGAGCGCGGCACTGAATACTGCCGAGCTGTACGATCCCACGGCTCAGACGTTCACGGCGGTTGCAGGGAACATGACCAGCGTCCGTGAGCACCAGACCGCAACGTTGCTCAACGACGGAACAGTGCTTGAGGACGGCGGTACGGACGGGACCAACATTTTCAGCACGGCTGAAATCTACACCGCGAGCCAACTGAGCGGTCTGACAAGTATCACAATTTCTCCTGCATCCCCGTCGGTTCCGCTGGGATCACAACAGTTGCTCACCGCCACGGGCACCTTCAGCAGCGGCGCAACTCAAGTCTTGTCATCGATTCTGTGGAGCTCTTCTTCGACGAGCGTGTCCGCGGTCAGCAACGACGCGAGTGACACCGGCTTCGTCACGACCGTTGCGCAGGGGACCGCGACCATTACGGCCACGGCAGCAGGAATCAGCGGTTCGGCCACTGTGACGGTTCCTGCACCGACACTGGTTTTTATAACCATCAATCCACAAAACGTTGCGATGCCACTGGGGACTGTGCAGCAATTCACGGCAACCGGGACTTACTCGGACGGTAGCACGCAGGACTTGACGCAAACGGCGACGTGGACTTCGTCCTCCTCGGCAACTACGGTGAGCGCGGGGCTTGTGACCGCAGCGGCGCTGGGAACTAGCACGATCCAGGCCAACTTTGGCTCCCAGAGCATCTCAGCTACCGTCACGGTAGGGTCTCCAGCCCTAGTCTCCCTATCGGTGACGCCTTCAACGGCAATAGTTGCTCTCGGACTATCCCAGCAGTACCAGGTTACCGGGACTTACACCGATGGGAGCACACAAAACCTGACGAGTGCGGCCACCTGGTCTGTGGTTCCGCAGACCTCCGCTTCGGCGAACTCCGCTGGTCTGATAACCGGGATTGCGCAAGGCAGCATAACCATCACCGCGTCTTATGGAGGATTCGACGGAGTCTCGACGTTAACGGTGGGACCACCGAACTTGGTGTCGATTTCGGTTTCTCCGGGTGCCGCAAGCGTCGCAGTGGGCATCAATCAGCAATTCATCGCAACAGGGATGTACGCCGACGGAAGCACTCAGAATCTCACATCTTCGGTTACCTGGACTTCTTCCAGCAACACAGTGTCGACTATCAGTGCGACCGGGTTGGCAACGAGTTTGGCGAACGGGACTGCAACAATTTCGGCGTCTTCGGGTTCTGTGACGGGGAGTGCTACGCTTACTGTCGAGACGGCTACATTAGCCTTGAACACGAGCCGCTACCAGCATAACGCGACGTTATTGAACAACGGCTCGGTGTTGCTTGCGGGTGGCGTGAATTGTCCCTCGTCAGGCTCCTGCACATATCTGAACAGCGCGGAGTTGTATAACCCGAATTCAGGAACGATTACAACCACAGGAGCAATGGCAACTGCCCGTTCCGCCCCTGCCGTGCTGCTAGGAAATGGCAAGGTTCTCATCGCGGGTGGCTACACTTGTGATTCCAGCGGAAACTGCGGATCTTTGAGCAGCGCGGAGATCTATGATCCAATGGCCGGCGCGTTCAGCAGTGCTGGAAACATGACAACAAATCGCTCCGGTCACACCCTGACCCTGCTGAATAACGGACAGGTTTTGATCGCTGCCGGTGAGACGTGCAGCTTGGCCAACTCCTGCACAGCGCTGAGCAGCGCCGAACTCTATAACCCAACTGCGGGGACCTTCACCGCCACAGGCTCTCTCAATGCAGCACGGTTCAACGCCAGCGCCGTACCTCTGAATTCAGGGCAAGTGTTAGTTGTGGGTGGGTTCGACGGCACCAATTATCCAGCAACCGGAGAACTCTACGATCCAGTCGCTCAGACCTTCAGCAATACGTCCACCAACCTGAACACTCCTCGCGCGAATGCTACCGCCACAATTCTCGACAATGGTTACGTCCTAATCGCTGGCGGAACAACATGCGCGACACTCGGCTGCCCAAGCAGCATTGCTGAGATATATCAGAATGGCTCGTTCTTCTACTTCGGCTATCCCACCAGCAACATGACCGTTGCTCGCTGGGATCAGACTGCGACCCTGTTAACCAACGGGCAGGTATTGCTGGCTGGAGGATACGATGCCTGCGCCTCCTCGTGCACTTCGGACTCAACTACAGAACTTTTCAATCCTCAGGGAGACAGCGTTGCGAGCAGCGAAGCGCTGAGCACGGGGCGGTCTGGGCACACTGCGACACTACTGCCCGACGGCAGCGTCTTGTTGATTGGAGGCATCAACAGCGGGACTACGTTATCAAGTGTCGATTCGTATGTGCCCAACAGCTTGTCTTTGCCTCAACTCGCATCTCTAGCGATTTCGCCCTCAAGTCCGCCGATTGCTCTTGGAACAACGCTTCCTCTCACGGCTATCGGTACAGACCCTTATGGGGACAATCTTGGCCCCATAGCCTCCGTCGTCTGGAGCTCGTCCTCGCCAAGCATTGCCAGCGTCAGCAATGCGGCCGGCAGCTCGGGCATTGTCAACTCGCAGAGTGCTGGCACGACCACGATCACTGCGTCAATTGGCAGCGTCTACGCTTCGACACAGGTCACCGTAACGCCTCCGTTGGTTTCTCTGTCGGTTTCTCCTTCGAATCCATCAGTCACTCTCAATTCGCCGCAGGAATTGCAGTTGACTGCCACAGGGATCTACTCAGACGGCAGCTCGCAAAATCTGACGGCCAACGTGACTTGGAGCACTTCCAACAGCTCAGTGGCAAGAGTAGTCACGAGTCCCGCCGTGCCGGGCGTTTCCTCGCCCATTCCGGTTGAGTACGTCGCAGTGGCGCCGTTCGCGGCTGGAACAGCGAACATCACGGCGACACTTGGCAATGTAACTGGCAGCACTTCGGTCACCGTTGTGGCGCCGTCAAGTCCCAGTGCACCAAGCATTACTGGCGTCTCGCCCAATGGTGGCGGAGCGGGCACACAGGTCACCATTAGCGGCTCAAATTTCGGCCAGACGCAAGGCGGCGGCACCGTGCAACTCGGCACTACGCTAGGTTTGGTGGTCAGTTGGTCCGATACTCAGGTGGTCGCAGTCGTCAATACTGGCTCTTCGTCAGGACTCGCTCAGATACAGCAGAATAGCCTCACTTCAAACGCAGTCCCATTCACCGTGAACACGGCGACCATCACAGGAATCAGCCCGAACAGCGGATTGCCAGGCACTCAGGTAACAGTTACCGGTTCTGGGTTCGGGAGCATACAAGGCGGTGGCATGGTATGGCTCGGGACTGTGCCTGCGATTGTGGATAGCTGGAGCGACGGGCAAGTCATCGCTACCGTGGCTAATGGTTCGACTACCGGAGCTGCTCAGGTCCTGCAAAATGGCGTATTGAGTAACTCCGTTCCCTTCTCGATCGACTCCCTACAAGTTAGCGGTATTACTCCCAATTCAGGTTCCGCTGGTACCGTGGTCACGATTACCGGCGGTGGTTTCGGGGTGTCCCAAGGCAGTGGTAATGTCTGGATTGGGAATACTTACGGGATAGTGGCCGGCTGGAGTGACACGCAAATCCTCGCGTCGGTCGCGAGTGGCACGGTCAGTGGCGTTGTCAAAGTGGAACAGAACGGCGCCTGGAGCAATGGAATCGCTTTTACTGTTCCATCCAGCTTCAACGGCGGCACTCCGGTAACTCTCGTTCCCAATCAAATCAGTATGGTTGTCGGCGATACCCGTTCGATTCAAGCAGTGGACAGCAACGGTCAGGCGGTGACCGGGCTGACCTGGACTTCCAGCAATACGGCTGTCCTAACACTCTCAAGCGATAACCCACCGATTCTCACGGCTGTGGGCGCAGGTTCGGCAACGATTAATACCGAAGCTGCTTCTGCCGATGTCACCGTCTATCCCGGACCCACTCTCCCGATTGGCACGAAAATATGGTCGAACTCGGGCGACGGTTCCGGTGTCATTAGTATTATGCCGGCGGTGCCGAGCGCGTCAGGCGGGGCGGACGTATTCGCGCTGCAGAACTCCGGCGTCGTCATGGCACTCGCGAGCGACGGCACCCAACTGTGGCAAGCAAACGTCGGCACCAGCAGCACGCTCTTGCCGGATTTCCAGGGTGGGTTAACAGTGGCGAATGTCAGCACACTCCCGTACTCGGTGCAAAAGCTCGATGGCAATACCGGCCAAGCTTATCCCGCCTACACCTACTCGAACCCGACTTCTTATCCCTTCAGCCCTTCGGTCCTAATGCATACGGACGGAACTATCTTCACGGCGGACAACAATTCGATCGTGGGTATCAAGCCGACTACGGGGAACCAGAAATTCCCTCCGGTTCAGCTAGAGCAAGGTTATAGCTCTGGGTATGACGGCGGTACCTGCGGTGAATACCCTCCAAGAACCATCAACGGCCCCTCGCCTTCCACGGTGGGCCAAGGAATCATCGCGGGCGACGGGTACACCTATTTCCCTTACTTTTGGACAAACAGTAGGTTCCTCGTTGGTGTTTGTGATGCTGCTGGGAACCAGGTAAGCTGGGGCCAGACCGACACTCATCTGCGCATTCTGCGCGTTGGCACCGAT
>Ga0187784_10005748_pt1 | contig 10014 bp, 7 predicted proteins | sample 1015_SJ02_MP15_2_FD_132964 | JGI IMG/M metagenome (GOLD analysis project Ga0187784, IMG submission 132964) | Tropical peat soil microbial communities from peatlands in Department of Meta, Colombia - 1015_SJ02_MP15_20_MG | ecosystem: Environmental > Terrestrial > Soil > Wetlands > Peat | place... | reverse complement strand
TGGTCTTGATTGAAGCGACGTCGGATCCGGCGCCGACCTCCGAAACCCCCAGGCATGAGACGTAATCGCCGGCGATCGACGGCACGAGAAATTCTTGCCGCACCGTATCCGAGCCGAAGCGGGCAAGCGCGGGCGTGGCCATGTCGGTGTGCACACCAATGGCCATCGGCACGCTGCCGCAAGCGATACCGCCGAGCTCTTCCGCCATCACCATGGCGTAGGAATAATCGAGCCCTTGGCCGCCGTATTCGACCGGCTTGTTGAGGCCGAGGAAGCCCAGACTGCCCATCTTCTTGAACAGTTCGTGCGCCGGAAAGATGCCGGCTTCCTCCCACTCGTCGACGTGCGGGTTGATCTCGGCGGCAATGAATTTTTGCAGGCTGCGGCGCAGCTCCTCGTGCTCGGGCGTGAATTGCATGACGTTTCCTCTTTCCTCCTTCTTACATACGCGCGACGCCGAAAGTGTTGCGCTTGAGCGGGCGAAGGTCTGCCTCGCGGCAGATCGAAAGACAAAAGCCCAAGACTTTGCGGGTATCGCGCGGATCAATCAACCCGTCGTCCCACAGCCGGGCGGTGGCGTATAGCGCGGTCGACTCGCCCTCCATACGCTTGATAATGGCGTCTTCCATAGCCGTAAGCTTCGCTTTATCGACCGGCTTACCCTCGCGTTTGAGCTTTTCTTCGGTGACGATCGCCATGACCTTGGCCGCCTGTTCTCCACCCATGACGGCGATCCGATTGCTCGGCCAGGCGAAAATGAAGCGCGGATCATAGGCGCGGCCGCACATGCCGTAATTGCCGGCGCCGAACGACGCGCCGACGTGAATGGTGAGCTGCGGGACCGTGGCGTTGGCCACGGCTTGGATCATTTTTGATCCGTGCTTGATGATGCCTCTCTGCTCGGCTTCGCGTCCGACCATATAGCCGGTGGTATTCTGCAAATAGACGATGGGGATATTGGCTTGGCAGCAGAGCTGAATGAACTGCGCCGCCTTGCTGGCACCGTCCGCGTCGATCGGTCCGTTATTGCCGATGAGCCCGACGGCATGACCTTCGATTTCGGCGTTGCCGCACACCGTCTGCGCACCGTAGCCGTTCTTAAAGTCGAGGAAATCGGAGTCGTCGACGACGCGAGCGATGATTTCGCGAACGTCATACGGCTGGCGATAGTCGACGGGGATGGCGCCGGCAAGCTCCTCGGCCGGATAGCGCGGCTCTTTGAAAGTCTTCTGCCGGGTAGGCGGCAATTGTACGTTCCACGGCAACTTGGCCATAATCTCGCGGGCGATGCGAATGCCGTCGGCGTCGTCTTCGGCCAAATATTCGCCCAGCCCGGAGACGGTCGCGTGCATTTCCGCGCCGCCGAGTTCCTCATCGCTCGCTATTTCTCCCGTAGCCGCACGCAACAATGGCGGGCCCGCCAAGAACACTTTTGCCCGGCCGCGCACGAGGACAACGTAATCTGAAAGCCCCGGCAAATAGGCACCGCCCGCGGTTGACGAGCCGTGCACGACAGTGATCTGCGGAATTCCCGCCGCCGACAGCCGCGCCTGGTTGGCGAAGCCGCGCCCGCCCTCGACGAACATTTCCGCCTGATAGAGCAGATTGGCGCCGCCGGATTCGACCAGCCGGACCATCGGCAGCTTGTTCTCCAGCGCCATTTGCTGGATGCGCAAGTGCTTCTTCACTCCCATCGGGGTCGTAGTGCCGCCCTTGATGGCGCTGTCGTTGGCGGAAACGATGCTACGGATGCCGGCAACATAGCCGATGCCGGCGATGCCACCGCCGCCTTGAATGCCTTCCGCGCCATCGTCGTCGTGCATGCGAAAACCGGCAAGGGTCGAGAGTTCGAGCCACGGCGCGCCGGGGTCGACGACCAGCGCAACACGCTCGCGCGGCAGCAATTGCTTGCGCGCGCGAAAGCGGTCGCGCTTTGAATTCGATACATCGCGCACCTTTTGCTCGAGGGCGCGGAATTCGCCGATCAAGGCCAGCATTTGCTCGCGGTTGGCGCGAAACGTTTGCGAATTGCGATCGACGTTGCTCTCGATAAAAGGCATGACTGTCTCAATCGCGCATCATGGGATCAGCAGTCAATCGGTTGGAACGACCGGCAGCAGCACATGCGAAGGATGCGCGGCGTCGTGGTAGATGCTGTGCACGACGGTGCGGCTCGAGCACACGTGATAAGGGATATATTCGACGTTGGTGGCGCCAAGAACGCCGGTCGAAAGGTCGAGATTGCTGATCTCGACACAGATCCGGTGACTTTTGCGGAACAGGTTCGCCGTCGCCAATAGTTCAATCGAATATTCCTCGATCTTGCCCGGCGTCACCGTCTGCCGCGCCTCGCGGGTAAGCTTATGCCAGGGCTTCCAGGGTTTCGAACGCGCCGGATCGAGCGCGCGGTTCGACGCCTTGAGCCAGCCGCGCGTGAGTTCGCGTTCCGGCAAGCCGGCGGGAATTTCGCGCTCGCCTTCACGCGCCGTTCTCACCGACGGGTCCGGCCCGACGTCTTTCAGGATAATGATCCAATTGGTATCGTCCTGGTCGATGGCGGCGAACAACTTGAGTACGCTCGGTCCGGCGACGAGAAGGTCGTGTGGCAACGGATCGGTGAGGAAGCGAAGCTTTTGGATGCGGTTGGTCTGGGTGGGCGGCATCTGGGCGAAAACGTCGGGCGGGATGTAATTGTCCACGCTTGCTTCAATATAAGGCTCGGCCGTTAGCCGCTCCCAGCTCGCAAGATAGAGCTTGGTCCATTGCGTTTCCGGCAGCGGCCAATCGTCGCCTTGGTGCCATTGGTTTTCGCCCATCACCCAATAGGTCACCGGCGGCTCGCGCATTATTCCTGTGTCGATGCCTTTCAGCCAGTGATCGTACCAACGCAGCATTTCGCCGCGCAGCGCCCGCAACGGCCGATCAGGATGCGCCGGACCGGTCAGCACCATCTTTTTCGGCGCCGGTATCTTGCTGAAATACGTCTGCGCGCCGGCAAGATGGGTCTTGTAGGTGTAGCCGTACCATCCGGCGCCGGTATAGGTCGGCACGGTGATGTTCTGAAACGCCCGCTCCGCCTCCAGGGTCGTTTCTTCGTGATCATAGGGGTCAATCAGTAGGTCGAAATAGCGCGGCATATGCTGGCCGCGTTGTACGAGCACATTATGCAAATGCGGATACATGCGGATGTCCGGATCGGCCATCGCCTCTTGCCATTTCGCCTCTTTGTCCGCCGGCAACGCGGCAGGCGCTGCGCGGGCGGTATGCACGGAAGAGAAATGATCCATCAGATAACGGAACGCGTGGATGACGCCGCCGGGATATTCCTCGCGGAAGCCGCCGAACTTGCCGTAGGCGCCACGCGGATCGTAGGGAAAAATCGCCTTGAGCCGCGGCGGCGGCTGGCGCGCGAGGTGGAATTGCTCCGATGCGAAGGCGCCGATGCCAACCATGCCGATATTGCCGTCGCACCAGGGCTGCTGCGCGATCCAATCCATAACGTCGTAGCTGTCCCATTCGCGCGAACCCCCGTCTCCCGATTTTAGATAGCCGCGCGGCGAACCGATCACGTGCACGTAGCCGCGCGAAACGAAGAACTCGGTATCGCCGGCTTCCGCATGGCCGAGCCAGAGCGTCGACCATGAGGGCTGCGGGGGAAAGTTTTTAGGCAGCTCGTTGCCTTGCAACTCCTTCGAATGTACACCGAAGGCAAAGAGCACGGGAAACTGGCCGGACGTGTCCGGCCTGTATATATCGACCACGACATTCACGCCGTCGCGCATGCGCACGGCCACATCGCGGTCGCAAGCGATGCGATCGTAGAGCGGCGGCCGCCCATAGTTGGAAGGCGGCTGATGTCCGGAGGAAAAAAGCTCCTCCGCCGCGCGTGCGTCATTCTCTTTCATTGCCCGGTACGCTGCCTCAAGGGACAATCACCACATTGGTGAAGCCGCCATTGCGAAATTGCGAACCGTCGAGCGCTCTGTTCACCTCGGCGAGTGAAATGCGCACGTGCTCGAACACTGAGAGATCAAGCGTGCCGGCCTGCGCCATGGCGGCAAGGGCCTCGCCGTCGGCGACGGTGAACCAATTGCTGCCGATGAACTCAATTTGGTTGTCCATCATCCAGTGAATGTCCATGACGGTTTTTTCGCCGACGCCGCCGACGTTAATTGCCTTGCCACCGCGGCGCAGCGCATAGATCGCATCCATTAGGAAGGTGCCCGGAGTGCCCGGGCCGAGGCAATCGATGGTCGCGTCTACACCATGCCCGCCGGTAAACGAACGCGCCCATTCCGCGACCCGCCGACCCTCATCCTGGGCCAGCACCTCAATGCGGTCCGGCGCCAGCGCTGTCACGCGCGCCAACCGATTACGGTCCCGGGCAGTGCCGAGAATGCGCGTGACCCCGCGACCGAGCGCGGTCAGCGTCGCGCCAAGTCCAAGGGTGCCGGTCAGCCCGTTGATGAAAATGGTGGCGCCCGGCCCGGCGCCGGCCTTACGCAGTGCGGCGTACGCGGTGCCGATATAGCCGAAGCGCGCTGCCTGCTCGAACGAAACGCTTGCCGGTAGCCGCACCAAATTGTGCTGCGGCGCCGTCATAAACTCGCACATGCCGCCATAGGGATAGGCGTCGAACTGCTTTTGCGAATCGGGACCGAAGCCGAAATAGCCGCTGAAAGTGTAGTTGGCGCAATTCATCGTATCGTCGGCGCGGCACGCCGGACAGGAGCCGCAGAACAATCCGGGATTGACATAGACTCGATCACCCTTGCGGAAGTTCTGGACCTGACCGCCGACCGCAGCAATAACGCCGGCGACATCGAGACCGAAAATGGCCGGCAGTTTCGGCAACGGCAGTTCGGGAAACCAGCTCTGCCAGTGGCTAAGGACATTGATGAGGTTGGGAACCACGCCGCAAGCCTTGACGGCAACCAGCACGTCAGTCGGGCGCGGCTCCGGTATGTCTACCCGCTCGAGTCGCATCGGCTCGCCGGCTTTATGCAGCCGGGCGGCAAGCATGGTCGCCATCGAGGCCCTCCCCCTTCAGGCCGGCCGGTCCTGCGCTAGGCAAGTGCCGCCTGCTGCGGCATCGTATAGCGGCGCAGCGGGGGACGAAAACCCCGTCCACGGCTTGCACGGGAGGATGCATGGACTTTGAGTATTCATCGGAGCAAAAACTCCTGCGCGACAGCGTCAGAAAGCTGATGCAGAGGCTCGCTACGCCCGAATATCTGCGCCACCTCGATCGCGAGCGCCTTTATCCTTACGAACTCTACGACGCCTGGGTAGAGGCCGGATTGTTTGCCCTTCCCTTCGCCACTGAGTATGGCGGCCTTGCCGGCAATGTCCTCGATCTCGCCATCGTCGCCGAAGAAATCGGCCGCTACAGCGCCGACGTCGCAATGGCTTTCGGCGGAAGTATCTTTTGCGCGCTCAACGTCGCCCGCAAAGGATCGGGGGAACAGAAGCGCTATTGGCTGCCGAAGCTGATTTCCGGCGAGATCCGCATGTCGATTTCCATGTCCGAGCCGGACGCCGGATCGGACGTCGGCGCCATGCGCACGCAAGCGCGCCGCGACGGCAATGAATACGTCATCAGCGGGCAGAAAATCTGGGCGACCGGTGCAGGGGCGAGGAATAATGTCATCAACGTCTACGTGAAGACCGACCCGAAGACGCACTATCGGCAGGGCATGTCGCTGTTCCTCGTCGACAACACTACCCCCGGCCTTGAAATTCGTAAGCTCGACATGCTTGGCCGCCGATCGGTCGGCACCTATGAGCTCAACTTCAATGACGCGCGCATTGCGCCTGATCGGCTGATCGGCGGCGAGAACAATGGATGGGAGTGCATTCTTTCGGGTCTCCAGGCGGAACGCGTGGTCGCGGCTGCTTGCGATTGCGGCAGCGCTCGCGGCGTGCTCGATCTCGCAGTCGGCTACGCCAAGGATCGGCGTCAGTTTGGCCGCGCCATCGGCACGTTTCAGGCCGTCGCCCACATGCTCGCCAACATGGAAGCGGAAGTGGAAGCCGCCTGGGCAGTGACACAGAAAGCGGCATGGCGCGTGAGCCGCAATGAAGACGCGCTCAAGGAGATCACGATTGCCAAGCTTTTGGCCGCCGAAGCCTATGTGAAGGCCGCTAATGTCGGCATGCAGGTGATGGGCGGGTTCGGCTACAATATGGAATTTGATATGCAGCGGCATTTCCGCGATGCGCGTGCCGCCACCATCGCCGCGGGGACTTCCGAATTGCAGCGCAACATTATTGCCGGCCAAATTGGCCTCAAGGTGCAGTAACTCTACGGAACCGATGAGAATGCCGAGTACGCCGCGATGAGTGTCGGTCTGCCGCTCACTATCCCTAACGCATTTGCCCGCAACGCGCGCTGGTTTGCGGCCGGCGAGGCTGTGGTCGATTCAGGCACGCGACTGACTTACGCCGATCTCGAAGCGCTTTCATTGCGGGCTGCGGCTTTGTTTGCATCGCTTGGCGCGGAGCCGGGTAAGCCGTTGGCGCTGCTTTGCCCGCCGAGCGCGATTTATCTGGTCGCGTGGCTCGGTGCGGTTCGCCTGGGCGCGCTGCCGATGGCGCTGCATACCCGAGAATCTGCGGCAACCCTCGCCGGAATCTGCCGCAAGATGCGGCCGAGCATTCTTGTCTGCGACGCATCCATGGAAGATTTGGCCGCGGGTCTGTGGGTTCATTACCCGGAACTCAACGCTTTGGTCGAAGCCCGCTCGGCGCTGCCAGCGAAGCAAAGCGGCGCGGTGAACGTCGCCGCCTCGATTCCCGACGATCTGGAGAACGTCGAGCCAAAGGCGAGGCTCGCGACGCCTGAAGTGGACGATCCGGCAATGATAGTTCTCTCCTCGGGCACGACATCGCTGCCGAAGGGCGTGGTGCACACGCACCGCAGCTTGATCGAGAATGCGCGCAGCAACCTCTATATGTATCAGGGCATTCTGCCCGGCGATCGCTCGCTGGTGCCGCTCAGCACGGCGTTTATCGGCTGCTACAATGGCTGGTTTCCGTTCTTCAATGCGGGCGCCTGCACGATTTTCATGGAGCATTTCGACTTAGCCGCGGTGCCCCGTCTGGTACGTGACGAACGCGCCACACACGTGTTCCTTACGCCGACGTTATGGCGAAGAATTCTTAATGCCGAAGACACCGGCGCAAATTTCCGTTCCGTCCGCCTGATCGGTTTCGCCGCCGAACCGATGGATGCCGCGACCCTCAAGCGCCTGCGCAAACGCATCAGCCCAAACATCGTACAGGTCTATGGCTCGACGGAGATCGGAGCGGCCGCGACCTGCATCACCGCCGAAGAAATGCTTGGCGAGCGGCTCATCAGCGTCGGTCGCCCGCTGGTCAATGGTGACATCATGATCGTTACGCCGGGCGGCACGCCGGACCAATGTGCGCCCGCTGGCGAGATCGGCGAAGTTCTGATCAGTAGCCCGTCGCTGGCAGCCGAGATTTGGGGCGATCCCGAAGCTACCGCCGCCGCGTTTGTGTCCGACGGCGACCGGCGCTGGTGGCGCTCGCGCGACCTCGGCCGCCTCGATGCCGAAGGCTATCTCTACCTCGAAGGCCGCCGCGACGATATGATCATTTCCGGCGGCATCAATATCATGCCTGCGCGTATCGAGGACGTGCTGCTTGCCCATCCCGGCGTCGCCGAATGCGCCGTGGTCGGCGTGCCGAGCGCGGAATGGGGCGAAGAGGTGCAGGCTTTCATCGTCGGCCGCGACCCGAAGCTCGATGCCGCAGCCATAGAGGTGCACGTTCGCTCGAGTGAGCTTTCGCCCTACCAACGACCGCGGATCTATCATTTCGTGCCTGAATTGCCACGTACGTCGACAAACAAAGTGCGGCGCCGCACTCTTCGGGAAACGGCACTTGGCTTACGTTCGGCCAGATCCGAAACGATCACTGTCCAGTCAACAGGAAAAATATGAGTAACACCGAACCGATGTTGCTGACCGAACGCAGCGGCGCCATCGCCATCGTGACGCTCAATCGTCCCGACAAACGCAATGCGCTGAGCGAAGCGTTGTGGGGCGAATTGAAGAAAACGTTTGAGAGCTTTGATCCCGATGTGCGCTGCGTCGTGCTCGCCGGCGCGGGCAAGCATTTTTGCGCCGGGCTCGATTTGTCGGAACACCGTCATCGCGAAGCATTCGAGAGCATTTTCATGTCGCGCTTCGCGCACGCCACGCTCGATGCCATCCAGTTCGGCGGAAGGCCGGTGGTGACCGCAATGCAAGGCGCCGTCATCGGCGGCGGCCTCGAAGTCGCAACCGCCACTCACGTTCGTGTCGCTGATGCGACGGCGTTTTATCAATTGCCCGAGGGGCGGCGCGGGTTTTATGTCGGCGGCGGCGCCAGTGTTCGCGTCGCCCGCATTATCGGCTCCGGCCGCATGGTGGAAATGATGCTGACCGGCCGCACCCTCGATGCGGCAGCCGGCGAGCGTCTCGGCCTCTCGCATTATCTGGTCGAGCCCGGCAAGTCGCTGGAAAAGGCGATCGAGCTTGCCGAAAACATCGCCAAGAACGCTCGCATTCCGAATTATCTCATTGTTCAGGCGATCCCGCGCATTGCCGACATGTCGGCTGCGGACGGGTTGTGGACCGAAAGCGTAGCGCAAGCCGTGAGTATGACGTCCGAAGACGCCCGCGCCGGCATCGATGCTTTCTTCGCCAAGCGCAAGATCGATTTTTAGCAAGGTTCGCGATCGTCAAATTAGCGGCGTGACGTCGTTTTTGATGCCGAGCAAGGCCTTGCCGTAGAGCTCGTAGCCGATCGGCGGTAACACCACGGCATGGCGGGAGGCCACGGCGGCATCACGCCAAATTCTCTGCAATGGACTTGCGTCGGCGAAGCCCGCCGAACCATGCGCAAACAGAAGCTTGTCGATCGCCTGGGTGATCTTTTCTACCACATAGCCGGTATCGGCGCGCACCCGCGCGCGCGTGAGCATGTCTGGATAGACGCCGCGCACCGCCGCTCGATCGACGTCGTCCGCCGCCCGATAAGCGTGAAAGTGCGCGGTATCGATCATCATCGCTGCGTCGGCGATTTGCAGCTGGAATGCAACGGATGCGGTTTGCTTTTCGAAGAACGTGTAGGCGATCGTCCGCGACGCCGCCTTTTGCCGGACGAATTCCAGCGCTGCGCGGCCTAATCCCAGGATGGGGCCGACCAGGATAATCGCGAGGATCGCCACAAACGGCGACCGGTAGAATGCTTCCTCGCGCATCTCGGTCGGATATTTGCCTTCAATGGCTTGCGGGACAGACAGAATGCGATGTTCGGGAATGAACACGTCCTTGGCGTGCAAAGCGATGCTACCGGTCGCTTTCATGCCGGCGACGAACCAGGTGTCCTCGCGCGTGAGCTCAGCCATCGGAACCATGGCCAGGCCTTGATCTATTGGCTCACCGGCATCGTTGACGATGGGTAGGCCCAGCACCGCCCATTGTGCGTGCCAGCCGCCGGAATTGTAGTGCCAGGTCCCGGAAACAATGCGATATCCACCCGGCTCCTTTTTCACCGACGCCGTCGGATTAAGCACGCCGGAGACGCACGTATCCGGATCCTCGCCAAACACCTCGTCCTGAGTTTTGACGGCAAACAAGCTCGTGAGCCAACAGCAAATGTTATTAAGGTTCACTACCCACGCCGCAGCGCCATCGGCTTCGGCAATCGCCGCACTGACGTCGAGCATCGCCCGAGTATTCATCTCCCAGCCGCCGTACCGCTTCGGCGTGCACACTCGCATCAGGCCCGCCCCTTTCACCGCCCGAATGGTGTCTTCCTCGACCCGCCGATTAGCTTCGCTCGCGGCCGCATTCTTGCGCAGCAGCGGCGCGAGTTCGCGCGCACGATCGACGAGATCGGCGGCCGACGGCGCGGCGGCGCCGCGCGGGCTTGCGGTTTTGTTCACGGCCTCTCCTCCCATTGCCCCGAGTGTGAGTTGCTAGTCCCGCTCTGCGCCCCGAC
>Ga0187784_10005747_pt1 | contig 10014 bp, 9 predicted proteins | sample 1015_SJ02_MP15_2_FD_132964 | JGI IMG/M metagenome (GOLD analysis project Ga0187784, IMG submission 132964) | Tropical peat soil microbial communities from peatlands in Department of Meta, Colombia - 1015_SJ02_MP15_20_MG | ecosystem: Environmental > Terrestrial > Soil > Wetlands > Peat | place... | reverse complement strand
CTCGACTATGCGCCGCTGCCGGCGGCGCTCGCGGCGGCTTATATGTGCTCGGGGCTCACCGCCTATGCGGCGCTCAAGCGCCTCGCCCAGCATGCCGCGCGCGGACCCGCGCTGTTGGTGGGACTGGGCGGCGTCGGCATGATGGGCCTCGCGCTTGCCCGCGCGATGTTTCCGTTCCCGCCGCTGGTCGCGGAAATCGATGCCGCCAAGCGCGAAGCGGCGCTCGCGGCCGGCGCCGCCGCGGCCTTCGATCCTGCCGATCCCGCCGCCCGCAAGGCAATCCTCGCCGCGACCGGCGGCGTCTTTGCGGCCTGCGATTTCGTCGGTTCGGATCGTTCGCTCCAATTCGCACTCGGCGCGCTCGCGAAGGGCGGCAAGATCGTCGTCACCGGCCTGATCGGCGGCATGTTCTCGACGCCGATCGCAATGTTTCCGTTGCGCGCGATGACGATCGAAGGGACGCTGGTCGGCCGGCTCGACGAAGCGCGCGAGATGCTCGCGCTGGCGCGCGCCGGAAAGGTGCCGCCGGTGCCGATCACCGAGCGCCCGCTCAACGCGGCGCAGGCGAGCCTCGACGACCTGCGCGCTGGCCGCATCGTCGGGCGCGTGGTGCTCACCGCCTGAGCGGTCGGATGGTTTAGAGCTCCGCCTGAAGGCGGCGGACAAAGGTGGAAAGGCCGGTTTGGCGTCCGCGCCGGACCCGCTCGGCGGCGAGGATAGCCTGCAACTCGGCAAACGCCCGGTCGAGGTCGCGATTGACGATCACGTAGTCGTATTCGGCCCAATGGCTCAGCTCGTCGACCGCCTTGGCCATGCGGCCGGCGATGACGCCGTCGCTGTCTTGAGCGCGCCGGCGCAGGCGCCGCTCCAGTTCCTTGCCCGACGGCGGCAGCACGAACACGCTCACCAGATCCGAACGCGCCTTCTCGCGCAGCTGTTGCGTTCCCTGCCAGTCGATGTCGAACAGCACGTCACGCCCGTTGGCGATGGCTTCATCGACCAGGCCGCGTGGCGTGCCGTACCAATTGTCGAACACGCAAGCCCATTCCAGCAGCTCGCCGCCGCGCCGCATCGCCTCGAACCGCGCCGCCTCGATGAAGTGATAGTCGCGGCCATCGACTTCGTCCGCCCGCCGCGGCCGGGTGGTGACGGAAATCGACAAGGCTATGCCGGCATCGCTTGCCAAGAGTTTGCGCGACAGCGTGGTCTTGCCGGCGCCCGACGGCGAGGAGAGGACCAGCATGACGCCGCGCCGCGTGATCACGTCCGCGCGCCTCGCCTGCCCCCCTGCGCTCATCGCCTACTCCAGATTCTGGACCTGCTCGCGGAACTGTTCGACCACGCTCTTGAGCTCGAGCCCGATGTTGGTGAGTTCGACATCGTTCGATTTCGAGCACAGCGTGTTGGCTTCGCGATTGAGTTCCTGGGCGAGGAAATCGAGCCGACGCCCGACCGCGCCGCCCTCGCCGAGCAGACGCCGGCCCTGGGCGACGTGCGCAGCGAGCCGGTCCAGCTCTTCGCGAACGTCGACCTTGGCGGCAATCAGGAGCGCCTCCTGATGCAGCCGGTCGGCGTCGAACCGGTCGGAGGCATCGAGCAGCAGCGCGATCTGTTCTCTCAGCCGCTCGCGGATCGCTTCCGGCCGGCGCCCGGGAGCTTGCTCGGCCCGCGCGGTCAGGGCGGCAATCGCGTCAAGCCGCTGAGTGAGCACGGCTTCGAGCGCCGCGCCTTCGTGCCGGCGCATCTCGGTAAGCCCGGCGAGCGCCTGGCCAAATCCGGCGACGAACGACGCTTCGGCGGCGCTGCGCTCGTCTTCGCTTTCGACCTCGTCGATCACCTCGATGACGCCTTTGAAGTCGAGGATGCCGTCGAGGCGCGGCGGCGCCGCGTCGATCCGGCCGGCGATATCGTGCATGGCCGACAGAAGGGCCGCGAGCACCGGCTCGTTCACGCGCACGACCGGCGCTACCCCTTCGCGGCGGGTGGAGAGGGTCGCATAGACCGTCCCGCGCGTGAGCGCCGCCGCGGCACGCGCGCGTACCGGTATTTCCACCGAATCCCAGCCCGGCGGCAGGCGCAGCCTGACCTCCAGGCCCTTGGCGTTGACCGACTTGAGTTCCCACGTCCAGCGATAGGGGCCGTGCGCGCCGTCGGCGCGCGCAAATCCGGTCATGCTGGAGATAGCCATGCGAGCGGAAATCCCTGCGCCGCCGATGGATCGCGTCGGCGTTCTCACTCCATCAACAGCGGAAGCCAAACGCGTGAGGCCCGCGGCCGATTGCCGGCCGACTCGGTAACGCGGCGAAATTTGCCGGGACCTTAACGGCGCGCACCCAGGCTCACAAGATCAGGGCGTTCGCTGTTGCGGGGCAAACGCCGGCATCTGCTGGAGTTGCAGCGGGCGTGGCGCGGCGGGCCGTGCGCCCGCGGGCGATGCGGTCGACCGGATGCCGGTCTGCGGGTCGGTGCCCTGCTCCTTGGCGTCTTTCTGCTGCTGCTGCTCGATCTGGCGCAGCCGCGCGACGCCTTTTTGATGCTGGTCGAGGCTCTCGGAAAAGGTGTGGCCGCCGGTTCCATCGGCGACGAAATAAAGTTCCTTGGTGCGCGCGGGACTGGCCGCAGCTTCAAGCGAAGCGCGGCCGGGGTTGGCGATCGGCCCCGGCGGCAAGCCGTCGATCATGTAGGTGTTGTAGCGGGTCTTGAGTTCCATGTCGGAACGGGTGATCGGCCGGCCGAGACTGCCCTTGCCGCCGACGATACCGTAGATGATCGTCGGATCCGACTGCAGCTTCATTCGCTGCTTGAGGCGATTGACGAACACGGCGGCGACCCGGGTGCGCTCCTCGGGCTTGCTCGTTTCCTTCTCGACGATCGACGCAAGGACGACCAGCTGATCGGGGTTTTCGATCGGCAGATCGGACGAGCGACGCTCCCAGACCTCCTGCACCACCCGGCGCTGCTCGTGCTGCATGCGCTGGATTATCTGCTCGCGCGACGTGCCGCGCGTGAAATTATAGGTCTCCGGCAGCAGCGATCCCTCCTTGGGGATTTCCCTGATGTTGCCGGTGAGCACGTCGTTTTCCATCAACCGGGCGACGATTTGTTCCGAGGTGAGCCCTTCGGCAACGGTGATCTGGTGCTGAATGACCTTGCCGTCGCTGATCACGTCGATCACGTCGCGCAGGCTCGCTTGCTTGGGAAACAGGTACTCGCCGTATTTGAGTTCGTCGCGTGCCTTGCGCACCCACACCCCGCCGATGAACACCCACGGCTGATCGATGACGCCCTCGCGCTGGAGCAGGTCGGCGATGTCGCGCACGCCGGCGCCGCGCGGAATGTTCACGATCTTGTCTTCAACGAGGGGGCCGGCAGCCTCAAATCGCTGCTTTCCGAACGTGAGCGCCGCGCCGGCGCCGATGGCGGCGAGCAGGATGAGCGTGAACAGCGCGCTGCCGGCGACGACGACCGGATGGCGCGCGCGGGCCGAGGGACGCTTGGGCTCGGGCACGCGGTCAGGCTCGAGCGCCGCGCGCGGGCTGCGCGGGGTGATGCTTCGCGGCTCTACCATGGACGCGTCGATCCCGGCGCGCTGGCGCGACGACTACGTACCTGCCTCATTCGCATGCCGGCTGTTCGTTCCCCGGGCGCAGGTTCACGTTCAAATATGGCGAAAGGGTGAAGTAGCGCGGGGCTCAGCCCTCGGGTCGGCGAAAAACCAGCGAGGCGTTGGTACCGCCGAAACCGAACGAATTCGACAGCACCACGCGGATATCGCGCCGGCGTGCCTCGTGCGGCACGAGATCGATCGGCGTCTCGACCGAGGGGTTGTCGAGGTTGATGGTGGGCGGCGCGATCTGGTCGCGCATCGCAAGGATGGAGAAGATCGCTTCCACCGCGCCGGCGGCCCCCAGGAGGTGGCCGATGGCGGATTTGGTGGAGGACATCGAGGTGCGCGCGGCGGCGTTGCCGAGCAGGCGCTGGACCGCCCCCAGTTCGATCTCGTCGCCGAGCGGCGTCGAGGTGCCGTGGGCGTTGATGTAATCGATCTCGTCCGGCGAAATGCCGGCGCGCCGCACTGCCATCTGCATGCAGCGCAAGGCGCCGTTTCCGTCCGGCGGCGGCGCCGTGATGTGGTAGGCGTCCCCCGACAACCCGTAGCCGATCACTTCCGCGAGGATTTTCGCTCCCCGCTGCTTGGCATGCTCGTATTCCTCGAGCACGACGATCCCCGCCCCTTCGCCCAGAACGAAGCCATCGCGGTCGCGGTCGTAGGGACGCGAAGCCCGCATCGGTTCGTCGTTGAACCCGGTCGAGAGTGCGCGGCACGCGGCAAACCCGGCCATGGAGATGCGGTTGACCGGGGATTCGGCGCCGCCCGCCACCATCACGTCCGCGTCGCCGAGCGCAATCAGCCGCGAGGCGTCGCCGATGGCATGGGCGCCGGTCGAGCAAGCGGTGGTAACCGCGTGGTTGGGACCCTTGAGCTTGAACGCAATCGACACGTAGCCCGACGCCAGATTGATAATTCGCCCGGTGACGAAGAATGCCGATACGCGTCGCGCCCCGCGCTCGTGCAGCGTCACCGCGGTTTCGCCGATCCCTTCGACGCCGCCGATGCCTGAGCCGATCATCACCCCGGATTGAAACTGGTCCTCGTCGCGCTCCGGCTTCCATCCGGCATCGGCGAGGGCTTGGCGGGCAGCGCACATGGCGTAGGCGATGAAGCGATCGACCTTGCGCTGCTCCTTGGGTTCCATCCACTGGTCGGGATTGTAGGTGCCGTTCGAGCCGTCGCCGCGCGGGATCGAGCAGGCGATTTTGCAAGACAGGTCGGAAACGTCGAACGTCTCTACTTTGCGCGCCCCGCTCTGCCCGGCCAGGAGCCGCTGCCATGTGGGCTCGACGCCGCAGGCGAGCGGCGTAACCATGCCCATACCGGTGACGACGACGCGCCTCATCATGCGCAGCACCCGGGACCACGGCTTTGCCGGAACAGATTGAGCCGCTGGAGATGGAAAATCACTTCAGCGACAGGCGAGCGTGGCTCTGTCGGGCACAACATGGCGCGATCGGGGCCCGCCTGCAATGCGGCCGACGCGCTGCGCTGCCCGGCCGCGCGAGACATCGGCAGGCCGGTCCATCGTCGGTTCGCTGCCGCGTGCAGCGGCGACCCCGCGACAGATGTTCCAGGCTTCGGCGGGATTAGCTCTTGGCGTTCTTTTCCAGAAATTTCACCGCGTCCCCCACGGTGAGGATGGTCTCGGCGGCGTCATCCGGGATTTCGCAACCGAACTCCTCCTCGAACGCCATCACGAGTTCGACCGTGTCGAGGCTGTCCGCACCGAGATCGTCGATGAAGCTGGCGTTTTCCGTCACCTTCTCGGCTTCCACTCCGAGATGATCGACCACGATCTTTTTGACCCGCTCGGCAATGTCGCTCATTTCGTTCAACCTCGTGCGCCTTGGAATGGACTCGGTCGGCGGTGCGGAGCCGAGCCGCTGCGACGTGGCCTTGTCGCGTGGACGATGGCGGGCCGCATCCTGATCGCAGGCACGCCGGGCATGAAGCCGGCTACCCGCTGACCGGTCGCCCCCAGCCGGGCCGGGGACCGGTTAACACACTTCCTTTGCATTGGCCAGCACCGGCAGCGCGACAGGCGAATGCGCTGGCGACGGTCAGATCATCGCCATCCCGCCGTTGACGTGAAGCGTGTGGCCGGTCACGTAGGCGGCCTCGGGCGACGCGAGAAACACGGCCGCGGCCGCGACCTCTTCGCCGGTGCCGAGCCGTCGCGCGGGGACCGTCGCGAGAATTGCCTCACGCTGTTTCTCGCTCAGCGCCGCCGTCATCGCCGTGCCGACGAAGCCGGGCGCGATGCAGTTGACGGTGACGTTACGTGAGGCGACTTCGTAAGCAAGCGCCTTGGTCATGCCGATCATGCCGGCCTTGGCGGCAGCGTAGTTGCCCTGCCCGGGATTGCCGGTGACGCCGACGACGGAAGTGATCCCGATGATGCGCCCGAAGCGGCGCCGCATCATGCCGCGCACGGCCGCCCGCGCCAGACGAAAGCCGGCGGTAAGATCCACGGCGATCACCTGATCCCAATCCTCATCCTTGAGACGGACGAAAATGTTGTCGCGGGTGATCCCAGCATTGTTGACGAGTATGTCGAGTTCGCCGATCGCCTGCTCGACGGCGGGCACCAGCTTTTCCACCTGCTCCTTGTCGGCGAGGTCGCACGCGAACACCTGCACGCGGTCGGCCAATTCGGTCGCGAGCGCGTCGAGCGCGTCGCGACGCGTACCGGAGATCGCCACGGTTGCGCCCTGGCGGTGGAAGGCGCGGGCGATCGCGCCGCCGATGCCCCCGCTTGCGCCGGTCACAAGAGCGGTCCTGCCGGTGAGATCGAACATGGGTGATCCTCCGCGCGTGCCGCCTCACGCGGCGCGGGCTGCTTTGACGGCCGCGATGTCCTCGGGCGTTCCCACGGCAATCCCGGTCGCGCCGTCGGCAATGCGTTTGATGAGTCCGGACAGCACCTTGCCGGCGCCCACCTCATAGAAGATGTTCACCCCGGCCTGCGCCATGAAGGTCACGGATTCGCGCCAGCGCACGGTTCCGGTGACCTGGCCAACGAGACAGCGGACGATTTCGTTCGGCTCCCTCACCGGACCGGCCAATACGTTGGCCACGACCGGCACCTGCGGCGCCCGCACTTCGACGCTTTCGAGCGCGTGCGCCATGACATCCGCGGCGGGTTGCATCAGCGCGCAATGGAACGGCGCCGATACGCTGAGCATCATCGCTCGCTTGGCGCCGCGTGCCTTCGCCAGTTCCACCGCGCGTTCGACCGCGGCCCGGTCGCCCGACACCACGACTTGGCCCCCGCCGTTGTCGTTGGCGGCCTGGCACACCTGTCCTTGTGCGGCTTGCGCGGCGACGGCCGCGGCCGCGTCGAACTCTAGGCCGAGCAGCGCCGCCATCGCTCCGACGCCGACCGGCACCGCCTGCTGCATGGCCCGCCCGCGAATGCGCACCAGCCGCGCCGCATCGGCCGCTACGAGCGATCCCGCCGCGACCAGGGCCGAATATTCGCCGAGCGAATGACCGGCCACATAGGCGGCTTCCCGTTTGATGTCGAAACCGGTTTCGCCTTCGAGGACGCGGAGCGCCGCGACCGACACGGCCAACAGCGCCGGCTGCGCATTTTCGGTCAGCGTCAGAGTTTCGGCCGGCCCCTCCCACATGATGTTCGTGAGCTTGTCGCCGAGCGCCGCGTCGATTTCCTCGAATGCCTGGCGCGCCGCGGGAAAGCTTTCGGCGAGAGCCCGGCCCATCCCCACGGCCTGACTTCCCTGGCCGGGAAATACCAACGCAATCGACATGCTCTCCCCCGGAAAGGGCCGGTAAGACACCCCCCTTGCGATGATGTCAAGAATGGCCGGCTGCCGTCTCGGTTACGGCGTGCCGCGCGTTGCGGTATCGAATAGCCGCGACAGCGTGTGAATAAACCCGGGCGACTGCGGCTCCGCCGGTTTTGCGGCGGGCGGCGGCGGCCGTTTAGGCGGCAGCGGTACGGCTGGCGACGGCGACGGCGTGACAGATGCACGCGGGGCGCTTTTCATTGCCTCGCCAGCCCGCACCGCCTGTTCGTCGAACAGCACGGCCTCGGCCATCGCGTTCCACTCCTCGTCGGCGGGCAGGCCGCTCGCAGCCTTGAAACTGCGCAGCGCCGCGCGCGAAGCGGCGCCCCAGGCTCCGTCTCCGCGTCCCGTGTAATACCCGAGCTCCGTCAGGCGCTGTTGGATGCGCTGGCCGTCGGCCCGATTGAGCGGGTTCAAGCCGGCCGCCGGCGGCGGCGGATATGCGGTCTCGATCGCCGCCGTCTCATCGCCAAGCTCTCCCCCATCGGCGGCGGTTACCGCCGACGTGGAGAACAGACGCGTGACCGTCTCGCCATCGAACGCATCGTTGCCAAGGAGGCCGTTCGCCTTCTTGAAGCGGCGCAGCGCGCTGCGCGAGGCGGGTCCCCACGTGCCGTCAACCGGCGCGATCGTAAAGCCGAGGTCGTTGAGCCGGCGCTGCACGCGCACGGCGACGTCGGCGCGCAGCAACGCGAGCGCCGGCGCCCTCAGCGACAGTCCGGTGTCGGGTTCATCGATTGTCGCGCGTCCGAGCGTGATCAGCAGCGGCAAAGGTTCGACCGCATCGCTCGTGTGTTCGGGGATGTCGGCCGCCGCGGTGCCCGCCTCGCCACTGTCGAGACCGGCGGAGGCCGGACGTTGCTGGACGGTCGTCACGATCTTGCGCCGCCAGCCGCTCATCAGCGCGCGGCCCTCCACCTCAAGGAGGGTACGACGCCGGCCGGCCTCCGCATCGACCGCATCCTTGTCCTCGGCGCGATAGCGATACTTCGTGCAGCGCGCGTTCCAGTCCTCCACCAGCGCATTGAACACCACGAGGTCCGCGCCCTCGGTGAGCGGGCCCAAGGCTTCGAGGCGAATCTGCTGGAAGGTGCAGTAGCGCAGATTCCCGCGCGTGAACTCGAGCCCGGCTTCGCGCAGCGGGCGCTCTTCCGCCAATGGCGCGGCGCTCGCACCCTGGGTCTGCGAGATTGGGCTCGTCTCGTTCGATGGCGCCCGCAATCGGCCGAGGCGCCCGGATACCTGCACGAGGACCAAGGCCAAGCCGAGGGCCGCCAGCGCCAAGCCGGCGGCGATTTTCATACTGGAGTTACCGGTGAGCGCGCTCAGGCGCCGCGCGGATGCGCCACTCGCGCGCAGCCTGCCGAGCACGTCGGCACCGATGTTCCGCAGAAAAGGAACGGCGACGGCCAACCCGTAACGCGCAATCTGCAGGAGCGCCGCGCTTGCGCCGATCCAGGCAACGACGACTAACCGCAGCGGCGCTCTCGGATCGATCCGATTGTCGGCCCGCGCGATGCCGAGCGGAACGCCGGCGACGGCCCGTTCCGCATGGAGCGCGATGTCGCCACGCGTGTTATCCTCGGCGGACGGTTCGACGAAATCCTGCGAAGAAAGGCGCGCGACTATCGACGCCAGCAAGACTGCAAGCGGCTCACTATTCGGTTCGAGCGTATCTATTCTGCTCGACACGTTGCCCCCTGCCTTGCGCGCGGTCTGCCGCCGAAACGGCCCCCTGCGAACCGGCATCGCGTCCGCTTACCGCAGCGCGTCGACAATCCGACCACCCCGCGGCACTTCGATGGTCGCGGCGCAACACGCTGGAGCCATTTCCCGCGCGACGCCGAAGCCTACGGCGCGAGATCGTCGGAGGTCGCCGACCTCATAGAAAGAACGCGAGCAATCCGGCCAGAGTCGAGCCAGCGAGCAGCGTCCACCAATCTCCGATGTCCAACCCGAGCAGACGCCCGTCGGTCGTGACGCGTACACGCATGGCACCCTCTTTTTCTTCGCCGGTTATTGGTTGCATGATCGGTATAGCAGGCGGGAAGTGATTTGGCTGTTGCGCAGCGGCAACAGTTGAGGAAAATCGGCAACATGATCGGCCCGCGTGCAGCAACGAGAGCTAATTTCGCTGACCGGCGCGATGGAGTGCCCGCGGGAAAGCCGCACAGGGACGGCCGCCGGCTTGCATTTTCCCAAGTGGCCCCTATAACCCCGCCTTCCGCTCGATCCGGTCGGGAGCTGAACGGACGGTCGTGTCGCCGGCCCATTTGGCGGCGCGACAGGGCCCTGTGGCCCGGCGTCCCGTGTTCCCGCATCTGACGCATTCGAGCCTTTCCGAAGGGCTCAAATGGCTAGGCGCCGGATCGCGTACGAGCTTTAGGAAAGGCAGCCCAATCCATGCCGCTCTACGAACACGTCTACCTCGCGCGCCAGGACGCCAGCGCGCAGCAGGTCGAGACGCTCACCGCGCAATACAAGGGCGTCATCGAGCAGATGGGCGGAAAGGTCGCCAAGACCGAATATTGGGGCGTGAAGTCGCTCTCCTACCGCATCCGCAAGAACCGCAAGGCGCACATGACGCTG
>Ga0187784_10005746_pt1 | contig 10018 bp, 8 predicted proteins | sample 1015_SJ02_MP15_2_FD_132964 | JGI IMG/M metagenome (GOLD analysis project Ga0187784, IMG submission 132964) | Tropical peat soil microbial communities from peatlands in Department of Meta, Colombia - 1015_SJ02_MP15_20_MG | ecosystem: Environmental > Terrestrial > Soil > Wetlands > Peat | place... | reverse complement strand
TTGGGATGTGCGTGGATGCGTGAGCGCGCCTTGTTCGGCACCATGTTCGGCCTCGGCGCCGGTGCCGTTCTCGTCGGCGTGACCGTGAGCCGGCTCGTGGTCGGGCAGGCGCCCGAGAAACCTCCCGAGGAGCCGCCAACCGTCGCCGCCCAAGCGCGGACGACCGTCGTTGCTCCTGCCGCGCAGCCGCCGCCGCAGCCGGCGATCCGCCGGCAACACCGCGCGCTGGCGCGCAAGCACCGCCGGCCGCCGGTGGTCGAGGAAGCCCCCGCGCCGCCGTCGCTTGACATGGGCGTCGCGCCGATCGCCGTCGTGCGCGGCGGGCCCGCGCGACCGATCCAGGGCTCGTCCGCGCCCGGGCCGCGCGTCATCCAGGTCGATCCGGCGGACGGACGCTGAGGATTGCCGCACCGCAGGGTGCCGGGTCGCAAAAAACTCTCTATATGAGCGGCTCAACATGAAGGCGGCGCGACGGTCCATCCGACCCCGGGATTGCGCATGAACGATCAAGCTTCCGCAGCGAATGCCGTGCCGACGGCACGGGTGACGGTCGGCAAGGCCACGCTGATGCGCACGCTCGTGCATCTGTGGCCGTACATCTGGCCGACCGACCGGCGCGACCTCAAGCTGCGCGTGCTGGCCGCGACCGGGCTGCTGTTTCTCGCCAAGCTCGCGACCATCGCCGTTCCCTTCACGTTCAAATGGGCGACCGATGCCCTGGTCGGCAAGGGCAGCGCGCCGGTCGCGCCGTCCGCCTGGCTCGCCTGGACCGTGGCCGCGCCGATCGCCATGACGCTCGCCTACGGCGGCATGCGCATCGTCATGGCGGTGCTGGGCCAGGTGCGCGACGGCATCTTCGCCAAGGTGGCGATGCATGCGGTGCGCCGGCTCGCCTATCTCACCTTCGAGCACATGCACACGCTCTCGCTGCGCTTCCATCTCGAGCGCAAGACCGGTGGGCTTACCCGCGTGCTCGAGCGCGGCCGCAACGCCATCGAGACGATCGTGCGCATGGTGATCGTCCAGCTCATCCCGACGTTCGTCGAGCTGGGGCTGATCGTGATCGTGTTGCTGCGCGCGTTCGACTGGCGCTACGTGCTCGTCGTACTCGGCACCGTCGGCCTTTTCATGTGGTTCACCTATGCGGCGACCGAATGGCGCATCGCCATCCGCCGCAAGATGAACGACAGCGACACCGACGCCAACGTCAAAGCGGTCGACTCGCTGCTCAATTACGAAACCGTCAAATATTTCGTCGCCGAGGAGCGCGAGGCGCGCCGCTTCGACCGCTCGATGGCGCGCTACGAAGAGGCGAGCATCAAGGCCTATACCTCGCTCGCGGTGCTCAATGGCGGCCAGGCGGTGCTGTTCACGCTCGGACTCGCCGGCGCCATGGTGATGTGCGCCTACGACATCGGGGCGGGCACTCAGACGGTCGGCGGTTTCGTGATGATCAACGCGATGATGATCCAGCTCTACCAGCCGCTCAATTTCATGGGCATGGTCTACCGCGAGATCAAACAGGCGATCATCGATATCGAGAACATGTTCGCGATCCTCTCGCTCAAGCCCGAGATCGAGGATCGGCCGGGCGCGGCACCGCTTGCGGTGCGCAACGGCAACATCCGTTTCGAGGACGTGACCTTCGCCTACGAACCGGAGCGGCAGATCCTCAATGGAATCTCCTTCGAGGTGCCGGCCGGGCGCACCGTCGCGGTGGTCGGGCCGTCGGGCGCCGGCAAGTCGACCATCTCGCGCCTGTTGTTCCGCTTCTACGACGTGACCGGCGGCCGCATTCTTATCGACGGCCAGGACATCCGCGACGTCACGCAGAAGTCGCTGCGCGCCGCGATCGGCATGGTCCCGCAGGACACCGTGCTGTTCAACGACACGATCCGCTACAACATTCGCTACGGCCGCTGGGAAGCCTCCGACCGCGAGGTGGAAGAAGCGGCGCGCCTGGCGCAGATCGACGGTTTCATTCGCCTCGCCCCCAAGGGATACGAGACCGAGGTCGGCGAGCGCGGCCTCAAGCTTTCCGGCGGCGAGAAACAGCGCGTCGCCATCGCCCGCACGATTCTCAAAAGCCCGCCCATCCTGCTGCTCGACGAAGCGACGTCCGCGCTCGACAGCCACACCGAGAAGGAAATTCAGGATGCGCTCGACCGGGTGTCGCGGAACCGCACGACGTTGGTGATTGCGCATCGGCTCTCGACCATCGTCGGGGCCGACGAGATCGTCGTGCTCGACCAGGGGCGGATCGTCGAGCGCGGCACCCATCACGCGCTGCTCGCCGCGGGCGGGCTTTACGCCAGCATGTGGAACCGTCAGCGCGAGGCGGAGGAGGCGCGCGAGAAGCTTGCCCGCGTCGCCGACGACGAGCGCGCGCCGAACCGCAACCCTCCGGCGGTCGATGAGCCGCTCGTCGAGCCCGCCGAGATCGAGCCGGCGGCGGCCGCCGAGTGACGTCGCGATCGACACTTATGTCCATCCTTGCCTCCGTCCGCGCGCAGTTCGTGCCGATCCACCGCGAGGGCTATCCGTTCATCGGCGCCTTCGCGCTGGCGAGCATCGTGCTGTTTCTTCTCTGGTCGCCGCTCGGCTGGCTCGGCACGCTGGCGACGCTGTGGTGCGCCTATTTCTTCCGCGACCCGCCGCGCGTCACCCCGCTCGCCGACGGGCTCGTGGTGGCGCCGGCCGACGGCCGCGTGAGCCAGGTGACGAGCGCGGTGCCGCCGGGCGAACTGGAGCTGGGGCCGGCGGCGCTGCCGCGCGTGTCGATCTTCATGAGCGTGTTCGATTGCCACGTGAACCGCAGCCCGATCGGCGGGCGCATCGAGCGCATGGCATATCGCGCCGGCAAATTCCTCAGCGCCGATCTCGACAAGGCGAGCGAGGACAACGAGCGCAATTGCCTCGTGGTGGCGGGCGCGCGCGGGCGCATCGGCGTGGTGCAGATCGCCGGGCTGATCGCGCGCCGCATCGTGCCGTTCGTGCGCGAGGGCGAGGAGATCGGCGCCGGCGAACGCATCGGCATGATCCGCTTCGGCTCGCGCGTCGACGTGTATCTGCCGGCGGGCGTGCGGCCGCTCGTTTCCGAAGGCCAGACCGCGACCGCGGGCGAAACCGTCATCGCCGATCTTTCCGTTCGCGACGCCGGCCACACGTTCCGCGTTTCGTAGCGCGGATTTGCGCCCGCTTCGGGGCCTCCATCCGGGCTACGTCATCGTTAATCGACCTTAACCGCGCTGTTGTGCTCCGGTTAATGCGCTCGTTCGAATTTGACGGGTACTCTTGCGGGTGGAGCGAGATCATGTCGCCGATGACGCGCAAACCCCTCGGTGCGGGCCCCGGCGATCCGGCCGGCGTCCTCGAGGAAGTGACGCACGGCTTCGTCCTGATCGACGATGCCGCGACCGCCTTCGCCGATGCCGACGAGATCGCCGGCCTTGCCGTTCTCCTCGGCGGGCGGACCGGGTTGTCGGCCACGGCGGTCGAGCGCGCGCTCGCGGCAAAGTCGTCGGGGCCGGCGACGCTGGTGTGCCGCGCGGCCGGGCTCGGCGCGAACGGCTTTTCCGCCGTGCTGCGCATGCGGCGGCGCCGGCTGCGCGAGGAGGGGCTTAATCCGGCGCACGTGTTGGCCGATTTTCTGCAAACGCCGATGGAGGTGGCACAAGGGGCGCTCGCCATGATGAAGGCGAGCGAAGAGGCTTGAGCGCGGGCAATCTTTGCTTGAAAAAATCGCCCATATCGGCGATATTGGCGTCCTCGAAAGCATCCGGCCAATGTCGTTTAGGGAGAGAGTCGCTCGACAGTCCAATAACGATGGGAGGTGAAAATGGTTTGCAGAGCCCCAGCTTTGGAAGGCGCAGTGCTGGTAAGCCATAACCCCGTTACGGTTTTCACGACTACGGATGACCACCTCGCTCGCCTCAAGAAGAAGCCGGACGGACACTACAACAGAGACGACATGATGGCTCTGGTCAAGCAGGGTCACGCCGTCATGTATGACGAGAAGGCGGTGCGCGCCATCACGGCGGCGTTCCACATTATTACGTGGGGCTGCCCGCCCGTCGCCTAACTTGCAGGCTCGACGATTCGAGCTGCGCACGCGGCAGCGTCGGCTGCGCGAGGGCGGGCTTAACCCGGCGCGCGTGCTCGCCGATTTTCTGCAAACGCCGCTGGAAGTGGCACAAGGGCGCTCGCCGGGTTGAAGCAGGACGAGGAGGGTTGACCGACTGCGCGGTGATGGCGCAGGCGGGCGCGAATTGTTATACTCCCGTCATGCTGTTCCCGCCCTTCGAGCCCGACCGCAACGAGCCGCGCCGGCGGCGCTTTCGCCCCATCCCGGTGCGCATGCTCGTTCCCAACGTCATCACGCTGCTGGCGCTGTGCGCCGGCTTGACCGCGATCCGGCTCGCGGTCGAGGACCGGCTCGACCTCGCGCTCGCGGCAATCGTGTTCGCCGCGCTGCTTGACGCCGTCGACGGACGCATCGCCCGGATGATCAAGGGCACGTCGCGCTTCGGCGCCGAGCTCGACAGCCTCGCCGATTTCGTCAACTTCGGCGTCGCGCCGGCGCTGATCCTTTATTTCTGGCAACTCAAGGAACTCAAGTCGGCCGGCTGGATCGCCGCCATCGTGTTCGCGACCTGCGCCGGGCTGCGTCTTGCCCGCTTCAACGTCGCCATCGAGGATCCCAACCGGCCCGCCTGGGCGGCGAACTACTTCGTCGGCATGCCGGCGCCGGCCGGCGCCATCACGGTGCTGCTGCCGATCTATCTCGCCTTTCTCGCGCTGCCGATCCCGTCGTTTGCGACCTTTCTCTACACGCTCGCAATCGCCATCCTGATGGTGTCGCGGTTGCCGGTCTATTCCGGCAAGCGGCTCGGCACGCGGGTGCCGCGCGAGTTCGTGCTGCCGGTGTTCATGCTGGTGGTGCTCTTCTTCGCGCTGCTCATCAGTTATCCGTGGGTGGTGCTCACCTTGGGCACGCTCGCCTATCTCGCCGCGCTGCCGTTCGGCTGGCTCTCCTACCGCCGCCTCGAGCAGGCTGCCGCTGACACGACGGTCGCAGCCGTGCCGCCGCGGCCGGTCGAGACGCCCGAGCGCGCGCCGCCGCCCCCCCGCGACCGCGGCGACGGCGGCCGGCCGGCGCGGCTGAACTGAGCCGGCTCGCGCCCGGCGGCCGTCCAGGGGAATGCATGACGGACGCGGCGACGAAAGTTTTAACCCCGTCGCCGCCCACAGGGGGCTCGGCCGAGGCCTTCCGCCAGGTCAAGGCGCTGCACGACGCCGGCAAATATGCCGAAGCCGAGGCGCTGCTGCGCGAAGCGATCGCGCGCGATCCCAACAATTCCGACCTGCGCAACGCGCGCGGCGTGATGTTCGCGGCGATGAATCGCCATCTCGACGCGCTGTGGTGCTACCGCGACGCGCTGGCGCTCAGCCCCTGCGCACCCGGCATCTGGACCAACCTCGGCAACGCGCTCACCCAGCTCAAATATCTCGAGAGCGCGGTGAACTGCCATCGCCGCGCCATCGAGATGGCGGGCGGCGGCGACGCGCTGCTGCACCACAACCTCGGCACTTCCCTCGCCGCCGCCGGCCGCCACGGCGAGGCAGTGATCGCGTTTACCCGCGCGCTCCAGCTCAAGCCCGATTATCACATGGCGCAATGGGACCGCGGCCGCAGCTATCTTTATCTCGGCAACTACCGTCGCGGCTGGGCCGATTACGAGGTGCGCAAGATTACCGGACAGTTGCCGGCGCGAAACTTGCCGGGCGCGGCGTGGACGGGCGAGCCCTACGCGGGCAAGCGCCTCGTGCTGCTGGTCGAGCAGGGCTTCGGCGACACGCTGTGGGTCGCGCGCTACCTGCCGCAGGTCAAGGCGCTCGGCGGCGAACTCGTCATCGAATGCCAGCGCGAAGTGCTGCCGCTGATCGCAGCGATGGGCGTCGCCGACAAGCTCATCCCGCGCGGCGCCAAACTGCCGGACGCGGATCTCCATTGTTATCTGTGCAGCCTGCCCGGGCTGTTCACGCCCGACCTCGCATCGATCCCGGCGTCGCCTTATCTCGCGGCGCCGCGCGAACGCGTGGGAAAATTCAGCGAAAAGCTCGCGCCCGCCGGCGGACGCCTCAAGGTCGGCATCGTCTGGTCCGGCAGCACCACGTTCAAGAAGAACCACGAGCGCGCCCAGCCGCTCATGCGCTTCTTCCAGGCGTTCGCGCTGCCGGGCGTGCAGCTCTACGGCCTGCAAAAGGGTCCGCGCGAGAAGGAGCTCTCCGCCCTGCCGCGCGGCGGCCCGATCATCGATCTTGCCGCCGACCTTGACGATTTCGCCGACACCGCCGCGGCGATCGCGCAGCTCGACCTCATCATCATGACCGACAGCGCGGTCGCGCATCTTGCCGGCGCCATGGGCAGGCCGGTGTGGCTCCTGCTCGGCCACGTCGCCCATTGGCTCTGGCTTCTCGAGCGCACCGACAGCCCGTGGTATCCGTCGATCCGCCTGTTCCGCCCGCGCGCGGAGGGGGATTGGGACTATGTGTTCGATGCGGCGTCGGTGGAGTTGATGAAGATGGCGAAGTGGTAGCGGTCGTTGCCGCCGGTTTGCGCGCGACTCGTTCACGGCTGCGGGGATTGCGCCGGCGCTTTGTTGGTTCTCACTTGCTGCATGTTTGCAGTGACCTTTCCAGCGCGGTGAGAAGCTGCTGGCATTGGCGGTTTAGCCGACAAAGCCGGGCTTGGATCGTCCGGGTCTCATTGATTAAGACGAGTTTGTTGCGGCGTTCGACGCGGCTGTGAGGCGTTGGTGCGACGATCCGACGTATTAAATCAGCGTGGGCGCCGCCTTAGATCTCGCGTCGGCGCACCGCAGGAGGGTACGACCGCGGCGCCGTTGTTGCGTGAGTTGATTCAGTATGTGCTCGGTGCGTCTTGCGGTATAAAATGGGCATAAGCCAGGCGCGAACGGTCAGGGCAGCCGTGACGATTTCATCAGCCGAGAAGCCGGACATCGCCAGGACTCTGGAGTTGGCGCTGGCGCACCAGCGCGCCGGCCGCGTCAACGAGGCGGACCGTATTTGCCGGCAACTCCTGGCCGTCGAGCCGGGCAACAGCCAAGTCAATCACTTGATGGGGATCCTTTCCTATCAACTCGGCCACCATGAAAGCGCGCTTGATTATCTCCGCCACGCCCTGATGCAACGGCCGGACGTGCCCGAACTCCACGACGTGCTGGGCCTAGTTTATCGGGCAGTGGGACGGATCAACGAAGCCATCGCATCCCACCAGAGAGCAGTGGCTCTGCGGCCGGAATTGCGGCAGGCGCACAATAACCTTGGCATCGTGCTGGCGGAGCAAGGCCGGGTAAAAGCGGCGGTCGTCCATTTCGAAGAGGCGGTCCGCCTCGACCCCAATTTCACCGAGGCCCATTTCAATCTCGGCAGGGCGCTCGCAGAATTGGATTGCGTTGAAGAGGCCATCGCCCATTGCCGACGCGCGCTCGAGCTGCAACCGAATCACCCGGACGCGCACAATAATCTCGGTGTTCTGCTGAAGCAGGTAGGTAAGAATGAGGAAGCGCTTGAGCAGTTCGAAGAGGCATTGCGGCTCAAGCCGGGTGATCCGGATGCCCATTTTCACGTGGCGACGACCCTCCTGGCGCTGGGCAGTTTCGAGCGCGGATGGCACGAATTCGAATGGCGCTGGCTGACCACGCCGCCAAAATCGGCCCGACGAGATTTCCGCCAGTTGCTTTGGACCGGCGAGGACGTGAGCCGCCGCGTCGTCCTGCTGCATGCCGAGCAAGGGCTCGGGGACACCCTGCAGTTCTGTCGCTACGCGCCGCTCGTTGCCGGACGCAGCCGTCAAACTTTCCTTGAAGTGCAGCCCGAACTCGTACGGCTGCTCGCAGCCAGCATGACCAGCAACAATCTCGTCGTAATCGGGAGAACGCCGGATTTCCCGGGAGCGGATGGACTTCCGCCGTTCGACTATCACTGCCCGCTACTGAGCTTGCCGCGTATTTTCCGGGCGATGCCGGAGGATGTCTGCAAGGTGCCGTACCTGTGGGTCCACCCGGGGCAGACCGAGGTCTGGTCGCGCCGGCTATCTGACCTTGCCGGAAAGAAAGTCGGCCTCGTTTGGGCTGGTCGGCCGGGATATCCGATGGACAAACGCCGCTCGATGGCGCTTGCTCAACTGGCACCGCTCGCCGGGATCCCCGGCATTTCGTTCGTTTCCCTGCAAAAGGGTGAGCCGGGCCGGCAAGCCGCTTCTGCCCCGCCGGGAATGGCGCTTTATGATCCCACCCCGGATTTGCACGACTTCGCTGACACCGCCGCGCTCATTGCGGCGCTGGATCTGGTCATCGCCGTCGACACCGCGCCGGCCCATCTCGCTGGCGCGCTCGGCAAGCCGGTGTGGCTGCTCAATCGCTTCGACAGCTGTTGGCGCTGGGGAATCGGCCATGACGAGACGCCCTGGTACCCGACCATGCGGCTGTTCCGCCAACCGCGGTCGGGCGATTGGGGGAGCGTTGTCGACGCGGTCGTTGCCGAGCTGGCACGATTGGCTTGAGCAAAGGCGATCATGTCGAGCGCTTGAGCAAAAACGACAGAACTTCCGCACGATCAATGAGATATTCAATATACTGCGCAGCAGTCGCGCGTCCTTTATCTTGCGGCAGCCTTGACGGAGCCGGTATTCACACACCTTGATAACGTACGAAATATCCATCACAACAATCATAGAATGCTGTGGACTTGATTTTGCTTCTAGATTGCGCATTCAATTGCTGGCCTATTTCCGCTATGTAGTCGGAGCGTGGGGCGGGCAAGGTCACTCTGCTACGGCCGTTTCATGGATGTCACCGTCGTCCATGACGTTGGACACGCACGAACAGCAGATTTGAACTGGCGTAGGAATCCCTTGCGTCGGTTTTGTCGGACGATAACGGGTTCAAAAATGTTTCTTGGAGAGCCAAGTCGGACGCTGCTGATCACGTCCATTTTGCGTGGTGCGATATCAACTTTTCGATGCGCCGGTGGCCCACCGGCACTCTGCTGGCACAGGTCCTCAACAATGCGCCTGGGAGTGGAAACGACATGACTAAACGAACCGAGGGCGCGAAAAAGCTCTTGAACCAACTATTTTTTTGCGTTTTGCTCGTCATTGTGTATGCAGCCGGCGTGCCGTGCGCTGAAGGCATGGAGCTTGACAACGGGAGGATCACGTGTCGTGCATTTCTCGCAGCGGGTCAGAACAATATGGCGGCGCTTATCGGGTGGCTGCGCGGGTATCACGCCGGAAAGACCGGAGTTATTCCCTATCAGTCTCCCGATCCCTACGGCGGAAGGCTCGGGTTTTATTGTAAACAGCATCCGGACGACAATCTAATCGAAGCATCTGAAAAAATCCTCACAGATCTAGACCACGGCATATGAGAGAGCCGACTGCTCCGAATTGGGCTTAGCGCTGAACCAAATACCTAAGCGCACGTGAGCGCGCGCGATTGGCCTGGGCAAGACTCGATAACCTCGCGCTCTTTAACAAGCAGTACGATTAAAATCGCGATTTTTGTTTGTAAATCTTTTGATGGACTATCCAAAAAGGTGAGCGCGGCGGTTGCCCGTCATCCTGCCGCCGAGGGCTTTCGTGTCGGTATTTACGCACCTGAATAACGAAATAAAACTCGACCATAGCGCTACGATATGCTGTGGATAACTCGGATTGCGTCGGCTATTGGCGCATTTAATGTGTCGACTAGCGTCCGCTCTAGTAGTAAATATGTACTCTTCCAGGTTAGATTAAAAGACTGCGGAACATCTGCCACAGGGGTTCGTCCGAGCATTGATGTCCGGTATCGAGCGCCGGGTATAACTCATGCTTATCGCGCTCCGTGATACGGCGCCCCGGGTGGATGCTGCCGCATCCCTGTGGCAGATGAATTCCAGGTCAGCGATATTTGATTGCCCGCGGTCGAAAGCACGGACTGAGGCCGTAGCTGCC
>Ga0187784_10005745_pt1 | contig 10019 bp, 8 predicted proteins | sample 1015_SJ02_MP15_2_FD_132964 | JGI IMG/M metagenome (GOLD analysis project Ga0187784, IMG submission 132964) | Tropical peat soil microbial communities from peatlands in Department of Meta, Colombia - 1015_SJ02_MP15_20_MG | ecosystem: Environmental > Terrestrial > Soil > Wetlands > Peat | place... | reverse complement strand
CCCCGGCCGTGGATCCGGATCTGCAGCATCTGGCGACCTCCTCCGCTATAACCCGCCGCTCGGCTGGTCCTTTGAGCCTGCCAGGCGGGCGCGATCGCGGCCGGAGGCGTGCGGCCCGGAGCTGCCGGGACCAAAGGCCTTGACTTGGCGCGGTGCTGACCCGGGAATGGCCAGGTAGCTGCGGCGATGACGGCCGAGACCAGGCGCGCATGCGGCAGGGGCGCCGCCCCTGCCGGGCGCCGCCCCTGTCTTATCGGCCGGCCGGCACGTCGAGCCTGGCCGGCGCCGGAGCGTCAGGTTGCCTTAATGTGGTGATTCTGCCTGACCGGGATCTTCCGCTCCGTCTTGTCCGCCGACTCCGCGGCGAGCTTGACGGTAACTTCGAGGATCCCGTGACCATAGATGGCGTCGACGTGCTCTTCGTCAGCGCCGGCGGGCAACGTCACGCTGCGGCTGAAGGTGCCGTAGTGGAATTCCGAGTGGTGCTTGTCGGCGTGCTCCTCGCGCCGTTCGGCCTTGATCGTCAGAACCCCGTCAGCCACCGTGACCTCGACGTCCTTCTCCGGGTCGATGCCGGGCAGCTCCGCCCGGATGACGTAGCAGTCATCTCGGATGAAGTCCTCCACGCGCATCGGATGGCCGGTGACGGGACGCAGCAATGTCCACGGGGCCTCCAGCCAGTCGACCATGTCGGCCAGCGGGCCTCGGTAATCCCTGCGAACCAGCGTGCTCATCACTCACGCCTCCTCTCGCTCCTGCCTTGCGGCTTCAGTGAAGCCCGCTGGATCAGGCCGCGGCAGGGCCGAAGGTACCGGCGTGGCGGGACCTTCGGTCGGTCGCGGCGGCCGGTCAGCCGCTGCTGACCGGTGGGCCGTCGTGATGTGCCTCCGCGTCGTGCTCGGCTGGACTGATGCGGGCGAACTGGCCGGGCGAGACCATGGCGATGTGGCCGTTGGCGAGCCATTTGACGATGTAGGGCGGGGAGCCGTCCTGGTGCGGCACGCCGATGATGACGCCGGCCCTGGCCGGGTCGCCTTCCACGATGAGCCGGTCGCCGATGCGCGCGTACATGTGGCTCACCCCCTTTGTGCTGGTCGCGGGTCGTCAGCTTCGAGGCTGCCCGGTGGGCTGGCGTCGCCGCACCGGGCTTATGGCCCGCGCGACGGGGACTGTCGGCCTTTGCCGCCGGACCGCCGGCGCCGGGTCGCGGGCCGGTGGATGGCGGCCGCGGGGTGGCTTGCTCCGCGGCCTGTTAGGTGGTGGTGTCTGCCTGGTCCGAGGCCGCAGCCTGCGCCGCTCCGGCCGCGGCTGCGGCTGGCTCCCAGTTCCGCCAGATCAGCCGGTGCACGGGAACCAGTCGCGGGATGTCGCGCAGGCCGGGTATGAAGGGGACAAGCAGCAGCAGGATCGTGGCGAGGCCGGTGAGGTAGATCGCGATCATGTCGACGTTGGCCGAATTGGCGAAGCTGGGCACCTGGTACCACAGGGTGTACAGCCACAGCCACGGCTGGCCCGGGTAGCTCCCGGTCTCGTTCATGACGCCCCACTGGCCGCCGCTGAGGTTTATCGCCGTCGCCTTGTTGGCGAAGTAGCTCCCGTCCTCGATGAACAGCAGGGGCTTGGTGAAGTCGGTGCCGTAGAACGCCCGCCCGGCGAGCAGGTCGGTATCCAGTGCGCCGCTCCGGGCCATGGCCAGCTCCGCGGACAGCATGACGGGCACGGGCCCGTCCTTCGCCTTCGGAATCACCGGCATGGTCGCGTTGTCCGTCACCTTCGGCGTGATCGCCTTGAGGTAGGCGCTGGCCCAGGCCAGCTGCTGGGCGGCGGGCGCCGAGCGGTAGGTCGACAACGCGGCCGTCAGCACCGGGTCGCCTGATGTCGCCGATGCCAGCGGCTGCAGGACAAACGCGTTCGCCGCGTCGATTGGCTGCGTCACGCCGAACCAGGTCTGCGGGGAGAACAGTAGCTTCTGGACGCTGCCGGTGCCGGTGTTGTACGGCTGGCCATAGTTCGCGGTCTCGCTCGTGCCGTTGAGCTCGGACGCGGCGGTTGCCAGAAAGTCCGACGGGTCGAGCCGCGACCAGGTCTGGACGGTGAGCGCCGGGACGTCGGGCGAGGACAGCAGCCCGGCCAGGCCGAGCGTCAGCGCCACAGTGATCAGGAAGGCTATCGAACCCTCCTTGACGATGTCGTAGCGCCGGGTGGCTCCCCGCCACGGCGCGGCTTCGGCGGCCGCGATCGCACGCCTCCGCTGCCGCCACGACCCGCCGCCGCCCTCGGCTTTGTGTGCGTCGATGGGGTGAGCGACCCCGCGCACCCGGACGAGCAGGACGTGCGCGCCAACAATTGCGACCAGGACTATCGGGATGAGCACGACATGCCACAGCAGCATCTGGCCGAAGTTCATGAGGTTGAAGAACGCACCGACCCCCACGGAGTTGAATGCGTCCTTGCCGCTGGTGGAAATCCACTGTGAGTCGAAGTTCTGCTGGGACAGGTAGCCGGTGAAGCACTCGACGATCGAGGCGAGGAAGGCCACCACTCCGGTGATCCAGACCATTTTGCGGCGCCCACGCCAGGCGGCCATCCAGAACTTACCCCACAGGTGGATGACGATCAGCGCCATGAACAGTTCGACGCTCCACAGGTGCATGCTGTTGAAGAAGTGACCGACCGGGTTGGTGTGCCACCAGTCGACTCCGCCGAGCGCGATCACGAGACCGGAGATGATCGCCATGCCGAGGGCCGCGAGCGAAGCCACGCCGAAGACGTAAATCCAGGAAGCGACGTAGGCCGGCTGCCGGTCGGGCAGCAGCTTGCCGGGCGGGAGCAGGCGCAGTGCCCGGTTCCTGACCCTGGCTGTCCACATGTCCGCGTCGGGCGAGGCCGCGGCGGCGAGGGACGTCTCGCTGACGCCGTCCGGGACGAGCTCTGCACTGCCCTGGTCGGGGTGTCGCCGCAGCCGCGGGAATGGCAGCAGCAGGGCCGCCGCGAAGATCACCACCATGACGGCGATGAGCACGAGATTGGCGAGCGAGACGTAGAAAATATTCCAGTGCAGGTAAGTTCCAGGACTGTTGAGGCTAGCGACTGAGCCCCGCAACGCCAGGGAGTGCTTGATCATCGATAGCTCCTCGAACCGCGGCGCGATGTTAGGAGCTAACCGTGCCAGCCTCGGCGTGCCCGCATGAAGGCATTTGGTCCTTTTTTACCTGGCCCCTCGTCCCCGGATCGCGCCTGGGCTGGCTGGCCGGGTACAACAACCGGACAGGATTGCCGCGGGACGAGGGGGCGCGATGAGCACGGAGAGTCGCGAGCAGCGCCGGGCTGGCGCGACCGTGGGGGAGGTGATGACGACCCGCGTCCTGGCTGTCACGCCTGATGCTGACTTCCGGGACATTGTCCTGACCTTCCGCCAGTACCGGATTAGCGCCTGCCCGGTTGTCAACGAAGCAGGTCAGGTCCTCGGCGTGGTGTCCGAGGCAGACCTGCTGCATAAGGCGGCCGGCACCGAATTCCCGGCTGGCCTGATCCGGCTGCAGTGGAAGCTCAGCGAGCAGTCGAAGGCGACCGCCGTGACTGCGCGCCAGCTCATGACGGCCCCGGCGGTCACCATCCGCGCCGATGCGCCGGTAACGGTGGCGGCCAGGGTCATGCAGGACCGTCGGGTCAAGCGCCTGCCAGTTGTCGACGAAGCCGGGAAGCTGACTGGCATGATCAGTCGCGTCGACGTGCTCAGCGTCTACGAGCGTCCGGATAGCGCCATCCAAGCCGAGCTTCAGCGGATTGTGGACACGGAATTCGGGCTGCGGCCGGGGACGATAGACGTTGCCGTGTCGGCCGGCATCGTGACCCTGGCGGGAACCGTGGACCGACGTGAGACGGCGCTCAATCTCGTGGCCCGGGCACGGCACGCTGATGGCGTCATCGCGACCCGCGACCGGCTATCCGTCAGCGGCGCCTGACTGATCAGGCCCCGCGCCCCTTGATAGCCCACGCCAAGATGCCCGAAAGCAGCGCGCAGCCGTGGGTTGGCGGCACCGTCGAATAGCTTTACGCTGATCTTGGTCGCGTCCCGATGACCGAGGTGTGGCGGTTGACGCGAGTCGCGGGTCCGGTCACTCGACTGCCGTCGCAGAGGGACTTCGGATGACTCGATTTCGGTCCGGATTGGCTGTCGAATCGGCGGGCGCAGCTGCCCGGCCGGGTGGCTATCCATTCCGAGGATCCGGGATATGGGCCAGGACGATTCCCTTTGCGGCCATCGCGGTGGTGGCGGAAGGCAGTCTGGCGCTGCCGCCCGGACCCAGGTCGGCGTGGTCGGCGGCGGTGAGCGTCGGGCTGTTGGCGGCGTCAGCCGCACTGTTCTTGCTGCCGTGGCAGCGACTACTGGAATGGCTGGGTGCCCTCGCCCCGCTGACCTACACGGGATCTGTCCTTGCGCTCATCCTCGCAGCGGGCTCGGCGTCCGGGGTAGGCATCGTCATTCTGGTTCCGCTGCTCTGGACTGTGCTATTCCAGAGCCGGCGGGAATCCGGCGTTGTCGTGGTGGCGATTGTGGCCGTGGAACTCGTCATCTCGGTGACGCCGGTCGTCGAGCCGTCTGCCGTCATTGCCCGCCGTCTGGTGCTGTGGGCAACGCTGAGTACGGTGATCGCCGTGGCGACGCACGGGCTGCGGGACAGGATCGCCCGGAGCCAAGACGAGACCGCTCGCCTCGAGGACCATGTGCGGCAGCTGACCATCCTGGCGGACCGGGAACGGATTGCTGCGGGCTTTCAGCAGACCGTCGTACAGCGGCTGTTCGCGGCCGGCCTGGATCTGCAGGGCGCTGCGGCGCAGATCGCAGAGCCGGACGCGCGGCACCGAGTCGAGTCGGTCGTCACTGAGCTTGACCACACTATCCGAGCCGTTCGCGACTCGATATTCGCGGTCGAGCGGCGGACGCCCGACAGCGGCGTGCGCGAGGCGATCACCGGCCTGTTCGCCGAGCTAGGTCTCGCGACCGAGCTGAGGTTCAGCGGCCCCATCGATGAGTCCCTTCGGCCCGCAATGCGCACCGGGCTGCTGGATACCCTGCGGGAGGCCGTCACCATCATCCGGCCGCACTTTTCTGTCTCGAGGGTCGACGTCACCGCCAGACCGGATTGTCTTGTCACCGTGATCGACGCCACGCTGATCGATGGCGTTCAGTCCGGCTGGGGCAGTCACGACGCCGAGTGTCTGCGGCACAGTGCGGCGCTGGCGGAAGGGATCGGGCTCGACATCCAGACCACAACGGCAGCCGCGCGATTTGCCTGGCTCATCCCGCTGAGTAGCTAGCGCGCCCAGGAAGCCTCGGGGCGCACGGGCCGACGGGCAGTTGGTCCCTGGCGCAGGCGACCTTCGGCCCTGTGGGCACCCTGCGTCACCGGGGTGTTCTTGGTGTTGCGGGAGGGACCAATTTAGTGAGAGTCGCGGAGTTACTGGCCCCAGTGGCGCCAGCACACCTGCGAGATCTGGATCCGCGAGAGGCGGATTGGTACCTCCCGTCGCCATGGCCATGGTCGCGACCTGGTAGGGCCCTATGCCCCTACAGGCCGGGCCGGCCGGCTGGCAGGCTTGTTACCAGCGGATGCATCGAGGGAGATGATCGGGCGTGACGTGTGTTGACGACGTGATGACCCGAAATGTCGTCGCGGTACGCAGGGATGCCCAGTTCAAGGACATCGTCCGGGTCATGCGCGCGCGCCGGTTCAGCGCGTTTCCTGTGCTGGACGACGACGACCGCGTGATCGGCGTTGTGTCCGAGGATGACCTGCTGGTACGGCAGGCCGTTACCGGGCCGGGCGCAGGTCCGCGATTCCTGCTGCGGCACTCCGACCGCGCCAAGGCCAGCGGACTGACGGCGGCGGAGCTGATGACCACGCCGGCCATCACGATCCGGGCCGATGCGGCCGTGGCCGAGGCGGCGCGGACCATGCACTCCAGGCACGTGAAGCGGCTGCCGGTGGTGACTGCTGACGGGCGCCTCGCGGGTGTGGTGAGCCGGGTGGACCTGCTGGGTGAGTACGACAGGCCCGACGCCGAGATCCGGACTGAGATCATCAAGCGGGTCATCGAGTCCGAGTTCGTGCTGGACAGCCTCGCGTTCACGGTGACGGTCGAGTCTGGCGTCGTCACGCTGGCGGGCCCGGTCGGCACCGAGGACGTCGCGGTCAGCTTGCTGGCCGAGGTCCGGCGGGTGGCCGGCGTCGTCGCCGTCCGGGACCGGCTCAGTTACCCGCGGCGCTGACCGGGCAGGCTGGACACCAGCGAACGAAGGAGAGACGCACCGTGTCCGATGTGGTGTTGGAAGAACTGGACGAGGCCGAGTGCCTGCGCCTGATCGCGCCGGGCGGCATCGGGCGGCTGGTGTTTTCCGGTAGCTGGGACCTGACGGTGCTGCCGGTCAACTACAAGTTCTTTGATGGTGCGATCTTGTTCCGGACCGCACAGCACGGTTCGACGGAAGAGGATCTGCGTACCGGGATCGCGCACGCGGAATACCGCGTCGCCTTCGAGGTCGACGACTTCGACCCGGTGGCGCGTGAAGGGTGGAGCGTGCTGGTCCAGGGCCCGGCACACCACCTCGACTCTGATGCCGAGCGCGCGCAGGCGATCGAGGCCGGCGTCGTGCCGTGGCCTGGCGGGGCCCGCGAGCACTTCATCAAGATCACCCCCGTACGGGTAACCGGCAGGCGCATCAGCCACCGGCCGGCCCCGTAGCCACTAACCACCAAGGCAGGAGACGCCGATGCGAGCGATGGTGTATCACGGCCCGGGCAACGTGGCCCTGACCGACGTGCCCGATCCAGAGATGACACACGAGGCAGACGCCGTCGTGCGCGTCGAGGCGACCAGCATCTGCGGGACCGATCTGCACATCCTGGCCGGAGATGTGCCGACAGTACGAGACGGCCGGATCCTCGGCCACGAAGCGGTCGGCACGGTCGTCGACGTGGGCAGCGCGGTCCGTACCATGGGCCCAGGTGACCGGGTCCTGGTCTCCAGCATCTCCGCGTGCGGCAGCTGCCGGTACTGCCGCGAGGCGCACTACGGGCAGTGCCTGGGCGGTGGCGGCTGGATCCTCGGCCGGACGTACGACGGCGCGCAGGCCGAGTACGTGCGGGTGCCCTTCGCCGATACCTCCACCCACCGGCTGCCGGGCGGCGTCGATGACGAGGAGGCACTGATGCTGTCCGAGCTGCTGCCGACGGGCTACGAGGTCGGGGTGCTGAAGGCGGGAGTCTGGCCCGGTGACGTCGTAGTCGTCATCGGATGCGGCCCGGTCGGGCTGACCGCGATGATGGGAGCGAGGCTGTTCAGTCCGAGCCACATCATCGCCGTCGACCGCGCTGACTCCCGGCTCGGCGCAGCCAAGGAATTCGGCGCCGACATCATGGTCAACGACGCGACCGCCGATCCGCTGCCGACCGTCCGCTCGGTCACCGACGGTCTCGGCGCTGACGTGGTCATCGAGGCGGTTGGCCGGCCGGAAACCTTCGAGCTCGCCATGCGCCTCGGCAGGCCGGGAGCGCGAATCGCGAACGTCGGCGTCCACGGCAGGCCCGCGCCGCTGCACCTGGAAGACCAGTGGACCAGGGACATCACGCTCACCACCGGGCTGGTCGACACCTACTCGGTGCCAGCGCTGCTCCGGCTGCTCGCTAGCCGCCAGCTCGATGCACGGAAGCTCGTGACGCACCGATTCGCGTTCGCGGATTTCGAGCGCGCCTACGACGTGTTTGCCAGGTCTGCCGACACCGGCGCGCTGAAGGTCGTGCTCAGCCCGTAGGCCGGGCGCCATGGGCGGCCGCTCCCCGGCTGACGATCACTCGCGAGCGCCGACCGGCCGCGCGAGCCGGGACATTGGTCCCCGAGCTGCGGTCCGTTCGCCGGTGCCCCCGGCGCCGTCCGGTCGGCACAGTGGTGCCATGACAACGTTGCCGTCCAGCTACGCTCTGCTGACCGACGGGAGCACGGTCGAGATCCGGGCTGCCCGCGCCGACGACAGCGCCGACGTCCGCACGATGCATGAGCAGCTCTCGCCGGATAGTGCGTACCTGCGATTTTTCAGTCTGAGTCGGCAGGCGCCCGAGCGTGAAGCCCAGCGGATCTGCCGGCCGGAGAGTCCTGATCACGCGGCGCTGCTCGCGCATCGAGACGGTCGGCTGGTCGGGGTGGCCAGCTACGAGCTCACCACGCGAGCTGGCGTGGCCGAGGTCGCCTTCGCGGTGCCCGACGACATGCACGGTCACGGCGTCGCGACCCTGCTTCTCGAGCATCTGGTCTCGCTGGCCAGGCAGCGGGGCCTTACCGCCTTCTCGGGCGAGACGCTGCTGGAGAACACGGACATGCAGCGGGTGTTTGCTGATGCGGGGCTGCCGGTCGAGCGTCACTTTTCCGACGGCCTGATCGACGTCACCATTCCCCTGCCCAGCCATGACGGCGCACAGCTGGACCGGTACCTGGACGCGGTGGCGGGCCGGGCCAGCCGGGCAGACGTGGCCAGTCTCGCCCATCTGCTTCGTCCCGCATCGGTCGCGGTGATCGGCGCTGGCCGCCGCCGCGGCTCGGTAGGCCGTGAGATCTTGCACAACATCGTCGCCGGCGGCTTTGCCGGTCCGGTCTACGCGGTCAACCCCCGCGGGCGATCCATGGAGGGACTGGCGTGCCTGGCGTCGGCGGACGACCTGCCGGCGGGCACCGAGCTGGCGGTTATCGCGGTTCCGGCGCCCAAGGTGCCGGTCGTAGCCGCACAGTGTGGCCAGAAGGGCGTTCGTGCGCTGGTGGTTATCACGTCCGGCCTCGGCGCCGCGGGCGCAGACCTGCTTGCTATCTGCCGTCGCTACGGCATGCGGCTCGTCGGGCCGAACTGCTTCGGCCTGGCTGCCAGCGCGCCCCGACTCAATGCCACCTTCGCCGTCACCATGCCGCTGGATGGCGCGGCCGGAGTGGTGGTCCAGTCGGGTGGCGTGGGCATCGCTCTGCTCGAGCACCTCGGCCGGCTCGGCATCGGCGTGTCATCCTTCGCCTCCGTCGGGGACAAATACGACGTATCGAGCAACGACCTGCTGACCTGGTGGGAGCAGGATGACCAGACAAAGCTCGCCATCCTCTATGTGGAGTCCTTCGGCAGCCCGCGCGGGTTCGCGCGCACCGCGCGCCGGGTCGGGCGCAAGCTTCCCGTGCTCACGGTGATCGGCGGGCGGTCTGCCGCTGGCCAGCGCGCGGCTGCATCGCACACGGCCGCCGCGGCCACGCCGCTGGTCACGCAGGAGGCGCTGTTCAGCCAGGCAGGCGTCATAGCCACGCATAGTCTCGAAGAGCTGGTCGACGCGGCGGCGCTGCTGGCCTGCCCGCCACTGCCTGACGGCCGCCGGATAGGGATCGTCTCCAATGCCGGCGGTGCGGGCGTGCTCGCCGCCGACGCCTGCGGCGACAGCGGGCTGACGGTCGCGACGCTCGGCTGCGCAACGCAGCGCAAGCTGGCCAGGCTACTGCCACCTGGAGCGGCGGTGGCCGGCCCGGTCGACACCGGCGCAGCGGTGAGCGTCGCAGCTTTCCGGTCCTGCCTGGAGGTCGTGTCGGCGGACGACGGTGTCGACGCGGTGCTAGCCCTTGAGGTGCCTACCGCCGTCGCCGACCTGACGTCGGCCATCACCACGGCTATCGTGACCAAGCCGCTGGTGGCCGTGCTGCTCGCGCAGCCGGAGTCAGTCAGCCTTCGGCCGGTGAGTGGGGACGAGTCGGCCGTCGGCCCGCCCCCACGAATCCTGGCATATGCCGACTCGGAGGGCGCCGCGCGGGCGCTGGCGCACGCCTGCCAGTACCGGGAGTGGCGGGACTCGCAGCACGGCCAGGTACCCGAGCTGGACGACGTGGACGCGGCGGGGGCACGCGCCATCGTCGCTGCATCGCTCGTGGACAACCCCGGAGGCGGCTGGCTTCCCGGACCTGACGCGGCCGCGCTGGTGGCGTGCTATGGCATCCACACT
>Ga0187784_10005744_pt1 | contig 10021 bp, 9 predicted proteins | sample 1015_SJ02_MP15_2_FD_132964 | JGI IMG/M metagenome (GOLD analysis project Ga0187784, IMG submission 132964) | Tropical peat soil microbial communities from peatlands in Department of Meta, Colombia - 1015_SJ02_MP15_20_MG | ecosystem: Environmental > Terrestrial > Soil > Wetlands > Peat | place... | reverse complement strand
TCGACGTTGAGCGAGTGCCGGTTACGCGCGGTCAGAATAATGATGCCGAGGCCGACAGCCGCTTCCGCAGCCGCAACAACGATGACAAAAAGCACAAAGACTTCGCCGTCCGGCTTGCCCAGCGCCCGGCTGAAGGCGACAAACGCCAGATTGACGGCGTTGAGCATAAGCTCGATGGCCATGAAGAGCGTGATGATGTTCCGCTTGAACACGAAGGCCACGATGCCAAGTCCAAACAGGATGGCGCTGAGGATCAGGTAATAGTCCGTCGGCACCATGGTCAGTTCTCCCGCTGGGCCAGCACGATGGCGCCCAGGATGGCCACGAGAATCAGGAAAGAGGTCAGCTCGAAGGGGTACACGAACTCCTTGAACAGCAGCATCGAAAGAGTTTTGGTGGAGGTCAACGCGCCATTCGGAGCCGCGGCAGGCAGGTAACCGCCGGAGCGCGCAATAGCGGCGGCGATAAATCCGGCCACTGCCAGAGCCAAAGGTATACCCGCGTAGGTGGCCAGCTTGGAGAAATTGGTGCGCTCTTCCTCTCCGGCGTTCAACAGCATGATCACGAAGACGAAAAGCACCATGATCGCTCCGCCGTACACGATGATCTGCACGGCCGCGACAAATTCCGCCCCCATGAGCAGGTACAGGCCCGCCAGCGCGACCATCACCACGATCAGCGACAGCGCGCTGTGAATCGGCTCGCGCTGCAGGATCAGGCTGACCGCGCCGAATACGGCAACGGCCGCAAGCACGAAGAAAATCATCAAGGGCGCATTCATCAGTGCTTTCCCCAAATTAGAATGGCGGCGCTGGTCAGAACCACGTTCGCAATGGACACGGGGAGCAGGAACTTCCAGCCGAAAGTCATCAACTGGTCATAGCGGAAGCGCGGGAGCGTGCCGCGCATCCAGATATAGACAAACAGAAAGACGAAAACCTTGGCGAGGAACCAGAACGGCCCCTGGATGTACCCATTGATGACGGGAAATGCCAGCAAAGCACCGCCGAGGGCGAGCAGTGCTATGCCGACACCGGGGAGCAACAGGCGGCCGAAAGTCGTCTCGTAGCGGATGCCATCGTAAATTGTCCAAAGACCGAAGGCGATCAGGAGCACCGGCGGCAGAAATTGCGTGAAGGTCCAGGAAAGAGGGAAGGGAGAGAGCCAGCCGCCAAAGAACAAAATCGTGCACAGGCAGGAAACCGTGATCATGCTGGTGTATTCGGCGATGAAAAACATGGCGAACTTCATGCTCGCGTATTCCGTGTGGAAGCCCGCCACAAGTTCCGATTCGGCCTCGGGCAGGTCGAAAGGCACGCGATTTGTTTCCGCAATGGCCGCGGTGAAGAAACAAAGGAAGCCGATGATCTGCGGGAAGATGTTCCAGCTCAAAAGGCCCTTGCCGGATTGCGCTTGCTGCTCGACGATACCGCGGAGACTGAAGTCCCCGGCGAGGAGCAGCACGCCAACGACGGAAAGCGTTAGCGCCAGTTCATAGCTGATCATCTGCGCCGAGCTGCGCAAGCCGCCCAGCAACGAGTACTTGCTGTTGGAAGCCCACCCGGCCAGCGCCACGCCGTAAACGGCCAGCGCCGTAATCGCGAAAAGCACCAGCAAGCTGATGTTCACATCCGCGATGCCCAGGTGCGTCTCGTAGTCCCAGATGGTGAAGCGCTGCGGGCCGAAAGGGATCACCGCCAGCGACGTCAGCGCCAGCATCAGCGTGAGAAACGGCGCCAGGAAATAGGCGATCTTGTCCACGCCCGCGGGCATGGGGTCTTCCTTGAAAATAAACTTCAGGCCGTCGGCGACCGGTTGCAGCAGGCCGTGTGGGCCGACGCGGTAGGGTCCCCATCGCGTCTGGATGTGCGCGACGACCTTGCGCTCCAGCCAGGTCAAATAGGCATCCACGGTCAGCACCAGGAACACGAGAATCGCGATCTTGATGATCGGCACGAGGACGAACGCGTAATGGGTGAGAAATTCGTTCACGGCTTGGCCTCCGCCTCCGGGAGGGATCGCATCATGGTGCAGAAGCGGCCAAGGGAGCCGCTGGTGAAAAGGTTGTCGCTCGCGGAGCGAATGAGCTGAACGGGGACGTCATAAGGCTCGTGGTCATTCCTGGAGAACTGGATCTTCACGGGCTCGGCGCCGCCGGCCAGCAGACCCGCCGGATGCACGTTGTAGCCGGGCACGGCTTTGCGAATCTCCTCTAAGACCGTGGCCGGCGTCTTGTAATGGAAAGCCTTGCCCAGGCCCAACTTCTCCAACTGGTGCGACACGATGCGGAGAAGGTCGAAGTCCGAGCGTGTGCCCATCACTTCTCCAGCCTTGTGCAGCAACTGGATTTCGCCGGAGGTGTTCGTGACGCTGCCGTCCTTTTCGTAAGCGGAGGCGGCGGGAAAAACGATGTCCGCCTGCTTGGCGGTCTCGGTCAGGAACATTTCGTGGACGATCAGGAGTTGCAGCTTGCCGCGCCCAAACCCAAGCGTGCCGAAATGCGCGAGCGGATTGGCGCCTACAACGTAAAGTGCCTTGAGTGTTCCAGACTGCGCCGCTTCCACCAATTGCGGCGCCGTGAGTCCCGGCTTGGTGGGTAGCTTGGCACCCCACAGATTCTCGAGCGCCTCCGCGACCTTCCTGTTGTCAAGGTACGCGTAACCCGGCAAGCGATCCGGCAGCACGCCCATATCAGCAGCGCCGCGCGAGTTGGCGTAATCGCCCAGGGCCATGTAGCGCGTCGTGCCCGGAAGTTTGGAGCCAAAAGCGACAAGATGGCCGATAGCAGCGCCAGCGAGTTCCGAGCCGAACACAATCGCCACATCCTGTTCGGCCTCGAGCGCGGCGCGAAGAGCGGAGAGTTGTTCCATCATTTCCGGCGGCAACTCGCCTTCGCCCGTGGCCAGCCAGCGAACGGCGGCGGCCTCCTTCCCGGCAGCCAGCCGGATCGATTGTGTCGCCTTGCGAGCCAGTTTGATCTCGCGGGAATTCAGCAGGAATAACTTCGCATCGTGATGCCGGATGCCCGCGCGGATTTGCCAGGCCACCAGCGGATTCTGATTCGTCGGGTCGTTGCCGATCAGCAGAACTGCTCTGGATTGGTAGAGCCGCTCCATCGTCAGCCAAGAATCGGCAGCGCGATCCCCCAGCGCGGTGACGAGTCCGATGTAATCCGCGGTGCGATGATGATCGATGTTGTTGGTGGCAAACGTCGCGCGCGCCAAGCGCTGGAGCAGGTAATTTTCCTCGTTCGAGGTGTGGTTGGAGCCGATGAAACCGATGGATTCGGGTCCGTAGGCGGCGTGTAGCTCGCACAGTCGCTTGGCAGCGGCCTGCGCGGCCTCTTCCCAGGAAACCGGATAGAGCTTTTCGCCCTTGTGGAGGAGCGGCTGTTTGATGCGCTCCGGATGCTTCGTGAAATCAAAGCCGAAGCGCCCCTTCACGCAGAGAAAGTCCCCGTTGATGCCGGAAAGGTCGCGATTGTTGGCGCGGAGGATTTCGTGGTTGCGGACGCTAAGGGTGGTCTTGCAGCCATTGGAGCAATGCGCGCAGATCGTGGAAACATACTGCATTTCCCACGGCCGGGTTTTGTAGCGGTACGTTCCGCTGGTCAGTGCGCCGACGGGGCAGATGTCAATGCACATGCCGCACTCTTCGCAGTCCAGGTGATCGCCGCCATTGGGAATGATGATGGAGTTGGCGCCGCGCAAGCCCACGCCCAGGGCTTTCACATCCATGCCTTCGTCGCACACGCGCACGCAGCGGAAGCACAGGATGCAGCGGGGCGCATCGTAATAGACGAGCTCGGACCATTTCTCCTCGGGACGATGGATCTTTTCCTCGACGAAACGGCTGAAATCGGCGCCGTAGCGGAAGGCCATGTCCTGCAGCTCGCATTCGCCGCCCTTGTCGCACACTGGGCAATCCAGCGGGTGATTGGTGAGCAGAAATTCCAGCATGTCTTTGCGCGCATTGCGCACCTGATCGGTGTTGGTACGGACCACCATGCCTTCCGAAACGACCAGCGTGCACGCCGTTTGCAGCTTGGGCATTTTCTCGACTTCCACAAGGCACATGCGGCAGGCCGCCTGCAGCGACAACCCCGGGTAATAGCAGAACGACGGCACTTCAATCCCCAGCCGCCGCGTCGCTTCGATCACCAGCGTGCCCTGCGGCACCTGGACCTCGCGGTCGTTAATCTTCAAATTGATGAGCGTCGTTTCGGCCATGGGTCCCTACCGCGATGCGACCAGCGCTTCCGCGGATTTGTACGCACACTTGCCATGCAGGTGGTCTTCAAATTCACTGCGGAATTTCGTCACGATACTAATGGTCGGCATGGCCGCGGCATCGCCGAGCGGGCAGAGGGTGCGCCCGAGCATGTTCTTTGCCAGATCGCCGACCATGTCAATGTCTTCCGTCCGCCCAAATCCCGCGTGGAACCGCTCCAGCATCTTGCGCAGCCAGGAGGTTCCTTCGCGGCAGGGAATGCACCAGCCGCAGGATTCATGCGCGTAGAAGTGCATGATGCGCCGGGCCATGTCCACCATGCAGGTGTCTTCATCCATGACCACCATGCCGCCGGAGCCGAGCATCGAGCCGGCTTTCGCCAGCGAGTCGTAGTCCATCGAGATATCGATCTCGTCGGCCTTCAGCAAGGGACAGGAGCTCCCGCCCGGGATCACTGCTTTCAATTTCCTTCCGCCGCGTATGCCGCCGGCCACTTCATAGATGAACTTCTTCATGTTCATTCCCAGCGGAATTTCGTAGATGCCGGGTTTATTGACGTGCCCGGAAACGCACAGCAGGCGTGTGCCGCCATTGTTCGGCGTGCCGCGGTTGGCGTAGGCCTCGCCGCCCTCCAGGATGATCGCGGGCACGGAACTCAGCGATTCCACGTTGTTGATGATCGTGGGGCAGCCATAGAGGCCCACGATGGCGGGGAAGGGAGGCTTGTTGCGGGGATAGCCGCGCTTGCCTTCCAGCGATTCCATCAGCGCCGATTCTTCGCCGCATTCGTACGCACCCGCGCCCGTGTGGATCAGGAGATCGAAGTCGAAGCCGGAGCCAAGAATGTTGTTCCCAAGATAGCCGCGAGCGTAGGCTTCGGCGATGGCGGCATCCACAATGTCCAAAACGTAGCGGTACTCGCCGCGAATGTAGATGAACCCGCGATGCGCATCAATGGCGCGCCCCGCAATGATGATCCCCTCGATCAATTGGTGGGGATCCATTTCCATCAGCGGGCGGTCCTTGCAACTGCCCGGCTCGGACTCATCGGCGTTGCAGATGACGTATTTCGGCTTGGGCGAATCCTTTGGCACGAAGGACCACTTCATGCCGGTGGAGAAACCCGCGCCGCCGCGCCCGCGCAAGCTCGATTTCTTGACTTCCTCAATGATGGAATCCGCCGTCATCTGCATCAGCGCCTTTTCGAGCGCCTGGTAGCCGCCGTTCTGCAGATATATGTCAATCTTGTGGGAGTCCTGTATGCCCCAGCGCTTGCTGATGAGTGGAATTTCCAGGGCGTTGCGTTCGCGCAGGGCGCCTGTAATGACCGGCGCGGGGGCGGGGTGACCGCCGCTGTCGAGCTCCTCGATGATGCGGTCGAACTTCAGCGGTGTCAGGTTTTCGTAGTAGTCGTAATTCACCTGCATGGCCGGAGCGCCAGTACAGGCGCCGATACACTCCACTTCTTCCAGCGAGAAGACGCCGTCCTGCGTGACTTCCTTGTGGCCGATTTCCAGGCGCCTCTTGGCGTGCTGTAGGAGTTGCGAGCCACCGCGCAGCATGCAGGCTACATTGGTGCAGATCTGCACGTGATACTTGCCCATGGGCTTGCGGTGCAGCATCGAGTAGTACGCCAGCGTTTCTTCCACCTCGACCGGCCGCAAATCCAGCCGGCTGGCGAGCTCATTCACCATGTCGTCGCTGATGTAGCCGTACTCATCCTGCGCGTACAGCATCATGGGGACTAGCGCGCTGCGTTTCACGGGGTAGCGGATCTGCAGAAGCTCGAATTTCGCGGCAAGTTTTGGCGAGAGTTCCATGCTTACCTGTCCACTTCCCCAAGAACGATATCAATGGTGCCGATGCAGGCGACAGTGTCGGCAATCAATTGGCCTTTTACCATACGCGGCAGGGCCTGCAGATTGATGAAGGACGGCGCACGAAAATGGACGCGCAGAGGTTTTGGCGAACCGTCGCTGGCGACGAAACACCCCAGCTCGCCGCGGGGCGACTCGACGGCCACAAACGCTTCGCCGGGGGCCGGGGAAAAGCCTTCCGTGAAAATCTTGAAATGGTAGATGAGCGCTTCCATTTCCGTCTTCATCTTTTCGCGCTGCGGCGGCACGATTCCCGGCGCATCCGCCTGGATGGGACCCTGATCGGTGATCTTGTTCATCGCCTGCTTGACGATTTTCAGGCTTTCGCGGATTTCTGCCACGCGCACCAGGTACCGCGCGTAACAGTCGGATTCCGTCCGCGTGGGCACCTTGAAATCGAATTCCTCATACGAGGAGTACGGGAAGAGCTTGCGGTTGTCGTAGGCCACGCCCGCGGCGCGCAGGCCGGGTCCCGTTGTGCTCATGGCAATCAGATCATCCGGTGAAAGGTAGCCGACGCCCTGCAGGCGGCCCTTCCAGATGCGGTTTTCGGTCAGCAGCGCCTCATACTCATCCACGCGCGCCGGCATCATTTCCAGGAAGCGCTTCACGGGTTCACGCCAGCCCGCAGGCGGCTCCAACGCCAGACCGCCAATACGGATGTAGCTGGTCATCATGCGCTGCCCGGAGAAGCGCTCGAAAATTTTCAGAATCTCCTCGCGCTCCCGGAAACAATAGAGCAGCACGGACATGGCGCCCATATCGATGGCGTGCGTCCCGAGCCAGACCAGGTGCGAAGAGATGCGTTGCAACTCGACCAGCATCACGCGGACATATTGCGCGCGCTTGGGCACTTCCAATCCCAGAAGCTTCTCCACTGCTAGGCAGTACACCAGGTTGTTGCCTAGGGGATTGAGATAATCCATGCGGTCCGTGAGGGTAATGGCCTGGGAGTACGTCTTGTCCTCGCAGCTTTTCTCGATGCCAGTGTGCAGGTAGCCAATGTCCGGCACTGCGCTGACCACGTTTTCGCCATCCAGCTCCAGGAGGACGCGCAGCACGCCATGCGTGGAGGGGTGCTGCGGCCCCATGTTGAGGACCATCGTCCTTGTGGCGCCAACTGCTGTTTCAACCGTAGTCATGGGATCCCAGTCCGCGGAGCGGAATCTAGTGCCGTTCCAACTAAACCGACCAAGAAACGCCAATGCTTATCCAGTGCAAGTTGCCAGCAACGGTCCCAACGGACATTCTCTGCATCGAGTTGGAATGGCACTAGCGTTTGCCCTCCGTCGGAAAATCCCGGCGGAGAGGAAAACCTTCAAAGCCATCGGGCAGGAGGATGCGGCGCAGGTCCGTATGGCCGGTAAACTGGATGCCAAAGAGGTCAAAAATCTCGCGTTCCAGCCAGTTGGCGCCGGGCCAGACAGGTTCCAGCGAATCCACCACGGGATGCTGGACGCTGACGCTGGTGCGCAGACGAATGCGGTCGCGCCGCGGGATGGAAACCAGGTGATAATTCAGCTCGAAGCGCGGCTCGACGGGGTAGCGGTCCACACAGGTGGCGTCGCTCAGCAGATTGAACAGCAGGGAGGGGTCCTCTTTACATTTCTGAGCCGTGGCGCGCAGCAGCTCTTTCGGGATGACGATGGTCGTCTCTCCGCAGTACTCGATCACCTGCGATACCGCTTGCGCGTTCCAGGAGCGAAGGTGTTCGACTACAACTTGAGCGCCTGCGTTGGCGAGCTGCGTCACTTGAACAAGGTCCTTAAGGGCTTGTGCTGGCGTTACTTCCGCGATTTATGCCAGTCGAGTGCGCCCTTCTTCCAAAGATAGATGTATCCGACCAACAGAATGGCAACGTAAAACATCATTTCTACGAAGCCGAACCACCTCATCGCAGCGTCGTGTACCAAATCCTTAAAAATGTAGGCCCAGGGATAGAGGAATATGGCCTCAACGTCGAACAGGATGAAGACCATCGCTACCAGGTAAAACTTTACGGAAAAGGGCTCGCGGGCATCCCCCGTGGGGGTTATGCCACATTCATACGGCTGCAGCTTGGCCTTGTTTGGGCGGCGCCATCCGATCAACGTGGAAATGGCCAGCAGGGCCCCCGCCAGTGCCATAGCGACAAGCAGGTGTATTAGAAGGGGAACGTACGCATGAAGGCCGGAGGAGGTCATGGTCAAAGCGTTATAATAGCGATTGAGACGCCGCCGGGTCAAATTGTTCTGATCCCCCTCCGAACGGCCGCGCGGTCGAAACTGGCGGGCAAGCCCCGCGGGAGCCAGGGCGGATTATGGTTTTTGGTCACAATACCAACATCAAGTTGGGCAACGTGACGTACCACGTCCAGACGGAGAACCGTGGCGAATCCCTGGCCCTGATTGACACCACGGTCTACTTCTGCGGGCGCGTGCTGCACCGCCGGACGAATAATTACTACGACTTGTTGCCTCTCAATGACGATAGCGAGCAGGCCCTGAAATTGCGCCTGGATGAGCAGCACCGTACCGTCCTGGAAGAAATGCGCAATGGAACTTTGGACTTGGCCCTGCCGCCGGCTAGGCTGACTCCGGCTCATGCGCCGCCTCCGCAAGAACCAGCGCCAGAACCAATCGTGAATCAGGCGCAACCTTCGCAGGAAGAAGCGCCGGCTGCGGGGATTGCCAAAACACCTGCCACTACGCGAGAGCCGCGGAAATTCTTGCTGGAGTTGCTCAATGCGAAGTCCTGGCTTTCCGGCAAGCATGCCCGTTTGCAGGTGGCCGTGAAGGATGAGGACGGAAGCCCCGTTGCTGGCGCGCGCGTCATTGTGGAGATTGAAGGTGCCGGCGAGCACGGGTTGCACGAGAGCGTAACGGGAGAAGCGGGAACCACCGAGGTGCAGTTTGAAATGCCCCGCATCACGAGTGGCGAACCGGCGCTTGTGCTGCGAGCGGAAACGACGGATGGCAGCGGGCAGTTGCGCTTTGCCTTGCGCGCCAAGCCGAAAGTGCCTGTAGTTTGAGTGCGAACCTAATCGAGGTTTCCGCTCGCCGTTCCCGTCCTTACAAATACAGTACAGTACAAGTCGCTTGTCGAGACGTGGTTCAGAGGCCCTGGAGCAGGTGGCCCATCTTATGCTTCTTGGTCTTCAAATACTTGCGCGAAATCCGGGAGATGTGCGGCTGGCAGGGCACGAGTTCCACCACGCGCACACCGGCCGATTCCAGTTGTTGCACCTTATCAGGGTTATTGGAAAGCAGCCGGATCCGCGTCGCGCCCAACTTCCGGAGGATCTGCGCAGGGAAGTCGTACTCGCGGGCATCCGCGGCAAATCCCAGCGAGACGTTGGCTTCGACGGTATCCATGCCCCCATCCTGCAACTGGTAAGCCCGCAATTTGTTCATCAACCCGATGCCTCGGCCCTCTTGCGGAAGGTACAGCAGAATTCCGGAAGGAGCCTGGCCGATCCTTTTCAGCGAAAGTTCCAGTTGCGCTCGGCAATCGCACCGCTGCGAAGTGAGCACATCGCCCGTCAGGCACTGCGAGTGCACGCGCACCAGCGGCGCAGTCCGCCCGCGCGGGTTGCCGCGAACCAGCGCTACTGCTTCCTCATGCGGCCCGCGGCCGGTGAATCCATAAATGGTGAAGCGGCCGAAGCGCGTCGGCAGGTCGGCGCGCGCAACGAGCCGTGGAGATTTCTTTGCGTTGCGCCTGCTCTTCTTGGCGGACGATTTCTTAGCCATGGCAATATTCCAGTATAGCAGGGAGCTGCACTGGCTCCGCGCAAGTCTCCGTTTTTCCCGGCAACTTCTGTCGTTAGCAAGTTAAAAAGTCCGGTTTTCATAGCAGGTGAAGTGTCCGCTTTTGTTTTGGTGTTAGGGGGGGTTGGTTGTGGTGTTGGGTCTGGGAAAGCGGGGGGAGCGTAG
>Ga0187784_10005743_pt1 | contig 10022 bp, 9 predicted proteins | sample 1015_SJ02_MP15_2_FD_132964 | JGI IMG/M metagenome (GOLD analysis project Ga0187784, IMG submission 132964) | Tropical peat soil microbial communities from peatlands in Department of Meta, Colombia - 1015_SJ02_MP15_20_MG | ecosystem: Environmental > Terrestrial > Soil > Wetlands > Peat | place... | reverse complement strand
GTGCAGGACCTGGGCCGCTTCGGGTACCAGCAATTTGGCGTTCCACTGACCGGGGCGCTGGATTCTTTTGCATACCGGACGGCCAATTTTCTGGTGGGAAACTCGGAAGGGGCGGCGGTACTCGAGACGACCATCCTGGGACCCGAGATGGAGATACTGGGGGAGGCGGACCTGGCGGTGACCGGAGCTGATGCGCCGGTTACGGTGAACAACGTCGCCGTTCCCGGGTGGTCCTCCTTCAGGGTGAAGGCCGGCGACGTGGTGAAGATAGGACCGCTCAGGAGCGGGTGCCGCAACTACGTGGCGGTAACCGGCGGCATCGATGTCCCCGCAGTGATGGGGAGCCGTTCCTGCTACGTAGGGGCCGAGATCGGGGGGTACAAAGGCAGGATCCAGGCAAAGGGAGACATACTGAGCCGTGGAGAGGGACCACTTCTGCGCAGATCCAGGAGCCTGCCGGCGGAATTAATTCCCGTCACCCCGCCGGAGATCCTGCTGCGAGCGGTGGAAGGGCCTCAGTCCGACTACTTCGATCGTGGCCTGGAAACCTTTTTTGAATCGGAATTTTCTGTCAGCACTCATGCCAATCGAATGGGATACCGTTTGGAGGGACCGCCGGTTGTTCATAAGGAGGGGGTGGCCAAGAGCATCATATCCGAGCCAAGTTTGCCCGGAGGCGTCCAAATTACGCCGGACGGGCAAGCAATTATTTTGCTGGTGGAGCAGACCGTTGGTGGATACACCAAGATTGCGACGGTAATTTCCAGCGATATTTCGCGTGTTGCTCAGACCAAACCGGGAGACCTGATTCGATTCGAAAACACGAGCCTGGAAAAGGCCCACATTATTTACGGGGAGCGGCAGGAGCTACTGAATAAGATCAGGGAACGGCTGGAGGGGATTTAGTGATGGAAAAGGAAGACTGGAAATGCGATCCCCGGCTTTTCAGAAAGCTGGTGAGGCGGGGGGAGTGGCGGACCAGCACAGTCAGCGTGTGTGCAGATCACGTGCAGGCGAACCTGGTGATTCTGCCCAAAGAGTACGCTCTGGACTTCACAATCTTCTGTTTCAGGAACCCTCAACCTTGCCCCATCCTCGAGATCCTGGAGGCCGGCGATCCCATGGTTCGTGAGCTAGCTGCGGATGCGGATATCCGGACGGACATCCCGATGTACCGGGTGTTTGAAAAGGGTGAACTGGTCGAAGAGGTAGAGGAAGTCACAAAGCTATGGAGGAAGGACCTGGTCAGTTTTTTGATCGGGTGCAGCTATACGTTCGAGGAAGCTTTGGTCAAGGGAGGAGTCCCTATCAGGAATTATATCCAGCAAAAAGACCCCGGCGTGTACGTCAGCTCCATTCAATGCCGGCCGGCGGGGATTTTTTCCGGGCCCATGTTTGTCACCATGAGGCCTATAGCCCCGCACCTGATATCGCGGGCCGTCCAGATCACTTCAAGGTTTCCCAGAGCGCACGGCGCCCCGGTTCATATCGGAGACGGCGCGGCCATCGGGATTCCCGATCACCGGAAGATCGACTACGGCGATATTCCGGAAATGGAGGAAAATGAGGTCCCGGTGTTCTGGGGTTGCGGAGTCACCCCGCAGGCGGTAGCTCTGCATTCCAAAGTTCCTTTTATGATTACCCACAAACCCTGCCACATGTTTGTATCCGACGTGCGGATAGAGGAGATCGCCGTATCGTGAGGTTTCTAAACTATTATAAACCGGGGAGAACATCATGAGGAGCAAACCGATCGTCCTGTCTCTATTAACGTTGCTTTTAGGAGTGTTGATGCCAGCGCCGGGCGTTCCGGAAAAGGCCAATGCGGAACCGCCCATTCGAATCGGGGCGGTGTACGATCTCACGGGTGGGCTGGCCGTCTACGGAAACGGAAGCAATATGACGGCCCAGGCGGCAACCAAAAGGATCAACGAGGCGGGCGGCATAGCCGGGAGAAAGGTGGAATATATTGTGGAGGACGGCGGCACCGATGCGACCACCGGAATTCGGAAGTTTCGGAAACTGGTCATGAAAGACGGTTGCGATTTTGTACTCGCGAGTTGCAATTCAGGGCTGGGTATCGGGATTGTCCCTATCGCAGAGAAACTCAATACCATATTTTTTGCAGAGGGGACCGCTCGGAACATCACGGGCGAAAAGGGAAACCGCTACACTTTCCGACAGCTCGACAACGCCGAGATGGCGGCAATTGCCATGGCACAGTATGCTGCCAAACAATTGGGGAAAAGGGCTTACGGTCTAGGAGCCGACTATGAATGGGGACACAGCGTGGTGGACACTGCTGAAAAGCAGTTTGCTCCGCTGGGCATCAAGATGGCGGGCAAGGATTTTTCCCCCATCGGCACCGTGGATTTCGTTCCTTATCTGAGCAAGATTCCCAAGGATGTGGACTTCATCGTGGCTGGTTATTTTACGGCAGACGTAGTCAAGCTCGTCAATCAGGCATGGGACCTGGGCGTGAGGGTCCCTATTTTTGTCGGTACACTTCAGTCGATCCGTTATGAGGACCTGGGTCCGGGGGCAGACCTGGTATGGTGCGGGACATATGGGTCCAGGACCCTTGACGGTTATCCGGAAGATGTCAGGGACCCGCAGAAGCAGTATCGAAAGATCATCGGCATGGACGACTCCGGCTGGACATCGGATGGCAAGCTTTCTGCCGATTATATCTGGGCCGGCTGGGAAGGGGTTTACTGGATAAAGAAGGGGATCGAGGCTAGCGGGTGGAAGAGCAAGAATGACAACCTCAAGTTCATGAAGGCCTTGGAAGGCGCCCAGGTAGAGGCAAGCGCCGAATTCCCACAAGGCGCCAAGATCATGAGGGCAGAAGATCATCAAGCCATAACCGACATTTACATCGTAAAGGCGGAGAAGGGGAGCATAGTCACCAAGGCCTGTATGAGAGGAAAGGACCTGCTGCCCTTATACCCTGCAAACATTAACTATACCCTGGAACAGGTCCCTTAATCCAAATTCAACCGCTTTGGCATTGCATGATTTGGCCCCCGGTCGGAAGAGTCGTGGATTTGCCGGAATAGACAGGGCGCCGGTATTTCACCGCAAAGACGGCGCCCGCCGCCCCAAGGATGCTTTTATGTACAGCACGATCGCATTGTCGGTCTTGAACGGCGCGGTATGGGCCTGCATCCTCGCCATGGTGTCCATCGGTCTCACGCTCATTTACGGCCAACTGGAAATCATCAATATCGCCCACGGCGCCATGTATGCCGTAGGGGCCGTCACCGCCTACTATGTAACCTCCTTTTTGGGCTCATGGTGGTATTCGCTGTTGATAAGTCCCCTGCTCATGGCGGCGATCGCCGTCGCGATCTATTTCTCCTGCCTGAAGTATCGTATAGTGGGTTATCCCGTGGCGGTCACACTGATAATCTCCTATGGTGTGATGTTCATCGTCGAACAGGTAACCCTGCTGATCTTCGGCGGGGCGCCGCGACTGGTCCCGAACCCCCTGCCCTACAACGTACCTCTGTTCGGAGGGACCTACCCTTTGTACCGGATATTTGCTGCGGTACTCTCCCTGGCCATAATAGGGCTCCTTGTGGCATTCATGAACAAGACCAAGCTGGGTCTCTGGATTCGGGCCACAAACCAGGACCACGATACGGCCAGGGCCATGGGCGTCCCCGTGCCGAGCGTCTACCTGCTGACCTTCATTCTGGGTTTGATGCTGGCGGCCCTAGGTGGAACCCTGGTGGCCCCTCTTACGAGCATCACCGCCAACATGGGGTCGGAAATCATAATCGATGCCTTTATCGTCGTCATTGTGGCCGGTTTCGGAAGCATACCGGGGACGATAGTAGCGGCGCTGATTCTTTCCATCTCCAGCGGCCTCTTTTCGGTCATCGTGGACCCGGTGATCGCCAAGGGGATTTCCCTGGCCGTCATGATCGGAATTCTTTTCTGGAAGCCCGAAGGGATCATGAGGTACTGAGGGAGGAATGAGTGCGATGAAAACGAAGGCGGCGCTCATTGCGGGTACGCTTCTGTTCCTGATCGTAGTGCCCCATTTCCTGTCTCCCTATTACCAGGAACTCCTTATCGAAGTTCTGCTGTTCGGGCTCTACTGCCTGGGTTTCGATATCATTTTCGGTTTCGCCGGGCTGCTCAATTTCGGGATGTCGGTATTTTTCGGACTGGGTGGCTATCTGGTCCTTTGGAGTACCATTCATCTGGGAACGGGGGTCATCTTCTCCCTGCTGATCGTTCTTGTGGTGACGGCCCTTTTTTCCTGCTGCTATGCCCTGTTGGTTACCAGGTTCAAGAGCCACTACTTTGTGGCTTTCACCATCGTCATATCCATGATCTTTTTTTACATGGCCATGGCGGCGAGGCCTATCACCGGGGCAGACGAAGGGCTCACCTTCAAAGTGCCGGATCTGGAGCTGGGGTTTGCAAGAGTTGATCTTTACGATCCTGTCAGCAAGTACTATTTCATCTTTGTCATTTGCATTGTCGTTTTCTATTTGGTCTGGAAGTTTTTCCGAACTCCGTACGGGAGGGCCGTCATTGCGGTGCGGGAAAACGAGGACAGGGCGAGGATGCTCGGATACAATACCAATCGGCTGAAGGTCACGGCCTTCACGATTTCAGGGGTCGTCTCCAGTCTGGGAGGGGCACTCTATGTCCTTCATCTTGGATTTGACAGCGCTCATTCGTTCTTTTGGGTCTGGACGGCCCGTGTAGTGTGGTGGACCATTATCGGGGGAGTGGGAACCCTGTACGGAGCATTCGTGGGACCGGGTGCGCTGGTCTTTTTCGAGGACATGATCAGTTCCTGGAATGCCGATCTCTATCTGATCATCATGGGGATCATGATGATCATGGTCATTATCCTGGCACCGCAGGGGATAGTGGGAAGCATACAAAACGCGATCGCTAAAAGAGGCAAGTCATGGCCGAGGTATTGAGGACGGAAGGCCTGGTGAAGCGGTTTGGGGGATTGCTGGCCACAAATCACGTGGATTTCGTCCTGAACGAAGGAGAGATCAAGGGGCTGATAGGTCCCAACGGGGCAGGGAAGACTACCTTTTACAACCTTATCACAGGGATATACAGGCCGGACGAAGGAAAAGTATTCTTCATGGGGGAGGACATCACGGCCCTACGGGCCGACCAGATTTGCAGGAAAGGGCTGGTCCGTACCCACCAGATTACGTCCGTTTTCCCGAAATTGAGCGTGTTTGAAAACGTCCGCCTTGCCGCCCAAGTCGGGTTTGCCGAAAAGGTGAGTGCCTTCAGGGATATCAGGACATTCAGAGATGTATTGGAACATGTGAATCAAATCCTGGAGCTAATCGATCTTATCTACCTCAAAGACGAACGGGCCGATGAAATTTCCCAGGGAGACCAGAGGCTGCTGGAGGTCGCCATCGCTCTTGGCTCGAAACCCAAAGCGCTGCTTCTGGATGAACCAACGGCGGGCCTTAGCGCCAAAGAGACGGGGACCCTGGTGGAAAAGATTCATGGGCTGTTCGACGACGGGATCATCCGGAACATCGTTCTGGTGGAACACGATATAGAGGTTTTGACGGGCCTTGCTCATACCATATGTGTGTTGAATTACGGAGAAGTCATAAAGGATGGACCTACCCGTGAGGTGTGCGATGACGCCAGGGTCCAGGAGGTCTATCTTTGCGGAGGGCAGGTCAATGCTTGAGGTCCGGGACCTTAACGCCTTTTACGGCAAAGGCCACATTGTTCAGGGGATTTCTTTCGAAGTGGTTGAAGGAGAAGTTCTCGGGATCCTCGGGCGCAACGGCGTGGGAAAGACGACCGTTCTCAGGTGCATCCTGGGACTAGCACCGCCCAGGAAGACGGGGACGATCAGGTTTTACGATCATGACATCAGCACGTTTCCCGCCCATAAAATCGCCGGTCTCGGCATGGGGTACGTTCCCCAGGGGAGGCGTATTTTCCCGCGCCTGACCGTTCTGGAAAACCTGATCCTTCCAGTTACCAGTGGCAAGGTGGAACAGAAAGATATCGAAGAAGTCTACAGGTACTTCCCGGTGCTCCGAGAAAGGGCCAGGCAGTTAGGGAGCACTTTGAGCGGCGGGGAACAGCAGATGCTCGCCATAGGCCGGGCCATCATGTCGCGCCCCAAGCTCATCATTGTGGATGAGCCCACGGAAGGGCTTCAGCCTTCTATGGTCATGGCGGTAAGAGAGAGTGTTAAGGCGCTTGCCAGACAAGGGATCACCGCCATGATCGCGGACCAGAACCTGGAAAACGCGCTGGAGTTGTGCGACAGGGTGTATGTCCTTGAAAAAGGACTGATTCGATATGAGGAGCGCCGAGCCAACCTGAGCATGGAACTCCTCCACCGTCATCTCGGCGTCACTTCGGCGACTGCCTTCAAAGGAGAAATCAAGAATTAGAAATTCAGAAATTACGATTGGAGGGGTTCCTTTAATTCCTATCCCGCGCTTCGCGGGATCATGAATAGTAATTCTTTCCCAAATTCCCAGGAGAGGGTTTTTTCATGCCTGATCTCAGTGTGCGTTTTTGCGGAGTCAGCTTCAAGAATCCGGTGGTGGCATCGTCTGCCGAACCGACTCTAAACGCCTACAATATGAAAAAATGTATCGATGCGGGAGCGGGCGGGGTGGTGGCAAAGACTATGACCGACTCGCCGGCCATGCGAGAACTGACCACCCGCAGCAAATGGCGTTTTCTGGACGAGCGTCACCAGGTCTGCCGCGGGAAAGTGCCCAGGGCATTCAGCCTTTACGGCAGGAGCGGGCTTGCCCTTGAGCCGCCCGAGCAGTTCTTGCCTGAAATAGCAGAGACTGTAAGATACGGCAGGGAGCGGGATGCTGTCGTAATCGGCTCGGTGGCTTCGACGGAACTGAAGGGGTGGGTGAACCTGGCGCGCCAGATCGAGGACGCGGGGGTCTCTCTCATCGAATGCAATTTCGGCTGCCCCCACCCCCATGTGATGCCCGGTGTCAGGACGGGGATGCAGGTAGGTCAGGACTTCGACTACGCGTGCGAAGTCACCCGGGCCGTGTGCGAGGCCGTGAGCGCACCGGTCATGATCAAAGTGACCCCTCAGGTGAACAGTCTTGTCGAATTTTGCGGCAGGCTCAAGGAGGCGGGCGCCCGGGCGGTGACATTGACCAACCGCTTTCTTGGGTTTGTTCCGGATATTGAGACAGGAAAACCGCTGATTTACGGCCAGGCAGGCATCGGCGGGCCGTGGGTGAAACCGCTTACCCTCAGGTGGGTTCACAATATCCGCCAGGAATACAAAGAGGACCTTTTTATTGCCGCGACCAACGGGGCCTATGATTGGCGGGATCTCGTAATGTTTATCATGTGCGGAGCCCATATCGTGGAGATGTGTTCGGCGGTAATGGTTTACGGATACGAGTGGCTTGGCAAGCAAGTAAAGGGACTGGAAAAGTTCATGCTTGAAAAGGGTTACAGCGGCCTGGACCGGATGAGAGGCATAGCATCCGATGCAGCCATGCCTTATGCCGAAATGCCCAACGAGCGTGCAAGGGTGAACCCCGAGTGCTGTACTAACTGTGGCAGGTGCTTGAGGGTCTGCTTCTACCAGGCCATGCAGCCCGGCGAGAAGGCCACCCGGGTCAGGAAGGAAAACTGTGTTGGCTGCGGCGGCTGCTACTCGGTCTGCCCGGCGCCCGGGGCGATCGAAGTAACAACAAAGGATTCCCAGGATGGCTAGAGAAATACGTCTAATGCAAGGCAACCAGGCCATAGCGGAGGGTGCGATCTATGCCGGCGCGCGGTTCTATGCCGGCTACCCTATCACGCCGTCCTCGGAGATCGCCGAGCAATGCGCCAATGAAATGCCGAAGATCGGCGGCGTATACATACAGATGGAAGACGAGATTGCCTCCATTGCCGCCGTTGTGGGCGCCTCGCTGGCGGGCGCCAAGGCTTTCACGGCCACCAGCGGCCCCGGCTTTTCGCTCATGCAGGAGAATTTGGGGCTGGCGGTCCTGGGAGAAATCCCGTGTGTAGTTGTGGACGTTCAGCGCGCAGGTCCAAGTACCGGCCTTGCCACCAAGCCCGCCCAGTCGGACATTATGCAGGCACGATGGGGCAGGCACGGCGACCAAACCATTATCGCGCTGTGTCCGGCCGGCGTTCACGAATGCTTCACCCTCACGGTTGCCGCTTTCAACTTAGCCGAGCGTTTCCGGGTTCCCGTCATTCTAATGCCAGACGAGATCATCGGGCACATGCGTGAAAGCGTAGCCGTCCCGCAGCCGGGCGAAATCGAGATTATCAACCGCAAGGTCCCGGCGGGAACTCCCGCGGACTACCAGCCTTTCAGAGCTGATGAAGACGGTGTGGCCCCGCTGGCGGCCTACGGCGGTGAGTTCGTATTTCACATCTCGAGTTCCATGCACGGACCAGACGGCTACAGCAACAACGAACCGGCAAATGCCGCTCGGCGGGTGAGACAGATTCACGAAAAGATAGACAGACATCGCGACGAGATCGTCATGACACGGTCCTTTTATACAGAGGACATGGATGTGCTGCTGGTCACACTGGGCGCGCCGACCCGGGCGGGCCGGGCCGCCGCAATGGAGGCGCGTAAACGGGGCATCAAGGCCGGAGTCCTTCAGCTCCAGACGGTCTGGCCGTTCCCCGAGAGGGAAGTGGCCGAACTGGCACAGCGTGTGAAGATGGTTGTCGTGCCGGAGATGAATTACAGCGGCCAGGTAGCGGGTGAGGTCCGCAAGGCAGTCGGGCTCGACATGGAGCTGCGGCGGATCAACCGGTACGACGGTACGATCATCACCCCCCAGGATATACTGTCCGCAATGCTTGGTCCTGCCGGAAAGTAAAAAGGAGCGTTTTGTGGCGCACGCGACAGGTTTGCGATATCTGAAAGACGGGGTCATCCCGCACATGTGGTGCGCCGGCTGTGGGATCGGCACGATGCTGGGCTCGCTTCTGCGCGCTTTCGAGGAGTTGGGGTACACCAGGCAGAATACCGTCGTAGTTACAGGAATCGGCTGTACCGGAAAAGCGGACGATTACCTCGTCACCAACGCCCTCCATACGACGCATGGCCGGGCGATTGCCTTTGCAACGGGCATAAAAGCCTTCAATCCAAAGCTGAACGTAGTCGTCATCATGGGCGACGGCGACGGCGTGACGATCGGCGGAAACCACTTCATTCATGCCGCACGGAGGAATATGGATCTCACCGCCATCATCCTCAACAACATGAATTTCGGGATGACGGGCGGGCAGGTCTCAGGCACAACCCCGGAATGGAGACTCACGAGCACGACAGCTTACGGAAATCCGGAGCGGGAGTTCGACATCTGTGGTCTGGCCGAGGCAGCAGGGGCCAATTATGTGGCCCGGGAGACAACATATGACGGGCTGAAGCTGAAAAAGAACATAAAACGTGCCCTGCAGAAAAAGGGTTTTTCGCTTATCGAGGTCATCAGCCCTTGTCCAACCCATTACGGGCGTCGCAACGAAATGAAGGAGACCGGGGCGATGCTGAGGTGGCTCAAAAACCAATCAATGCCGGTCGAGCAGTTTCGTACCCTTAAGGAAGAGGACCGGGGGCGATACATCGCCGTAGGTACGCTCGTCGACCGCAACCACCCGAGCTTCAACGAACGGTACGCCCAAGTGCGTGCCAGGGCGCAGAAGGATGACCATAATGAGTAAAAGTAGGCACCGGGAGATTGTCCTTGCAGGCTCCGGTGGGCAGGGACTGATCCTTTCGGGTGTTTTGCTGGCTGAAGCCGCCATTCTAGAAGGCAAGAACGTCGTACAGACTCAGTCCTACGGGATAGCCAGCCGTGGCGGACTGTCGCTGGCCGAGGTGATCATCGATGAAGAGGAGATCATCTTTCAGCAGGTCCAGAGGCCGAACTGCATCCTGGCGTTGACGGAGGAGGCGGTTAGAAAATACGAGGCATGGGCCGCCAAAGGCGTACCGGTCTATTACGACAGAACGATTGCCCTGCCCAGGGAGG
>Ga0187784_10005742_pt1 | contig 10022 bp, 8 predicted proteins | sample 1015_SJ02_MP15_2_FD_132964 | JGI IMG/M metagenome (GOLD analysis project Ga0187784, IMG submission 132964) | Tropical peat soil microbial communities from peatlands in Department of Meta, Colombia - 1015_SJ02_MP15_20_MG | ecosystem: Environmental > Terrestrial > Soil > Wetlands > Peat | place... | reverse complement strand
TGCCGAAAGGAGGAAGGTCCACAGCGGGGAGGAAGAAGCTGAGGTGAACTGATATGGCGTCACTCCCCACACGCCGTGCCGGGCGAAGTTCTTCGCCATCGCCATATGAATGTAGGTGTCATCCAGCGCGTACACAACATGCCCCTGGTTCAATTTTAGGGATTGATTAAGGAGCGTTGCGATAGTGCCCCAAAGGAGCACGGTTGCTGCCAGAACGGGCCAAAATCGCTTAAGCCAGTTTCGCATTCTGGTTGCACATTATCACACCTTCTCCTCATCATGCGTCATCCACTTCTTCGCGAGATGATGATGGGGCCATTTGGAACAGGAGCGCTTTCGAAGCGCCGGCCATTCCCGCAAAGGCGAAAATCCAACCCGTCGACAGCGCATCTCCGGAGGGTGGATTCCCGCTTTCGCGGGAATGACTGCGGCCTGGAGCGCCCATCCCTCGCATATAGCCCCGGTACTCATGCCATGAAAGGTTTGAAAATTCTTCGACGATAAGTTAGCCTAATCGCGGCGGCATTCGCGACTACCTGGGCGTGACCCGGCGTCGCGGGTCCTTAACGGAGGCAAGGAATGGAACCGTCGGTACCAATAACATCGGGAGAGGCCGCAACCGCAACGCGTGCCTTCGCCCTCGGCGGGCTGGTGGAGAGCCTGCGTCCGCAGCAATGGGTGAAAAACGGCTTCGTTTTTGCCGCCTTGATCTTTTCCCGTAGCATCACCGATTGGCATCGCAACGGGCGCGTAGCGGCGGGCGCATTCCTCTTCTGTCTCATGTCCAGCGCCGTTTATCTTTTAAACGACATGCTTGATGTGCGGGAAGACCGCATACATCCCTTGAAGAAAATGCGGCCGCTGGCTTCGGGGAGGTTGGGTGTGGGAACCGCCTCAATCGCGGCGATCATACTCGCCATCCTCTCCTTGTATGGCGCATGGCTTCTCGATCACACCTTCTTCATCATCCTGTTGGCGTATGCCCTCATCAATGTGTTGTATTCGTGGGCGCTGAAGCGCGTTGTCTTACTCGACGTTTTTGTCATCAGCGCCGGCTTCGTCTTGCGGGTGATAAGCGGAGGCGTGATCATTCATGTGGAAATATCTCCCTGGCTGGTGGTATGTGCCACGCTGCTTGCTCTGTTCCTGGCTCTCAGCAAGCGCCGGCACGAGTTGGTGGCCCTGGGAAAAGGGGCAGGCGAGCACCGCTCGATCCTGTCTCGCTATTCGCCATACTTTCTGGACCAGCTTATCGGGATTGTGACCGCTTCCACGGTAATGTCCTATGCGCTCTACACACTTTCAAGTGACGTGCAGATGAAGTTTCCCGGCAAGCGGCTGGACTTCACGATTCCATTTGTTCTGTTCGGAATTTTCCGATATCTCTATCTCGTGCACCAGAACGAAGAGGGAGGAAACCCGACGCGGTTGCTTTTCACGGACCGAGTCTTGCTTTCGGTTGTGCTGTTCTGGGCGGCCTCCGTCATTTTCATCATCTACCTTTAGCCGCTGACATTGCCGATTGTCGATTTTCGTTTGGCGATTGGCGATATACGAAACTCGGAAAGGACGCCGCTGTGGCCGATCGGAGCCGATGCTCGATTTTCTCCCCTAGCAATCGACAATCGGCAATCGAAGATCGGCAATGAACACTATGATGGAAGGCTTTGTAACTCAACCTCTCTCTGGCTGGGGCCGTTTCCCGGTCGAACGTTGCAATGTCTACCGACCCGAAAGCCGGCGCCAACTGGCTGCTATCCTGAAGTCCGGCGCCCAGCCATCCCTTATATCGTTCGGGCTGGGACGCAGCTACGGCGATGCGCCTCTGAACAGCCAAGGCGGCGTCATCTGTCATACACGGCTTAACCGGTTTCTCGCCTTCGATGCGCAGGGCGGCGTACTGGAGTGTGAAGCGGGTGTCAGCCTGGCCGAAATCCTCCAATATTTCCTGCCGCGCGGCTTCTTCCCGTCGGTAACGCCGGGGACGAAATTTGTGACCGTGGGAGGAGCGATCGCCGCCGACGTGCACGGCAAGAACCACCATCAAGATGGCACCTTCGGGAATTTTGTTCTGGATTTCAAGCTGCTAACGCCGAAAGGCGAGACAATCTCCTGCTCGCCGAATAACAACTTCGAACTCTTCTGGGCAACGCACGGGGGCATGGGACTGACAGGAATAATTCTCAGCGCCAGGATCAAGCTGCGGCCTGTCGAGTCAGCATGGGTGCTGGTTGATTACCAGAAAGCCACTAACCTGGAAGACGCGCTGGAGAAGATGACCGAAGGCGACGTCCGTTACCAGTACTCGGTGGCTTGGATTGACTGTCTGGCGAGCGGCGGGCATATGGGAAGAGCGGTTTTGATGAGGGGAAACCACGCCCCCGCGAAGGAACTGCCGAGAAGGGTTCGGAGTCCGCTAACCCAGCCGCGCCACCGTCATTGGACGCTGCCTTTCGATTTTCCTTCAATGGCGTTGAACAGCCTCACGGTGCGCGCCTTCAACTCTCTCTACTACGGCACGCACCGAAACGCCCGTCAACTGGTCGACCTGGATACGTTCTTTTATCCCCTCGACGCGATTTACCATTGGAACCGCATGTACGGGCGCCGCGGCTTTGTCCAATACCAAGTGGCACTGCCTCTGGAGGGAGGGTTGGAGGGACTGAAAGTGGTGCTGACGCGGTTTGCCCGCTCGCGCCGCGCCTCCTTCCTGGCGGTGCTGAAGCGTTTTGGAAAGCCGAACCCCGGATTGCTTTCTTTCCCGATTCAAGGTTACACACTGGCCTTGGACCTTCCCGTCAACCGCGGCTTGGTTCCTCTGCTGCACGAATTAGACCGCGTGGTTTTGAGTTACGGCGGCAGAATCTACCTGGCGAAGGACGCAGTCATGACTTCGCAGAGCTTTGCCGCGATGTATCCGAAGCTTGAACAATTCAGGGCAATCAAGCGCAAGGTGGACCCGCAGGGTCTGCTATCTTCATCCCAGGCGCGGAGGCTCGCCATTGTGGAAAAGTGACGCTTCGCCAAGTGTGCTGATTCTGGGCGCGACTTCGGCCATTGCTTCCGCTCTGGCAAAAGAGTTTGCCGCCCATAAGTTCAACCTCACGCTAGGGGGACGCGACCAGGAAGAATTAGGCGCGCTGGCATGCGATCTTAGTCTTCGCTACGGAGTGCAAACTGGGATTCTGCCCTTTGATGCCCTTGACACACAGACTCACGCCCCAAGCCTGCAATCGTTCCTTTCTGAAGCAGGCGACGCCCTGGAGGGGGCCGTGGTTTGCATCGGCTACCTGGGCGATCAGGCCAAGGGCCAAAGCGATTGGAAGGAAGCCCGGCGCATCCTCAAGACCAACCTCACCGGCTGCGTTTCTGCCCTCAATATTCTTGCCAACCATTTCGAGTCCAGGCGCGCAGGCTTTATCTGTGCCCTTTCCTCCGTGGCCGGAGACCGCGGCCGGCAAAGCAACTATCTCTACGGCGCCGCGAAGGCAGGCTTGAGCGCCTATCTTCAAGGACTGCGCAATCGCTTGTTCCATGCGCACGTCAAGGTCATTACCGTTAAACCGGGTTTTGTCGATACAAACATGACCTATGGGCGTCCAGGGCTGTTTTTGGTAGCATCACCGGAGAGCGTGGCCAAGGGCATTTTCCGGGCTATCGCTCAAGGGAAGGACGTCGTTTACTTGCCCTGGTTCTGGCGTGCCATCATGCTGATTGTCTGGTCTATCCCTGAAGCGATCTTCAAGAGGTTGCGCACGTAGACGCAGGTGAGGTGAATCATGTCGATCTCAAGGCGCAAGTTTCTGGAGTCTTGTGCGCTGGGCGCAACAGCGGTTGGCGTGGCAGGAATGCCCTCGTCTCTCGAGGCAGCCTTGCGGGGCGTGAGTGCGGGCGCGGCGTCTGGGGTGTCTCCTGGCGGAGGTGAGGGCGGAACGCCGGATCCCGTCTTCCGGCCGCTTACCGACGTGGCGCTGGAGACGGCGCGGTCGCTGGGGGCCAGCTACGCCGACATCCGCATCGCGCGCTACCGCGATCAGTCGGCGTTTCTGCGCACGCAGGCGGAGCCCGGCGGAACCAAAATCCAACATATGCCTTCGGTGAGCGACAGCGAAAGTTTCGGCTTTGGGGTGCGCGTGCTGGTGAACGGTACATGGGGCTTTGCGGCAGGGAACAAGGTGGAGCGCGACGAAATAGCTCGCATCACCCGCGAGGCCGTAAGTGTTGCCAGGACCAATTCCGCCCTGACACGCCAGCCCGTGGAACTCGCCCCGGTCACTCCCGCCGTGGACCTTTACCGCACTCCTTTCACTAAAGACCCCTTTGCCATCTCGCTGGGCGAGAAGGTGGACTTCCTGCGCGCCATCAACGACGAGGTGATGAAAACACCCAAGCTCTTCATGGCTATGTCCTACATCTCCTGCCGTTTCGAGCACAAATGGTTTGCCTCGACGGAGGGCTCGTACATCGAGCAGTACATCCAGCGCGTTGATCCCGGTTACGGGGCGACCGCCGTTGACACTGCACAACGGAAAACCCGCGACCGCGGTTTTCAGATTGCGCCTGTCACCGGCGGCTGGGAGTACGTCGAGGGGGCAAAGATGTTGGAGAGCGCCCGGCGGGTGGGCGAGGAGTGCGTCGAGCATCTCGGCGCCCCGCCCGTGAAGCCCGGCAAGAAAGACTTGGTGCTGCTACCCTCGCACCTAGGCCTCACCATCCACGAAAGCCTGGGCCACTCCACCGAACTCGACCGGGCGTTGGGCTACGAAGCCAACTTTGCCGGCACCAGCTTTCTGACTCCGGACAAGCTGGGGAAGTTTCGAGTGGGGAGCGATCTGGTGAATGTGGTGGGCGACCGGATTCTGCCCCAAGGCCTTTCCACGTGCGGTTACGACGATGATGGGGTCAAGACCATGCGTTTCGACATTTTCAGGAAAGGCATCTTCGTCGACTACCAGACCATTCGGGACCAGGCGCATTTGATTGGGGAGAAGGCGTCGCACGCCTGCTGCTATGCGGACAGCTATGCCTCCATTCCCTTCCAGCGCATTCCCAACGTATGGCTGAAGCCATCCGATAGTCCGGCGAGCCTGGACGATCTGATAAGTGGGGTGGAGGAGGGGGTTTTGATCGATGGCACGGGGAGTTGGTCGATTGACCAGCAGCGCTACAATTTCCAGTTTGGTGGGGATGCCTTTTGGGAGATTAAGGGAGGGAAGAAGGGGCAGATGATTGATCGGGTGGCGTATCAATCGCGCACGCCGGACTTCTGGCAAGCCTGCGACGGCATCGCGGACCAGCGCTTCTGGCAAAACTTCGGGCTCACCGGCGACGGCAAGGGCCAGCCCGAACAAACCAACGAGATGAGCCACGGAAGCGCACCGGCGCGCTTCCGCCAGATCAATGTGCTGCTGACGGAGTAGAGCCGGAGATAGGAGTTGGCATGCTAAGTCGAGATGAAGCACGTAATCTGGTGGACCGAATCTTCCAGATGAGCAAGTCGCCTGAGATGTCTGCGAACCTCCGGTGGCAGCAGGAGTGCAACACGCGTTTCGCCAACAACCAGATCACCACGGCCGGGTTCACGAGCGACCTGCGGCTGGATGTTTCGGTGACCCTGGGACACAAGACCGGGAGCACCTCGACCACCGAGACCAGCAACGAGGGCTTGAGCCGTACCGTACAACACGCGGAGGAGCTGGCGAACTTGACGCCCGAAGACCCCGAATACGTCGAACCCCTCGGCCCGCAGAACTACCCCGAAATCGCCGCCTTCGATCAGGCGACAACCGAGGCGCGCTCGGAGCAATTGCTGCCGGCGGTGCGTTCGTCAATCGAGGCCGCCACGCGCGAGAAACTGAACGCCTCCGGCTTCTTTGATGTGACCACCGTGGCGGCGGCCATTGCCAACAAACGGGGGCTCTTCGGCTACACGCAGCGGACTTGGGCGGATTACTCCGTAACCGCGCGCACCGCGGATGGTACGGGATCGGGTTGGGCCGAAAGCCAGTCGCCCCGCTTGGCGGAAGTTGACGATTTGCACGTCAACTCGACGGCGGTGCGCAAAGGGCTAGAATCCCAGAAGCCGCAGCATCTCGATCCGGGTAAGTATACGGTGATTCTGGAGCCGGCGGCGCTGGATGAGATGTTGATGTTCATGGCGTTCGGCATGGATGCGCGCGCAGCCGACGAGGGCCGCAGCTTCTTGAGCAAGCGCGGCGGCGGCACGCTGCTCGGCGAAAAGGTCTTCGGGGAGAATATTACGCTGCGCAGCGATCCCTACGACCGGCGCGTGCCCGGTTGGCCCTGGAGCGGGGAGCTGCCTGCGGAGAAGACAACCTGGGTGGAAAAGGGTGTGGTCAAGACCATGATGCGGAGTCGCTACTGGGCGGAGAAGACCCACACGAAACCCGTGCCCTTTCCCTCCAACATTATCATGGAGGGCGGCTCGTCGACGCTGGACGAGCTGATCGCATCAACCCCTCGCGGCCTCCTGATTACCCACTTCTGGTACATCCGCTTTCTCCAACCGGACACCGTCCAGTTGACGGGACTTACCCGCGACGGGATCTTCTATATCGAAGGAGGTAAGATTCAGCATCCGGTTAACAACTTCCGATTTAATCAGAGCGTCGTGGAGATGCTCAAGCAGGTTGAAGGCATGACGGCCCCCATGCCGGTGAACAACAATCGCCTGCCCACCATCAAAGTCCGCGACTTTAACATGTCGTCACTTTCCGACGCGATCTAAGCGGTAGCGGGTCAGCTTGGAGTTGTAGCGGCGAGTTTACCCGTCGGCCGACGGGCCAAATGGCGGCGTAAAGCCGCCTCCACATCGAATTGACCCTTGCCCAAGTTGACATCGCGCCACGCGCCGAATAACCTACTTGAAGAGGGGCGATGGATATCTTCGAAGAGATTACGAGGCTCAGGAAGGAAGGGCGCAAAGCGGCGCTGGCCACGATTGTCCAGGAGCAAGGCTCCATCCCAAGTTACGAGAGCGCGAAAATCCTGATCCGCGACGACGGCTCCATTGTGGGCACGGTGGGCGGTGGGTGCGTGGAGGCGGAAGTGTGGTCCGTGGCGCAGGACGTGATGCGAGAAGAGAAGCCGCGCCGCCTGCACTTCAACTTGAACGCCAATCCGCAATATGACAACGGGCTGCTGTGCGGCGGCTCGCTCGATATTTTCGTCGAACCCATCCTGGCCACTCCCACAGCGTATCTTTTCGGGGGCGGGCACGTTTCGCTTTATGTAGCGAAGGTAGCCGGGCTGGCGGGATTCGACGTGGTGGTGGCGGACGACCGGCCGGCGTTCGCTAATCCGGACCGCTTCCCGGAAGCCGTTGCAACGCACGCCGGGCCCTGGGCAGAGATTTTCTCAAAGCTAAAGATCAACGAGCTGTCTTACTTGGTGCTGGTCACCCGCGGGCACAAGGGCGACCTGGATTGCCTGCGCTGGGCGCTCACTACACCGGCACGCTACATCGGTATGATTGGTAGCAAGCGGAAGTTTGTCGAAATCAGCAAGGTGCTGGAAGGCGAAGGCGTGCCTGCGGAAAAGCTGCAGCGCGTTCATTCACCTATCGGCCTCGACATTGGGGCGCTGACTCCGCAAGAGATTGCCGTCTCCATTGTGGCGGAAATGATCGCGGTGCGCCGCCAGTCGGCGTCCACCCATCCCTCGCTTGCTTACAAACCCAACGCCACCGAAGCCGGGACTTCGCCGTAGTCTGGGAGTTCTTGCCGCGGGCTGACGTCCACCTGATAGTTGGTGCGATCACATGATTGCCGGCTTGATCCTTGCTGCGGGTGAATCCTCCCGCATGGGAACTCCCAAGGCCGCGCTTGCCTACCGCGGCCGGACGTTTCTTGAAACAATCGTGCAGACACTCGAAGAAGCCGGCATCGAGCGCATCGTGGTCGTGCTCGGCCATCGGGCAGAGGAGATCCAACGACAGATCAAGATTGAGCCGGCTCGGGTCGTTATCAATCCTGATTACAGGTCCGGCCAGACATCGTCATTGCAAGCGGGCCTGCGAGCGTTGCTGGCGGACGGGCCGGATGCCGTCCTTCTCTGCTTGGTGGATCATCCCGCCGTCAGCGCAGAAACGGCGAGAAAGATTATGGCTGCTTTCTGCGAGGGTGGCGCTCCGGTCGTGATCCCCACCTACCAGGGTCGTCGCGGACACCCAGTGCTCATTGGACGACAAGTCTTCCCGGAGCTACTTGACTTGGCGTCCGACGCCGGCGCCGATTCGGTGATCCGGAAGTACCGCCCGACGACGCAGTCTGTTGCGGTCGAGGACGAGGGAGTAGTCATCGACGTAGACGATCCGGAAAGCTACCGGCAACTGACTAGCAGGCAGTGATGGTTGACGCGCCCTGCCAAGGGCGCGGAGCGTGATCGCCGTCTATACCAACTATGAGGTTGTTGAGAGGGAGAAAACCGTCTTCCTGATCGCCCCTGACCACCGCAAGCAAGCCTACCACTCAAGGTAGGCAGGGCAGAACGCGTTCTGCGGTGCGACCTGAGCGACCAAGGTGCGTGGCAGGGCCCTCCAGCGGGACTACTTCGCGCCGACATGACCCCAAAGCCCGCCTACGAAGCGCTCCTGAAGCTCATCAAGGGCAAGTGGTGGACGCGAACCGAAGCCCGCGTGTCGCGCCAGGGCCGGGCACAATTCCACGGCTTCTATGGCGAGTACACGGTGGGTGCGATGGAGCACGGACACGAAATCGTTGGAGCGTTCACCTTCAACGCCAAGACTCCACAGCCCATGGAAGTCAGGCTGAACAGCCCCCGCGATGGCACGCAAACGGGCGCATCAGGGTTTGACCGTAATCACCACGACCCCATGCGCGGGAACTGTGGCTGAGAACTGATTGGCTACGGCGCCCCTGTCCTGGTGAGCCCACAAGTCGCGCACCTTCAGCGTGCCGTGCAATCCCAGATCAGCCCAGGAGACGGTCACGTCAGCAGGGGCCTTACCCCGATTGAAAAGCCCCACGGCCAGAGCGTTGTCCTTGAGCGGGCGCGCGACGACCAGGGCCGATTCCTGCTCGGAGATCTTCTTAGCGGGCTGGGCCAGGGGGTCCTGGTCAATCGCGATAATCTCGGTATTCATCAGAATCGATTTTGTCTCATCGCTCATGGCGCGCAGGTCGTTGCCGGCAATCAGGGGGGCAGCCAGAAGCGACCAGAGGGCCATATGGGTGCGATATTCGTCTCCACTCATGCCGCCGTTGCCTATTTCCAGCATATCCGGATCGTTCCAGTGGCCCGGCCCGATATAGGGAGCGATGCTGAACTGTTTAAAGCCGATGTTTTCCATCGACTTCCAGTTGTCGCTGATGTCTCCAGTAGTGCGCCAGAGGTTGCCACCGACTTTAGGGCCCCACTTCCATACCTCGGCCAGTCCGTACTGGCAGAGACTGAACACGATAGGCCGCCCGGTCTTGAGCAGCGCATCGCCCATTTTCTGGTAAACGGCCTGCAAATCCTCATTCTTGTAAATGCCGCCCGCGCTGCACCAATCGTACTTGAGATAATCAAAGCCCCAGGCGGCGTAAGTGTTGGCGTCCTGCACTTCGTGTCCATAGCTGCCTTCGTAGCCCGCGCAGGTCTTTGGCCCCGGCGAGGAGTAAATACCGATTTTCAAACCCTTGGAGTGAACATAATCGGCCAGGGCCTTCATATCGGGGAATTTGCGGTTGGAGGTGATGTTCCCCTGGGCGTCGCGGGGGCCCTGCCAGGTGTCGTCAATGTTGATGTAGATATAGCCCACGTCCTTCATGCCCGTCGCCACTATGGCGTCGGCCACGCCCCGCACGGCCGCGTCGTCCACTTTGCCGGCGAACTTGTTCCAACTGTTCCAGCCCATGGGAGGCGTGCGCGCCAGGCCGTTGTCAGGAACATCGTGCAGCGCCGGCAGGGGCAGGCGCGGTGGGGGAAGCGTCGCTTCCCGGGTGGTGCGCTCGGCAATACCCGTGCTCGGCGGGCGCCCGGGAAACTGCCTGGTCATT
>Ga0187784_10005740_pt1 | contig 10028 bp, 6 predicted proteins | sample 1015_SJ02_MP15_2_FD_132964 | JGI IMG/M metagenome (GOLD analysis project Ga0187784, IMG submission 132964) | Tropical peat soil microbial communities from peatlands in Department of Meta, Colombia - 1015_SJ02_MP15_20_MG | ecosystem: Environmental > Terrestrial > Soil > Wetlands > Peat | place... | reverse complement strand
CAGGCCGACGATCTAGAGTTCGTCAAAAAGCTAATCGCGGTGATTAGAACCTCGAAATGAAAATTTGCGCGTCCTTTCGATGCGGGTACCTTGTTATTCCCTTCCCTAGGATATGCGGCCGCCGTAATCGATCTGTGGCAACTCGACAAGGACATTCGGATCGGTTGGTGTCTGCTGACGTGGCGTGGCGATGATTTCCTGGAAATCGAAGACTTTTTTGCTCCTTGTCGAGTTTAAGAAGGTGAATTGCAGAATATAGAAAGCGAAGACGCCGGCGCTACCGCCTTCGCCCTCCATTATGCGCCCCAAATGCCGGGATCATCCGGGGAATGTCGGCTTAAGCGCGTTAGCGCCAGATGGACAAGGTAAACGAGGTGTCTTGCTGTATGAATGTGCCGCCGGTTTCACACCCAACATGGATCGTGTTGTGGCCCGTAGCCCCATCCCCCACGCTGCATATTACTATCTGTACGCCGGGGGACCCGAACGTATCAGGCTGGACAAAGCGGTAGAACCCTTTCTCGATCCGGACGTCGGCACACGGACCCTGGAACGCAATTTCGTAAACACCGGTCGCTAGATGCTTGGCGGATTCGACGTGCAGGCCGCTAAAAATCGTGCCGTTGGTGTTGATTGCCGCCGCACATATCAACTCGCCCGCAGCCCCACCGGAAATGGGGTTGGTGTTTGCGGCGATGGCGAGAGCTGGGAACAGGCCAGCGAATAGGAGAACAAGCGAAGCTCCGCTGAGATTTTTCATGGTTACCCTCAGTTGCACGTACCCTCTGTTGCACTGGACTTCTGCAGCTCCTGAAAACCCGTGCTGCAAAGCCTCTCTATCGGCCAAAGCGTAGACCCATAGACGGTGCCCCTGCAAGTGGTGCCTGCGCGGGGCGGCGTGGGCGCGTCTCTCATCATCGCGCTTTACCGTCTCGGTGAGAGATCGGCGGCCTATCCCGCACGTCGGGGTTTGCCTAAATGTTAAGTACTTGATCGTCGAACAGTTTGCCTTTGAGCATCCCTGTGCGCGCATGATGTCGCGCCAGCGTATCGCGCCGGCATAGTTCTCGAAGGTTTCGACAAATTTCCGAAGTTTTCCAAGGTAATCGCGCATCCGCAGCCGGACTTGTGGACTTCGTGGTTCCCGTTGCGCCACACAGAACGCTTTCGTATGTTCACTGTGTCGAGTGTACGCGGCATCTCGTTGCTGCCTGTGGCGAGGGTTGGCCGGGCGCCATCTGCCGCCAAATTCGGGCGGTTATTGATCGGCCTAAGTTTTTGATTTTGCTGCCGTAGCTCAGTGGTAGAGCACCCCCTTGGTAAGGGGGAGGTCGTCAGTTCAATCCTGACCGGCAGCACCACTGCGGCTACATCGGGTGTGCGCTCGAACGCGTGTCAAAGAGCAGCATAGCCAGCGCCTTTTGCGGCCGGAGCAAATCCGCGAGCGTGTGGCTGTCGAGAACCGCCAGGAACGCATTGGTCGCGTCGCGCAGGACGCCGCGCAGCACGCAGGCGCGCTCGATGCGACAGTAACCAGCGTGATGCAGGCATTCGATGACATCGAGCCTGTCTTCGGTATCGCGCACCACCTGGCCGATATTGATGTCGCGCGGCTTGCGCATGAGACGGATACCGCCGTTGCGGCCGCGGATGGTGTCGAGATAACCCTTCTGACTGAGATCGTTGACCACCTTCATCAGATGGTGCTTCGAGATTCCAAAGCTTTTGGCGATGTCGTTGATGGTGGTCAATTCGCCGTCCTTCAGCCCGACCTGGATTAGGACGCGCAACGAATAGTCGGTATGCAGGGTCAGGCGCATCGATCGATCTCCCGGTGACGGCGGCGCCGCGGGAATCCGCCTTATGCGGCTTCCCTGCCTTCCCGGCAAGGGCGCGCGCCCGCCGGCGCGGTCGGTCGCGACTGCATGCGCGATCGTGTAGGTGCGTCCGGGCGGGCGACAAGCTCGCGGGAGCCGGTCGGTGCTTGCCTGCTTTGATCTGGCGCAAGGCGCCGCGACGATTTTGCCCTGACAACCCGCTCGACAATCAGGCTGGAACCCCTCTAAAAAGTGCGCGGCTGGATGCCCAGAGGAGTTCGCGCTTCTTCGCGAGCAGCGGGTGCATATGGACTACAACGCTTTTTTTGCCGATGCGCTCGCGCGACTGCGGAGCGAGCGCCGGTATCGTGTGTTCGCCGATCTGGAGCGCCTCGCCGGCCGCTTCCCGCACGCCGTCTGGCACTCGCCCGAAGGTCCGCGCGATGTCGTGATCTGGTGCTCCAACGATTACCTCGGCATGGGCCAGCACCCCAAGGTGATCGGCGCCATGGTCGAAACCGCAACCCGAATGGGCACCGGCGCCGGCGGCACCCGCAACATCGCCGGCACCAATCACCCGCTGGTCGAGCTCGAGCGCGAGCTCGCCGACCTGCACCGCAAAGAGGCGGCGTTGGTGTTCACATCGGGATATGTCTCCAACGAGACCGGAATTTCCACGCTTGCCCGGCTGATACCGAACTGTCTCATCCTGTCGGATGCGTGGAACCACAATTCGATGATCGAGGGCGTCCGCCAGGCGCACTGCGAGAAGGTCATCTTCCGCCACAACGACATGGCCCATCTCGAAGAGGTGCTCGTCGCCGCCGATTCGCGGCGACCGAAGCTGATCGTATTCGAGAGCCTTTACTCCATGGATGGCGACGTCGCCCCGGTGAATCGCATTTGCGATCTCGCGGAACGCTACGGCGCCATGACCTACATCGACGAGGTGCACGCGGTCGGCATGTACGGCCCGCGCGGCGGCGGCATCGCCGAGCGCGAAGGCGCCATGGATCGGATCGATGTCATCGAGGGCACGCTCGCCAAGGCATTCGGCTGCCTCGGTGGCTACATCGCCGGCAGCGAAGCGCTGATCGACGCGGTGCGTTCCTATGCGCCGGGCTTTATCTTCACCACGGCGCTGCCGCCGCCCGTGTGCGCGGCGGCCGCGGCCGCGATCCGGCACCTGAAATCGTCGCAATGGGAGCGCGCGCGCCATCAGGATCGCGCCGCGCGCACGCGGGCGGTGCTCGCCGCCGCCGGTCTGCCGGTCATGACGAGCCACACCCACATCGTCCCGGTGTTCGTCGGAGATCCCGAGCGCTGCAAACGCGCCAGCGATCTCCTGCTTGCCGAGCATGCCGTCTACATTCAGCCGATCAACTATCCGACGGTGCCGAAGGGGACCGAACGGCTGCGCATCACGCCAAGCCCGTACCACGATGATGCGCTGATCGACTGTTTGGCCGAGGCCCTCGTTGACGTGTGGCAGCGACTGCGACTGCCGATGAAGGACCGCGCCCTCGCCGCAGAGTAAACGGCACATCGGTTGACGCCAAGGTCTCGGCACATTGTGCCGCGCGGTGCAGTGGTGCAGGTCCAAAAAACCCGCAAGCTGACAATGGGTGAAATGGTAGGTCCGGTTACCGAGGCGTCGTTTTCCGACGGCGCGACGTCTCCTGCCTTGGGCGCCTTCGATAAACCGTTCCCACACCGCGTTTTTAGGAGCGCCGCGGACCGATGATTGAATAACAAACGCCTCTTGGTATCGAAGGCTTCGTTTGTTGCCGCCTTAATTCGTACGCATTTCTACGGATCGATTTACTAGGATTGAGCAGCCATGCCGAAACGCTTGGTCCACTCCATGATGCAGGGATGCAGGCGTTTCGGAAAGATCGGGGGCTTCCGATGGCAAATGCTCTCCTCCGCCAATGCGCTCGCTTCATCGCCATTCGCGTTATCATTGGATTGACCGCCATAACATTCGCAGGCCTCGCGCCGCCAACGACCGCGCGGGCCGCGCTCGGCGAGCCGGTACAGGCCGCCGCTGTCGGATGGTGGTGGTACTACGGCCAAACCGCCGACGAGGTCTCATCGCTGCTGAAGACAAACAACGCGCGGCTCGTGAGTCTGCGCGTGCAGTCATCCAGTCCCTTACTATTTGATGTGGCGATGGTGAAGAACACCGGCACCTTCGCCAAGACGTGGTGGTGGTACTACGGGCTGACCGCAGAGCAGGTCAACGACTACACTACCGCGAACGACGCCAGGCTCGTGAACGTCGAGCCCTATGTGGTCGGAGGCACGACCTATTTCGCGGTCATCATGCTGCACAATGTCGGCGCCGACTATAACGGATGGTGGTGGTACTACGGTAAAACTCCCAATGATATATCGTCACTGCTGTCGTCGAACAATGCCCGGTTGATCGATCTGCGGCGCTACGGGACCGGCGTCTACGGCGCCATCATGGTCGCGAACACCGGCTCGAACCAGTCAGGCTGGTGGTGGTATTACAACATAACTGCCTCGCAGGTCAGCCAGTATCTGTCGCAAAACACGGCCTATCTGATAAGCCTGGACCCAAATCCCGGCGGCACCACGTTCAACGTGGTGATGAACGCCTTTCCGAGCGGCTTTGGCTGGTGGTGGTACTACGGCGAGAGCGCCGCGAACGTGGGGGCGCTGGTCAAGAAAAATTCGGCGCGCATCTTCGACATCAAGAGCTACACGGTCAACAACACGCAGGTTTTTGCCGTCCTGATGCTGGGTGACAGCTGGAATTCCACGCAGACGGCGGATGCCTCGTGCGACGCCGAGGAGATCAAGAGCTGGCAGACCAATCCGCCGGCCGTCGGGGTGGGCGTGCCGAAAGCGACCAAAGCTTACGACTCCACGTTCCAGGCGCTGATGAAAAAATACAAGGTTCCGGGCGGCGCCGTGGCGGTCATGAAGAACGGCAAGCTCGTGCTGGCGCGCGGCTACGGTTTCAGCGACACCGGCAATTCGCTCATCGCGCACCCCGATAGCCTCTTCCGTCTCGCCAGCGTTTCCAAGCAGATCACGTCCGCAGCCGTGCTGCAGCTGGTGCAGAACCACACGCTGTCGCTCGACGACAATCCATTCAAGATTCTGGGCCTGACGGCCGATCCGGCGGGGCCGGTCACCCCGGCCTTGTCGAAGATGACGATCGCCGAGCTGTTGCGTCACCAGGGCGGCTGGAGCCGGGAGACCGGATGCAGCAACTGCAGCACCGAAGGCGACCCGATGTTCGAATCGGTGCACATCGCCAGCACCCAGGGGGTTCCAAGCCCGCCGAGCTGCACCGGGATCATCCAGTACATGTTGACTCAGCCGGTCTACTGGCCGCCGGGCACGGTCTACGACTATTCGAACTTCGGCTATTGCGTGCTCGGACAGGTCATCGCCAAGAAAACCGGGCAGACCTATGCCGACTACGTGACGGCCAACATCCTCAATCCGGCCGGCGCCGGTGGGATCGTGCAAGGCCAGACCATCTGGCCGGCCGACCGGGAAGTCGTCTACTACCCGTTTCCCGGCGAGGGTGCGGGCCAGGACGTGTTTGTTCCGAGCCTCAACACCTATACCAACCCCTATGGCAGCTTCTATTTGGAAGCGATGGCGGCCCACGGCGCCTGGGTGGCGTCGCCGGTCGATCTGCTGCGGTTCCAGGGGGCGATCGACGGACGCACCGGTGGAACGCCGCTCTTGAACAGCACGTCACTCAAGGATCTGACCTACAACAACGGCGTGCCGGTGGCCGAAGTCAACAGCTCCAACAAGCTGGTCAAAGTCGCCCAGGACGGCAGTTGGTACGGCATGGGCTGGGAGATAAACACGGCCGGCAATTGGTGGCACAACGGAAGTCTTTCCGGCACGCAGACCGAGCAGGTGCATGCTCAAAACGGCTTCGGCTTTGCCGCCTTGTTCAACACCCGGCCGCAAGACACCAACGATTTCGGCAGCGATCTCGATTCCGACCTGTGGACCGCCTTCAACGCGGTGGGGGCGAGCAATTTCGGCAGCGACAATTTGTTCGATCAATACGGCCCATACACCGGCTGGATGGACGCCGCAGCCTTTCAATCGACGTTCAACTCCGAGGCCACCGCCGGAAAATATCCGACGCGGGTAGAAGGGTTCAGCTCGACCGGCACGCCGCTCTATCGGGCGGTGTTCGCGCCCGTCCCCAAGGAGGTATCGGCATGGGAAAGCCACAACGGCTACGACTGCCCGAGCTTCAAGAGCGAGGCGGCGGCGCTTGCCGGCGCCGGCTACGGGATAGTTTCGCTGCAGTCGTACGTCTTCAATGATGGCACGAGGCGTTACCAGGCGACCTGGGCGAAGTGGTAGTCGGATAGCGTCGACCACAAGCCGGAGCGGACCGGAAGGCGACGACGGATTTTTAGCGCTCAGCTCGCATCCCGGGCATGACCCGGCCAAACTCAATTGCGCCGTGCGTAGGCCTTGCCGAGGACGATACGCATGAGATCGGCGGCGTTTTTGGCCGCCAGCTTTTCCATGATGTGCGCCCGATGCACTTCGACCGTGCGCGGGCTGATACCGAGCTGACGGCCGGCCTCCTTATTGGAGGCTCCCTGCGCGATCCGTTCGAGCACCTCGCGTTCACGTGCAGTCAGGCGTTGATGGCCGGGGAAATTGCGCGCCAGAATGCTGTCGCCCTGACTGGCACTCTGCCAGCGGAGGATCGTTTCGCGAACGCGCGCTGCGACCGCAGCGACGTCGAACGGCTTCTCGATGAAATCGAGCGCGCCGTTGCGGATTGCGTCGATCGCCTGGGGGATATCGCCGCGGCCGGAAATAATGAGGATGGGGGCCGGGTAGTGCTGGGCGTTGAGCTCTTTGAGCACCTCGAGGCCCGAGCATCCCGGTAGCTGTACGTCGAGCAGAACGCAGCCCGGCGTCTCGGCACGCGCCGCGGCCAGAAAGGATTTGCCTTCGACAAAACTCTTGACCTGGTAACCCTCGCTGCGCAAGGCAATCGACAGCGCCGCACATACCGACGGGTCGTCGTCGACAATGAAGATCTCGCCCATCGTCAGTTAGGTTCGCTCCTTTCGACCCGCAAGCGGTACGGATCGATTCGCGCCGATCAAAAATAGCACTGCTTCGGCGGGCGCTGAGGTAACCGGGGGAGGCGCACGAAAAACAATGTCATGCCGGCAAGGGGCGAAACAGCATCCGGTATGGCCAGCAAATGCACCGAGCCTGCCCGGTGGACAGGTCGTGGGAACTGTGGTGACGTGAGCAGGAGCGTGCGCCAAGGTGCAACAAAGCGCTGGAAATCGCTGCGGAAAACGCCATGCTGCTTGACTGGTTGGTCATCTTCATCGCGCTCGCCTATATCGGTTTCTTGTTTCTGGTGGCGAGCTACGGTGATCGCAAGCGCGAGCAACGGCGGACCTCTCGCTCTCGGCTTCTGATCTACCCGTTATCGCTGGCCATCTATTGCACCTCGTGGACGTTCTTCGGCTCGGTCGGCCTTGCCTCGCGTACCGGCCTCGATTTTTTGACCATCTACATCGGCCCGATCCTAGTCGTAGGCCTGGCCTATCCGCTCATCATCCGCACGGTTCGCCTCGCCAAGGGGCAGAACATCACCTCGATCGCCGACTTTATCGCCGCGCGCTACGGCAAGAGCCAAGCGGTGGCGGCGACTGTGGCGTCGATCGCGATCATCGGCATGGTGCCGTATATCGCTCTCCAACTCAAAGCGGTGTCCTCGTCGTTGGCGACCATTCTCGCCAGCGTCTCGGCCGACAACGTCGCCGCGCAGCCGCTGCTCGGCGACATCGCCCTGTTTGTTGCACTGCTGATGGCGGCCTTCGCGGTCCTGTTCGGAACGCGCCACGTGGACGCGACTGAACACCAGGACGGATTGATGCTGGCTATCGCCACGGAATCGATCGTCAAGCTCGCTGCGTTTCTGGCTGTCGGCATCTTCGTGACTTTCGTCATGTTCGACGGGCCGGTAGCCCTGTTCACCAGCGCCCCGCAGCGGCCGCAGGCGGCGGCGATGCTCACGCGCGCGCCGGATCCCGCGACGCTCTGCGCCATGACGGCGCTGTCGCTGTTTGCCATCGTCTTGTTGCCGCGGCAGTTCCACGTCACTGTGGTCGAGAATCGCAGCGAGGCCGAAATCCGCCGCGCCGCTTGGCTGTTTCCGCTGTATCTCCTGCTGATCAATTTGTTCGTGGTGCCGATCGCGACGGCGGGGTTGCTGACGTTTCCATCGGGCGGCACGGATAGCGACATGTTCGTGCTGGCACTGCCGCTGCACGCGCATTCGGAGCTTCTGGCGGTCGTCGCGTTCGTCGGCGGTCTCTCCGCCGCGACCGCCATGGTGATTGTCGAATCGGTCGCACTCGCGATCATGGTTTCGAACGACATCGTCATGCCGCTGGTGTTGAAGCGGCGCGCCACGCATTCCGGAGAGCCGAGCGACGCCGGCGCGCAGCTTCTCACCGTGCGTCGCATCGCCATTTTCGCGATCCTGATTTTTTCCTACGTCTACTACCGCTCGGCTGCCGACGCTCAGCTTGCGGCGATCGGGTTGCTTTCGTTCGCGGCCATCGCGCAGTTTGCGCCGGCATTTTTCGGCGGGCTGATATGGCGTCGCGGCACGGCGCTCGGCGCCATCGCCGGGATGACCGCAGGCATCCTGCTGTGGGGATACACTCTGCTGCTGCCGAGCATCGCCGACGCCGGTATGATCGGCGCGCGCATCATCACCGACGGGCCGTTCGGCCTTGAAATCATGCGGCCGCAGGCGCTGTTGGGTATCGACCTGCCACCGCTGGTTCACGGCGTGGTCGTCAGCCTTGCGGTCAATATCGCCCTCTATCTCGGTTGCTCGCTGAGCCGCCGCCCGAGCGCGATCGAGCGCGTGCAGGCAGGCGTGTTCGTGCCGTCCACGCTGGCCCCGGTATCGCCGGGTTTCCGGCTGCGGCGTGCGGCATCGGTGACCGTCGGGGAACTGATCGCGACCGTCGCCCGCTATCTCGGCGACGAGCGCACGCGCGAATCCTTTGCGAGCTTCGCCGCGTCGCGCCGACTGAGCCTCGCGCCGGACGCCGAGGCCGACTTTCAGCTGCTGCAATACGGCGAGTATCTGCTGGCTTCGGCCATCGGGACGGCATCCTCGCGCCTGGTGCTCTCGCTCCTCTTGCGCAAGCGCACGCCGTCGACCAAGGCCGCCCTCAAGCTGCTCGACGATGCCAACGCGGCCATCCACCATAATCGTGAAATCCTGCAGACCGCCCTCGACCATGTCCGGCAAGGGATCGCCGTGTTCGACAAGGACTTGGCGCTGCTGTGCTGGAACCGGCAGTTCGGCGAAACCTTCGACATGCCGTACGGCCTCACCCGCGTCGGTATCACGCTCGGCGAGATTCTGCGCCATATCGCGCAGCAGGGGGGCGGCGATGCGGCGCACGGCGACGACGAGAAGATTGCCGAGCGCATCGCCAAATACACGTCGTCGTTGGCCGAACCATTCCTCGAACGTTTCGGTCAACGCGGGCTGGTCATCGAGGTTCGCGCCAACCGCATGCCCGATGGCGGTCTGGTCATGACGTTTACCGACATCACGCCCAGCGTAAAGGCATTGGAGCGCGAGAACACGACATTGGAGCGCCGTGTGCGCGAACGCACCCGGGAGCTGACGCGTCTGAATGCCGAGCTCGAGCGTGCCAAGGCGGAAGCCGACGATGCCAACGTCTCGAAGACGCGCTTCATCGCCGCCGCCAGTCACGACGTTCTCCAACCGCTCAATGCCGCACGCCTTTACGTTGCGAGCCTGCTCGAGCGCCCGCACAAAGCCGCGGATAGCGATCTGGTGCACAATATCGATGCCTCACTCGAGGCGGTCGAGGAAATATTTGCAGCGCTGCTCGACATTTCTCGCCTGGACACCGGCGCCATGAAGCCGGAGATGGCGGAATTCCGCATCGACGAATTGTTACAGCGCCTTGAGGTCGAGTTTGCGCCGCTGGCGCAGGAGAGAGGCCTCGAACTCGTCTTTGTGCCCTGTTCGCTGGGGGTGCGCTCGGATCGCCGCCTGCTCGGGCGACTGCTGCAGAACTTGGTCTCCAACGCCATCAAATACACGCCCGCCGGCCGCGTGCTGGTCGGCTGTCGCAGCCGCGGCGCGGGTCTGCGTATCGAGGT
>Ga0187784_10005739_pt1 | contig 10029 bp, 9 predicted proteins | sample 1015_SJ02_MP15_2_FD_132964 | JGI IMG/M metagenome (GOLD analysis project Ga0187784, IMG submission 132964) | Tropical peat soil microbial communities from peatlands in Department of Meta, Colombia - 1015_SJ02_MP15_20_MG | ecosystem: Environmental > Terrestrial > Soil > Wetlands > Peat | place... | reverse complement strand
ACCGCCCGGTCTCCCGATGCGACCGCCTCGGAAGCGACCGCGGCGGCTCCCGGACCCACGATAGAGAGCTGGGGAGAGAAGTTGTACGCCGCGCTTCCCCTGTTCATCGTGGGCGGTGCCTGCCTCGTGATCGCGGTCGACCTTTACTATTCGGGCATCGCCGGTCAGTTCGGCGCGAACGGCACCATCCACCTGGAGCTGTGGGCGTTGTTCCTCGCCCTCGCGGTCACGGGACTCGCGGCCGGGGTGTTCGCGATGCTGATGGAGGACGAGACCGAGACCGCGGCTCCGTCGGCGACCCCCGTCGGGGGGGCCCTTCCGCCCGCGCCGATATGGGACGAATCCACGGTCAAATCCGAGGAAGAGCCGAGTCTCCTCGGACCCCGGCCCTGGGAACGGTTCCCGGACCTTTCCGAGGGCCCTATCGCCGAGGCGATGCCCGCCTCGGACGTTCTCACCCAGCTGGACGAGCTCGAGGCGTCGCTTCGGAAGCGACCCCGACCGCCGGCCCCGGAGTAGGCCCGACCTTCCCTTCGGATACGACCCCCTCGTCGTGTTCCACGCCTCGCCTGAATTATATTCTCAGCCACGTCCCCCGGAGGTCGTGGCGGCGGCGGGGGCGACCGGAAGGGGCCGGTGACGCTCACCGCCGACCTCCTCGTCGCCGCGGCCTTCGCGTTCGCGTTCAGCATCGGCGCGCACTACACCGGGGCGTGCATGGGGATGCCGTACGCCGCGGGCGCGATCCGCCCGTGGAACGCCCTTCTCCTCATGGCCCCGCTCGCCCTCGTCGGCGCGGCGCTCGCGAGCGGGTCGGTCGAGACGACCGTCGGCCACGGGATCCTCGGCGGAGGGACGGTCGCCCTCGGCGTCGCGCTCGCGATCGTCGTGTGGCGCTCGCGCTCACGAGCGCGTACAACCTCGTCACCATCCCGACCTCGACGATCCAGATCCTCGTCTTCTCCACGGTCGGCGCCGGCCTCGCCGCCGGCCTTCCGATCCACTGGGGAACGATCGAAATTCTCGTGGCCCTCTGGGCGACCGCCCCGTTCGCGGCGTTCGCCCTCGGTTTCCTCTTCGTCCGAGGGGCCGACCGGCTCCGGCCCTCGAGCGCGGCGCGCGGGCCGCTCACCCGCACGGTGGTCCTGGGGCTCGTCGGCGTCGGGGCGGCCGCGTCGTTCGCCATGGGCGCGAACGACGTGTCGAACGCCTCCGGGGCCCTCATCATGACGGGCCTCTTCGGTCTCATCCTCGCCGGTCTGGTGGGAGGCCTCGGGATCGCCCTCGGGGTGCTGACCTGGGGACGCCCGCTCCTAACGCGCGTCGCCTTCGACCTCGTCGAGCTCGACCCGCGGATGGCGACCGCCTCCCAGCTCGCGCAGTCGACCGTCATCCTCGTCTCGGTCGCCTTCGGGTTCTTCACGTCGATGAACCAGGCGCTCGTCGGCGCGATGATCGGCGCCGGGGTGGCCCGGCGGCGTTCGACGGTCCTCTGGAAGGCGATCCGGAGCGTCCTCCTCGGCTGGGCGGTCGGCCCTGTCTCGGGGGTCACGCTCGGCTTCGCGCTCGTCTGGGCCCTCTCCCAGGCACACGTCCTGTGACCCGGCCAGCGGGGATCCTCCCTCGGAAGTTACCCGGCCGCCCCCTCCTCTTTAAGTAACCAAAGGTAATTGAATAGAGTGAGGTAACGTCAATGCCCGAATCCCCCCGATCCATCGCGCATCGCTTTCCCGGAGTGCCGACCCTCGAAGGGGCCGGGGTCCGGCTCCGCCGCTCGTTCTCCAACAACGAGGTCCCGCTCTTCGACCCGTTCCTGCTCCTCGACCGGTTCGGCTCCTCGAACCCCGCGGACTACCTGGCCGGCTTCCCCTGGCATCCGCACCGCGGGATCGAGACGGTCACCTACGTCCTCGAGGGCCGCGTGGAGCACGGCGACACGCTCGGTAACGCCGGCGTGATCGGCTCGGGCGACGTCCAGTGGATGAACTCGGGGAGCGGCATCATCCACCAGGAGATGCCCCAGAAGACGGACGGCACGATGTCGGGGTTCCAGCTCTGGGTCAACCTTCCCGCGAAGGAGAAGATGTCGGTCCCCGCCTACCGGGGCCTCACCCGGGCCGATTTCCCCGAGGTCACCACGGATAACGGAAGCCGGGTGAAGGTCGTCGCCGGAACGTACGGCGGCACCGAGGGTCCGGTGAAGGGGATCCCGGTCGACCCCACGTATCTCGACGTCACGGTCCCCGCCGGCGCTTCGTTCGAGCTCCGCCCGGCGAACGGGTACACCGCCTTCGCCCACGCGATCTCGGGGAACGTCCGGTTCGACGGAACGGACTCCGACCCGGTGGAGGGCGGAGAGACCGCGCTGTTCGGGACCGGAGGGCCGGTGCGGGCAACCGCCCTCGACGGCGATGCCCGGTTCCTCCTCGTTTCCGGCCGCCCGCTCCACGAGCCCGTAGCGTGGTACGGCCCGATCGTGATGAACACGCAGGCCCAGCTCGTCGACGCGGTCCGCGAGCTCCGCGGCGGGGAGTTCATCAAGCACCGGAAGCCGATCGTCGAAGAGTGAGCATCCCGCTCCTCAAGCGACGGAGGGCTACTGCCAACACCCCCACCGACCGGGCGAGCTCCGCGAGCGAGATCGACTCGCGGTCGGTGTGGTCGAGCCGCGCCTCCCCCGGGCCGTAGGCCGCCCCCGGCACCTTCCAGACTGGGGCGACCAGGTTGAGGTCGGAGGTTCCGCCCTTCCTCCAGAGGGTCGGGCGTCCCCCGGCGGCGCGCACCCCCTCGAGCAGGCTCGCGACCACCGGGTTCGACCGCTCGACCTCGATCGGTTCGACGCGGATCCGCACGTCCAGTGCCGCCGACCCGCCGGGACGGGGCAGGAGGCGGAGGAGCTCCTGGGTGGAGAGCGAAGGGGGGAGGCGAAAATCGACGGTCGCCGTCGCGGTCTCGGCGTCTCCCTCGTGCCCGGCGACGAACGCCACGAGCTTACACGTCAGCGACCGGAACGCTGACTCCGTAGCGCGCGCGGCCGCGAGGGCTTTCGCCGCGCCCACCCACTCCCAGGCGCGGTCGGCGGCGGTGGGCATCGGCGACGAGTAGTGGGTCCGGAGGCCCCGGAAGGTCGCCTCCACCTGAAGCTCGCCCTTGTACCCTACCGTGACGCCGTCCCAACCGCTGGGCTCGCCCGCGATCACCGCGTCGGGTCGCATCCGTCGTAGGAGGAACCGGGCGCCGCGGCTGTCGGCCTCTTCTCCCACGGCAGCCACCACGGTGTAGGTGCCCGGGCCCTCGGCCCGTGTCCCCGCGACCAGCGCCGCCGCGAGCGGCCCCTTCGCGTCGACCGTTCCCCGTCCGTGGAGGCGGCCCGAACGCCGTGCGACCGGGAGCCGCCCGTCCACGGTATCGATGTGGCCGAGGTAGACGACGTGGGGGCGTCCGTGCCCCCAGCGAGCGACGCCGTTCCCGGCCCCGTCCGTCCGGACGGAGTAGCCGAGGGTGGAAGCGACCCTGCGAAAGGCGCGGACCGCCCCCTCCTCTTCCCCGGACGGGCTGTACGCGCGGACGAGCCGCTCGAGGACGGTGGCCTCATCCACCGGCCACCACCTCCTCGATCGCGGTCAGACCGGCGTCCCACTGGGCGTCCGTGATCACGAGCGGGGGCAAGAGGCGGAGGACGGTGGCACCGGCCGATATCGCGAGGAACCCGCGGGACTCGAGCTTCGCAAGATACGGCGCGACCTTCTCCCGGAACTCGACCCCGATCATCAGTCCCAGCCCCCGCACCTCGCGCACCTTCTCCGGGGGGAGGGAACGGAGACGGACCATCGCCGAACTGCCCAGGCGGTCCGCGCGCTCGGGGAGACGGTCGCGGACGAGACACTCGAGCGCCGCAACCCCCGCCGCGCAGACGAGCGGACTCCCCCCGAACGTGGAGTGATGCGTTCCCTTGAACCGCGGCACGAACTCGCTCGCGACGACCGTGGCTCCGATCGGGAGCCCTCCGGCGAGCGACTTCGCGAGGAGGAGGAGGTCGGGGACCACGCCCCATCGCTCGAAGGCGAAGAGCCGGCCGGTGCGGCCGAGTCCCGTCTGTACTTCGTCGAAGGCGAGCAACGACCCCGCCCGCTTGGTCAGCGCGCGCGCGGCCCGCAGGAACTCCTCGGTCGCCACGTGCACGCCGCCCTCCCCCTGGACCGGCTCGAGCAGCACGAGCGCGGTCGTCTCGTCGACCGCCGCCTCGAGCGCGGCGACGTCGTTGTACGGGACGTGCACGAACCCCGGCAGCAGCGGCTCGAACGGCTCGCGGAGTTCCCGTCGCCACGTCGCGCTCAGCGAGCCCATCGTCCGGCCGTGGAACCCGCGCATCGCAGCGACCACCTTCGGCCGACCGGTGACCGAGCGCGCGACCTTGATCGCCGCCTCGACGGACTCGGTGCCCGAGTTCGAGAGGAAGACGCTCCCGAAGGACGGGGGGAGCAGGGAGAGGAGCCGGTCGATGAACGCCGTACGCACCGGGTTCGCGTAGCCGCTCCCGAGGTACAGGAGCTCGTGGGCCTGACGCTCGATCGCGCGAAGGACGTCCGGTGGGTTCGCGCCCAGGTTCCCGACGCCGTGGGTCGCTCCGAGGTCGATGTAGGCGCGTCCCGTCGGGTCGAACAGCTTGGCCCCTTCGCCTCGGACGATCGTCGGTCGCCCCGTCGTCGTCGATGCGAACTCCCGGGAAACCGTGAACGCGGCGTCCGGAGTCATTCGACGGTCGTCCCTCCTCCCTCGAGCGCTGCGGCGATGGGGCTCGGCCCGGACGAGGAAGCGATGACGACCCGGCCGACCCCACCCTCCCGGGCCGTCTGAGCGGCGAGGAGCTTCTTTCGCATCCGCCCCTTCGCGAGGGCGAACAGTTTCTCGTCACCGCCAGCGGCCACGCGCGGCACCAGGGAGGTCGGGTCGCTCGGGTCGCGGAGAAGCCCCGGAACGTTGGTGAGCAGGAGGAGGGCGTCGGCGTGCAGGCGGACCGCCACCTCGGCCGCGACCCGGTCCGCGTCGACGTTGACGACCTCCCCGTCGGCGGTGATGGCCGGGGGGCCGACGACCGGGGCGAACCCGGCCCGAAGGAGGGTGCGGAGAAGCTCCGTGTTGACCTTCTCGACCGTGCCCGACCGGTCGTCCGTGACCCGTAGGGTCCGTCCGCCCACGACCTCGCGGGCCCCCTCCTTGCGGCGGGCGAGGAGAAGACGGCCGTCCACGCCCGAGAGGCCGACCGCGGAGACCCCGCGCTTCGCGAGGCCCGCGACGATCTCGGTCTGGACCTTCCCGGCGAGCGCGAGGGTCACGACCTCGAGATGGGCGGGCGTGCTCCGGCGGGAGACGACCCCGCTCGGCGACGTGTAGTACTCGGACGGCCGCCCGAGCGCTTCGCCGAGCTGGTCGACCTCTCGGGAGCCGCCGTGGACGAGGACGAAGTCCGTGCGCGTCGCGAGGTCGTCCAGCACGGCATCGAGGGCGTTACCGGCGGCGCCGCCCACCTTCACCACGATCGTCATTGGGGGGCGCTCACACCGGATGAAGGCCGAGGAAATCGAGACCGGTCGTTTCGGGGATCCCGCGGCGCACGTTGTAGCACTGGACGGCGTTCCCCGCCGCCCCCTTCATCAGGTTGTCCAGGGCGGCAAGGCCGACCACGCGCTGCGCATGGGCGTCGACCGCGAAGCCGATGTCGCAGTAGTTCGTCCCGGCGAGGATCTTCGGCTCGGGCTCCCGGTGGATCCCGTCCGATTCGTGGACGATCCGCACGAACGGTTCGTTCCCGTAGGCGGCGCGATACGTCCGCCACAGCTCCTTTTCCTCGACCGGACGCGACGCGAACGCGTGCACGGTCGCGAGCACGCCTCGAACGGCCTCGACCGCGTGGCACGAAAGCGCGACGGGGAGCCCCGTTTCCTGCTCGACCTCCGCCGTATGCCGGTGGCCGGACGGCGCGTACGCTCGCATCACCCCGGAGCGTTCGGCGTGTCGGCCGGCGGGGCCCGCGTCCTGTCCGCTCGCCGAGGAACCGCTCTTCGCGTCGACCACGATCGGGCGGCCGTCGAGAAATCCAGCCCCGACGAGCGGCCGGATCGCGAGGATCGCGGCGGTGGCGATGCAGCCCGGCACCGCGATGAGCTTCGCCTTCCGGATCTCCGCCCGGTGGAGCTCCGGTAGGCCGAAGACGCTCTCGGCGAGGAGCTCCGGGTGGGTGTGGGCCGTAGGGTAGTATGCGGCGAACGCTGCGGGGTCCTTGAGCCGGAAGTCGGCCGAGAGGTCGACCACGAACTCGTTCGAGGCGAGGAGGGCCGGCATCCGGTCCATCGATTCGCCGTGGGGGGTCGCAACGAAGGTGACGTCAGCGCCCTTCAGCTCGGCGTGGGGGGAGAACGTGAGGGTCGTCGCCTTGCGGAGGTTCGGGTGGGCCCGACCGAGCGGACGGCCGGCCATCGAGTCCGACGTAACCTGGACGAGCTCCACGTCCGGGTGGCGGAGGAGAAGCCGGAGGAGCTCCCCTCCGACGTATCCCGACCCGCCGACGACGGCGACCTTCATCGTCGCGCCACTCCGACCGTGTAGTCGACGATCCGCCCGGCGATGTCGGCCCCGGTCGCGGCCGTGAGCGCCTTGAACTCGGGCGTCGGGTTCACCTCGTGCACGACCAGCCCCTCGGGCGACTCCATGAGGTCGACCGCGAGGACCCCGCCGCCGACCGCCTCCGAGGCGCGGAGGGCGAGCTCGGCCAATTCCGGGGTGAGGGGAGCCGCTTCGGCGCTCGCGCCGCGGGCAGCGTTCGTGCGCCAGTCGGACGAGCGGCGGTACATCGCCGCCACCGCCGCGTCGCCCACCACGAAGACGCGGAGGTCCCGGCCGGGCTTCGGGACGTACTCCTGGACGTAGAAGACCGAATGGATCGGCGAGGAAAGGGCGCTCTTGTGCTCGAGGATCTGCTCGGCGTCTTCCGCATTGTCGACCTTTGCCATCAGTCGGCCCCACGAGCCCACGGCCGGTTTGAGCACCGCCGGGTACCCGACCTGCTCGATGGCGGCCATCGCGGCCTCGGGGGAGAGCGCGACGACCGTCTTCGGCGTCGGGATCCCCTTCTCCGAGAGGCGGAGCGACGAGAGGACCTTGTCCCCCGCGAGCTCGACCACGGCGGAGCGATTGACGGTCGGGATGCCGTAGTGTTCGAAGCACCGGGCGGCGTAGACGGACCGGGTGTGGCTCACCGAGCGGTTGAGGACGACGTCGGGAAGGCCGTCCGGCCGCTCGAGGCCGAACGTCATCACGCCGTCGTCGAGCCGCTCTACGGGGATCCCCCGAGTCTCGGCCGCCGCGAGGATCCACTTCTCCTCGGGGCGGATGATCGTGTAGAAGATGCCGAGCCGGACGCCGTTATTCACCCCAGTCCTCGGCTTCCTTGGGTGCGGGCTGGACCTCAAAGGGGGCGTTTCCCAGCACCTCGAGGTCCGTGCCGCAGTCCGGGCACGGGAAGACCTCGCCCAGCACCATTCCGTCGTTCGCTACCGGCGCGTCGCACTCCGGGCAGTTCGTCATTTTCGTTCCTCCGCGAGAAGCTCCTCGATCCGCCCGACCGCTCGGTCGAGCGAGGAGAGGGAATCGAGCCGGCCCGATAGCCGGCTCCGGGCGAGAGCGAGCTGGTGGCCCACCGCCGCTGGGGAAGGCCCCCCCGGCGAGTGGCGGCGCTCGAGGGCCGCCTCGGGCTCGAGCAGGGTCAACGCCTCGTTTCTGAGGGCGGGGATCTGCTGCCCGACGACCGAGGCATCGACCCCTCCTGCCGCGCGGGAGTAGAGTTCCCCGACCGACTCGTGCGCGCTTCGGAACGGCGTCCCCTGGCTCACGAGACGTTCGGCGAGGTCGGTCGCGAATAGCTCGGGGTCGGAGGCCGCCGACCGCAGCTTCGCCCGGTCGAACGAGAGACCCGGCACGATCGCGGCCAGGGCTCCCAGCACGCCGAGGACGGTCTTCACCGCATCGAAGACGGGCGCCTTGTCCTCCTGGAGGTCCCGGTCGTAGGTGAGCGGTAGCCCCTTGAGGGTGGTGAGCAGCGAGACGAGGTCGCCCACGACGCGACCGGCCTTCCCCCGGACGAGCTCGGCCGCGTCGGGGTTCCGCTTCTGCGGCATGAGGCTGCTCCCCGAGCCGAGCTGGGAGGTGCGCTCGAGGTATCCGAACTCCTTGGTGGCGAAGAGGACGACCTCCTCTCCGAGCGAACTCGCGTGCACCGCGACGAGGGCGAGGTCGAACAGGAGCTCCGCGAGCGGGTCCCGGTCGCTCACCGCGTCCATCGAGTTCTCGAACGGTCGGTCGAATCCGAGCTTCTCCGCGGCAAACGCGGGGTCGATGGGGAGGGTCGATCCGGCGAGGGCCCCGGCGCCCAGAGGGGAGACGTTCGCGCGGGCCGCGGTCGCGAAGAGCCGGTCCAGGTCCCGGTCGAACCGCCAGAAGTGCGCGAGCAAAAGGTGCCCGACCGTGACCGGCTGGGCGCGCTGGAGGTGCGTGTACCCGGGCATCGGCGTCCGGGCTTCCTCGGCGGCCTTGGCGAGCAGCTGCTCCTCGACCCGGACGAGGGCGCTCGCCACGAGCGCGACCGCGTCGCGAAGGTAGAGCCGCTCGTCGAGGGCGACCTGGTCGTTCCGGCTGCGGGCGGTATGCAGCTTACCGCCGACAGGGCCGGCCAATTCCGTGAGCCGGCGCTCGATGTTCGTGTGCACGTCCTCGAGCTCGTCCCGCCACGGAAACGACCCGAGTGCGATTTCCCGGTCGATCGCCCGGAGCCCGGTCCGTAGCGCAGCGACCTCGGTTCCTGAGAGCAGCCCCGCGTGCCCGAGCATCTCGACATGGGCCACGCTCCCTGCGAGGTCGTAGCGAGCGAGCTCGCGGTCGATCGACAAGGAGGCGAGGAACCCCGCCTGGGGCGAGCGGACGTAGGAAGGAAGCACGAGCGGTTCGGTCATGAAACGATGGAAGCGGACGACCCCCTCACGGCGGGAGCTTGGCGGTCGGGGTCGGGGCGTGCTTCGCTCGGGCGCCCACGGCGGCCCAGGTCCGCGCGGGCAGCCCCCAGACGTAGATGAACCCCTCCGCCATCTGGCGGCGGTACTGGTCTCCCGAGGAGTACGTCGCGAGCGCCGGCTGATAGAGCGCCTCGGAGGAACGTCGGCCGGCGATGTGGGCCGACCCCTTGAACAGCTTCACAGCGACCTCGCCGGTGACGCGTTCCTGCGTCGACTCGACGAACGCATCCAGGGAGGCCTTGAGCGGCGCGAACCAGAGGCCGTCGTAGATCAGCTGGGCGTACCGCTGCTCCACCGAGCGTTTGAAGTCGAGAAGGTCGCGCGGCAGCACCAGGGCCTCGAGCGCCTGATGGGCCGAGATGAGCACGAGGGCCGCGGGACACTCGTAGACCTCTCGCGACTTGATCCCGACGACCCGGGACTCGAGGTGGTCGATGCGTCCGACCCCGTGGGCCCCGGCGACCTGGTTCAATGCGGCGATGAGCTCGTGGAACGGCATCCGCTTGCCGTTGAGGGCCACCGGGATCCCGTGCTCGAACTGGATTTTCACGTACTCCGGGTGGGCCGGTGCCGTCGCCGGCGAGCGGGTCCACCCGTACGCCTCCTCGGGGGGCTCGACCGAGGGGTCCTCGAGGATGCCGCACTCGACGGAGCGGCCCCAGAGGTTCTCGTCCACGCTGTAGGGCGAGGCCCGCGTCGCCTCGACGGGCACGTTGTGCTCTCGGGCGTAGACGATCTCGTCCTCCCGCGTCATCTCCCACTCGCGGGCCGGAGCGACGACCGTGAGCTCCGGAGCGAGACTCGTCGTTGAGAGGTCGAACCGCACCTGGTCGTTCCCCTTCCCGGTGCACCCGTGGGCGACGAATCCGGCGTCCTCCTGGCGGGCCACCTCGACCAAGTGCCGCGCGATGAGCGGTCGGGCGAGCGCCGTGCTGAGCGGATAGACTCCTTCGTAGAGGGCGTT